>Ga0136616_10000923_pt1 | contig 14886 bp, 10 predicted proteins | sample AntDrymUQ2992106_2_FD_106648 | JGI IMG/M metagenome (GOLD analysis project Ga0136616, IMG submission 106648) | Polar desert sand microbial communities from Dry Valleys, Antarctica - metaG UQ299 (21.06) | ecosystem: Environmental > Terrestrial > Soil > Desert | place: Antarctica: Dry Valley...
ACCTCTACTACCTCAAGCATCGCTCGATGGTCTTCGACATGATCATGCTCGGCGAGACGTTCCGCACCCTGTTCAGTGATCGCCGGCACGCGATCGAGCCGCGCCACACCTCTTTCATCCTCCCGGGCGCCGACCTCCCCGCCGACCAGTCGATCCCGGCGGTCCACCCGGGTGCCTGAGGCGCCGGGCTCCGCGCCGCGGAGCCCCGAGAGGGTCGACGCGAGCGTGCTCGTGCCGGTGCTGGACGAGGAGGAGCACGTCGGAAAGGCGCTGAGCGCGATGCAGGCGCAGAGGTTCGAGGGCGAGATCGAGTTCCTGTTCATCGACGGCGGCTCGCGCGACCGCACTCGGGCGATACTCGAGGCGGCAGGGAGAGAGGACAGTCGGGTGAAGGTCCTCGACAATCCGCACGGCCGAACGCCTCAGGCGCTCAACATCGGCTTGCGGGAGGCGCGCGGAGACCACGTGGTCCGGATGGACGGCCACACGCTCTACCCCCCCGACTACGTGGCCCGCGGAGTCGAGCGACTGCGCCGTGGAGACGTGGAGTGGGCGAGCGGCGTGCAGGCGCCTCACGGCGTCGGCCGGAGGTCCCGTCAGGTGGCGCTCGCCCTCGGCTCGCCCATCGGGACAGGAGGGGCTGTCTTTCGACATCTTCCCGAAACGGAGGTCGATACGCCGAGCGGTTTCACGGGAGTCTGGCGTCGCGAGGTCCTCGAGCGCCACGGCGGGTGGGACGAGGGCTGGCCGATCAACCAGGACTCGGAGCTCGCGGCCCGGATCAGGAAGGCCGGTGGCCGCATCGTCTGCCTGCCCGAGATGACCGCTCGATACATCCCGCGCGGAAGCTTCAAGTCCCTGGCTCGCCAGTACCTGCGCTACGGGCACTATCGCGCGAAGACGAGCGCCCGCCACCCGGAGACGGTCCGCGTATCGCACCTGATGCCGCCCGCGCTGGTCGTGACTCTGGTGGGGGCGCTGCTCGGGCCGCGTATGTCGAAGGCGGCGGCACGGGCGGCCGTCCTGCTGTACGCGCTGATCCTCATCGGTGAGAGCGCGCGGCTGGCCCGAGATGGCGCGCCGGATGAGGCCCTGGCCCTGCCCGCGATCTTCGCGACGATGCACGTGGCCTGGGGCCTCGGGCTCCTTCACGGCGCGGCCAGGTACGGCGTGCCGGCGGTCGGGTCGCGCTGAGCGGATCCCCACTGCGCCTGGGGGTCTACACCGACTACGTCTACCGGCGCGACGGCGACGCCGTCTACGCCGAGCGGGCGTTCGCACTGTTCGTCAGCCGGCTGGGTGATGGGCTCGAGCGCCTGGTCCTGCTCGGACGCGAGGATCCTCGTCCAGGACGCTCTCACTACCGGCTGCCCGACCGAACCGAGTTCGTCGCGCTCCCGTATTACCCGAGCCTCGCCCGCCCGCTCTCCGCAGCCCCTGCCATGGCCCGGTCGCTCGGCGCCTTCTGGCGTGTCCTGGCCGAGGTCGACGCGGTTTGGCTTCTCGGCCCCTCTCCGCTCACCATCATGTTCGCGCTGCTCGCCGCGCTCCGGCGGAGAACGGTGGTCCTCGGAGTTCGGCAGGACCTCCCGCGCTACGCGCGCAGTCGCCATCCCGGCCGGCGGTCGATGCTCGTGGCCGCCGTGCTGCTCGAGTGGATGCACCGCGCAGTGGCACGGTGGACGAGTGCCATCGTCGTCGGTCCCGAACTCGCGCGACAGTACCGGCACGCGGTCCGGCTGCTCACGTTGTCGGTCTCTCTGGTCCAGGCGGAGGAGATCGTCTCCCACGAGGTCGCGCTCGGGCGCTCCTACGACGACGAGCTGCGCGTCCTCAGCGTGGGTCGCCTCGAGCCGGAGAAGAACCCGCTCCTGCTCGCCGAGGTTCTTGCCCGCCTGAACGCGCGCGATCCGCGCTGGCGGCTCATCGTGTGCGGGGAGGGTCCGATGGAGGCAGAGCTCCGAGATGCCCTCCGGGTGGCGGGGGTGGAGGCGCGGGCAGAGCTGCGCGGGTACGTGCCGATCGAGGGCGGCCTCCTCGACCTCTACCGCGACAGCCACATGTTCCTACACGTCTCCTGGACGGAGGGACTGCCCCAGGTCCTGTTCGAGGCCTTCGCCGCGGGACTGCCCACGGTGGCCACGGCGGTAGGCGGGGTGGGCGCGGCGGCCGGAGACAGCGCTCTGCTCGTCCCCCCCGGCCACGCCGACGCGGCCGCCCGCGGTCTGGAGCGGCTGGTCGAGGAGGAGCCGCTTCGGAGACGCCTCGTCATCTCGGGGCTCGAGCGGGCGCGGCACCATACCCTGGACGCCGAGTGCGATCGAGTGCGCAGCTTCATCACGGAGGCCGCCGGGCTCTGAGCTGCGTCTCAAGTCTCGGCTGCGCCGGTGCCGATACGAGGTGTCATGAGCGCTTCCAGGAGTCCCGTCTCAGCCCCCGACTGCCGCCGCCCCACCTGTCATAGTGGGCGATAATGGGTCCTGCCGACATCACCCGGCGCGAGGCCCCTCCTTCCTGGCTCGAGTCCCGCACCGAGCAACATCCTCTTCAGCAGTACATGAGGACGCTGAAGGAGCGGAAGTGGGTGGTCCTCCTCACCGGTCTCCTGGCCACTCTGGCCGCGGTCGCCTACGTGCTGCTCGCTCCGACGGTCTACGAGGGCGAGGCGAGCCTGCTCATAACCCCCGTCGGTCGCGATGACGAGGCACTCTCCTCGATCAGCGTCCTGCGTGACTCGAGCGATCCCACGCGCGACGTGCAGACGGCCGCGGCGCTCATCACCACTCGAGAGGTGGCCCGCCGAGTGGTGCGGGAGCTCCGGCTTGCCGAGTCCCCCGACGCCGTCCTCGAGCACGTGCGGGCCGAGCCGGTGGCACAGAGCAGCGTCGTCACGGTGACGGGGCAGGGGGGTACCGCCGCCGAGGCGCGCGACCTGGCCAACGCGTTCGCGCGCGCCGCCGTCGCCGAGCGCACCGAGCGGCTGCACATCCAGGTCGAGGCAGCGATCGCCAACCTGCAGCCGCTCGTCCGGGAGGCGGGCAACCGGAGCGCCACCGGCATCGAGCTCGGTGCTCAGCTCGCCCGCCTGCAGAGTCTTCGGAGGGTGGACGATCCCACGCTGCGGGTCGAGTCACTCGCCGCACTGCCCGGAGCGCCGGTTTCACCGAGGCCCCTCCTCAGCATCGTGGGCGCTCTCTTCGCCGGACTGCTGCTCGGCGTGGCCGGCGCCTTCGCGAGGGAGATACTGGACCCTCGCTTCCGCCGCGTCGATCAGCTGCGGGAGCGCTACGGGCTTCCCATCCTGGCCCAGATCCCGCTCGACAAGAAGCAGCGCACTCAGGCCGACCACGTCGCTCGACCGCCGGAAACGCTGTATCCGTCGACCCTGGAGGCCTTTCGGTCGCTGCGTGCGACCGTGGTCGCACTCGACTCGCACTCGAGTCCTCGGACGCCGGCCCTCCTCGTGACGAGCGCCTCGGCCTCTGAGGGCAAGTCCACGACCGCCGTCAACCTCGCCTCTTCGCTCGCCCTCGTGGGGAACAAGGTGGTGCTCATCGAGGCTGACCTGCGCCGCCCCGCGCTCGGAAGGACGCTCGGGATCGAGGCCGCGCAAGGGACGAGCAGCGTCATCAGAGGTACCGCTTCCCTTTCCGACGCCCTGGTCAAGACCGACGCCTACGGCTCGTCGCTTCGGGTACTGCTCGCGGACGATTCGCGAGGCGTGAGCGGAGGCCTCGCGGATGCCCTTTTCCTTCCCGGGGCCGTCCGCCTGGTCGAGGAGGCCCGGCAGATCGCCGACTTCGTGGTCATCGACTCTCCTCCGCTCAGCGAGGTCATCGACGCCATCACGATCGCGCGCGAGGCCGACGAAGTGCTCATCGTGACCCGTGTCGGACGCACCCCGCTCGCAAAGCTCTCACAGCTCACGGAGCTACTCGCCCAGCACGGCATCAGGCCGGCGGGCTTTGCGGTGGTCGGCGTCCAACCTGCCGGCAAGGACGGCTACTACTACAACCCGTCCGCGAGCGCCGGCGGCTCGTCAGGACGCACTGCGCGACGCGGGCGCCGCGAGCCAGAGCCCGTCGCCTAGCCGGCTCCCACGTCAAGCTCCATGTCGTTCGCCCTAGCCGATCCCGCACGCGCGGCCTGGGCGGCGGGGCTCGCCGTCGCGGGCGCGGGACTCGGTATCCTGGCCGGTATCGACGCCAGGCTCGCGGTGGGCCTCGCGCTCGGCGTCGCCTTCGTGCTGATCGCGCTCACGAGCGTCACGCTCGGCCTGTGCCTGTTCATCGCACTCGAGTTCCTCCAGCTGTCCGGCCTAGGGCTCAGCGTGGAGAAGATGGCCGGCGGCCTGCTCGCTCTGTCCTGGCTCGGGGCGATGGCCCTGCGCCGGGGCGAGGCGGAGCGCAGTCTCATCTCCGCCCACCCCGCCTTCACCGGCCTGCTGGCCTTCTTCGTGGGCTGGTCCCTGCTCAGCGCCCTCTGGGCGGCGGCCCCCGACGTCGCCCTCGCCTCGGGCCTTCGCTACGCCCAGACCGCGGTCTTCTTCCTGATCGTCTACACCGCGGTGCACACGCGACAGCAGGCGCTCTGGGTCGTCGGTGCGTTCGTGCTGAGCGCGGGGCTCGCCGCCACGCTCGGTCTCGTCCTCCCCTCCGAGGTCAGTGACGAGGGCAGGCTGGAAGGCACCTACGGTGAGCCGAACGAGTACGCGACCTACCTGGTCGTCGGCCTCGTGCTCGCGGTCACGCTGGCGGGGGTACGCGCCGTCTCCGCGCCCCTCCGCCTCGCGGCCATAGCCGCGGGGGTCCTCTGCTCGGGGGCCTTTCTCCTCACGGGCTCTCGCGCGGGCCTCGTCGCGATGGGCGTCGCTCTGTTCATGGGCGTTCTCGTCGGCGGTCGACGCCGTATCGGGACGATGGTGGCCGTCGTGCTCGTGGCAGCGCTCGCGGCCACCTACTTCGTCAGTTTCGCCCCCGCGGGGATCCAGCAGAGGGTCTTCACCACGGAGAGCTCGGGCCGGACCGACCTCTGGAGAATTGCCGGACGGATGGTGGAGGCACATCCCGTGCTCGGCGTAGGAGCGGGCAACTTTCGCGAGTCGTCCATCGACTATCTGATCCAGCCCGGCGTGATCCGCCGCGATGAGTACATCATCGATCGTCCGAACCTGGTCCACAACATCTACCTGGGAGCCCTGGCGGAGCTGGGAGTCGTCGGCTTGCTGCTCTTCGGGGGGATCCTCGTCTTCTCGCTCCTTTGCGCCGTAAGGGCGGTGAGGGCGTTCGCCCACGCCGGCGACCGGGACATGGATGTGCTGGCCCGGGGACTGTTGGTGGCGATCGTCGCCATCCTCGCCGCGGACTTCTTCGCCTCGGAGCCCTACAGCAAGCAACTGTGGCTACTCCTGGCGATGAGTCCCGGTCTGCTCGCCGTGGCGCGGTCGGAGGAGCCACCAGGCGACGGAGACGCCGCCCCCTCTTGGTAGCCACGGGTACCAGTTCCTCCGCCGGTCGCCCCAGGCGGACAAGTGTTCTCATGTTGATCGACAACCTGTGGTTGGGAGGGGCGGAGAGGCTGCTGGTCGCCCTGGCAACGAACCTGCCGCAAGATCGATACGACGTGGCCGTCTGCATGACCCGTGCACCCCGGACCGACCGGGAGGCGGTGGAGGAGCAGCAGCTCGCAGTGCTCGACGAGGGCGGAGTGCGCCACTTCTGTCTTCATCGCCGGCACGCGGCGGATCTCCCGGCCTTCCGTTCGCTCTTCACGGTCCTCCGGAGGGAGCGCGTCGACGTCCTGCACGCGCACATGTTCGGCTCCAACCTCTGGGGCACCCTCTTCGGGCGACTCGCGCGCACGCCGGTGGTCATCGCCCACGAGCACACGTGGTCCTACGAGGGTCGCCCACTGCGCAAGTTCCTCGACGGCTACTTCATCGGGCGGTTCGCGTCGGCCTTCACGTGCGGCTCGACCTTCGATCGCTCGCGCATGATCGAGCTCGAAGGCGTGCCTCCGCACAAGGCCGTCGTCATACCGAACGCCTACTTTCCCCGACCCGATCGCGACGGTGACCTGCGCGGGGAGCTGGGGATAGAAGCCGACACTCCGCTCGTGGGCACGGTCGCGGTAATCCGGCCCCAGAAGGCCCTCGAGGTGATGGTCGACGCCTTTGCCCTGTGCCTGCGCAGGGTGCCCGACGCACGGCTCGTGATCGGCGGGGATGGTCAGTGCCTTCCGGACCTGAAGCTTCGCGCCCGGGGACTGGGCATCGCGGACCGCATCCACTTCATCGGCGAGCGAGATGACATCAACGTCGTGCTGGAGGGCATCGACGTGGCGGGGATGAGCTCGGACTTCGAGGCTACATCGCTGTTCGCGCTCGAGTGCATGGCGTACGGTGTCCCTCTGGTCGCCACCGGCGTCGGAGGCCTCCTCGACATCCTGGAGGACGGCAAGCACGCTCTCCTCGTTCCGCCCCGCGATCCCGAGTCGATGGCCCGGGCGCTGGAGGAGCTGCTCACCGACCCCGACCGGCGCGTCCAGCTCGCCACGGCCGCCCGTGAGCGCCTCGCGGACTTCACGCTCGAGCGCTTCGTCGGCCGCTACGACGAGCTGTACCAGCGGCTGCTGGAGGAGTCGACGGCCAGGGCGCGGCTGCCGGCCCATGCGGGAGAGGGCTGATCTCAAGCCGCGATCACGCGGGCCCCCGTCGGGGGTCCTCGAGTCAGCTCATCCTCGGGCCGCTACGTGAACGACGGGTGAGCGGAGTCCGCTGCGGGCGAGCGCCTGAAGCGCAAGTCCCTCGCGACCGGGCGTGGCGCTGACCTTGAGGCGAAGGGCGAAGCCGCCGGAAGCCGAGAGGCGTGCGAAACGGGTGGTGATCGCCCCACGGGCATCGGTCACCTGCACCTTGACCCGCTCCTTCGACCTGTGCATGGACCTCGCGACGCCGGCGTCAAGGATCCTGCCCCTCAGGCGCAGGGTGATCGGGGACCGCGACCGAGTCGCCACCGTTCTCTGGCTCACCGTCAGCCGAATGCCCCGAGCGCCTCCGGGTGAGCTCGGTGGGTGAAGGGACGCGGCCCCGGGCTCGCCGCCGGCGACCGCGGTGCTGAGGTGGGAGGTATCGGGCCCGGCGGCCGGAGCGCCTCCGCCACCGCCCGATCCGCCACCGCCCGATCCGCCGCCCGACGCCGAGGAGCCGGAGCTCTCGCCACGGTCGTCTTCGTCCCCGTCACTCGAGTTGTCCTCGCCGTCGGAACCGTCCTCGGATTCGTCGGTGCCCTCGTCTCCATCCCCGTCGCCCTCATCGCCCCGGCAGCGGTTATCGCTGTCGCCGGGACCCTCTCCACCGGAGGCCTGTACGTCCTCCTCTTGCGGACTGGGGCCGGAGTCACCGTCGTTCTCCTCATTTGACTCCTCGTCCGCGGCTGACTGCTCGCTCTCGGCCGGTGCGTCGCCGGTGCTCGCGGTGTCGTCCCCGCCGGTCTCGTCGTCGCCGTCGACGTCCGCGCCGCCGTCGCTGCCGGCGGTGTGGCCGGCGTCGTCTTCGTCGCAGTCCGCGTCGCCGTCACCTGAGTCCCCGCCGGGAGCAGGAGTCTCTCCATCTTCCGGGGCGTTGCCCTCTTCGCCGTCCGGAGGAGACGCGGGATCACCGGGCGGTACGACCGGGATCTCCGGGTTCGGCTCGATGGGAGGAGGGGTCGGGTCCGGGCCGCTCGGAGGCGAAGGGGCCTCCACCTCGGCCGTTCGCCCGACGAACGGCGTACGCGAGACGCTCGCGCGGGCCACCCGTGAGCGGCAGGAGCTGTTGTCGCCGATCCGGAAGTCTCCTGCCCCGCGATCGACGTACATGGGGTCGGCGACCGTGTTGTCAATCGCCGTGAACCCCGTCTGGACCTCCTGGATGCCTCCGTTTCCACGATCTCTCGCGCCCCCACGGATGCAGTTGCGGGTGACCATGTTGCCGGTGCCGACGGAGTGTCCCGAGGGATACCACGACTCGACGTTGTAGCGCAGCCGCGAGTTCGTGATGGCGTTGCCCTCCACGACCGAGTCGTTCGAAGTGGTCCCACCATCGCCGGAGAAGATGATCCCCTCACCGTTCCCGTCGATGACGTTGTCCCGGATCACCGTTCGCTGGGCATCGGGGTAGAGCTGCACACCGCGGTCGACGTTGTCGAAGATCGTGTTTCGCTCGATGCGTGCGTCGGCGGCGTACTCCACGTAGACGCCGTGGTCGTAGTTACCACTGGGCGAGCGGCCGCAACCGTGTATGCGGTTCTCCTCGAGGAGGGTCCGCTTTGCCCTTCCGTAGCCCGGAACCCCGAGCACGAAGCAGATGCCCGTGTTGTGGTTGGTCACATCGTTGTATCGAAAGGTGACGTCGTCGCCATTCACCGTCGGACTGGGGAGGATCTTGCACGTGCTGCCCGTGGGACAGGCGGGTGCCCGACTCCCATCGAGGTTCAGTCCCTCGATCCTCACGAAGTTGGCGGTGTCGGCTACGACCAGGCGGCCGCTCACCGTCGCCCGCTCGTCCGGATAGCTGCGAATGGTGAGTGGCGCGCCGCTGGTCCCGCCCTTCGCCACCTTGACGTTCTGGATGTACTTCCCGGCGCGCAGGCAACCGGTCTGGCCCGCGCCGAGCGAGCTCGCGAGACGCTGGGGCGTCGCGAACGGCGCGGCCTCGGTGCCCGGCGCAGAGTCGGAGCCGTACGCCGCCGCCACGCGATCGCACGTCGCGGCGGCTTGGGCCGGAGGCGCGAAGCTCCCGACCGTTCCGAGGAGGACGACCGCCGCCATCAGGGCGACGAGCGGCCTGCGGATCCTCGAGTCTGACGGGGTGGGCAGTGGTGTGAGACTTCGGGCCATGTTCGATCTCCGCCCGTATGGCCGGGCTGCCGGAGGACAAGGTCTGGCGTCCTCTCAGTCGGCCGGCCGTCGGGGGCGGTGAGCGATCAGGCGGCGGCTCGGACATCCGTCCAGCCGCGGGGCGATTTCCCCGTCCGAGGCATGGCTCCGGTCGTACGAAGCCCTCCTCCCGCGTGTGTTATCTTCGGGCCGAAGGCGACGCGATGGGAAGGAGCCCTAGCTTGCTGAAGGCCGGTGCGGTCCTCGGGGCCGGAGTCGTCATCGCGATCCTCGCGCTCGGAGAAGCCGCCCCGGCGTCCCCGGGCTGCGACAGGGTGGCCGCGCTCAACGGCTCGGACCGGAACCCTGGCACCGAGAGCTCGCCCTTCCGCACTCCCGGGCGGTTGGTACGAGACCTCCCGTCGGGTGGGACGGGCTGTCTCCGGTCAGGCACCTACACCGAGACATCGGTCAAGATCGCCCGAGACGGGGTGACGATCCAGAGTTACCCGGGTGAGCAGGCACGCTGGCAGGGTCGGGTGGTCATCAACGGGGACCGTGTCGTGCTACAGCGCCTCGCCTTGGACGGGAGTCGGGGGACGCGCTGTCGGCGGAGCACATGCGCCGGGGGAGTACTTCCGAGCCCGACGATCAGCGGGTCCGGAGTGGTGATCCGCGAGAACGACATCCAGAGTCCCGATGCCGGCATCTGCGTCCACCCGCGGAGGGACGGGCGGGCCGTGCCGAGGCGCTTCGTCATCGAGCGCAACCGCATACACGACTGTGGGAGGCGCCCGGCCACGAACCATGACCACGGGGTCTACGTAGCCGAGGCTGCCGGTGGGGTCATCCGGGACAACGTCATCTATGGCAACGCCGACCGCGGCGTTCAGCTGTACCCGAACGCCCGCGGCATAGTGGTGGAGCGCAACACCGTCGACGGCAACGGCCAGGGCATCGTGTTCGGTGAGAGAAGTGCGGGGAACGTCGTCCGCGGCAACATCTTCTCCAACGCGGTAATCCGCTGGAACGCCGAGCGCTACGCCGTCACCGGCCGTGGCAACGCGTTCACCGGCAACTGCGTCCACGCCTCACACCCAAACAGCTACTACCGCCAGGGCGGCGGCGTCCGCGTGGGCTCGAGGGTCAGGCAGTCGGGTACGGTGATCGCTTCACCGGACCCCCGGTACGTGAACCGCGCGGCTCACGACTTCAGGCTTCAAGACGGAAGCCCCTGCGCGGGACGAGGCGCCCCGCCGGAGGTGACCGCACCGAAGGGCTGAGCTAGCTGCCCGTATCCGCGGATCGGGCAGCGCGCCGACGGGCGAGCACGGTTCGTACGGCGTCCACGTCACGCCGTCGTAGCTCACCGGTCGCGTACAAGGTCAAGGTGAACGCGGCGGTCCCCACGAACGCACCGGCTGCGAGCAGGGGGAGCGAGACCTCTCCGGTGCCGAGCGCCGCGAGGACGCCGGCCATCACGGCGGCGGCGAGCAACGAGCGCACGAGGGTCGCGCCCAGTGGCCTCAGCGATAGATCGAGCGTCCGCCTGATGACGACCAGATGTGCCGGCACGTACAGCAGGTATCCCAGGCTGCTGCCGATCGCCCCCCCTACGACGCCAATCTCAGGGATGAGCACCAGGCACACCACCGTGTTCACGGTCACCGCAGCGAACGCGAGCGGAATGCGCCGGCGGGCCTCTCCGAGGAAGTTGACGCCGAGCGCCAGGAGGGGAGCGATTCCGGAGAGGAAGATGTACGGCGTGAGCGCTCGCAGCACGGAGGCAGACTCCGCGTACTCGGAGCCGAGCAGGAGGTCGACCAACGGCTCGGCCCAGACCAGCAGCGGCGCGAGGGCGAGCGCCTGGAACACGATGAGCAGCCGCATCGCGAGCTCGAAGGCGCCGACGTTCGGTTGCTGGGCCTCTCCTCGGGCCAGGCGGGGGGCGACCCCGTTCGCGATGGCCAGCCCGGGATAGCCGAGGAAGGTGGCGAGCCGGACCGGTGCCTGGAAGACACCGGCGGCGGCGGGGCCCAGTAGCGCTCCCACCAGGAGGATGTCGATCTGGCTGAAGAGCGTGTAGGCGGCCTCGATGACGAGGAGCGCCCCGGCGTAGCCGGCGATGCTCCTCATGGCCTCCCGCACGTGTCCCGGTCCCGCGACGGCGCGGCGTCCGAGCGCGCGGACGGTGAGGACGACCGCGACCAGGGTGCCGAGGAGATAGCCCGTCGCGCGGCCGAACGCTGCGCCTCCCGCCCCCATCCCGAGCATGACCAGGGTAACGGTGGCCCCGACCTCGAAGGCGCTCTCGGACACGACGATCCGCAGGCCGACGGCCACACGTCCGAGCGCGATGAACGCTCGCTGGAAGAACAGCACGAGGCCTTGTCCGAAGACCGCGACCGAGACGGCGCGAATCGGCCAGACGAGCCCTGGCTCACCGTAGATCCAGGCGATCGGCTCGGCGACGACAATGAGCGCGACCGAGACGACCAGACCGACCACCACCTTCAGCCGGAGCGCGTCCCTCAGGATGTCGGCCGCCGCGGTGGGCTCTTCGCGTCGTTCGGCGATGAACCGGGCGGCGGAGAGCGAGATGCCCAGGTCGGAGGGCAGCAGGGCGAGAGCGCCCACGCTGACCGCCACCGCGAAGATCCCGTACTCGGAGGGTCCGAGCACACGGACGAGATAGAGGGTCAGGAAGGCCGTGAAGGCGGCGACGCTGAGCTGCGAAACGGCCGCCAGCCCCGTGCTGCGCGCGATGGTGTCCCCGGTGGCTCGGGCCGGACCTCGCGCTTGACCCAACCGGCTCAGCTACCCGCGCGGTGACCCGGTGCGGCGAAGAGCTTGACCACCCTTCTTGGCAACCTGCTGCCGACTCGAGATCTGAGCCGCGTCCTCCCGGGCTCGGAGCTCGGCCGAAGGGCGAGCCCACTCGACGGCGCACTCGGAAGGGGGCCTCCCGCGAGGATGGCGCGCGGGACGGAGTCGGTCAGCCACTCTGCATACCCGTCGGAGTGGACGACCGACTCCTCCATCGCCTCGAGCCCTGCCCTCAAGCTGGAGGGCGGGCGGTCGGTGGCGCCGTGGGAATCCGTCGCGACGTTGTGGGCGAACCCCCCGGTCAGGAGCTCGAGGGCGAAGCTCCGCACCGGGGGGCCGAACGCCCCGGACAGAGAGGATGCGGTGATCGAGCAGAGCGAGCCGTCCTCCACGAGACGCCGTAGCCGTCCCGGATCGCGAAGGAAGGCCGGTGACCGCTCCGGATGTGCGAGTACGGGATGGAAGCCGCGGTTGTGCAGTCCCAGCACGGCCGTCTCGAGCTCAGGCCCCAGATGGCCATAGGGGCTCTCGATTAGCACGTAGCGACCGGTGCCGAGGCAGAGAGCCTCGAGGTCCGTGTCCACCAGCGTTCGAGCCTTCGCCAGGGAGACCTCCGCACCGGGCGCGACCTCGACCGCGACTCCCTCGCTGTGAAGCCGAGCGTTCAGAGCGTCGACCGCGCGCCTGATTCCGTCGATCGCCACGGCATAGTCCGAGCGAATGTGGGGCGTGGCCGTCATGACCTCTATTCCGGCGCCGGCCGCCGCGCGCGCCATCGCGAGGCTGCCCGCGTAGCTCGCGGGTCCATCGTCCATCCCGGGTAGGGCGTGGCAGTGAAGGTCGATCATGGAAGCCTGAGCAGGGAAGGTGGATCGATCTTCGGCGCGCGGCGACGCTGGCTTGAGGGCGGATCCCGACATCCGGCGCCCGCGGCAGCCGACGTAGCACTCTACCTCCGACGGTGGTCACCGTCGGGCACTGTCGCCTTGCGGCAGGTCGAGACCGGCGCGGCTACCTGAGCCCACGCCACACGCGTTCTGCGATCTCTCCGCAGAGCTCGGCGGGGGGTCGCGAGCCGTCGAGCCGCACGGTCGCGTGCGCGCCGTGCTCCTCGCGGTATATCCGAGCCTGGACGGCGAGCTCCTGCGGACTCCACCCATCGTCCTTGCGAGCCAGCGAGGTGGCGGGGTCGACGTCGAGTAAGAAGGCGTGGCGCGGGCGGGGGGAGAGCGCGGCGACGATCAGGCGCTGCAGGCGGAACTCGCGGTGCTCGTCGTAGAGGAAGCGCATCCGCACGATGGAGTCGAGGTGGTAACGGTCGGCGACGATGACCCGGCCCTCCCAGCCGTGCCTGAGCACATCCCGGCCGAGCGACCAGCCGTTGGCGACCGCCACGAGGGTGGCCCATGCCGAGGTGAGGATGCGACTGCGGTGGCGCAGGACCCGCCCGGGGTTGGACGCCGGCTCTCGCCGACCCGGCTCCGCGACGGCGTCTGGTGGCGAGAGCCCCGGCACCAGGCGCAGCACGCGCTTGACCGGGCGCGCCAGCCGGTCGAGCCACGCCTCGTTGGCGAGCGGCGCCCAGATCACCGCAGCGGGGTGGCCGAGTCGCTCGAGGGTCTCAGCCAACACGCGCGCTTGGAGGCTCTTGCCCGAGCCGTCGATCCCCGACAGGGCGATCACTTGCGGACGCAGCGTCGCGCGCACGCGTCGCAGCAGCGCGACCGCGCGCGTGTGCGGCGGTGGCGGCTGACCGGCCAGGGCGCGCGCAAGGCGCGCGAGGCGCTCCTCGGCCGCCCATTCGGCCGCGCGTGCCTCGGCCTCTGCCCACGCTCGCGGATGCTCTTCGGTGATCCGTAAGAGGCGTTCCCGGTGGCGCGAGGCGATGTACCCGGAGCGGCCGAGAAGCTGGGTCGCCCCGAGCAGGATGCGGTGGTGGGTTGCCGGCTCTGCGAGGCGTTCGAAGCTCGGGAGCGGCATCGACTCGGCGAAGAGCGACTCGACCTCCGAGGCGGCGATGCCAAGGCCCGCAACCGGCAGCAGCTCGACCTCAGTGGCCGAGAGCTCCGCGAAGCGCGCCCAGCGCTCACCGTCGACGACGAATCCGGCACGGCGGAGTGCTCCCGCGATCACCGCCTCCTGATCCGGACCGACCAGGAGATCCAGGTCGCGGGCCTCGGGTGGGAGGGAGCCGACGACCAGGACGGGGCGTGGCGCGACATCGTCGACCAGAGCGGCCACCTCCGCCGTCGCGCTCCCGACCGAGCTGTGACGCGCGGACGGGTCGGCGGTCATCATCGGCGACAATAGTCCGCTCGCTCCCGGCACGCCCGATGCATCGCCTGATTTACAATTGGCCGGTGAGAGACGAATCGCGGCTGCTCGTCACCATCGACGAGGGGCTCGGCTCCTTGGCCGCGGTCCGGGCGCTTCGTGCCGCAGGCCATGAGCCCGTGGTAGGGGTGTGGCGATCGGACACCTACGCAGCCCGCTCCCGGGCGGTCGCTGGAAGCGTCCGGCTGCCCGATCCAGAGGCCGATCCCGAGGCCCACGCTCGGGCGATCGTCCGGACGGCCGAGCGCCAGCGGTTCGCAGCGGTCCTGCCGGCAACCGAGCCCAGTCTCCAGGCGCTGGCCGATCACCCCATCGATCTGCCTCACGGCGGCGCTGTGGGGCTCGACTCGGCCGGCGCGCTGGCTCGGGCGACCGACAAGCGGCTCCTTCGTCGCCTGGCCTCCGAGGCCGGACTGGACGTCCTTCCCCAGATCGTCCGCGACGGGACCGCCTTCCTCGATGGAGGCGCCGACGACATCAGCTATCCGGTCGTCGTCAAGCCGCTGCACTCCGTCGAGCCCGCGGGCGGGGGGCGCCTCGACGTGGTCGCTGTCCGCGCCGCCCGCAGCCCGGAGGAACTGAGGGTTGCGGTCGCCCGCGCCCCGGACCGGACGTGGCTCGTCGAGCCCATGGTGGACGGGGTCCTCGAGGCGATCTGCGGGGTGGCTTGGCGCGGCGAGGTGGTGTGCGCCGTGCACCAGCAGTCGCCACGGATCTGGCCGCCGGGACAGGGCATCAGCTCCTTCGCGTACACGGTGGCGCCGCACCGCGAGCGCGAACGCGGACCTCGCGCGCTCGTCGCCGGACTCGGATGGTCGGGAATCTTCGGGTTGCAGTTCCTGCGCACCGGCGGGCGCTCGTACGCCATCG
>Ga0136616_10000924_pt1 | contig 14876 bp, 15 predicted proteins | sample AntDrymUQ2992106_2_FD_106648 | JGI IMG/M metagenome (GOLD analysis project Ga0136616, IMG submission 106648) | Polar desert sand microbial communities from Dry Valleys, Antarctica - metaG UQ299 (21.06) | ecosystem: Environmental > Terrestrial > Soil > Desert | place: Antarctica: Dry Valley...
CTCCACCCGCTCGCTCTCAGTGAGCTCGATCTGGGGCGCACGTGCCATCACCCGCAAGATTCGGCCCACCCCGGCCGACTCCTGCCCCGTCAACGAGAACGGATTTCAGGACGCGTCTACTAGCCGAGAGCGAGAACCGCTTTCGCTGCCTCGTCGAGTACGCCTCCGACGGTTACCTCCTCTACCGCGAGGATGGCCGAATCTTCGACGTGAACACGAGCGCCTGCGACGCGTTCGGCTACGCACATGGGGAGCTCGCCGGCCTCTCGCTGAGCGACATCGTCGAGGATCGGATCGCCTTCGGCGCCCTGACCGAGGCCGACGAGACGCTGTGCCGGGGAGGGGCGCGTACGGTCGAGTTGAGCGCCCGGCGCCGCGACGGGGAGACGTTCCCCGTCGAAGCGCGCGTCGGGCTGGTCGAGGGACGGACGGGACGGATGTTCATGGCGCTCGTGCGCGACGTCTCCGAGCGCGAGCGCGACCGGCAACGGATCGAGTACCTGAGCGGCCACGACGAGCTCACCGAGCTGCCGAACTGCCGCCTCTTCACGACGCAGGTGGACGCCGCTGTCGATCGCGCCGGGCGATCCGACCGCCACGTAGCCGTCCTGCACGTCGATCTCAACCGCTTCAGCCTCGTCAACCAGGGCCTCGGCTCGGCCGGAGGGGACGAGCTGCTGCGCCAGACCGCCGGCCGGCTGCGGGAGGCCGCGCGACCGATGGACCTCGTGGCTCGCTACTCGGCCGACGAGTTCCTCCTGCTCGCCTCCGACCTGCCACCGGATCAACAGGGCATGGACTCCCACGCCGAGCCGGCGGGACCGGCGGCCGCACACGCGATCGCCGACGCGATCCACGCCGCCCTCGGGCGGCCGTTCGAGATCGGCGGGACCGAGGTCTACGTCGACGCCACGGTCGGCATCAGCGTCTACCCGCTCGACGCCGATACCGCCCCCATCTTGTTGCGCCACGCCGACCAGGCCGCCCAGCAGGCCAAGCGCCCGGGCGAGGGACCGACCAACCAGTTCGCCGAGGACACGAGCGACAAGTGGGGACGGCTGTGGCTCGCCACTCGCCTGCGCCAGGCCGTTGAGCGCGAGGATCTGCTCCTGCACTACCAGCCGATCGTCAACCTCCGCACGCTGCCCGGAGGCGAGGTGCCCGATCGGCTCGGCCCCCACATCCACGCCTTCGAGGCGCTCGTACGCTGGCGGGACCGCGAGGGCATCGTGCCTCCGGCCGGCTTCATCTCGCTGGCCGAGGACCTCGGCCTGATCGACGCCATCGGCGACTGGGTCGTGCGCGAGGGCTGTCGGGAGGCGCTCGGCTGGCAGCGCGGTGGCGGTGCGCCGAGCATCGCCTTCAACGTCTCGCTGCAGGAGCTGTGGCAGCCCGACATCGTCGAGCGCATCTACACCACGGTCACCGAGGCCGGCCTGGAGACAGGGTCGGTGATCATCGAGATCACCGAGTCCTCGGCGATGACCGACCCGGTCCGCAGCGAGCGCGTCCTCTACGAGCTTCGCCGGCACGGCTTCAGCCTGGCCATCGACGACTTCGGTACCGGGCACTCCTCGTTCGGCCGTCTGTCGGAGCTACCGTGCCAGGTGCTCAAGATCGATCGCATGTTCGTCGCGCGACTGCCCGACGACGCAGGTCCCGCGTCGATGGTCACCGCCATGCTCGAGCTCGCCGACCGGCTCGGCATGCGCGCCGTCGCCGAGGGGATCGAGACGGTGGAGCAGCTCGAATTCCTGATCGCTCGCGGCTGCCCGCTCGGCCAGGGCTTCCTGTTCAGCCGGCCGGTGCCCGCAGAGCAGGTGGCGACTCTGTTGTAGCGGGCGTGGTGGTCGCGCGGGCCGTGCGCCAGCGGAGACGAGACGCGCGTATCATTGCCCTCGCGGCGGGTTCAGCGAGCATGCCGGACCGTTTCGAGCCGTCGGCAGCGGAAGATCTTACTCGTAGTGAGCCACCGGCGCCTACGCTGCTGGCTGCGGAAACCATCAGGCACCTTCTACGCGCGGGGGAATCGGCCGGTCGATCCGTCCGTAGCGAGCCGCGAGACACCACCGCCAGCCCGCCGGCTCCCACACTAGCGCCATTGAGAAAGGACCCGTTGCCAGCGACACTCACAGTCCGTCAGAGCTCTAGGTGGCTGACCTCGCTCCTCCTTCTCCTGCTCGTGGCCTTGGCATGGGGGCCGACGACTGCTGTCGCGACCGAGGCAGGCAGGGATGCGGCGGAGGGCTACGGCCCCGACCTCGGCGGTCGAGCGCAGGCCCGGGAATTGGGTCGCGACGCCCGCCATCGCGCGCGGGCCCTGCGCAGCCGGCTGCGCCCCGAGGCGACGCAGGCGGGTCGCGACGCCCGCCATCGCGGGCGGGCCCTGCGGCGCCAGTTGCACCGCGAGGCTGCTCAGACGCGCCGCGACGCCCGCCATCGCGCGCGGGCCTTGCCGCGCCCGGTGCACCGCGAGGCCGCTCAGAGCTCCCGGGAGGCCCGCCCGCGCGTGGGGCCGACGGACGCTCGAGTCGAGGCGCTCTCCACGAGTCGAGCCTCGACCCGACGGCTCCCCGAAAGAACCAGCCGCTACAACGTCGGCGGAGTCTTGCCCCGAGCGCGCAACCGCGCCCGGGGCGTCGGCTTCAGGCTCAGATGGGCGACCACGGTATACGACGGGGGAGGCCGCAGGCTCGCGCTCTCGAGGAGCCCGGTGCACCTCAACGCGGGAGCCGTGCGGTGGATGAACCTCGACGGCCGCGGTCCGGAACCCTATTTGTTTGCGCAGAGGACGGGCACGGGCGTAGCCGGTTGGGTGCGCCGGAGGGCATTCGCGAGCCCCCCGCGGCTGCGGACGGACAGGCGCAACCCCCGGCCGCCCTCGGTGAACCCGAACCCTCTCGTGATCGACGCTGCCCAGGGCCGCAGCAGGCTCGCCGGGCTGAGGTTCGTCAACTCGCACGGCGTCTTCCCGGAGGGGGGTGGCAACAGGGGCGAGCACTACGCGGGGCGACATCCCGGACCGCTCGATTACGTCTACCTCCTGTTCGCGGTGCCGAACGTGCGCTACGGGGGAGTCGCTAAGGACTCTCTCCCCGACGGCTCGAGTTTCCTCTCGGCGCTCGGCGTGAACGGCCGGGCCATCCTCGAGACCATGACGATGTACCGGGGCCGAAATTTCGGCAGGCCGGTGAGGGTCACCTTTATGTACGGGCGCGCAGTTCGCACCAACCGCTACGGGTGGCTCGCCCGAGCCAACGTGGGCCTACTCTAAGCCTAGGCCGCACCGTTGCGACGCCCGCAATCGACGCGGTGTCGTGCGGACGCCTTCCGTACGGTCGCGCTCGGAGTCGCCCGACTCGCAGCCCGCGGTCGGGGGCTCGCCCAGCAGCGCCCTGACGTCGAGGAGGCGGTTCCCTCGCGTTCCCCGTACTACCTGGCCGCGTCCTCGATCTCACGCACCTCCTCGTCCGAGAGATCGATCTGGGCGGCGGCGAGGTTCTGCTCGAGGTGCTCGACCGAGGACGTGCCCGGAATCGGCATGATCACCGGCGACCGGTGCAGCAGCCACGCCAGCGCGAGCTGCGCGGGCTCGGCGCCGTGACGCTTCGCGGCCTCGGCGAGTGGACCGCCCTGCTCGGCGAGCCCGCCGGTCTCGAGCGGAAACCAGGGGATGAAGCCCAGACCGTCGCGCTCGCAGGCGTCGAGCACGTCCTCGGAGCTGCGGTCGGCGGCGTTGTAGCGGTTCTGCACGGTGGCGATCGGGGCGGTCCGGCGCGCCCGGTCCAGTTCATCGACGCCGATCTCGGACAGGCCGATGTGGCGGATCTTGCCCTCGTCGCGCAGCTCGAGCATCGTGCCGAGCGACTCCTCGACGGGGACGTCGGGGTCAATGCGGTGAAGCTGGTAGAGGTCGATGCGCTCGAGCTTGAGCCGCCGGAGGCTGCCCTCGCAGGCCTCGCGCAGGTGCTCGGGTCGACCGTTTGGATGCCACTGGCCCGGGCCCGAGCGCTCGAGTCCCGACTTGGTGGCGATCACCAGGTCGTCGGGATACGGGTGGAGGGTCTCGCCGATCAGACGCTCGGAGACGTCGGGCCCGTAGGAGTCGGCGGTGTCGATCAGGGTGACGCCGAGCTCGAGCGCCCTACGGAGCACGCGCTGAGACTCGGCCGGGTCGTCGGGCTCGCCCCAGATGCCCTCGCCCGTGAGGCGCATGGCGCCGAAGCCCAGGCGGTGGACATCGAGGTCGCCGCCGATGGCGAATGTGCCGGACTGCGCGACGACCTGCTCGTTGCCTGCCTGGGTCATCGTAGATCGCTCCTGATTCGTCGGGTCTCGGCCTGCCGTGAGCGGTGGCCAGACGGATAGCTTCACCGGCGCCCGCCGAGGCCAAACGCCGTGGGACGCCAGCCCGGCAGCGTCAGCGCGTCCGCCGGGGCTTGGGGACGGCCTGCCCTGAGCGCCAAGGGTGACCTAACCTGCCCTCTCCTTCGTGTCGGCTCCGACCGCTCCACCCCCCGTGCCAAGTGCGCCCCCTCCACCGGGACGCGCCGCCCGCTCCGCGCAGGAGATCCATCTTCAGCGTCGACGTGCCAGTCTCGCCTTTCTCGGGGCCGTGGCGCTGCTGGCGGCGATCGCCGGCGTGATCGCCGGGTCGGGAGCCGAGACCGAGCGCGAGGGACGAGATCGCCGCGCCGCCCCGGAGCGCGCGGTCGACCGCCTGACCCTCGAGCAGCAGGTCGGCCAGCTGCTCGTTCTCAGCTTCAGCGGTGCGAGGGCGCCCGATTACGTGATCGACGTGCTGCGCGAGGGCCGGGCGGCGGGGGTGGTCCTGTTCCAGTCGAACGCCGGCTCCCGGCGACAGGTTCGCTCCCTCACCCGCCGGTTGCAGCGCGCGGCTCGCGGTCGCGCGCTCGTCGCGACCGACCAGGAGGGCGGTCCGATCCGGATCCTCTCCTTTGCGGACCCGGTCGAGGGCCAGGCCGCCCAGGGCACCCTGGGCAAGGCAGCCGCCGCCGCCCGGGACGGCGCCCGCGACCTCGCTCGGGCCGGTGTCAACGTCAACCTGGCGCCGGTGGCCGACGTCGGGGTGCCCGGCGGGTCGGCCGTCGGTCCCCGCGTGTATCCGGGGGAGAGCGGCGAGGTTGCCGCGCTCGTTCGCGCCTCGATCCGAGAGCACGGGCGCGGCGGCGTGGCCGCCACCGCGAAGCACTTCCCCGGCTTCGGCTCGGCGCAGGGCAACACAGACGACGAGCCGGTCACGATCGACGCCCCGCGCGAGCAGATCCTGGGCCGCGACGTCGAGCCCTTCCGGGCGGCGATCGCCGCGGGGACGCCGCTCGTGATGGCCTCGCACGCGCTCTATCCGGCACTCGACCATCGGCGCATCGCCTCCCAGTCACGGACTGTCCTCGGCGATCTGCTGCGTCGGCGGCTCGGCTTTCGGGGTGTCGTCGTCACCGACTCGATCGAGGCCGACGCGGTGCTCGCGCGCTCCTCGGTCGAGACCGCCGCGGTTCGCTCTGTGGCCGCGGGCGCCGACATCGTCCTCATGACCGGCCCCGGCAGCTTCGACGGCGTCCGCGACCGTCTGCTCGCCCGCGCCCGCCGCTCGGCGCGCTTTCGTCGTCGGGTAGAGGACTCGGCCCAGCGGGTCCTCGTGCTCAAGGACCGGATGGGCCTCGGACGCTTGTCCCGGCGCTCCTCTGCTCGCTAACGTGGGTGCGGGGAGCGCGAGCTCCGAGGCGAGAGGCAAGGAGGGCGACGATGGAGAAGGCCAGTTTCGCGGCAGGTTGCTTCTGGCAGGTGGAGGAGACCTTCCGCAGGGTCCCGGGCGTCCTCTCGACCCAGGTCGGCTACACCGGTGGCGAGGCCCCAAGCCCGACCTACCGTGACGTCTGCAGCGGCTCGACCGGGCACGCCGAGACGCTCGAGATCGAGTACGACCCGGCGCAGGTGAGCTACGACCAGCTGCTCGACGTATTCTGGGAGGTGCACGACCCGACGCAGCTCAACCGCCAGGGCCCCGACGTCGGCACCCAGTATCGCTCGGCCATCTTCTTCCACAGCCCCGAGCAGGAGGCCGCCGCGCGGGCGTCCAAGGAGGCGGTGCAGGAGCGCTCGCGCAAGGAGATCGTGACCGAGGTCGTTTCCGCCGCGGACTTTCACCGCGCCGAGGAGTACCACCAGCGCTACATGGAAAAGCGGACGGGCGCGAGCTTGGCGTACTGAGCTCGAGGGCTCACGCCAGCCGGCGCTCGGCGAGCTGCTCGAGCCGCGGCGGCCCCCCGGCGCCCGGCACCGGACGCTCGAGGCGCACGAACGCGCGACGTCCGTCGAGCTCGAGCGTTGCGAGCTGGTTGTTGAACCAGGGCTGGTGGGGGCCGGCCGCTCGCCAGCGGACGTCGTGGTCGCGCGCCCCGGCGGCGCGGGCGAGCAGGCGCGCGACCGCGACGAACGGACGCGACGACGCGAGGCGGATCGCGCGCCGCTCGGGATCGGACAGCGGGTTGCGCATCGGCGAGCAGACCGCCTGGTAGACGGCGGAGCGACCGTTGGGCACGTCGGGCGTGGACGCGCGGTCGCGGCGAAAGCCGACCTCGTACAGGTAGGCGTGGTGGACGTCGCCCGAGAGGGTGACGACGGTCGCCGGTGCGATCCCCCGCTCCCCCGCCGCGACCGACCGCTCGAGCTCGGTCAGCTCGCGGAAGGAGTTGTCGAAGGCCGCCCAGTGCTCGAGGTCGATCGCCTGGCGGATGACCTCGCCGGCGCGCGCCGCGAGCTTGCCCCACGCGCCCGAGCAAACGTGCTCGTTCCACTGCTCGAGATAGTGCAGACCGGCGGGGAGCAGGAACGGCACCGACGTGGCGATCAGCAGGTGGTCGCAATCACCCTGCGCGTGGCGCTCGACGTACTCCCATTCGGCGTCGTCGAGCATGCGCCGCCCCGAGCCGTCGAGCAAGCGCCCCGCCCGCGAGTCGATCACGACGAGCTGCGTGCCGCCGAGGTCGCGGTGGAAGCTCCAGCGCGCCGCACCCACGTCCCGGTCGGCGCGCTCGGCGTGCGCGCGCACGAGCGGGCCGGCGTCCTCGCCCGCGTCGATCCGGCGGTAGACCGGGTCCTCGTCGAGCTCACGCGGCGAGAGGTTTCCGAGGTGCTGGTAGAGCCAGTACGACATCAGCGCGCCGACGATGCGCTCGTGCCACCACGGCTTCGCGCGCATCTTGGCGACCCACGCCTCGGAGATGTTCCAGTCGTCATGGACGTCGTGGTCGTCGAAGATCATTGCGCTCGAGACCGTGGACAGCAGCCAGCGCACGAGCGGGTCGCTCCACGAGTCGAGGTAGAGGTGCGTGTACTCCTCGAAGTCCGCGACGTGCTCGCCGGGGGGCTCGGCGACGTCACGCCGTGACGCCGCGAAGCTGCGCGCGCCTAGCGAGGGGTCGTCGGCGTAGACCTGGTCGCCGAGCCAGAGCACGAGGTCGGGCCACTCCTCGCGAGGGCGCGTCGACATGCGCAGCGCGTAGGTGTAGAGCGCGTCCTCCTCGCGCGCGCGCAGGTCCTCGTCGCGTTGCAGGTTGTAGGGCGGCTCGTGGGGGAGAGCGATGCGGCAGGAGCCGAAGAGCAGGCGGTAGGGACGGGCGGGGTCGAGGGTTCGGATGACGCTCGGCGGATAGGGGGAGTTCGCGGGCGGCCAGACGCGGTCGCCGTCGAGGGCGACCTCGTAGGGCGTGGTCGTGCCGGGATCGAGCCCGTCGATACGTACGAGGGCGTAGTGATGTCCCTCGACCTCGAACGTCCGCGCGCGGTGGCCGAGGACCGCGACCTCGCCGGCCGATTCGGTCTCCACCCATACCGTCGCCTCGCGCTCGCCGACGTAGCGCAGCATGGGGCCGAGGACGAGCTCGCTCACGCCTCCCGCATTCGCCTCCGCGAACGCTCCTAGAGCGACAGCTTCCCGCGGCCCTTGCGGCCCTTGGCGGCGCTCTTGTTGGTCGCCTTGCGCGACGAGCTGAAGGGCTTCTGGAGCAGCCGGCCGAGCGGACCGGGTGCCTTGCCGCCTGCGCGCTGGCCGACGCTGAGGGTGCGGTCTACCCCACGCTGGGGGTAGCGCGACAGCTTTGGCACGAGGAACGCCAGCAAGAGTAGGACGACGCACACGGCGGCGATGATGGCGATGGTCATGAACTCCCCCTCCAGCATTGGGCCGAGTCTCCTCGCCCGACCTGTGAAGAGAAGCTACCACGCGCGGCCGCGCCGCGGCAGTGGTCAAGCGGTGATGACAGTCGCACACGAGCGGGTAGGTGGCAGGAATGGTGATCCGCGAGGATGAGGACGGCGTCGTCGCGGTCGGGCAGCCCTCGCACGCCTGGCTCTCGGGGCAGCTCGCGCGGGCATGGGGTAACGCGCGGTTCGGCCAGGTGTGGCCGTGGGAGGAGGTCTGCCTCGGCGCCGAGCAGCACGACGTCGGCATGGCGGAGTGGGACCTCGAGCCCGAGCTCGACCTCGCCAGCGGCCGCCCGCGGTCGTTCATGGCGATGTCGCTCGAGACCCACCTCGAGCTGTGGTCGGCGGCGCCTGGACGGATCCGCGCGCAGAGCCGTTATGCCGCATTGCTGGTCGCCATGCACGGCACCGCGCTCTACGAGCGGCGTGACCTCGGCACGCTCGCGCCGGAGAGGGCGGGGCTCGTGCGGGCCTTTCTCGACCGTCAGCGCACGCTTGGGGACGAGCTGCTCGCGCAGTTGCGCTCCGATCCCGAGACTGCGGGGGCCGCGGCGGCGGACGTGGTCGTGCGTAACGCCCGCCTCGTCTGGACCTGGGACTCGCTGTCGCTCGCGCTACTGCTCGACTGGGCGCCGCACGAGGTCGAGGGGGTCCCGACCGCCGCCGGCCCGGTCACGCTGCGCGTGGGGGACGTCCCCCACGCGCCCGGGCGGCTCGTGCTCGAGCCGTGGCCGTTCTCGGCCGAGCGGGTGCTGGTGCATTGCGAGGGTCGCCGCCTCGTGGACCGCTTCGACGACGAGGAGGCGATGCGAGCCGCCCTCGCGCGCGCTCCGTGGTCGACGCTGCGGTTCGAGCTCGTCCCCGGGAATGCGAGCTGAACGGTGGTGCGCGTGGCGCGGTCGTTCGGCGCCGAACTCGCGCGCGGCCTCACCCGCGCCCCGCGCCGCCGGCCTTCCTACTTCGACCACGGGCCGCGCGAGGTCGATCGGATCGCCTTGACCTTCGACGACGGGCCGGGCGCCCTGACCGCAGCGCTGCTCGACATGCTCGGCGACCGCGGCGCGTCCGCCACCTTCAACGTGCTCGGGGAGCGGGTGCGGGGCCGCGAGGAGCTCCTGGGGCGCACCATCGCCGAGGGCCACGAGCTCGGCAGCCACGCCGAGCGCCACCACCACCTCGCCGGACGGCCGCTCGACGCCCTGGGCCAGCTGGTTCGCACCAACGCGGCGCTGCACGGCGCGACCGGGGTCTCGCCGCGCGTCTTCCGCGCTCCCTATGGCGCGGTCAGCCCCGGCGTGGTCCGAGCCGCGCGGCTGGCGGGGCTCGTCACCGTCGGCTGGGACGTCGATCCGTGCGACTACGAGACGCCCGGCGCGGACGCGATCCACGAGCGCGTCGTGGACGCCGTGCGCCCCGGGTCGATCGTCCTGCTCCACGACGACCGGCGCGCGCTCGAGCAGACCGTCACCGCGGTCGAGCGGATCCTCGCGACGCTCGACGAACGGGGCCTGCGCTGCGTCACGGTCTCCGAGTTGCTCGGCCTTGGAGAGCCGCGTGCCACGTCCGAGGCCGCGTCTCGGTCGGGCCGGCTCGACGCGCAGCGTCTGAAGCGAGCGTCCGAGCGGGACGTGCTCGTCCCACGGTGGCCGCAGCGGCCCCGCTACGAGGCCGACAGCCGCTGGTGGCGTGCCTTCCACTCCTCGTAGGGCATGCCGTAGATCGCGGTGCGGGCGTCCGCGTCGCTGAGCTCGAGACCGCGCTCCTCGGCCGCACCCCGGTACCACTTCGACAGGCAGTTGCGACAGAAGCCGGCCGTGTCCATGAGCTCGAGGTTCTGGACGTCTGAGCGCTCGCGCAGGTGCTCGACCAGGCGCCTGAAGGCGGCGGCTTCGAGCTCGGTGCGCTCTCGCTCGGCGAGCTCCTCGTGCGTCGCGCCGCTCATCCCGTAGAGGATAGTCCTGCCTCGGGCGCGTGCGGCGGGTGGCGGCGCTACGGTCCGAGCCGATGAAGTCGCTGCGCGTCCTGCTACCGCTTCTGATCGCAGTCACGACCCTGGCGGCCTGCGGCGGCGCGGACGAGCCCGCTGTCGAGCCCCCCGACGACGATCCGGTCGTCCGCCCGCGGCCGTCGGCCTTTCTCACCCTCTCCTCCGAGGCCGGCCGCCGCCGCGAGCGGCCCAGGGAGGCCAACCTGAGCTGCGCCCCCGGCGCCGAGCGGGCGACCGGCTACCTCGGCGACCGACCCGCGGTCGAGCTCTGCGGGCGTGCCCGCGCGCTGAGCGGCTTGCTGACCTCGGCCCCGCCGCGCGATCGCGTGTGCGCGGAGGTCTACGGCGGACCGCAGACCGCCCAGATCGTCGGCAACCTCGAGGGCCGGCCCGTCGACCGGCGCTTCGCGCGCACCGACGGATGCGAGATCGCCGACTGGGATCGGGCCCAATCGCTGCTGCCCGAGCTCGAGCCGGCGTCCGATCGGCCGTGAGCCTGCCTCTAGGCTTCGAGGTCGAGCGGTCCCGCAGCGAACCGGAGGTCTCCCCAATGGAAGGCACCATGATCGAGAAGAGCGACCAGGAGTGGCGTGAGGAGCTCACGCCGCAGCAGTACGAGGTCCTGCGGCGAGCCGGCACCGAGCCGCCCTTCAGCGGGGCCTACACCTACTCCAAGGAGAGCGGCGTCTACCGCTGCGCGGCGTGCGAGGCCGAGCTGTTCGACTCCGACACCAAGTTCGACTCGGGCAGCGGCTGGCCGAGCTTCACCGAGGCCGCGACCGCCGAGGCGGTCGAGCTGCGCAAGGACCGAAGCCTCGCCATGACCCGCACCGAGGTGCTCTGCCGACGTTGCGGCTCCCACCTCGGCCACGTCTTCGACGACGGACCGCGCCCGACCGGCCAGCGCTACTGCATCAACTCGCTCGCGCTCGACCTCGATCCGAGCGGCGACGGCGCTGGCTAGGCCGCGCGCCGGTTGGTCGCCCCACGGCGCGCGGCCTCAACCGCTAGGCTGCGCGCGCCGATGGCCGTAGCGATGGGGGTCGCCCGAGCATGCCCGCGCCGCCCGCGCGGGCCGAGGACGCCAGGTTGAGGGCGCTGCGCGCGTTGCGAAGTCTCCTGCGCGGACCCGGCCGGGGGCTGCTCTTGGTGCTTGTCCTGCTCGCGGCCGGCGGGGTTGCCGTCGCGGGCGTGCTTCGTCCCGGCCTCGATCCACCGCCCGCCGAGGCCGAGCGCACCGCCGCGGAGGAGACCGCCGCCGGGGAAGGGGCGATCTCGCTCGCAGAGCTCGAGCCGCGCGCGGCCGCCGGGGAGGGCGGCGACTCAGAGCGCATGGACCCCCCGCCCAAGTCCTCGAGCGTGATCGGCGTGGGCACCGACCAGTTCACGGGCGAGCCCGCCGTCGCGGACGCGGAGGATGTCGACGGCTACGACCCGTCGCAGGCCGAAGCTCCCTCGGACGCCGAGGTCCGAAGCGAGCTCGCCGACTTCCGTGACCATCTGGACGGCCTCGATCCGCGCAAGGGCGCACGCGCGTACATCGACAAGAAGGGCCGCGCGGTGTTGCCGAAGGGCGCCCCGCGGACCGTCGCGCTCGTGGTCGCCGCCGCGAACGAGATCGCGACGAAGCCCTACAAGTGGGGAGGGGGACACGGCGCCTGGAAGGACTCGGGATACGACTGCTCGGGCTCCGTCTCGTTCGCGCTCGCGGGCGCGCGCCTGCTCGACAGCCCGCTCGCCTCGGGCGCCTTCATGCGCTACGGCAAGGGTGGCCCGGGCCGGTGGATCACCATCTACACGCGCTCCGGCCACATGTTCATGACCGTCGCGGGGCTGCGTTTCGACACGAGCGGTCAGGGATCCGCGGGCACCCGCTGGCAGCGGGGCGCGCGCTCGACCGCCGGCTACACCGTCCGCCATCCGCCGGGGCTCTGAGTGCCTCGCCCGTGCTCGCCGCCGCCCGCGATGCACGCGGGAAGCGCAACTCTGGGCCTTCGTCACGGTTACGGGCCGCCAAGCGCCGCTACGGGCACCCGGGCGATCCGGGGCGTGCGGCGCGACCAACGCCCGGTTGCCCGGTAGGGGCGAATTTCGTCCGCCACGGGCCTTGCATCTCTCAAGCGACCTTCGGAACTGACGATGCGAACAGAATCGAGCGACTGAACGGAGTCAGCGCAACATGAGATCTTCGAGCCTCACCCGTACTCTCCTTCCCCTGGCCGCTGTGCTGGCGGGCCTGCTCGTATTGGCGAGCGCCGCGATGGCCGCACTCGGGGACCGCACGCTCCGGCAGGGCATGAGCGGAGACGAAGTGATGGAGCTGCAGCGGCTCGTGACCGAGCTCGGCTACCCCACGCCGCGCACCGGCACGTTCACCAGCCGGACCAAGAGCGACATTCTCAACTACGAGCGGATCACTGGCCTGAGGGCGAACGGGGAGGTCGATCCCTCCGAGGGCCAGGCGATCGTGCGGCGGGCTCAGGCCCACCGCGACCGCATGAACGGCGGCCCTTCGACACGCTCCTACGAGTTCGGATCGCGCACCCTGTACCAGGGGCGCCGAGGCGACGACGTCCTGACCCTCCAGCGCCTCGTGACCCGTCTCGGCTATTCGACCCCGCGCTACGGAAACTTCACGAGCCGCACCAAGAGCGACATGATCCGCTACGAGCGCAGCACTGGTCTTCAGGTGAACGGCGCAGTCAGCCTCAGAGAGCAACGGGTGATCGCCCGCCGAGCCGGCTACGGTGAGTTCTCCCGCGACCACGTCTTCCCGATCCGCGGCTCGCACTCCTACGGGGGCTCCGGCTCTCGCTTCGGCGCGCCCCGCAACGGCCACCGCCACGGCGGGCAGGACATGCCGGCCGCGTCGGGCACGCGGCTCGTGGCGGTGACCAACGGCCGGGTATCCCAGGTTCGATACCAGTCCGGCGGAGCCGGCTACTACGTCGTGCTCCAGGGCGACGACCGGTACGACTACGTCTACATGCACCTGCGCGAGTCGGCGTCGTCCTGGGTGAGGCCCGGTCAGCGCGTTCGGGCCGGGCAGCAGGTCGGTCGCGTCGGTTCGACCGGGGCGTCGACGGGCGCGCACCTGCACTTCGAGATGTGGACGGCGCACTGGTTCGACGGCGGCCATCGCATCGACCCGCTGTCGGCCCTCAGGCGCTGGGACGCCTACTCGTAGACCCCTCAGCGGTCCCTTGGACCCCCGCACCGAGCGGCCGACCGGGCGGCCGCTCGGCTACGGCTTGCGCGGGCAACGCAGGACAGGAGGAAGTGTCTCGATGGGTACGTCTCGTCGCCGCGCCGTCGGCCGCGCTCACGCCCGTGGGAAGCGGCCCGGGCGGGTTCGGCTGCTCAGAACCGGGCGAGTAGGCCGGGCGGGCACGATCGACTCGTGACCGATCCCTGGGTCGCCGGGGCGGCGCCCACGATCGCGGGCGCCGCGGAAGCGGAGCTCGAGGCACTCGTCGGCGTCTCGTCCCCGTCGGGGGACGTCAAGGGGGCCGAGGAGGCGGTGGCGGTCGCCGCGGCGCTGCTTCCCGCCCCGATCGAGGTCGAGCGCGTGCCCTGCTCGTCGCCCGGATACGCGCCCGACCTCCTGGCCCGCGTGCGCGGCGAGGGGGCGCGGCGATTGCTCCTCCTCGGACATCTCGACACCGTCGTCTCGCACGCGGCGCACAGGGCGCTCACCCGGCGGGACGGTCGCCTGGAGGGCTCCGGAACTATCGACATGAAGGGCGGGGTGGCGCTCGCCCTCGGCGTTATGCGCGCGCTCGTCGAGAGCCCCGCGAGCGAATCCGGCGCCGGCTCGCACCCGCGCTTCGCGGAGGTCGCGCTCCTGCTGGTCAACGACGAGGAGTGGCGGCGCCACCCGTTCTCCCACGCGGACCGGTTCGCCGGCTTCGACGCCTGCCTGTGCTTCGAGGCCGGGGAGCGCGGCCCGAACGGGGAAGAGGGGGTTGTCGTGCGGCGCAAGGCCGCCGGCACGCTGCGGGTCGAGGGCCGGGGCGTCTCGGCGCACTCGGGGTCGGCGCCCGATCGGGGCCGAAACGCCCTACTCGCGCTCGCCGCCGCGGCCGAGCGGATCGCCGGCTTCCACGATCCCGAAGGGCCCGACCGGCTGAGTGCCGTTCCCACGATTCTGCACTCGGGCGAGGCCTTCAACGTCGTGCCGGCCTCGGGCGAGCTCTTCTGCGACCTGCGCGCGGACCGCCTCGGGGCCATCGAGCCGGTCGCCGACGCGCTTCCCGGCGAGGTCGGCGGGGCGCGGCTCGAAGCCGAGCTGGTGCGCCGGTGGCCGGGCATGGACGTCCGGGCGGCGACGCGGGGACTGCTGGAGGCGGGCTCCGAGCACCTCGGCCGACCGATCGTTGGCGTCGAGCGGGGCGGGGCGAGCGACGCGAGTCACGTGGCGACCCGGATCGCGCTGACCGTCGACGGTCTCGGACCTCGCGGCGGCGGCGCCCACGCTCCTGAGGAGTACGTGCTCCACGCGTCGCTGCGCTCCCGCGCCGAGGTGGCGCTGGCGCTGGTGGCCGCGGTGCTCGACGAGCGTCGAGACTAGATGGCTGATTCCACGCCCCGCGCATCCGGATGACGCGCGCGGCCGTGGGATCACCATCTAGGCCCCGCGCCGCGCCTGGGTCCCGAGCCAGTC
>Ga0136616_10000928_pt1 | contig 14863 bp, 14 predicted proteins | sample AntDrymUQ2992106_2_FD_106648 | JGI IMG/M metagenome (GOLD analysis project Ga0136616, IMG submission 106648) | Polar desert sand microbial communities from Dry Valleys, Antarctica - metaG UQ299 (21.06) | ecosystem: Environmental > Terrestrial > Soil > Desert | place: Antarctica: Dry Valley...
CCCGGCCTGGCCCAGCACCCGATTCTTGGGAAAGCCGGTCGCCAGCTGCGCCAGGGCGGTCATCTCGTCCAACGGGTTGGAGACCACGATCACGACCGCGTCGGGTGAGCGCCGGGCGATGTTCTCCGACACGTCACGCACGATCTTGGCGTTGGTCTCGAGCAGGTCCATCCGGCTCATTCCCGGCTTTCGCGGCAGGCCGGCGGTGACCACCACCACGTCGGAATCCTCGGTGCCCTCGTACGAGCCCCCGCCGACCCCGACGACCCTGGTCTCGAAGCCCTCGACCGGCCTGGACTGATTCAGGTCCAGGGCAAGGCCCTCCGGGCGTCCCTCGAGGATGTCGGTCAGTACGACCGTGTCGAAGACGTCGTACTCAGCCAGGCGCTGGGCGGTCGTGGATCCGTAGAAGCCAGCGCCGACCACGGTCACCTTGCCACGTCGGGACGTGTCACCATCTGCCATGCCCCCAGGCTATCCAGGGCGAACCGACGAGCCGGAACCAGCCTCAGAGGGCGGGTGCCGGGATGGCCACTCCGATCCCGATCAGCGCAACTGCCAGAAAGATGTACGCGGCCACGTCGAAGCCACGGCTGCGGACGCTGAGCAGTCCGGCGCGCCGGGCCGGTAGTAGGAGTCGGAGCAGTCCGGCCATTCCCATCGCAGCGCCGATGGTCACCACCCCGCGGCGCCAGTACTCGAAGATCACCAGCGTCAGGCCGGCGGCAACGACCAGGCCGACGGCGATGTAGGGGACCTGGGCGATCAGCCGCTGGGGAGTGACGAGCGGAGCCATGCCAGGGCTCATGTCCTCACAGCGCGCCGGCCAGAGCCACGACGTTGACCAGCAGCATCGCCCGCGTCATCGGACCGACGCCTCCTGGATTGGGGGCGATGTAACCGGCCACCTCGCCGACGTCGGGAGCAACGTCACCGGCGATCCTGCCATCGACTCGGCTGACTCCGACATCGAGAACCGCCGCTCCCGCCCGGATCATGTCTTTGGTGATCAGTCCTGGTACGCCCGCAGCCGCAACCACGATGTCGGCGCGGCCGACATGGGCAGCGACGTCCCGGGTTGCGGTGTGGCACAAGGTCACAGTCGCGTTCTCCGACCGCCGCGTTAGGAGCAGCCCCAGTGGTCGCCCCACGGTGATGCCGCGCCCGAGGACCACTACGTCGGCGCCGGCGATCGGGACGTCGTGGCGACGCAGGAGTTCGACGATCCCGGTCGGCGTACACGGCAACGGCCCGGCTTCACCCAGGACGAGCCGGCCCAGATTGACCGGGTGCAGGCCGTCGACGTCCTTGCCCGGATCCATCCGTTCGAGGACCGCGATCTCGTCAAGACCCTCGGGCAACGGGAGTTGGACGAGGTAACCCGTGCATGCGGGATCGGCATTGAGTTCGTCGACGACTGCGAACACATCGGCCTGACTGGCAGAGGCGGGCAACACGTACCGGATGCTCGCGATGCCGATCTCTGCGCAGTCCTTGTGTTTCGCGCCCACATACCAGGTGCTGCCCGGGTCGTCGCCCACCAGCAGAGTCCCGAGGCCTGGTTGCCGTCCGGCTGCACTCAGCGCAGCCACCTGACCACGCAGCTCCTCCCGAACCGTCGCCGCGGTGGCCTTGCCGTCCAAGATGGTCGCTGTCACGGCACGCATCATGACACTGCGATCCTCGTTCGACACGGAAAGCCAACACCCAGCACACGTGGAAGCTCCCTATCCTGGCAATCTCGCGCCCGATGTCCCCGCGCTTTCCACGGGGCCCACAAAGCCAAGAAGGGTCGGTCATGTCCTACTCCGACAGCTCGTACGACCAGACCTCCGCCTACGCCGCCGAACCCGTCGCCGTACGACGTCCGGACTCTCTCGCGGGATTGCTGATGGTCCTCGCCGGCGCCGGGGTCGGCGTCTCCTTGCTGTTGGACTGGCTCGCCGATGCCGACGGCCTGACCGGCTATGAGATCCTGCGCCAGGGTCTCGACAACTTCGGCAGCATTTTCAGCACCGGGTTGTGGCAGCCCGTGGTCATCGTCGTCGGAGCCGCGATCCTGCTGCTGATCGGGCTCACCGCATTCGTGCCGGGCAAGAGTCGGCGCCTGCTCGGGCTGATCGCACTGCTGGTCGCGCTGGCCATGGTCGCCGCGGTCCTCGTGGCATTGAGTGACTCCGACTTCGACCTGTCCGTCTTCGCCGCCGGTTTCTACGTCGTCATCGGGGCAACGGCCCTCGGGCTGCTCGGCGCACTCAAAGCCGCGGTGACACCGCCCAAGCGGGTCAGTTGAGGGTCAGCCTCACGCGGGGGAGTCGATCAGGGCACCGTAGGACATCGCCAGCGCCTGGGTCATGTCGATATGTACGCCGGTGAGATCGGCGGTGGTCCAGCAGATCGCTTCCACGGTCGCGCCGCGTAGCACGAGATAGGGCAGATCGCGGTCCGATACCTGCATTCCTCGTACGTCGGCCAGTGTGCATTCTTCGAACACACACCGGTCCACCCGTAGTTCCACCATGGAGGCTTCGAGGAAGTGGCACCCGGCGGAAGGGCACCCCGGTCAGGTCCATGCCGTCCCAGTCGGCGCCGTCGAACTGTTCGTCGATTCGCTCGGCAGCAGACTCAGGCAACTCGGTGACGACTGGACCCGGCGGTCAGTGGAAGAAGTGTCGCGTGGAGGTCAGATACATCGTCATGCCCGCCGCTCCTGCGCTCGCGATGACCTCCCCATCCCGGACCGAGCCACCCGGCTGCACCGCCACCCGCACACCAGCGGTCGCCAGAACCTCCAGGCCGTCCGGGAACGGGAAGAACGCGTCCGATGCGGCCACGGAGCCGGCGGCGCGGTCCCCGGCCCGGTTCACGGCAAGCCGGGCGGAATTCACCCGGTTGACCTGCCCCATCCCGATTCCGACGGTTGCCCGGTCAGCCACCAGCAGGATCGCGTTGCTCTTCACCGCTCGTACGGCGCGCCAAGCGAATCCCAGGTCAGCCATCGTGTCCGGGTCGGCGGGCGGGCCGCAGACCAGCGTCCAGGTCACCGGATCGTCACCCGCGGCATCCAGCCGGTCCACGGTCTGGACCAGCAGGCCGCCGCTGATCGCCCGCATCTCGACCGGATCGCCGACTGTCGTTGGGAGGCGGAGCAGTCGAACGCCCTTCTTCTGGCTGAGCACTGCTAGCGCGTCGTCGGAAAAGCCTGGTGCGACGACGACTTCAGTGAAGATCTCCGCGACCTGTTCGGCCATCGTCAGGTCGACCTCACGGTTGACCGCGATCACGCCACCGTAGGCCGACACCGGGTCGCAGGCATGCGCCTTGCGGTGCGCCTGCGCTACGTCCGCTCCGAGTGCGATGCCGCAGGGGTTCGCGTGTTTGATGATCGCTACGCAGGGGTCCGCATGATCGAAGGCGGCGCGTAGGGCCGCATCGGTGTCGACGAAGTTGTTGTACGACATGGCTTTTCCGTGCAATTGGTCGGCATGGGCGAGTCCGGGGCGCCAATGCCGGTAGAGCGCGGCGCGCTGATGGGGGTTCTCGCCGTACCGGAGCACGTCCACCCGGTCCCAGGATCCGGCCAACCAGGGCGGAAAGTCCGACTCGTCAGGAGCGAGCGTGCTCCCCATCCAAGAGGCAACGGCGATGTCGTAGCTTGCCGTGTGTCGGAAGGCCTCTGCGGCCAAAACCTGCCGTTGGGAGAGCGTGAACCCCCCAGCGCGGATCGCCGTCAGGACCTCGCCATAGCGGCCCGGGTCGACCACGACCGCCACCGACGGATGGTTCTTGGCGGCTGCCCGCACCATTGCCGGCCCGCCGATGTCGATCTGTTCTATGCATTGGTCCGGGGGCATGCCCGAGGCCACTGTCTCCAGGAACGGGTACAGGTTGACGATCACGAGATCAAAGCCCTGGATGCCCAAATCCTGCAACGCTGCGACATGTCCCGGCTTGCGCCGGTCGGCCAGAATTCCGGCGTGCACTGCCGGATGCAACGTCTTCACCCGTCCGTCGAGAACCTCCGGAAATCCGGTCACGGCCTCGACCGGAGTCACCGGGATGCCGAGTTCCTGAAGCCGTCGTGCGGTTCCGCCGGTCGAGACGATCTCCACCCCTGCCTCGACCAGCCCGGTCGCAAGCTCGGGCAGGCCGGTCTTGTCGTACACGCCGATCAAGGCACGTCGAACGGCCACCCTGGTCATGTCCGTATCCCGGAACTCGACGTGCGCTGCGGGCGCACCAGTTCGGACACGACACGAACCAACATCTCGCGCTCCACGATCTTGATCCGCTCGTGCAAACTCGATTCGTCGTCGCCGTCCAACACCGGGACCTCGGTACGGGCGAGCACTGCCCCGGTATCGACTCCTTCGTCCACCCAGATCACGCTGGCTCCGGTGATCGAGGCACCGGCTTCAAGCGCGTCGCGGACTGCATGCGCTCCTGGGTAGGCGGGCAGCAATCCGGGATGGGTGTTGATGATCCGGCCCGGGAAGCGGTGCAGGAACTCCGGGCCGAGGATCTTCATGAATCCGGCGAGCACCACCAGATCCGGTCGGTGGGCGGCAACCTTGTCGGCCAGCGCCCGATCCCAGGCCCCTCGATCTGCGAAGTCAGCCATGCGCACCACCTCGCCCGCAACGCCGTGCCGCCCGGCTCGTACCAGCGCCTGGGCGTCGGCCCGGTCGGAGAAGACCCCGACGACCGCACCGGGAAAGCCGGGATCGCGCTGGGCGTCGAGCAGAGCCTGCAGGAGGGTCCCTGCTCCCGAAGCCAGGACGACCAACCGGGCGGACACGGCCAGCACCCTAACCGTCGTCAGCGCCGCCGAGACAGGTACCGTCGCCGCAGGACGCCAGCTGACAGACCCGCCGGGAGAGCCAGCACACCAGCGGCCACGACGGCGGTGGCCACGGGAGGCGCTCCGATGCTCGCCATGCCGCCGTCCCCCAAGGCGCCACCGGCCAGCCATTGCGCCAGGCCTATTCCGGCTGCAAGCAGCAGGCCTGCGGCCATCGCCCAACCGGCCGCATGCAGCGGGCTCAGGTCGTCATCGAGCCGACGCGCCACGACCACCCCCACGATCAGTCCGCACAAGAGTGGAACGGCCAGGCCGAGCAGGGCACCCAATGGCACCGCCGGCCGATCCGGCAGGGCGGCGATCAACGGCAGCCCGGGTACCAGGCCCAAGGTCACCGCAAAGGCGGACACCGTCGTACCGGCTCCGACGGCGAACCCGGGTCCGAGCAGTACCGCCACCGCGTACAGAGCGGCGTTGGGCAGGAGCAACACGCTCAGCACGAACAGCCCGAGTCCGGCGCTCCAGCTCGGCGCCAGGCTCTCGGTGAGCGTCGCGAACCCGGCTCGGTCCACGGCGATCGAGATGCCGACGGTGCTCACCCCGGCAGCCGACAGTACGAGGGCGCCGGCGCCGGCGCCGGACAGCACCGCTCGGGACGGGAAGGACGAGAGGTCGTGCAGCAGCCGGCCGTGGCCGGCCGTGCGCAGCAGACCGCCGGCCGCCACGACGCCGCTCAGCGCCACGATCCCGGGAACGGCTGACCCGAACCCGATCTCGGCGCCGGAGGTGGCACCGAGCAGAACCAATCCCAGCCCGATTGCGGTGTAGCTGACCATGAGTCCGCCCAGCACGCTGGCCAGCTGAGCCAGGCTGTCCACCTGGGTGCGTCTACCCGCCCAGCAGGCGGCATACCAGCAGCAGATGGCCAGCAGGGCGCTCAGTCCCAACGGAGTGATCGCAACCAGCACGCCGCCCGCGGCCACGTCCGCACCGTGCCCCACCAGCCAGGCCTGCACCGACAGCCGGCCCGGGCCGAGGACGGATCCCCCGATGGCGGGTTCGACGATCCATGCCAGGCCGATCAGCGCAGCGAGGATCACCAGGCCGGCCGCGACCGCGCCCAGTCCGGCCAGGGCCCCGGTGAGCAGCAGTCCAGCGCCCGCACTGGAGGGTGGCTCAGCATCCGCGGTGGCCCGGCGATCCGTCGCCGCGAACCGTCGGGTTCCTACGGAGGTCACGTCCCCACCATGCAAGGTAGTGGCGACGGTACGAGGCAGGCGCGCCGACAGCGCGTCGTACGGGTCCGACCGTTTCACCGACCTGAGGTGGCGGGTTACCTTCTTCGACCCGACCCGCCTTGCGCGACAAGGACTCCCAGGTTGGCCGTAAACAGGCCGCCCAGTGCCAACCAGAATCCCACGCCTAGGGCGAGGCCCGGGGTGCCGGCTCCGGCCAGGTCGCCCAGCGACTCGTCGAGGAAGCGCTGCCCTAGTGCGCTGAAGTCGACCGAGCTGGCGAAGTTGATGACAATGACATCAACCACGAGGACAACTGCTGTCAAGCCTCGGCGTACGGTGCGGCTTCTCCGGAGCACCCGTAGCGCCAGAGCAGCCGCCACCAACGCGACCAGGATCATGAGCACCGCGGCAACCGACGTGAGGATCAGGTCCCAGGCATTCGTTGAGAAGCCAGTCGGGGCAGCACTCGACGAGACGCCGAAGGTCTCCTCGCAGGTCGCCCGGAACCCCGGGTCGGCGATGTCAGCGCACGGGCTACCGAACTCGAGACCAGGAACCGAGGGAAAATCGAGAAAGATCCAGGTCAGGAAGCTGCCGATGAAGAACAACAGAGCACCTGCGGCAAGGATGATGTCGCCACCGAGTGACCGCTGACCTGGCGTTGCGGGACCGGACTCACCCGGGGGCGCTCCGGTCTGCGGCGCCGTCGCGTACGGTCCCGTATTCGAGGCCTGAGGAGCAACTCCGGGCGGGCTATGGCTCGGGTATCCGGGGCCAGCCTTCTCGAACGATGACATCTGGGACTCCCGCGCTCAGCTCCGGCGTCCGGGTTGACGCCAGATGTCAGCTATGGCGCACCGAACTCGACCCCGGTTCCACGGCCAGCTATCAGCCTATAGAGGCAACGCACAGCAGCGGGCGCCAGAGCTTTCGCTCCAGCGCCCCGCTGGCCATGCATGTCATGGTCGCCGTGAGCGGCGAGCCTCGGTATCTGGAAACTCAGTGTTGTGGCGGACCGCCGGCCGGTGGATTCGAGCCGTACGGCGGGGGCGGGGCGGGGCTGGAGCCGGCACCGGGGGCCGACGATTGTCCCTGCGCCGGGTTGACTCCAGGGTGTGCCGGCTGCTGACCGTAGCCGACACCGGGTGACTGCTGGCCGGGTTGGCCATACCCGCCGGGTCCCGGTTGACCGGGTCCCTGCGGACCGGCCTGTCCATAGCCCCCGGGTGCCTGCTGGCCCGGCTGTCCGTATCCGCCCGGTGCCTGCTGGCCATAGCCCTGCTGCTGACTGCCGCCTTGTGCGGCGTACTGCTGCCATTTGTTGAGCCCGCCCTGCATGGCCTTGGTACCACCGGCAGCCAGAAAGGACATCACCACGCCGGCGAGGAAGATCAGCAGGGCCAGCAGACCGAGCCAGACCCCGAACGCGGGCCCGACGTTGAACCCGAAGCCGTCCTCCGCGGTGAGAATGTCCAGGAACCCGATGAGGAAGAAGATCGCTGCGAGCAGGCCGAGCGCGGCGGTCACGAAGTGCATGGGGAAGCTCTTGGGCAGCACGTTGAGTGCCTTCACGATCACCGCGATGGCTCCCAGGAGCAGGAGTACGGCCGCGAACCCGAGCAGGCCGGAGACGCTCCAAGCGCTGCCGGACTGGCTGCAGTCACCGGCGAGCTCGGCCGGCACGTCGTCACAGAAATCGACTGTGGCCCACGGAAGGAAGCTGACGATGAAGAACAGCAGCCCGCCGCCGATCATCAGCCAGTCCGGCGTGCTGAGTGACTTCATGTCGAACGAGCTGCCGCTGCCGCTTCCCGCACCATGTCCTGGGTACTGCCCGGGCGCACCGTAGGAGGGCTGCTGCGGCTGGCCGCCGGGCTGCTGGCCGTATCCGGGCTGGCCGCCAGGCTGCTGGCCGTATCCGGGCTGGCCGCCGTGCGCCGGTTGGCCACCTGGCCCCTGCCCTTGCAGGCCACCCTGCCCTTGCTGGCCATAGCCCGGCTGCTGGCCGCCGGGCTGTTGGCCGAACCCGCCGGGCTGCGATCCACCGGGCTGTTGGCCGTACCCCCCCGGGGATCCGGGTCCGCTGCCGGGTGCAGTCATCGCTTCCACTCCTTCGCCTACGCCGCCGGGATGGCGACTGTCGTTACGCATCTTCTCAGTGCTGATTTCTCACGTACCGGAATCACTGTGCGCTGCGGCTCAGCATGCTGGGTATGCCCAGGACGGGCAAGGGGCCGCGCCCAGGAGTGCCCTGCCGACAGTGCGTGCCCATCAGCACATGCCCAGGCGGTGCTCAACCGGAGCTAGAGCCCACCAGCTCCCGCATCAGCTGTGCTGTCTCCGACGGAGTCCTGCCGACCCGCACACCGGCCGCTTCCAGCGCTTCCTTCTTCGCCTGTGCCGTACCGGAGGACCCGGAGACAATCGCACCGGCGTGGCCCATGGTCTTGCCCTCGGGCGCGGTGAAGCCGGCGACGTACCCGACCACCGGCTTGGTCAGGTTGGCTGCGATGAAATCGGCAGCCCGCTCCTCGGCATCGCCGCCGATCTCGCCGATCATCACGATCGCCTCGGTGTCCGGGTCGGCCTCAAAGGCTGCCAGGCAGTCGATGTGGGTGGTGCCGATGACCGGGTCGCCGCCGATGCCGACCGCGGTCGAGAAGCCGATGTCTCGCAGCTCGTACATCATCTGGTACGTCAGCGTCCCGGACTTGCTGACCAGCCCGATCCGGCCTTTGCCGGCGATGTTGGCCGGGATGATTCCCGCGTTGGACCGACCGGGTGAGATCACGCCAGGACAGTTCGGCCCGATGATCCGGGTGAGGCTGCCTTGAGCATGCGCCCAGAACGCGGTGGAGTCGTGGATCGGAATGCCCTCGGTGATCACCACCGCGAGCCCGATCCCCGCGTCCACCGCTTCGATCACCGCGGACTTGGCGAACTTCGGCGGTACGAAGATCACCGTGACATCAGCGGCGGTCTGCGCGATCGCCTCGGACACCGAGTCGAATACCGGAATCGCTCGTCCGTCGAAGTCTGCGCTCTGGCCACCCTTGCCCGGGGTCACGCCGCCGACGATCGCTGTCCCCGAGGCCAGCATCCGCCGGGTGTGCTTGCTGCCCTCGGAGCCGGTCATACCTTGGACGATGACCTTGCTGTTCTCGCTCAGGAAGATCGACATCGGGTACGGCTCCTCTACTTGTCCGCGGCAGCGAGTTCGGCAGCTCGCCGCGCGGCGCCGTCCATGGTGTCCACCTGTTCGACCAGCGGGTGCGCAGCCTCGTCGAGGATGCGGCGGCCCTCCTCGACGTTGTTGCCGTCCAGCCGTACGACGATCGGCTTGGTCGCGGAGTCCCCGAGCAGGCCGAGAGCCGCGACGATTCCGTCGGCGACCGCATCGCAGGCGGTGATGCCGCCGAAGACGTTGACGAAGACGCTGCGTACCGACGGATCGGACAGGATGATGCCGAGCCCGTCGGCCATGACCTGGGCCGATGCTCCGCCCCCGATGTCGAGGAAGTTGGCCGGTTCGACGCCACCGAACTCCTCGCCGGCGTAGGCGACGACGTCCAATGTGGACATCACCAGCCCGGCACCGTTTCCGATGATGCCGACCTGGCCGTCCAGCTTGACGTAGTTGAGGTTCTTGGCCTTGGCCTGCTGCTCGAGGGGGTCGGCCGCCGCACTGTCCTCCAGCTCGGCGTGCTCGGCATGCCGAAAGCCGGCGTTCTCGTCGAGGGTCACCTTCCCGTCGAGGGCGAGCACTGTGCCATCCGGTGCCTTGGCCAGTGGATTCACCTCGACCAGCGTCGCGTCCTCGCCGACGAACACCTTCCACAGCGACACCGCGATCGCCACCACCTGGTCGGCAACCTCGTCCGGGAAGCGGGCCGCGGTGACGATCTCGCGGGCCAGAGCCTCGTCCACGCCGACGCCGGCATCGATCGGGATGCGGGCCAGCGCGTCGGGCTTGTTGGCGGCGACCTCTTCGATCTCGACACCGCCCTCGACGGAGGCGATGCAGAGGAAGCTGCGGTTGGCCCGGTCGACCAAGTAGGAGAAGTAGTACTCCTCGGCGATGTCGCTGGCCTGCGCGATCAGCACCCGGTGGACGGTGTGCCCCTTGATGTCCATGCCGAGGATGTCGCTGGCGCGGGCGTAGGCATCTTCGGGGGTATCGGCCAGTTTCACCCCGCCGGCCTTCCCGCGACCACCGGTCTTGACCTGGGCCTTGACCACGACCTGGCCACCGATATCGGCGGCGATGTGCCTGGCCTGTTCTGGAGTGGTAGCTACCCCGCCGGCCAGCACGGGCACGCCGTAGGAGGCAAAGACATCACGGGCTTGGTACTCGTAGAGGTCCACGACCGGCGACGATAGCGAAGCTTCCGAACAGGAGGGTCGCGGGAGGCTAGGCGGCCGGTGCCGTCACGTTCGTACGTACCCAGTCCACGATGTCGGTGGTCGTCGCACCCGGGGTGAAGATCTTCGCCACGCCCAGCTCCTCGAGCTCCGGGATGTCGGCGTCCGGGACGATGCCCCCGCCGAAGACCAGAACGTCATCGATCTCGCGTTCGCGCAGCAGCTCGGTGAGCCGGCGGAACAGGGTCATGTGAGCACCGGACAGGACCGAGAGCCCGACGGCGTCGGCATCCTCCTGGATGACTGTCTCCACGATCTGCTCCGGCGTCTGATGCAGTCCGGTGTAGATGACCTCCATGCCGGCATCACGCAGGGCACGGGCCACGACCTTGGCTCCACGGTCGTGACCGTCCAGACCGGGCTTCGCGACGACGACCCGGATTCGCTGGTTCATGTGGGTTCTTGCCTCGCTCACTGCTCGCGGGTCGTCTCGGCGGTTCGGCGGTTCGGGGGGTCTTGCGTCAGATTAACCCCTTCTTGAGCGCGCGTCGGCTGGCCGGACGCATCGGGAGCTCGCGGGTGATCGGACGCACCGGAGGGTGCCAGCGCCAGGCGAGCAGGGTCAGCGCGGCATAGCCGACGCCCACCACGAGCAAGCCCCAGCCCCCGACGGTTGCTTCGATGTCGGTCGAACGCGCGGCATCGACCAGGGCTCGTCCGGCGAGCGCGACGAGGTAGGCGGCAAAGGCGCCCAACGCCCCGACCACCGCCAGCCGGGGTCGCAGGGTCGTGGCGAAGACCGAGAAGAGCACCAACACACCGCTGAGGACCAGGCCGGCGGTCAGGGACAGGCCGGGCCGGTCGAACAGGCCGATCGCACCCTCGATCGGAGTGACGGTCTCCACCGGACGCAGCGCCCCGGCGAAGGGTTGTTGGCTCACCGTGACCTGGTCCGGGATCTGCACCAGGGTGGCGCCGAGGGCCAGTACGGCGAGCACCCCGCCGACGGCCGCCAGACCACCGAGTGCGGGGCGTCCTGGATCGAGGCTTTCGCTGTCGTCCATCACAACCCGCGACCACAGCCAGCCAACGGCCAGGCCCACTGCGACGAGCACCAGCAGTGCGGCCACGGCTACGTACCACCCAGTCAGCGGTTCCACCTGACTGGTGAGCAGCCGCCGGCCGGCGATGATCTCGTATCTGCCGCGCGCCGCGGCCTGGCTGGCCCAGTACAGCTCGGCGAGCAGCCCGGCCCCCGATATGGCCGCCACCACTCCCAGCGCAGCCAGGCCCAGGCGGGGATAGCGGCCGAGCACGATGCTGAGTCCGGCGGTGATGATCGTCAGCGGCCAGATCCAGGAGATCAGGACGGTGGCCAGTGAGTCGCCGAGTATCACCCGCTCGTCGCCCACGGCGAGCTGGGGCAACACAACGGAGACCGCGAGCAGCAAGCCGCCCAGAACCCCGAGAACACCCACGAGGCGGGTGGCGCTCGGCACGTATCCGAGGACGACCTCGCCGGCCGGTTCCCGACGGGTCGGCCTGCTCGCGGCCTTCTTCGTCGGCCGCTGCTGCGCCGTACGGGGGCGGGTGGTACGGCCGGCCGCGGGGCGCGCCGGTCGCTTCTTCGCAGGCATGTCGGGGGCGACGCTAGCAACGATGACGCCACCGGGGAGTCACCGTGATCGGAAGTCACCGGCGCGGAGGGTTTGCATCCCGTGCACGGTTTGGTTACGGTCGCGTCACGGACGCCGAACAGGGCTCCGTTCTGCTGTCCAATCATAGGGGTCTGGTGTCGCGTCACCGCACGCCTTGCGCGCAGCGCGAGGCCAGTCGCATTCCGCGACCCCCCCGCAACCGCGGTCCATTGATCCTCGCCGCACTCGTGATCGGCGCCCTACTGGTCGCGGTCCCCGGCCTCATCCCCGGTCCAGAGACGCCGCCAGCGGTGAGCGCGGACAGCCTGTACGGCATCGGCAGCGACACCGGCATCCCGCTCGGCGGCGACGGCACCCGCCAGGCCATCTCCGAGACCGAGGCAGCAGCCCGCCTTGAATTGTTGGCCGCCTCACGTGCCGAGCGCGACGCGGTAGTCGAATACTTCCTTCCGGTGTCCGGCCGGCTCACCAGTTGTTTCTGCATGCGTTGGGGAACCATGCACCAGGGCGTCGATATCGCCGCGCCGACGGGTACCCCGATCGTGGCCCCGGATGCCGGGGTGGTGCTCGAAGCAGGTCCGGCGAGCGGGTTCGGCAACGTCATCTACTTGCAGCACGAGAACGGCGACGTGACCGTGTACGGCCACATGTCCACGGTGCTCGTCGAGGCCGGTCAGATCGTGCAGGGCGGCGAGACAATCGCCGAAGTGGGATCGACTGGTTACTCAACCGGTCCGCACCTGCACTTCGAGGTTTACACAGGCGGCCTCGACGGTGAGCGGGTGGATCCCGCCGAATGGCTGCTCGAGCGCGGCATCGACATCGCCGCACTGCCCACCAGCGACTGACCTGACGCCGGCAGTTACCCAAGCGCTAGAGCAGTTACCCAAGCGCTAGAGCTTGTGCACCGGGGCGTAGCGCAGGATCAGCCGCTTGTAGCCGCCCGTACCGAAGTCGATCGTGGCTTGGGCCTTGTCGCCGATCCCGGACACTGCGGTCACCGTGCCCAGGCCGAATGCATCATGGGTGACCCGGTCACCCGGCTCCAGGTTGATCAGCGGACGGCTGCCGAAGCCGCCGCGAAGTCCGCCACTGGACAGGCCGGTCGCCGCCACCCGAGCCTGCGCGGAGCCCAGTGGCGAGGCCGGCGCGGCTTGCATGCGCTCCCAGCTCACGAGGTCGGCCGGTAGTTCGTCGAGGAAGCGCGACGGTGGGTTGCACGAGGGCTGACCCCACGCCGCTCGTACAGCCGCGCGGGAAATGTAGAGCCGCTTCTGGGCCCGGGTGATTCCGACATAAGCCAGTCGGCGCTCCTCTTCCAGTTCTCGTGGATCTCCGAGTGATCGCATGTGCGGAAAGATGCCGTCCTCTAGCCCGACCAGGAACACGATCGGGAACTCGAGGCCCTTGGCGGTGTGCAGCGTCATCAGCGTGACGACTCCGGCGTCGTCCCCGGCAACCGGGACCGTGTCGGCATCGGCGATGAGGGAGACCTGTTCGAGGAAGTCGAGCAGTCCGCCTTCGATATGAGCCGCTTCGAACTCGGCAGCCACGGACACCAGTTCGGTGAGGTTGTCCACCCGGCTCTCGTCCTGCGGGTCGTCGGAGTTGGCCAGCGCCGCGAAGTAGCCGGTTTGGTCCAGGACCCCTTGCAGGATGGCCGATGGTCCGACACCGGCGGCCATCTGCTCCGCGAAGCTGTCCATCAGCGCGACGTATTCCGCGATCGCCACCGCCGAGCGCGGGTTGATCCCCGGCGCCTCGTCGGCTCGACGGAGGGCATCGGTGAAGCTGACCCGTTCCCGTGAGGCCAACGCCTCGACGCAGGCCTCGGCCCGGTCACCGATCCCCCGGCGCGGGGTGTTCAGGATCCGCCGGACGCTCACGACGTCGTCCGGGTTGGCGATGGCCCGCAGGTAGGCCAAGGCGTCCCTGACCTCCTTGCGCTCGTAGAAGCGCACCCCGCCGACCACCTTGTACGGCAGCCCGACCCGGATGAACACTTCTTCGAAGACCCGGGAAGCGCTGTTGGTCCGATAGAAGACGGCGACATCGGCCGGCCGTGCCTGCCCGGCGTCGGTGAGTTTGTCGATCTGCTCGGCGACCCAGGCGGCTTCGTCATGCTCGTTGTCGGCGACGTAGCCGAAGATGAATTCCCCCGTGCCGGCATCGGACCACAGGTTCTTGGGTCGGCGGGCGGTGTTGCGCTTGATCACCGCATTCGCCGCCGTCAGGATGGTCTGCGTGGAGCGGTAGTTCTGCTCCAGCAGGACGGTCGTCGCGTCGGGATAGTCGCGCTCGAACTCGTCGATGTTGCGAATCGTGGCCCCGCGGAAGGCGTAGATCGACTGGTCGGCATCGCCGACGACGCACAGCTCGGCCGGCTCGAGATCCTCGCCCGCACCGACCACGTCGCCATCCACCGTATGACGCTCCGGACGCCCGACCAGCTCCCGGATCAGCATGTACTGCGCATGGTTGGTGTCCTGATACTCATCGACCAGCACATGACGGAACCTGCGCCGGTAATACTCGGCCACATCCGGAAACGCCTGCAGGGCATGAACTGTGGTCATGATCAGATCGTCGAAGTCCATGGCGTTGGCTTCGCGCAACCGGCGTTGGTACATCCGGTAAGCCTGGGCGAGCACCTTCTCCTGAGCCGTGGTCGGCGAGAAGGCCTCGTCGTCGATGAGTTCGTTCTTGAGATTGCTGACCTGATTGACCAGCAGTCGGCCCGGGTAGCGCCTCGGGTCGAGGTCCAGGTGGCGCGCGACCATGGTCATCAGCCGCTGCGAGTCGGC
>Ga0136616_10000930_pt1 | contig 14860 bp, 16 predicted proteins | sample AntDrymUQ2992106_2_FD_106648 | JGI IMG/M metagenome (GOLD analysis project Ga0136616, IMG submission 106648) | Polar desert sand microbial communities from Dry Valleys, Antarctica - metaG UQ299 (21.06) | ecosystem: Environmental > Terrestrial > Soil > Desert | place: Antarctica: Dry Valley...
CAGCAGATGAATATTTGAACGGGCGACGCGGCTGTGGAGAATATCGCCGACGATGGCGACGTTTAAGCCTTCGATTTTCTTTTTGTGTTCGCGGATGGTCATAGCGTCGAGTAATGCTTGGGTCGGATGTTCGTTTGCGCCGTCGCCCGCGTTTATAACTGCGGCGCGGCTGACTTTGGCGAGTTGGTGCGGAACGCCCGCGCTCGAATGGCGGACGACGATGCAATCGGGCTGCATCGCGTCGAGATTCAGCGCCGTATCAACCAGCGTTTCGCCTTTGGCAATCGCCGACGCTGAAACGCTGATGTTAACGGTATCGGCGGACAGGCGTTTGGCGGCGAGTTCAAACGAGGTGCGCGTGCGGGTCGAGTTTTCAAAAAATAAATTGATTACGGTTTTGCCGCGCAGAGTCGGAACTTTTTTTATCTCGCGCTGGTTTATCTCGCGGAAGTTTTCGGCGGTATTCAAAATGCCGACGATTTCCTCGGCGGAAAGATTGCGAATTCCCAAAAAATCGCGGCGGCGAAACGGCTTGTTCATTTTATTTTACAAAAAAAGCAAGGCAGCTTAACCTTGCTTTGAAAGTGAAATCAATGTTTGTGAAACAATCGGCGGAACTTGCAGCGGGCAAAACATCTCCGCATCGTAAAGATAATCTTCGCCGTCTTCGTCAATCACGCGCAGACCACCGAGTCTTTCGGCTTCTTCATCAGGAATTATCCGATAAAGTTTGCCGATTTCTAGCGAAGCTAAATAACCTTCGTTAATCAGGCAAACAACAAATTGTGTCGCTTCGTTTTTCATAACTTAATCTAAAAAAGGAAATTTGATTTTTATATCCCGCTTACCAATTCCATGCGCTTCATACCAGTGAATTTCAGCTAAATGAAAACTTCCGTCTTTGAGTTTTACTGTTGCTACGCCCCTTTTCTTTCGCCAGCGTCCGCGCGCCTCTAACGCTTGTTCAACGATAATAACACGCGAATTGAATTTCCGGCGGCGATAGTTTCAACTCAAATGATTTCGCTGACGATTTCAAATTTCACGGTTTTTCATAAATCCAAACAGCTTCCTCATCGTCATATTCTTTGAGCATTACTTTAATAATCTCGCTGCGTTTTGTCGGCACGGTTTTGCCGATAAAATCCGCCTGAATCGGCAATTCGCGGTGTTCCTTGCCGCGGTCAATCAAAACCGCAAGCTGGACTTTGCGCGGGCGACCGAAATCCATCAACTGATCGAGCGCGGCGCGAATCGTTCTGCCTGTATAAAGCACGTCGTCAACAAGAATTATATTTTTGTCCTCGATGTCCGTATCGAGTTCCGTGCGATTGACAATCGGGTTGGCGCCGACGGTTGATAAATCATCGCGGTAAAGCGTAATGTCAATAATGCCGAAAATGGGTCGCTCGCCTTCTAACGCTTCGATTTTTTCGACTAATCTTTCCGCAATCGGAACGCCGCGCCGCCGGATACCGACGATATATAAATCTTTCGCGCCTTGATTATCCTCGACGATTTCCGAAGCCAGACGCGAAAGAGCGCGTTTCATTCGCGCATTGTCCATAATGCGCGATTTTTCAACTAATCCGTATTCATCTGCCATAATTGCTCCGGCAAATCGTAGCATTGCACGGTTTCAAGTTTCAAGTTTCAAGTTTCAAATTCCCGGAAATTCATTTAACATTGCAGTTTCGGAAATTTGGAAATGTCGAAAATCTACAAAAATCTGTTGCGCTCGCTGCTATTTAAAGCCTCGCCGGAGACGGCGCACGAGTTTGGGATTGAAACTTTAAAAATCGCGCTCGGTTCACGAGCGGCGCAGGATTTCGCCGCCAAACAATTCGCTGTCGAAGAATTCGGCACGCTCGAACGCTTCGGATTATCGTTCAAAAATCCGCTTGGTGTTGCCGCCGGTTTCGATAAAAATGGAATCGTAGTTAACCAACTCGGTGCGCTCGGCTTTGGTTTTGTCGAGGTTGGAACGATAACATTTGAGCCGCAGAAGGGAAATGAGCGTCCGAGATTATTCCGGTTGCCCGACGATAAAGCGCTTATCAACCGGCTTGGATTCAACAACGAAGGCGCGAAAAAAGTTGTTGCAAGATTGAAGCGAACGAACCCGAACTGCGTTCTCGGCGTCAATATCGGAAAAAATAAAAATGTTCCGAACGAGCGGACGATTGAAAATTATTTAGCGAGTTTTGATTTGGCTTTTGAAGCAGCCGATTACATCGCCGTCAATGTTTCCAGCCCAAACACTCCGAATTTAAGAGAATTACAAAAGGCGGAAAATCTGGCTGAACTTCTGTCCGCGCTGCAAAAGCGCAATCAGGAATTATCAATCGGAAATCGCCTTAAACCGCTGCTCGTCAAAATCGCGCCGGATTTATCGGAAGCGGAAATCGAAGCGATTGTTGAAATCGCCCAAAGATTAAAACTCGCCGGAATTATCGCGACCAATACGACCATCAAGCGGGAAAATCTGAAAACACAATGGGACGAAATCGGCGGATTGAGCGGCGAGCCGCTGCGAAAAAAAGCTAACGAAGTGATCCGAAAAATACACAGATTTTCCAATGGGAAATTGCCGGTTATCGGCGTCGGTGGGATTTTTACGGCGCAGGACGCTTTTGAAAAAATCGCGGCGGGCGCGTGTCTGATTCAGGCATACACCGGATTCATTTACCAGGGATTCACTTTTGCGAGAGATTTAAATTCGGGTTTAGCGAAAATTTTACGCGAAAAAGATTTTCGGAATTTGGACGAAGCCGTCGGAACGAACTTAATGATAAATTGATTGAATGTTTGACACTCCGAAAGCAGCCGTTATAATAAATTCTTTGTCTTTTGCGATGTTTGAAACGCAAAGTTTATATTGTAGAAAATGATTGTTGATTTAATAACAATTAAAGACGCGTCCGCTTCATTTGATTTTACCATTGAGCCGATTGAGATTGATTTGGGCGATGAAACGGTAAAATTAGAAAGTTCCGTTCGCGTCACGGGGAAAATAAAAAAAGGCATTGTGCAGACCGATGTCGAAGGCAGGATTGCAGCCGTCGTTAAACTAGAGTGTATTCGCTGTCTGCATTTGGTTGATGTATCTTTGGATACTCCTTTTACCGCGGGTTTTGTAACTGCTGAATATTACACGCAGCAAAAAGAAGCGAAACTCGATGAGGAGGATTTAGAAGTTTCGATTTTTGAGGGTGATAAAATAGACTTAACCGAATTAGTCCGCGAACAAATTTTGCTCACGGTGCCGGAACAGGTTTTTTGCCGCGAAGATTGCCGAGGTTTGTGTCAAAAGTGCGGCGCGAACCGAAATTTGATAGATTGTAATTGTGAAGAAAAAGAGATTGACCCGCGCTGGGCTGCTCTGAAAAATTTGAAATAGCTGTCAATGGTTAATTATTGATTGTTCACAGGCTAATTTGCCGACGGGACAATTAACAATTAACCATTTACTATTACCATTAGAGAAGATTATGCCAAATCCAAAAAGTAGACATTCGAAATCACGCACCCGCCAACGACGCGCTCATGATGCGCTGAAAGTGCCGCAGTTTTACATTGACAAAGATACGGGCGAAGCGTTGAAACCGCATCGCATTGACCCGAAGACCGGAACATATAAAGGTCGTCAAATTTTAGAAGTCAAAGATTCAGAATAAACCGGAGAGCACGGAAAATCATAAAAATTATGGAAGCCAAATGCAGTTTCTGTCTGAATTTTTAGATTTTCAGCATTCCAGACTTTCTAAACTAAATGAATAATGCAGGCATTATCGGAATGGGGCACGCTTATCCGAGCGGCGTTTTAACCAACGCTGACCTGGAGAAAATCGTTGATACTTCCGACGAATGGATCACCACGCGCACCGGTATCAAGCAGCGACATAAAGCCGCCGACAACGAATATACTTCGCAGTTTGCCGTCATAGCGGCGAATCAGGCACTCGAACGCTCCGGCTTAAAACCCGAAGACATCGAGATAATCGTTTGCGCGACGACCACGCCCGACCAGATAATGCCTTCGACCGGCGCCCTGGTACAGGCGGAAATCGGAGCGACGAACGCCGCCGGAATGGATGTGTTTGCGGCTTGTTCGGGTTTTCTTTATGGGGTCACGATGGTCGAATCAATGATTCGCACCGGACAAATCAAACACGCATTGGTCATCGGAGCGGAAGTTTTAACGAAATACGTTGATTATACTGACCGCTCGACGTGTGTCATTTTCGGTGACGGCGCGGGCGCGGCGGTGCTTGCCCCGGTCGCGTCAGACAAAGGCGTTTTAGCCACGAAAATTCGTTCCGACGGACGCTTTGCCGAACAGCTTTACGCGCCCGGCGGCGGAACGAAATTAGGAACTTCGTACGCGACGATTGATAACCGCGACCATTTTTTCAAAATGAAGGGCAACGAGCTTTTCAAAATCGCGGTTCGTTCGATGGAGGAGATTTCCAAGGAAATGCTCGAGAAAGCCGGTTATACGGTTGACGACGTTGATTTGGTTGTTCCGCACCAGGCAAATCAACGCATCACCGATGCCGTCGCCTCTCGCCTGAATATTCCCGAAGAAAAAGTTTATTCAAACATCGCTGAACACGGCAATACTTCGTCGGCTTCGATACCGATTGCCCTCGATGAGTGTTTGCAGTCAGGGAAAATTAAGGAAGGCAGCCTTGTTCTGCTAACGGCTTTCGGCGGCGGCGTAACCTGGGGCGGAACTTTGGTAAGATTCTAGTTTAAGGTTCAAATTAACTTTTCAACTTTGAACTTTGAATTTTAAACTTTGAACTAAATATGCTTGCTTATATTTTCCCCGGACAAGGTTCGCAAACGGTCGGAATGGGAAAAGATTTATACGACAATTTTTCAGTCGCTAAACAGGTCTTTGAAGAAGCCGACGATGCGCTCGGATTTAAATTATCGGAGATGTGTTTCGCGGGAACCGCGGAAGATTTGGCATTGACGGCGAATACGCAGCCTGCCATTCTGACAACATCCGTTGCGGCGCTTCGCGCAATGCAATCGGAAAATTTTCCGTCGCCCGCTTTCGTCGCCGGGCATAGTTTGGGCGAATACTCCGCGCTGGTCGCGGCTGGCGCGATAAGTTTTTCGGACGCGATTAAAACTGTCAGAAAACGCGGGACTTATATGCAGGAAGCCGTGCCGTTCGGGACCGGAGCGATGGCAGCGATTTTGGGTTTGGAATTGGAAACGGTTGAAAAGGCTTGCGAAGAAGCGAAGCAGGGACAAATTTGCAGCGCGGCAAATATCAATTCGCCCGCACAAATCGTGATCGCCGGTAATGCCGAAGCGGTTGACCGCGCGATTGAAATCTTAAAAGAACGCGGCGCGAAACGGGCGATGAAATTAAATGTTTCCGCGCCGTTTCACTGCGATTTGATGTTGCCCGCGCAGGAAAAATTGGCAACCGATTTACAACATTTAACTTACTCGGATTTACAGTTTCCGATTATCGAAAATGTTTCGGCACAGGCGAATTCAAACGGGGAAAGAGTTCGCGGCGCATTGACCGAACAGGTTTCAAAACCGGTGCGCTGGGCGCAGTCAGTGGAAAAATTAATCGCGGAGGGCGTGGAAACATTTGTCGAAGTCGGGGCGGGGAAAATTTTATCAGGTTTGGTTAGACAGATTAACCGTGATGTTCGCAGTTTGAACGTCGAAAATTCAGACAGCTTGAAAATTGCTTTAGATACTTTATAAAAAGAATAAGGAGAAAATATGTCAGAAGTTCAGGAAAAAATTAAACAAATTATCGTTGACGAATTAGGCGTGGACGAAGCGGAAGTGACCGAGAACGCGCGCTTTATCGAAGATTTAGGCGCGGACTCGCTGGATTTAGTCGAACTCGTGATGCGTTTTGAAGAAGAATTCGACATCGAAATTCCCGACGAAGACGCCGAAAAGATTCAAAGCGTCCGCGATGCTTACGCTTACGTCGAACAGCACAAAAACGCTTAGAATAAAGTGATAAGTGAGAGATGAGAAGTAAGATGTGTCTTGCTTTTCACTTCTCATCTCTCACTTCTTAATTATTATGAAACGTCGTGTAGTTGTTACCGGATTTGGATTGGTCACGCCGTGTGGAAACGATGTCGCCTCGACCTGGGCGGCGCTGCTTCGCGGCGAAAGCGGTGTTGATTACATTAAAAAATTTGATACCGAAAGATATTCGGTCAAAATCGCGGCGGAAGTCAAAAATTTTGACCCGCTGAATTTTCTAGAGAAAAAAGAAGCCAGGCGGATGGGCGCGTTCACTCATTTTGCGATTGCCGCTTCTGATGAAGCCATTAAACATAGCGGTTTGGTGATTGACGATTCCAATGCCGAAATGATTGGCACTTATATCAGTTCAGGCATCGGCGATTTTTGGGCGATTGAACGCGAACACGATAAATTATTATCTGGCGGACCCGACCGCGTTTCGCCTTTTTTTATTCCGCAGTCAATCGTCAATCTCGCGGCGGGCAACGTGTCGATTCGTCACGGCGCGAAAGGTCCGAACACCGCGACGGCTACCGCGTGCGCGGCGGGCGCGCACGCCATCGGCGACAGTTTTCGGTATATCGAGCGCGGCGATGCCGACGCGATGATTTGCGGCGGCGCGGAATCGGCAATTACGCCGATGTCGGTTGCCGGATTCGCTTCGATGCGGGCTTTGTCCACGCGTAATGACGACCCGAAGCGAGCTTCGCGTCCGTTTGATTCGGAACGCGACGGTTTTGTTTGTGCCGAAGGCGCGGGAATCATTATTTTGGAAGAATTAGAATTTGCCAAGGCTCGCGGCGCGAAAATATATGCTGAGATTGTAGGTTATGGAATGAGTGGCGATGCGTTTCACATTACCGCGCCGGACGAAACAGGCTCAGGTCCGAGGCGTGTTATGCTCAAAGCAATCAAAGACGCGGGAATTTCCCCGGAACAAATCGGTTATATCAATGCTCACGGCACTTCTACGCCTTACAACGATAAGTTTGAAACGATGGCGATTAAACAAGCCTTCGGTGGACACGCCTATAAACTCGCTGTTAGCTCGACAAAGTCATCAACCGGACACGCGCTCGGGGCGGCAGGCGGAATCGAAGCAGTGTTTTCGATTCTCGCGCTGCACGAAAAAATCCTTCCGCCAACTATTAATTACGAATTTCCCGATCCCGAATGTGATTTGGATTATATTCCAAATGAACCCAGACACGCCGAGGTCGAATTCGCCTTGTCGAACAGTTTCGGTTTCGGCGGCACCAATGCCTGCTTGATTTTTAAACGGTACGGAGAATAAGCAAAAGCGTTTTGAATTTATTAGATTAAAACGCTTTTAAGAATGAATGAGTATTCATTCATTATAGCTTTAATATTTAATTGAAAAGTTTTACAATTAATTTTTTAAGATAAAATTTATGAAAATCATTGTTTTAATGAAACAGGTTGCGAATAAAGACGCGGTTTTACGGATTGGCAAAGACGAAAAGTGGATTGACGAATCGGACATTTCGCACCAGACAAATGAATCCGACGGTTACGCTTTAGAAGAGGCGTTGCGTCTGAAAGAAGCCAAAGGCGAGGGCGAAGTGATTGTTTGCACGCTCGGATCGCAAAGCGCGAAAGCTGTTTTGAAAGACGCGCTCGCACGCGGAGCAGACCGAGCGATTCACATCATCAACGAAAACGAAAATCGTCTGTCACCGTATCAAATCGCCAAAACCATTGCCGATGCAATTCGAGAAGAAAATGCCGATCTGGTTTTCACGGGTTTGCAATCAGATGATGCGAGTTACGGGCAGACAGGCGTGATTCTGGCAGAACTTTTGGGAATTCCGCACGCGACTATTGTTATCGAAGTTGACCATTCAAATCTAAACGGCAATCTGCGTCTTAAACGCGAACTGGAAAGCGGCTGGTATCAATGGTTTAGCTACAAACTACCCGCGCTTTTAACGATTCAATCGGGAATTTCGCAAATTCGCTATGCTTCCTTAAAAGGAATTATGGCGGCGAAGAAAAAAGAAATTCGGGAAGTTTCCCCGTCCATCGAAAGTTTCGGCGCGGCGCAACATATTGATAAAGTTTATCTGCCCCTTAAAACCAAGCAAACTCAAATGCTCGGCGATGGCGATGCCAAACGCGGTGCGGTGGAACTGGTAGAAAAATTAAGAACCGAGGTTCGCATCATTTGATTTTATATTCGTTTCTAGGTTTTCCCTGAATAAATAATAAGAAACAGCAAAAACAAAAACGAACAATAAAAATTAAAGAATAAAAACAATTTATGAGTATTTTAGTTTTCATCGAACACAAAGACTGCGCGTTAAATAAAATTTCACTCGAAGCCGTTGTTGCCGCGCAAAGCATTGGGAAAGATTTAGGTTTGAAGGTTTCGGCAGTCATTCCGTGTGGTAAAGATTGCGCTCTCGCGCAGGAAATCGCGCAATACGATTTGGAACGGGTTATTGTGGCGAAGAACGAGAAATTAAACATCTATACGCCGGACGGTTACGCTGATGCCTGGCAACAGATTATTGAAAAAACCAAACCGCAATTCGTCGTGATGGCGCACACGTATCAAGTTCGCGATTTCGCGCCGAAAGTGGCGGCTCGGCTCGGAAAAGAAGTTGTCGGCGACTGCATACGTTACAGAAATGACAGCGGGAAATTAACTTTTACGCGCCGTATTTTCTTAGGAAAACTCGATGCTGACGTTACAATTGAAGGTGAAGCGCCTTATTTCATCACCTTTCAATCAGGCGCGTTTCGCGGCGAAAATGCGGAAAAAGGAAGCGCGCAAACGGAAACGATTGACGTTGAAATCGGCGAAATCAGAATGACGCCGGAAGAGCCGTTTCAGGAAGCAAAGGCATCGGTTGATTTATCAAAATCCGGGATTATCGTCGCGGTCGGGCGCGGTATAAAATCGCAGGAAAATATCGCCGTAGCGCAGGAACTCGCCGATATTCTGGGTGCGGATTTAGCGGCTTCAAGACCGATTTGCGATGCCGAATGGCTGCCGATTGACCGGCAAATCGGCTCCAGCGGTCAGACCGTCGCGCCGAAAGTTTATATCGCTCTGGGAATTTCCGGTGCGATTCAGCACATCGTCGGAATGAAGAATGCGGGAACGATTGTCGCCATTAACAAAGACAAGGAAGCCCCGATTTTTGACATTGCCGATTACGGTATTGTCGGCGATTTATTTGAAGCCGTGCCGACTTTAGTTGAGGAAATCAAAAAAGCGAAAGGCTAATTGTTTTTATGGACTTTGATAAAAAACGCGGGAGAGTTTATTCTCACCGCGCTTTTTTATTTCTATAGCAACAACGTTTAATTAAATCATATCGCCTTCGCCTTTTGAATTTTCGTCGAGTTCAAAACGGTCGCGGTCGCGCTTTTCCATTTTTTCCAAAATATCGAGCGGTTCGTTGTCCTGAAAATCAATGCCCATCGCGTGCGCATTCTCTTCGACATCTGATTGATCAGGCGTCGGGTTATGACCGCCGAAGGCTTCCGAACCGCTTGAATTTACTTCTTCCCAATTGGCGTCAATGTCGCCGCCCGAATCGGCGGGTGACGACGAGTTGTGTTCACGAAGACGTTCTTTCAGTTCGTTTGGCGCTTGCGGCGCGTGGGCGATTTCTTCATTCATAAAATCCTGAATCGCTTCGTTCGGCGCCGGTTCGTTTTCGTAAAATTCCAAATCCTTGCCTGAAATCATATCTTTCTCCTTGTTGTTTTCCATACGAATAAAGTAACATAGCGCGCTGTGAAAAGTGAATGAAAGATTTATCAAATAAATACAATTGACTGCGCAGACGGAATTTCAAATCGTTTGCGGCAGCGGATATTTTTACACATCAACTGGTCATCCACGCGCACCATATAATCGCGCGATTTTTCCAACTGCCTGCGTTCCTGTTCGTTTAAATTTCGTGGCGCGTTTTTCCTTCTTGTGCGTTTAAGCCAGCGAACCTCGTAATCGTTTCGCTCGCGGCAATTCGGACATGCGTAATTTGCTGTTTTTGTTTCCTGTTTTTCGTCAAAAATGTCTCTTTCCTGCATTGAAAAATTTTACCACAGAGAGACACAGAGCACAGAGAAAAAAATAAAAGTTCAAGCTGATTAAAACTTTGAAATTTAATTTTTTCCCGGTGCAAGTGTCGCGGCTGAATTTTAATTCGTTTTTATTAGATTTCGAAGGTATTGGAAACTGTAAATTCCGGTATCGTGTCCGTCGGAGAAATGAAAGTTTAACGCGTAGCGTCCGACGATGGAAATAGAAGAAAAAGACAAATCATCAGGGACGGAATCGGTTTTTAAGGTTTTCTCACCCGTCCATTCGTTGACGCAGCCCGCGCACGGACACGATTTTCTGAGTTGTGCGGCGTTATATTTGCTCTCGGTTTCATCCGACCAATTGATTGAGATTTCCGAATCGCTTTCTTCGATGATTTGTCGGGCTTCAATCATACAAGCTGTAATTAATTGTTAGTTCCAGGCATTAATTGAAATTATACCGTTTCTAATTCAATAAATTGAATCAAAACTAAAAACCTTAAATTCAATGCGTTAAACTCGCTTCAACTTCCTGCGCCGTTACGTCATAGTGTGACGCGTGATAAATAACTTTTTCGTTTTTGAGAACGATTGCTTGCGGCGATTCGTGTTTGATGCCGGTTCTTTCGGCAATTTCGGTTGAAACATCTCGCGCTCGTTGGACGACGATTAAATTTATGTCGGCATCTGCGTTGGAGATTTCCTGATAAACGCCCGCGCTAATTGGGCAGGTTGTGCTGTGTTTGAAAAGAATAACCGCCGCCTCGTTTGATTTTTCAATTAGCGCGTCGAGTTCAGTTGTGTCGTGAATTTCGTTGAATCTGGCTTTCATATTCTTTGATTATAACTGCCCGCGCCTTGAAACGCACTAGGCGGCGGTGGATTGAAATTTTGATTGCCGAATGTTGGGAAAATTTTGCGGTAAGCAACAGCGTAACCCGCGAACATAATCGGCATCAGAAAATAAACTCCGATTCCGCAAGTGAAAATAGTAACTGCAATTGAAGCGACGAATGCCACGCCAATCATTCCCGCAATTCCGCCAAGATTTTTCCAGACAGCTTTCGCGCTGACGACGATTGATTGCCAGGCTCCCAAATTGCGGTCAATAATCAATGGAAAGGAAAAAATCAATAAAGTGTGCAAACAGGTCATCAAAAAGATGAGAATCGCATCAATGACAATTGCCCCGACGAATAACTGTGTAAGTTCATTGGAACTGAGTTTTGAACCCATAACAGCCGCCATTATGAACGGTATGTAAATAATTATATAAACGGCGATCATCGGTACAAAGATCAAAAGCATCAGCACAAAGCTCGGCAGAAATTTTTTAAACCCGACCCAGAGACAGTCGAAATCAACGGTTTTTCCGTCAATTTTTTGTAAATAGCAATAATAAATTCCGCAAATCATCGCGCCAAGCAGAATATACATCGAAAACGATCCGATTATTATGCCGACAAACGTAACACCGAAAAGCAGCCAGTATTGATCTTTGATTAATGCCCAGCCTTCTTTGAAACATTCGACGGGACGAATCACGCCGGTTTTAAATTCAGTCATAAAAACCTCGCTTCCTTCAGTTGGTCTTGGCTCTTTGATTTCCAGTCTTGATAACTTTTATTTACAAGTTCGATTATTTAAACGAAAACCGAAAACCCCTAGCTTAAGATTGATTGTAAATTTTTTCAATATAATCCCTCACCATTCTATCGCTTGAAAATTGGTGTGTCAGCGTTATCAATGAATTTTTCATCCGGCGAATCCATTCGGACGGCAAACCGCTTTCATCCATTTTGTAAAAAGCCTGAACTACTTCGGTTTCCAAAATCTGATACAGCGATTCGGCATCCTGCGCGTCAATTAACGCTTCATCCGACACGTTTTCGTCTTCGGCAACGCCGATTGAAAAACCGTTTTCGCCGTTGTAACCTTCACTCCACCAGCCGTCTAAAATCGAAAGATTCAGACCGCCGTTCATCGCGACTTTTTGCCCGCTTGTGCCTGACGCTTCGAGCGGTCGGCGCGGAACGTTGAGCCAAACGTCAACACCCTGAACAAGGTAGCGCGCCACTTCCTGATCGTAATCTTCGATGAAAACGGCGCGTTGCCGCCACGCGGAATTTTCATCCAGACTCATCAGTTTTTGCAAAAGCGCTTTGGCATTTTTATCCTGCGGATGCGCTTTGCCCGCGAAAACAAATTGGACGGGCTTTTGCTCGTCGCTAACCAACTTCAGAAGCCTCTCTAAGTCCGACAAAATCAAATCCCAACGCTTGTAAGCAGCCACGCGACGCGCGAACCCGATGGTTAAAACATCCGCCGAAAAAAGTTTACGCGTGTCCTCGTGTTCGTTGATCGTCTCGTGCAATCCGGTTTCTTTGGAAAAAGTTTGCTGGCGAATATAAGCGACGAGTAATTGCTTCAAATGCCGATGCTTTTTCCATATTTCACGGTCGGGAATTTGTTCGATAGCCGCGCGCCAAACAGTTTTATTCTTTAAAGCCTCTGTCCAATCAGCGCCGATATGTTGTTCATAAAGCGTCTGAAAAGCCGGAGCAATCCAGGTCGGCGCGTGTACACCATTGGTGATGTGAGTAATCGGAACTTCATCAGCCGATTTTATTTCGGGAAACATTTTCAGCCAAAGTTCCCGTGAAACCTCGCCGTGTTTTTCACTGACGCCGTTTGCCGAGCGCGACATCCGCAGGGCGAGCGGCGTCATTCCAAACCATTCAACGGCATTGTCAGGATTTGTTTTTCCAAGCGCGAAAAGCTCGTCTTTGGAAATTTTCAAGGCGGCGATAAAGTTTTGATCGAAACAACCTTCAATTTGTTCCGGCGGAAAAACATCATTGCCAGCCGAAACCGGCGTATGCGTTGTAAAAACGCATTTCTCGCGCACGTCGGCAATTGCGTCGGCAAAAGATTTATCGGAATTTTCCTGTAAAAATTCGCGCGCCAGTTCGAGCGTCAAAAATGCGGAGTGTCCTTCGTTTAGATGGTAAACTGACGGGGTAATGCCGAGTTGTCTAAAAAGCCGGACACCACCGATGCCCAAAATCTTTTCCTGCACGATGCGCGTCTCTGTGTTTCCGCCGTAAAGATGCCCGGTAATCAGGCGGTCAACCTCGGAGTTCTCCGGCACGTTCGTATCCAGCAGATAAAGCCGGATTCTGCCGATGTTTGCCAGCCACGCCTGCGCGAAAACTTCATGTCCGCGAATATGTATTTTAACAAAAGAACGCTCGCCGGCTTCATTTTGCACCGGCGAAAGGGCGAGTTCGTTTGCAAAAGAATCGAGATACCGTTCTTCCTGCCAACCGTCGTGCGAAATTTTTTGGCGAAAATAACCGTAGCGATATAATAAACCGACGGCGACGAGCGGCAGGTTGCCGTCGCTTGCCGATTTCAAATGGTCGCCAGCCAATATTCCAAGTCCGCCGGAATATATCGGCAGGGAATTATGGACACCATATTCGGCGCAGAAATAAGCGGCGGGGTTTTGGGCAGTGACTTGTCCGAAACTATTCGGCGCGGCAGACAGATAATCTCTGAACTTTTCAGCAAATTTTTGCAGCCTGGAGACGTATTGCTCGTCGCCGGATTTTTGCCAAAGCCGCAGTTCGCTGATTTTTTTCAGAAAAAGGCGCGGATTTTGCTCGCATTGTTCCCAGAGCGATGAATCAAGCTCGCGGAAAATATTCGCGCCTTCGGGTTGCCAAGACCAGTAAAAATTCCGCGAGAGTGTTTCTAGTAATTGAAGATTTTCGGGAAGCTCGCGTTGATAAAAAAAATCGTTTTTGAAATTTTGTTCGGTTTGTAACCCGGCGGCTGATTGCATATTTTTATAAGGCTCAATTGTCATTTTCCTCATTTTTAATTTTCAGATTTTTAGAATTGATTTGGAGGAAAAGCGTTTCTGAAACTATAAACCAACAACAATTAACTATCAACTTTCGCGTTGGAACCGAAAACCTGATGACGAATAAATTTCAGCGCGTCCGATTCTGAGAAAAAGACGAGACAAACTTGTTGGACGCGCGAATTCTGAATCAAATATTGCTCAATAGTTTTTGAGGAAATTTCGGCGGCTTCGTGTTTCGGATAGCCGAACGCGCCGGTCGAGATTGACGGAAAGGCGATGGTCTGCAAATCGTTTTCTGCCGCCAGTGCCAGAGAATTCTCATAGCAGTTTGCCAAAAGCAGCGCGTCGATTCCGTCGTTCATACCGTAAACGGGTCCGACCGTATGAATGATAAATTTCGCCGGTAAATTTCCGCCTGAAGTGATGACGGCTTCGCCGGTTGGTAAACCGTTTGGAAATATATTTTTTCTAATTTCCCGGCATTCTTCTAAAATGCGCCTGCCGCCGCGCGAATGAATGGCGCCGTCAACGCCGCCGAGCAGCGTGGAATTTGCCGCGTTGACAACGGCATCGCTCGTCTCCTGCGTGATGTCGCCGACTTTGACAATTACACGATTGTTTACAAACACTTGCTGCATAAATCAAAAACAGGAATAACGGAATAAATTGAATTATAAAAGTTCAATTTATCTCAAGTTGCCTGTTTATCCCTGTAAGTTTGTTTCTGTTGGTTCTAAAGGTTCCACGCTGATTTCATCGAACATCGCCTGCCGCCGTAAAGTTTCAGCAAGCATATCAGCTTTTCTGCGGTTTAGAATCAGCGGCGACGAGCGGCAGGAAATTTCATACATACCTTCGTCTATTTCGGCAATTTCAAAATCGCCGAGCGGAATTCCGCTGACGGCTTGA
>Ga0136616_10000932_pt1 | contig 14853 bp, 17 predicted proteins | sample AntDrymUQ2992106_2_FD_106648 | JGI IMG/M metagenome (GOLD analysis project Ga0136616, IMG submission 106648) | Polar desert sand microbial communities from Dry Valleys, Antarctica - metaG UQ299 (21.06) | ecosystem: Environmental > Terrestrial > Soil > Desert | place: Antarctica: Dry Valley...
GAAGCGGACGTTCTCGGGCTTGTCCGTCTCGAGATAGCCCATCTCGCTCCGCGCGTCCAGGCGGCGGCAGTGTTCGCGCATCATCTGGGAACCGATCCCCTGGCCTTGCAGATGGCCTGAGACGCTGCGCCTGACCGCCGCCGAGGGACTGGAGTCGAAGGTCGACGTCGAGGAAGCCTCGTACTTTCTCTCGTACATCACGATCGTCCCGACCGACGCTCCCGGCATGCGCAAGTGGCGCAAGAGGCTGTTCGTCGCGATCTCCAAGAACTCGGCCAGCCCGGTCGAGTACTTCGCGCTACCGGGAGACCGGACCGTGGTCATGGGCGCTCATATCGACATCTAGGGGCGAAGCTGCCGCGGCGCCATTCCCCGCGATGAGCAATGGTAAGCCCGCCTAAGCGGGCGCTCGCGCTTCCGAGAAGGTCACCAGCCGTCCGCGGCGCTCATCCCACAGCTTGAGCCGCACGGCGCGCAACCCGTCCCACAAAGAGAGCGTCGGGACGTCGTGAAAGATCGGATTTGCGTCGTGTGCGCGCTGCAAGTTGTAGTTGGGCACACGAGCGTTCAGGTGATGCACGTGGTGCAGGCCGATGTTGCCCGTGAAGAACTGCAGGACCTTCGGGAGCTTCAGATAGGAGCTTCCGCGAAGCGCCGCATCGGCGTAGCTCCAGTCGCCTGTGCTCTCCCAGTAGGTGTCCTCGAACTGATGCTGGACGTAGAAGAGCCAGACGCCGGCGGCGCCGGCGAGCAGCACGGTCGGCGTCTGCACGAGCAGGTACTCGCGCCAGCCGATCAGCCAGCAGAGCGTCCCGACGAGTACGGCCAGGGCGATGTTGGTGCCGATCACGCTTCGCCGGATCCGTGGCCGGGCGGAGCGCGACACGAGCCGCGGTTGCAGAACGAGCGCGTAGATAGGCCCGATGCCGAACATCACGAGCGGATTACGAAACAGCCGGTAGCCGAGTCGTCCGAGCCAGGAACGCGCCGCGTACTCCGACACCGTCAACGTGGGAACGTCGCCGATCCCGCGGCGATCGAGGTCTCCGGCCGTCGCGTGGTGGACCGCATGGTTGTGCCGCCAGCTGTGGAACGGCGAGTAGACGAGGAGCCCGAGCACGACTCCGAGCCAGGCGTTCGCCCTCTTCGTTGGAAGAAACGATCCATGGGTGCAGTCGTGAAAGAGGATGTAGGTGCGCAGCAGGAACCCGGCGGCCGGCAGCGCCAGCGCGAGAACGAGGAGGTACGAGCTGTCGAGCGCCAGGTACATGAGGGTCGAGAGAGCGAGATAGGGGACGGCGGAAGTGCCGACGTCCAACAGGCTGCGCCCGAGGTGCGGCTTGGCGTACGGCAGGAGCGCGTCGCGCCAGGGTGCGTGCGTCGACCGCTGCTTGCTCGGCGGCGCGATGAGTGTCTCGGTCATGCTTCTTCTCGCTCCTTCACGTCTTCTCGAATACGAGTCGGTAGTGGTCGAGCAGCTCGCGCTCGAAGCAGACTCTATTGGGGCTCACTCCGGGTGTGAAGCCGAGTCGAAAGTCGGCGCTCGTCAGCCAGCGCGGGAGGAGCCGGAGCTTCACCAGGTTCTTCCTGAAGCTCGGCGCAACGATTCGCTTCCGCCATTGATGGATGGTCTCGATGTAATCGAGGCGACCGCTCGTGCTCGACACGAGTCGGAAGTGCGGCTCGGCGCTGCGAACGATCTGCTCCTGTCCCGACGGCAGCCACGAGCCGGGGAACTGGCGCCCGAGGAGGGCGAGGTACCAACCATCTGAGTCGCGCGGAGCGTCGATATCGATCTGATCCGCCGGAATCATGTTCCGGCCGAAAACCATCGTCTGAAGGTAGAACCTGCCCTTCACGGGCAGCAGGTCCGCGACTCGGTGGAAGAGTCGCTGATAGATCTCATCCTGGCGCCCGGCATCGTAGTCGTCAGGAGAGCAGAAATGCTCGAATGCGCCGAGGCTGCCCACGGCGTCGAAGGGGCCGAAGCTCTCGCGCGTGACCTCGCGGGCGTCGTGGAGATGCACGTCGAGGCCGTGTCGCCGGCAGGCCGCCACCTGAGCGGAGGACAGGGTCACGCCCACGGCGGTGCCGCCTCGGCCTCGGATGAAGTTGAGGAGCGCACCCCAGCCGCAGCCCAGGTCCAAGACCCGCCTGCCGGGTTCGAGCCCGATCTGCTCGGCCACGTACTCGTGCTTTCGTCGCTGAGCCTCCTCGAGCGTGAGGGAGAAGTCGCCGTCGTACTTGGCGCCGCTGAAATCCGCGAGCTCTCCCAGGCTGAGCCGAAAGATCCGATCGATCAGCGAGTAGGTGAACTCGAGGTCGCTACGGTCGGCCACTTGACACTTCGTCCCACGCGGCCAGCGTCGCGCGACTAGCTCGCTTGAGGTCGGCCACCGGATCCGTCAACGTCGCGACTCTATCTCGACGCGGCTCCGCGCCGCAAGGAACCGGTAACAGCACAGGCGCCGCCGGGCGAGCCGGCGTGCGCGTCGCTAGCTGCCCTAGCGCGGATCGAGAAAGAAGGCGCGGAAGCTTCGATCGGTGCGCTCCGTGTAATCCTCCCACGTGGGATACAGCTCGAGCAGGCGCGGCCACAGGCCTCGTTGCTCCTCTTCGCTCGCGAGCCGTGCACGGACGTCCCAGCTGCGGTCTCGAACCTGCACGGAAGCCTCTGCATCCGCCAGCAGGTTGTATGACCAGGCGGGATGGTGCTCTCGTCCGAAGTTCGAGGCGACGACCACCAACGATCTGCCTTCCTGACTCAGGTATAGGACCGGCGTCGTCCGCGGCTGACCCGTCTTGCGGCCCGTAGTCGTAAGGAGGAGCGACTGAAAGGCCGGCTTTCGCCTCGCGCCGAAATGCAGGAGCGAGAACCGGCCGCCTGTGCGTGTATAGACGAGGCGGTCAATCGGCACCAGAATCCGGTAGGAGAGCCAACTGAACCACCGGGTCCGCCCGAGGCGGATGAAGAGGGCTCGGTACCACCGCACGACGGCGCGATCGTAGACGACCACACACGACCGGTCACACGTTTCGCAACGACGGCGGCGCCGAGGTCGCGGACGAGTCGCCGGCCACGACTGCGGCTTGATCCAGGAGCCGCAGTTTGAGGGCCCGTTCGCGGGTCGTCGCTCGAACTACTCGATCGACCATCAGCGCGACAGCATTCGGCCGACCGCGCCCATCAGCTCGTCGGCCCGCTCCTCTGGCATCGGCGGGGCTTCGCCCTTGCCGGCGAGGCAGTGCCGGGCGTGGCCGTCGAGCAACCCCAGCGCGATCTTGTCGAGGGCGGCCTGGGCCGCGCTGATCTGGGTCAGGACGTCGATGCAGTAGCGGTCCTCCTCGACCATTCGAGCGACGCCGCGGACCTGTCCCTCCACCCGGTTGAGGCGCTTGAGGAGCTGATCCTTGCTGGCGCTGTAGCCGCGCGTCGTCTCAGCCATGGTCGCCCCCCCTAGTGACCATCGTGGCCTCCCTGGGCGGCGGCGCGGTCCGGACCGCGACCGGACCGCCGTAGCGCTCGCTGCGGAAGGCGTTCATCTCCTCGATCTCGCGCTCCTGCGTGGCCACGATGCTCTCGGCCAGCGCGCGCAGCTCGGCGTCGTCCGTCTCGGCCAGGACGGCGTTTGCCATCGTGATCGCGCCCTGGTGGTGGGGCACCATCTCATCGACGAACGCCCGGTCGAACGGATCGGCATCCTCCAGGGCGCTCGCCGGGTCCGCCGCATGGCCGCCCATCCCCGCTTCCTCCGAGGACAGCCCGAGCTCCTCGTGAGCGGCCTCATCGGGCACGAGCGGCGCGTCGAAGAGCCGCTGGTGGATCGAGCTCATCTGGTTGATCTCAGGCGTTTGGGAGTCGGCGATGCCCTCGGCGATCTGCTTGATCTCTGGCGCCTGAGCGCGCTCAGCGGCGACCTCCGCCATCGCGATCGCCGACTCGTGGTGCGGCACCATCCCTTCGAGGAACGCGCGCTCGGCCGCGTTACCGCTGGCGCTGGGCCGGCTCGTGGTCGACTGATCCGAGCCACAGGCGGCGAGCCCAAGCGTTGCAGTAAGGCCGAGCGCAACGGCGAGCAGCGGCAGAGCTCCTCTCGGGTTGATCATCGGTCCTCTCCTCTGACGATGAGCGTCATGCACGTGCGAACGGCTCCGATCGGCGCTGTGATCCTCAATGGTGGTACTCGTGCATGACCGCGTGCCCCTTGCCGCGGGCGATCATGTAGCGGTTCGCGAGCCAGGCGAACGGAAACGCGACCACGAAGCCGCCGACGATTGCCGCCCACAGCAGCGGATCGGCGAGACCGGCCTCCATCGCGCCGGGAACGATCAGCACGAAGCCGTTGTCGATCGCCTCCATGATCGTGATCGAGACCGTGTCGGCCGTGAGCGCGATCGGGACGATCGCACCGAAAGCGAGGCCCGCCTTGGCGAGCGGCACCGAGGTCAGGCCGAAACCGAAGATGTATGCGAGGCCGACTGCGAGCGCGATCGTCCCGAGGTTGCTCCAGCCAAGCGCGGTGCCGATGAACATGCCGGCCACCTCGCCGATGGCACAGCCGGTCAGGCAGTGCAGGGTTGCACTGAAGGCCAGCGAGTTGAGAGCAGCGCCCGAGCCGGTTTGGTCGTCGTGTGCATGAACACGCTGCTCAGGCGTCGGTGTCGCGGTCTCGGTACCCATCGGACCTCCTCGGATAGCTGAGACCCGCAGGCTATACCCCCTAGGGGTAAATGTCAAGGATGGGATGGGAGATGGTTAGGGGTACCGCACTGCACCGAGAGCGCGGGCTAGCCTCTGGCGCGTGGAAGCCGCTCCGGTAGCCCGCGGGTCCAGTGACTACCTGCGCCTTGCGCGCAGGGCGAAGTGGCTCTCCTGGGCAAGCCTCGGCTACATGGCGGTCGAAGGGGTGGTGGCGCTCGCTGCGGGCATCGTGGCGGGGTCAATCGCCCTCATCGGGTTCGGAATCGACTCGGCAATCGAGGGCTTCGCGAGCCTCGTGATCGTCTGGCGCTTCACCGGGTCACGGGCGCTTTCGGACGCCGCCGAGAACCGCGCCCAGAAGCTCGTCGCTATTCAGTTCTTCATCCTCGCCCCTTACGTCGCTATCGAGGGGGCCCGGGCGCTGCTAAGCGGGTCGCGTCCCGAGGAGAGCATCGTCGGCATCGCCCTAGCGGCGTCGAGCGTCGTCGTGATGCCGCTGCTCGGCCGCGCGAAGCAACGGATCGGAAGCCGGGTCGGCTCATCCGCGACGGCCAGCGAGGGCAAGCAGAACCTACTCTGCGCCTACCTCGCGGCCGCGCTGCTCGTCGGGCTGCTCGGCAACGCTCTGTTCGGAGCATGGTGGCTCGACTCCGCCGTGGCGCTGTTCATCGCCTATGTCGCCGTCCAAGAAGGGCGCGAAGCGTGGCGGGGCGATGCCTGCTGCTGACTAGGGCTCTGTCGGCGTCCGAGGGAACTTCGGTGGGCGTACGTGGCTCCGCTTTCCACCCCGAGCCGACCACCCCGGTCAGCAACATGCCGGACCTATGGCCCCACCCCGTCACCCGGATGAGAGCACCCCCTCCGTCGAGCCAGTCGCGACGCGCGACTCGCACGGCTCGATCTTCCTCCGCTTCCTGAAGTTCGGGGCACTCGCGTGGGGCGGACCTGCGGCCCAGATCGCGATGGTCAAGCGCGAGTGCGTAGACAGCGAGGGCTGGGTCTCCGAGGAGACCTTCAAGAAGACACTCGCCGTCTACCAGGTGCTTCCCGGCCCGGAGGCACACGAGCTGTGCGTCTACTTCGGCCGACTCCGCGGCGGCAGGCTCGGCGGCTTCTTGGCCGGGCTCGGATTCATGCTGCCTGGCTTCCTATTGATGCTTGGGCTCTCGATTCTCTACGTCGAGGCCGACATTGCCGACAATCTCGATGAGCTCTTCTACGGTCTGAAGGCAGCGGTCGGCGCTCTCGTGGCGCGCGCGCTGGTTCGGCTCGGGCAGGCATTCATCACCGACGTGCCGCTGGCGCTCCTGGCGATCGCGGCTTTCGCACTAACCCTCTTCACTCCCAGCAGCTTTCTGCTCGTCCTTGCCGCAGCCGGACTGGCGTATGAGCTGTGGAGCAATGGGGCCAAGTGGGCCCGCCGCGCCCACTCCCTGTCCGTCGCGCCGCTCGCTTCGGTGACGGTTGCCGCGGCGATCACCGTGCCGGTGACGGCGGAAGTCTTTCTCGAGGGCTTGAAAGCGGGGCTCCTTACCTTCGGCGGCGCCTACACCGCCGTCCCATTCCTCCAGGAGAGCTCCGTCGAGACCCATCCATGGCTGACCGACGGCCAGTTCATCGACGGGCTCGCGTTGAGCGGAATCCTCCCCGCCCCGCTGATCATCTTCTCGACCTTCGTGGGCTATCTCGCCGGAGGGCTCCCCGGTGGTCTCGCGATGACGCTCGGGATCTTCCTGCCCGCCTTCGTCTTTCCGATCTTCTTCCACCGCTTTCTTGTGGCGATCGCGGAGAACCAGCGCATCCGTCCCTTCCTGCTCGGGGTAGCCGCCGGGGTGATCGGACTGATAGCGGCCGTCACCGTCGTGATCTTGAACACGAGCGTCGTGGACGTGCCAACTGCGCTCCTCGCTGTCGGAGCGTTCCTCGCTCTGAGCCGCTTCCACTCAAAGTTGACCGTTCTCTATGTCGTCCTCGGCTGCGGACTTATCGGGGCACTACTGCAGGTCACCGTCCTGTAGGCCCCACGCCCGGGCGATCTCCCGGACGTGGCGGTGATCGGTCCCACAGCAGCCGCCGAGCACATTGAGCTGCGGAAGCGTCGCCGCGAGTGCAACGTACCGCGCCGCCAGGTCAATGGGGTCGCCTTCGTCGAGCTCAGTCGCCTCGTCGAGTTCGGCGTGACTCTTGGTCGAAGCGTTCGCGCGCAGGCCGCGAATCCGCTGTTGCCAGCCCTCGCGTCCTTGGAGCACGCCTTCGAAATGGGTCGGATGAGCGCAGTTCACCATGTAGTAGGCGGGAGTCGAATCGGTCTCGGCGTCGACCTGCTGGATCGCCTCGCCAACCGCCTGCCCGCTCGGGAGACGACCGTCGGTCTCCAACGTGAAGGAGATCGCCGCGGGCATGTCCGATTCCCCCGCGGCTCGAGTGATGCCCACCGCCTCCTCGGCGTAGGTCATGGTGATCGCGGTGACCATGTCCGAGGGCGTCGCCGCAAACGTTCCGATCTGCGTCGAGTGATAATCCTGCGCCTCGCAGGCGCTCAGCTGTTCCGCCGGGTCATAGCCGTCGTCGTGGGGACCGATGCATCCGCTGATCACGACCGGAGTTGCGTCCGTCTCGTAGCGTTCCCGGATCTCCTCCATGAGGGAGATCGCCTTACGGTTCAGGTCGTCGAGCTCCCGCTCCGAATAGCCGATCTCCGCGGCCCAGCGGGGGCTCGCCCGCCAAGTGGGGCTCTCGAGCACGAAGCCGACGCCGTGCTCGCGCGCGAGCGCCGCATAGCGCTCGAAGTACGTGCGCAGCGCTTGCGTGCCCTCCTCGTTCTTGAGCAGATCGAAGGCGGCGAACAGCGGTAGGTCCAACCCCTCATGGAAGATCAGGGTCGTCTCGATGCCGCCATCAGTCAGAAATACACTGCCGCCGAGCTGAGGAAGGTCTTGGCGGTACTTCATGAGGGCTCCTCTCTCGCGAAGAGCCAGCGTAATGGAGGGCACTCGTCGCTGCGCGGCACTTCCTGACGCTCGCTCGCCCGCCGGACCGTCAGCGCGCGGGCGCCGGTGTACCCGAGCCTCTCGAGGCGAGAGCGATCAACAAGCAGCCGATCGCCGCAGCCCCCCCGCCCAGGACGGCGAAGGCGCCTGCCTGGAAGAGCGGTCCTGCAACGAGGTTGCCCGAGACGCCCGTCAGACCCATCACGAGGTCGGCCGCCCCCTGCACCTGCGGACGCCGTTCTACCGCCACCGCCTCGGTTACCAACGCGCTCCCACCCACGAGGCCCATGTTCCAACCGATACCAAGGAGGGCCAGGGCAAGCGCCATCAGCGGGACGTGGTCGCCGGGCGCGATTGCGGCGAGCGCACCCGCCAAGACCAGCGCAAGGCCTCCGCCCGCCAGGACGGGCAGTCGCCCCAAGCGGTCGGCGAGCCAACCGCTGATCGGACTCGGCAGATACATCCCCGCCACGTGCAACGAGATGACGAGTCCGACCGCCGAGAGCGACTCGCCCGCGTCCTCCATGTGGATCGGGGTCATCGTCATGACACCGACCATCGCGACGTTCGATGCCGCCATCGCGGCGACGCCGATGATCGCGAGGCGCGGCCACGACGGGAGGCCGCGCAGCTCGCTCGTCCAGCCGACCACCGGCCTTGCCGTTTCGTCGCGGTTCTCGCCGCGACTCGCAAGCAGGGGATCCGGGCGCAACAGGATGAGCAGGATCGCGGCGGCCAAGACATGCGCCGCCACCGCCACGACGAACGGGCCGGCGCTGTCGAGGAGGCCGAGCGCGTCGGCGAGCGGCTCCGTCGACGACGCCAGGTTCGGCCCCGCAATCGCCCCGGCGGCCGTCGCTAGCAACACCACGCTGATTGCTCTCGCGCGCTGCTGCGGCTCGGCAAGGTCTGTAGCCGCGTAGCGGGCGAGGAGATTGGAGGTGTTGCCGAGGCCGAAGGCCGCCATGCCTAGGCAGAGGATGGGAAAGCTCTCGAGCGCCGCGGCGCCCACCACCACAGCTGCGCCGGAGGCCGCGATTACATGGCCGGCGGCCAGGCCCGGTCGGCGCCCCGCCCGCGCCATCCAGGTGGCAAGCGGCGCGGCCGCGAGCGCCGCCGTGGCAATCCCAAAGGCGAGCGGAACCCCGCCCAGTGCCTCCTCACCGGACACGTCGCGAGCAAGAAGTGCCGCGACCGTGACTCCTAAGAAGAATCCGATGCCGCCAAAGACCTGCGCAGCGCCAAGCACGCGAAGGGTGCGCCGCTGCAGGCGGCTGGCAGGGGGCATCGGATGACGCTAACGCCTCCGTCCGGCGGCCTAGGGTGCGCTAGCCCGCGGGCGTAGTGATCGGCTGGCCGCTGACTCGCTGTTTCACCGGATGCGCCACCATCACGCGGTGGCCGCTCTCTGGAGGCACGCGGGCCGGCTGCTCGACCGAGCGTTGCTCACGACTTGGCGCGCGGCGGTCGAGTTCATCGACGACCGCGGCCACCGCGATGCCGCCCAGATCGCGTTCTTCGCGGCGCTGTCGTCGATCCCGCTCGCACTATTGCTGATCGGCTCCTTCGGGGTCGTGTTCGAGCCGACCGAGATTCGCGACCGGATCCTCGCCACGGTGCTCGACAACATTCCGCTTGCCGAGGACGACAACCGTGCGGAGCTCGAGCGCACGATCGCCGATTCGCTCGCGAGCGCAGGACGGCTCGGGGTCTTCCCGATCCTGCTTTTGATCGTCGCGGCGAGCGGTGTCATGAGCGCACTGCGGCATGCGATCAATCAGGCGTGGGACATCGAGTCACGGCCGCCGCTGCTGCGCCGCAAGGCGCTGGACGTGGCGCTCGTGCTCGGGGCCGTCGTGATTCTGGTGCTCTCGCTCTCGCTGACGGCCACGCGTCAGGCGGCCGCAGTGCTCGACGACGAGGAGACGGGTGGATCGATCGCAGCGGCCCTGCTCGGTGCGGTGGGTGACGTCCTCCCGTTCGCCTTTGTCGTGATCGTGATCGTCTTCCTCTACCGCGTGCTCCCGATGGAGCGGCCGAAGGTTCGAGAGATCTGGCCAGGCGCGCTCGTGGCTGCAGCGCTACTGGCGATCGTCAAGGGTGCCATGGAGCTCTACTTCGAGCAGCTCGCGGACTTCGGCGCCCTCTACGGATCGCTGGGGGCCCTCATGGCCCTTCTGCTCTTTCTCTTCGCAGCGTCGAACGTCATCGTGTTCGGCGCCGAGTTTGCGTCCGAGTGGGCGCGGCTGCCGCCGGACGACGAGGTCAGGCAGACCGTGCGGAACGCCGGCGGTCGTGTGCTCGCCCTGACGCACCGACGCTGAGCAAGCACCTCGTAACGCATCGACAGTCCGTTCACTTCGGCGTGGCCACGATGGTGTGCTCGCATCTCGCTCGTTCCTTCAAGAGGCGGTCGGCAGCCGTGTTCAGGAGCGCTCCGGCTCGAAGTGCAACGCGGTGAAGTCTCTGTGAGACGTCGCATCCGTCTGCAAACCTCGCGGTAAAAGCGAAGCTGGTGCGTTCGGCCGAAGAGTCGAAATCCCGATATCAGCGGGCCGGTATCGGCGGTTTTCGAAGCAGAAAGGGCCCCGGATACCCAAGGCCCCTTCGTGCGGAAAGTCTTGACGTTTGAGCGAAGCGCTACCCCTCGACGAGCGGTGGCGTCTCCTCGACCGGCGGCGTCCTCTGGAAACCGCACTTCTTGCCCTTCGTGTTCTTCGGAGTCTTCTTTTCCTTCTTGCTCTGACTCTTCGACGGGCACGGCTTCGACGAGTGCGGGACGCCGCCCTTGTCGGCGAGCGCTGCGCCTGGAATCGACAGCGCCAGCGCCGCCGTGGCTGCAAGGGCGGTCAGCTTTTGGTGCTTCATGCGTGTCCTCTCGATCGGATTTCCGAAAGACGCGCAGGGGCGCTTCGGCCTGTGCTCCTACTTCGGAGCGCAGTCGCGAAAGCTTGATCTCGGTCGAAGCAGTCTGGACAGGTGGAGAAAGCGAGCCGGGCGGCCTCTCCCGCCGCCCGGCTTGCTCCTCATCCGCTACGGCTTGTTGGGCTTGTTGTCGTTGGGCTTGTTGTCGTTGGGCTTGTTGTCAACGGTGATCGTGTCCGAGCGGTCCTTGCGGCAGACGTGCCTGTGATCGCCACGTTCATGGACCTTGCGGAGGACCTTGGCGAAGAAGTCGCCCTTGGGGTTGTTGTCCGCGACCTTGAAGCGCCCCCTGTCGTTGGTCTCGTCCTCGCCAACGAGCCTGCGCTCGCCGTTCGCAAGCTGCTCCTTGACCCGGACGGTGCGGTTCCTGACGCACGCGGGCCGCTCGGACTCGACCTTGCCCAGGAAGCGTTCCTTGTCGTCGTTGTAGCGGAACTTCGTGATCTCGGAGTCCGCCTTGACCTCGTGCGCATAGGCGACTCCGACGCCGGCCGTCAGCAGGCCGAGGACCAGGATGGGTACCAGAAGACTTCGTACGTATCGCATCGGCGATCTCCTTCTGTAGGGCTGGGGTAAGACAGTTTGGCCTGCCATTCGGGCCAGGTCAAACGACAACCGCGAGCAGGACGGCTCTAAGGCCCGCCAACTTCGCCGTGGCCGGATGATTGAGGTGCCGTCCGAAGGAAGTAGAGCCCACCCACCCTGGAACGTCCACAGCCGCTGTAACGGACCGGACACCGAGGTCGACTTCCCCGGAGACTAGGTCTCGGAAATGGGCTGATCGGAGAGCCTGACGGTCGCGGGCAACAGTGGCACGCCCGGTAGCCGCTGTTAGCCGCCCGCCGTAGCGCGTACAGTGCTTCAATCGTCAACCGCGGTCAAGGAGAGCGACATGCGAACAGGTAACGCCATCCTCGATGTGGTAGTTCAGATCGCGGTGATAGCCATCGTAGCGGCGATCATCGTTTGGGTACTCGGAATGGTCGATGCCCCGAGCATCGTCGCGACAATCGTCTGGATACTCGCGCTGGTCGCCATCCTGGCGGTGGTCCTGCAGCTCGTGAGCGGTCGCGGCTCGCCACGCGCCTAAGGGCCCGTTCCAGGCGAGCGGGTCCCGCTGAGATGGAAGGGAGGCTTGCGGCGGAGAACCCGCACTCGCCACGAAGCCGGCCGCCTGCGCTGCATCGTCCCCAAGCTACTACGCGCCATGCTGATCCCTTCGGAAGCCCTCAGGGCGCGGGGCCCGACCGTGAGCCGGTCAGTCGACCTCACCGTCTGAGTGGATTCCTGAGACCATCGCCGGCCTCGGAGGGGCCGAACTCGTAACGGAGCGCCGGAAGGCCAGCGACGTCGGTCTGCTCACCCGTGACCTCTTCCCCCGCGAGCTCGCTGAACACCGCGTCGGCGGAACGAGACGTCGTCCATCACGGCCGGTCCGCGGCTCGCTCGGTTTCGAGCTGAGCTTGGGTAAGACGCCGGACTCGCCTGCACGCCTGGCGGTAGAAGCGGAGCTGGTGCGTCCGCCCAACGAGACGATAGCCCGTCCTTAGCAGCCACGGGCCCGTCTCTGCGACCTTCGAAATGGCATGGACGCGGAATTCGACGTCGCCGGTGTCGAGCCACTTCCACACCTCGTAGTGCATCTGTCCCTGCTCGAAATGGCCATGCAGGGTTCGGTAGCTCCAGCCGAACACATGGGCGGGTCGACCGTCGAGATCCTGCGTGTTCTCGTAGACGTCGCAGACCCGCACCCCCACGTGGAAGCGCACTCCGAGGTAGCGAATGCGGAGGAGCATGTCCCGTCCGGAGAGCGGCACCTGCTCGTCGTAGGCGGCAGAAAGGACGTTCGGGTCCGCCAACTGGTAGTTGACCATGAGCTGCCGGGCGAGGTGCCAGGTGCCACCTTCCACCGGTGGACCCGGGCTTTCGTGAGGAAGTGTCTCCACCATGTCGTCCACACGCCATCCCCGGGCGGACGTGAATTCGTCGCTCCTCCTCGGATCGAAGTTGACCTCTCGGCTCGCGAGGCTCGCCAGCTTGCGATCGGTCCTGCGGCTAGATGATCCTGCCGTGCCGTCGCTCGTCTGACGATGCTCGATTCGGCGGGTGGTCACGACGACGCCGCCGTCCATCCGGCCGCCGGCCAGCTTGGCGATGCGGACGAGCACGGAGGTCCACATATGCAGCTGAACCTCTTTGGCCAGGCGGACGTGCGTGTAGAGGAGATCGGACAACCGATCACCGCTGCGAGCCCACGACTCGATGCTGAACTCGAGCGAGCGGTGATCGGAGCTGGCTGCGAACTCGATCTGCCCGGCCTCTAGATGCCCGCTCAGGGTCGCCAACCGAAACGACGTGGCGCTGGCTGCTACGACTCGCACAGGACCGTCCCACGGACCGGGCATGCGAACGACGTAGTCATCTCCCAGCGACAGACCACCGTCGCCGTGGAGCTTTTGAAACGTCGCGAGTTCCGAGGGCGCGACACGGTCGAGATCTTCCATGATGCGCTCCAGGAGCCGTTCGGCCGTTAGCGACGAGCCGACGATTCGCGTTCGGTAGATCCGATGCATGAGCGGACCCACCCCGTCGTCCGCGCGTTGCACCTCGTCGAGCGAAACGTCCCCTGGCAGCTGCGGCGGAGCGTCTAGCGGCATCGAACCGGTCATTTCCCATCGGTGCACCGCCGTCGTGCGCCATAGGTAGCGCCACGCGGTGAGTCCGATACCCACCGGCCAGCGGGCGGCCGTCGACAGTTGCCTCCCGAGGCTCTGGCGGTGGCGGGGCATTCGACACTTCTACTTCGTTCGCGCTCAAGCCGTCTAGGCCGCCGGGTCGAAGATGAGTCAAACTCATCCTCAAGTGCGCCAACGGGCTTACGACACCCTGCCCGTCAGAAGCGGCCATCTCTACGCGACGTCGCTTGGCTCCATCGCGCTTTGCATCGGCCTTTGGATCCGTGCCAAGACGATCGGCGAGGACGAGCGCGGAAACGCCGAGCGCCGGGCCCTCTTCGTAGGGCTCTGGCCTCCGATGTTCTGGCTCATCGGCGACAGCTTGCGACGTATGGAACATGGCGGTTTCGGCTGCGGTGGTCGAAGGCGACTTCGGCGTGGGTAGCGGCCCTAGTCGCCAATCGGGCCACAGGTTCTTCGCCGAGCGGATCGTCGGCCCGATGCGGCTGGCGCCAGTTCCGCGCCCACGACCGCCGGATCGCGCGCGAGACGAAGCAGTCGCCGAAGAACCTGACCAAGAAGCTCGCCGACCTCGAGCGGCGGATCGGCCTGCAGGTGCCGGCACTCGAGACGGGGCTCGAACCACAGCGGATCGCGGAGCTTCGCGGGGAGAAGGAGCGGCTCGAGGCGGCACTTGAGGAGGCCGGCCTCGCGACGCCCGCGGTCTCGATGGACGATGTCGCGGAGGCGCTGAGGCATCTGCCAGACCTATCGGCGGAGCTCCGCGCCGCGCCCACCGAGCTCAAACGTCAGGCCTTCGAGGCATTCGGCCCGCGAATCGCCTACGACAAGCTCGAGCGCCGGGTCACGATCTCGGCCACAGGATCCGAGACGGTCGCGAATGCCTTGTACAACGCAAGGGACCTCACGGAGGAGGTCCATCGCGTAGCTCAAAGGGACATAGCGGGGGCCCGATATGTCCCTCCGAGCGACGGTCGGATCGTCGAGCGGATACGGCTCAATACACGCCGCCGTCTGTCCCGGCCAGAGCCACAGATTGTCTGGCCATTGACCTGCCGCAACGCCAGCGGATAGGGTCGGTAGGTCGAGGGAAGGAGGCCATCAATGGGCCGCAAGTTTGTCGACTGTCGGGAGCAACCCAGCGAGTCGGGCTGCACCGTTGCGATCTCCGCCGACAGCGACGAGGAGGTCGTTGACGCCGCTGTCCAACACGCGGTGGCGGTGCATCAGCACGAGGACACGCCGGAGCTTCGCGAGCAGATCCGAGCGGGCGTGAAGGAGGGGGCTCCGGCATAGCGGTAAGACCGCTCCGCGTCGGTCCTTTGGGTCGGCGCGGCCAACGAAGCGCAACCACTCGCGGGCTCGCCTTGCGCTTAGCCTGCGAGGCCGACTCGGCTGTTTCCGCCACGACCGCGGCGGCAGAAATTGCAAAAGAAGGAGGAGTGACATGGCAGGTCTAGAGGCAAAGAGCTTCGACTCTCCCGACGAGGTTCGGCCGTTCAAGGACAAAGGCGAAGCACGGATCGTCAACCTCGGCGGC
>Ga0136616_10000938_pt1 | contig 14808 bp, 17 predicted proteins | sample AntDrymUQ2992106_2_FD_106648 | JGI IMG/M metagenome (GOLD analysis project Ga0136616, IMG submission 106648) | Polar desert sand microbial communities from Dry Valleys, Antarctica - metaG UQ299 (21.06) | ecosystem: Environmental > Terrestrial > Soil > Desert | place: Antarctica: Dry Valley...
CCCGGGTCCGCTGAAGTAGACGAGAGGATCGCCTTGCTCGTACCCGGGACTGGCCTCCAACTCCCGCAGCGGTGCCGCCCGCGAGCGCTCCTCCTCGGTGAGCCCATCGATGTAGAAGAGAGGTATATCGGGCAGGGCCCGGGCAAGGGCGGCCGACATGCCGACAGCGTCCATGTGGAAGAACCTGCTACCTCGGGCGTAGTCCCTGCCCTTCGCCGGCCGCCAGCCGTAGCGCTCGGCGAGATCGAGCAGGAGTTCCCACTCCCGATGCAGCATCCGCATGCCCTTCCCGGTGGTGGTGTTCGTTAGCTCGTACGCCATGACACCATGTTAGCCGAGCGCCACGAGAATGTCTTCTCCTGAGGGGGCGAGAGGAGCGGTTAATCCAGCGCACGGACGGGTACGTAGTATGTACCGACAAGACTGCGAACAAGAGGAGAATGAAGATGACAGCACGGTTGTACGCGCAGATAGTAGGGGTGGTGATCATTCTGATCGGGGTGGTGGGCCTGATCCTGGGTGAACAGTCGCTGGGCGGCCTCCTGAACATCGACATCTTGGAGGACATTATTCACCTGGTCACGGGCGGTCTTCTGGCCTACGTCGGCTTCGGGCAGCGAGACGAGGGGCTCGCCCGCAACGTGGTCGGTGGATTGGGAGTGGTCTACTTACTGGTGGGCGTGCTCGGCTTCGTCATACCCATGCTCTTCGGGCTGCTCCCCCACGGCTACAGCATCGTCGACAACCTCATACACCTGGCATTGGGCGTCGCCGGCATCGTGGTCGGCTTCCTCCTACCGGGGCGAGGCACCACGGCGAGGACATCGTAAGCAAGCACCGCTAGAAGGAGCCGGGGCCCCAAGGGACCCCGGCCCGGTAGTTTATGCTCTTGTTACTCGGTTTTACTCGGTTAGCCGCCGACCGGCTCGATCGTGCCGCAGTTGGCCGGTATCGTGGCTTCCTGGGGCAGATTGGGGTCCAGGTCGCTCGCCCCCGCAGCCTCGGCGTCGTAGACCCCGTTGCCGTTGAGGTCCACACCGTGCTGTACGACGGCGAAGTCCCCGAGCCTCTCGGCCACGTTGGTCGGCACGCCAAACGTCCTATCGTAGGTGAGGGTACCGTCCTCATTGGCTACCGGGAAGCGATCCACCGCTAGTCCGCTCTCCGGGCTGGTGTCGCCCTCGGTGGTGAACGACGTCAGGATCGGCCCGTAGGACGGCTCGCCCTCGGTGGTGTTCACCAGGTTGTCGCCGTTTTGGTCGTTGAGGATGGTCGGGCACTCGCTCGTGGCCTGCTCGAGCCCGTGGATGTGCTGTGCGTGGGGCAGGTTGGGCGCCAGGCCCTCCGAAGCGATGTTGGTGGTGAGCTGGTCCCCCTCCAAGCCCAAGTTTGCCGTGCCGCTCGCACCCGAGTTGTTTAGGGGGTCGAGGTCTGCCTGGAACGTCTCCTGCGCGAACGCCGCCGGAGCGAGGCTCAGGAACGCGGCTGTGACGAGCAGCAACGATACGCTTATCTTTGTTCTCAAGAAGTTTCTCCTTGTCCGTAAGTCTGTTAGTTTGCTTGAAGGGCTACGACTATCGTTGCTAAGTACTCACCGCTTTCTTCGATCCTTCTGCGATAACCCATGCGCCTACCTATAAGGGGCGGGGCGTCACTCGGATCAACTACGCAACAACGAAAAAGGCCGGAGTCCCGAAGGGCTCTCTCTTTGGATATAGTCACGGTAAGCACAGCAGAAACGCCGAGGAAGGCGGAGGAAGGGGATCGCCGTGTCGGTAGAGAGAGCAACCGAGGTTATGACGAGGTTATGGGACTCCGGACATTCAGACATTGGCATGATGGCCGAAGACGTCGTCTTCACCCTCATGGCCACTGGGCAAGAGTATCGCGGGCGCGAAGGTGTCTCGCAAATGTTCGAATACTTCTACCGCGACGCCTTCGACGCACGCGCGGAAAGCAGTAAGCTGGTCGTCGCCGATGAGATAGCCGTCTTCGAAGGGGACTTCGTCGGCGAGCATATCGGCGAGTTCGCGGGCATTCCAGCCACAAACAAACCCGTTCGGGTGCCTTTGTGCATGGTCTACGACCTGGAGAACGACGAGATAAAGCGGGGGCGCATTTACTTGGAGATACCCGTTCTCGTCCAGCAGCTGGGGTTAGAAACGGCTTCTTGACAAACGGGGGCCGGAGCCTCAAAGGCCTCGGCCCCGCGACCGACAGTAATTTTCAGAACGCCTAGCGGCTGGGCTTGAAGTGGAAGTAGTTGTTGTCTCTGCTGCTCGGCGTGGTGACTTGGTGGAAGCAGGCTTCCTCCCCCGTCTCGTGGCTCGGACCCTAACGGGAGAACCGCCCAGTCCGAGCGTGGCGCGGATGGCCACGCCCGGCGTTGTCCTGACTTGCGTGCATCCACTAGAAGGCTTTGGCGACCATCGCCGCCGGGTTGCCCCAGGAATACCGTTCTCGCTGCGCCAGCCAGATAGCTCGTCGAGCTTACCAACAAGGAATAGCATACCTTAGAGGCTCTCCAGCATTTAAGATAACGGGGTGAGCAAGACGCGTCCGTCGCCGAGAGAGCGGGTTCCCGGGCGGCGGGTAGAAAGGAGGGCTATGCAGACGGATCGGGACGACGGCGGCGTGGTCGTATGCACGAAGAGCGCCCTGTGCACCGACGTGAAGGCGAACGGGCATGCTCTGGTGGCCGACGAGCCACCCGCTCTTGGGGGCACCGATGCCGGTCCCACGCCGTACGATTACCTGCTGACCGCACTCGGGAGCTGCACCGCGATAACGGTGCGGATGTACGCGGATCGCAAGGGATGGCCGCTAGAGTCGGTGAGGGTGCGGGTCGAGCACGGGAGGATCCACGCGAAGGACTGCGGGGAGTGCGAGACGAAGAGCGGTAGGATCGACCGCATCGGGCTGGAACTGGAACTCGAAGGACCCCTGGACGCGGAGCAACGCGAACGGCTCCGAGAGATCGCGGACAAGTGCCCGGTCAAGCGGACGCTAGGTTCCGAGGTGCTGGTCGAGACCCGCGCGGCGACGAAGTGAGCCCGGCACCGAAGGCACTCCTGGCGCTTGCCGCCAATTCCCCCTCAACCCACTCTGACCTTTATATTACTGCAACCGGAGCCCGCCGGGCCTCCCCGCGTAGAAATGTGAGTTAAGAGTAATGTCCCTGGTGCCCGACTCCTCCTTTCCCTTTCCCCAAAGGTTCTTCAAAGGACGGGCACCAGGCTCTACCGATGGCGGCTAGGTCAAGCCAAAGACTTCCTCAGTACGGTAATACTGTGTCGTCCTCGCGATCCTCGGAGTAGCGCCAGGGGTGAACGTCTTCATCACCTTGCGACTCTCGGTCAGACAGATCCTCCCGAACGAGCCCCGTGTGCTCCGCCCCGCACTCCTCGCAGGCGGTCTCGGAGTGGGTGAGGCTCGTCTTCTCGCCGCATCCGCACTCGACCATGACGCTCTCGGGCTTCCACCTGTATACCGTGCCGTACTCCACATCTTCGACGTCATAGCGCGCTCGGGCACGCTCGATTATCTTCGCCACTAACTTCCCTTTCCCGCTCTCCTAGAAGTAGTAGAAGTAGTAATGTATTTTACAAAGTGCCACAGTCGACAGATTACCATGACGCCAGGGTGTGACAAGCTCATTTCGTGTACTGAGATACTAGAACCTTCGAGTTAACATGTTTTTAACCTCACGTTAACAACTACTTAGCCTAGAGGCGGAGCCATGAAAGGGTAGGGTGCGGATGCCCGTCGGCGAAGGCCCACCCGCACCGTAGCCCTTACTGCACCTCCGCTCTGGTCTGCCCCCGCCGCCTCTCGACCACGATGAACAAGGGCGACAGGGGTAAACGCCTGCGACGGTTTTGTGGCGCGTCCCGTCCCCAGCCTATGTCTGGCAAACACGGGTGGGTTCCAACAGGCGTTCTACGGGCAAGATAGGAGACTTATGGATACCGTGGTAGACGCGCTGTTCGACCTAACCCCTGCGGTGCGCTACGTCGCGTTCTACCAGGACGGGGACCTGTTCATGCACAAGCGGCCTGGTATCGGCAAGGCTACGGCCAGCGAATCCGATCATTATGAGGAATTGCTGGTCAACCCGACGATCCTTGCGCTGGCGGGCAAGAGGGGGAACATAGATTGCGGGGGCCTGGAATACGTGGTGGTCCGTTACGGGAACTTCTACCAGTTCATCGTCCCCGCGGGCGGCGGCCACGTTTCGATAGCGTTCGGGCTGGAAGCGAACCCCGTTGCGTGGGCAGATTCCGTGATCGAGCTTCTGCGCAACTATAGGGTTACGCCCAAAGGGATCCAGTAGCCAAGTACGGCGGGGGCAAGTCCCTCAACCGGGCCGGAGCCCGAAGTATCCCGGTCCGCCAGTCCCCCTGGTTCCGGAGCAGTCTTCTTACGCCGGACGAAGACCACGACCGGGCGAGCCTGATGCCCGCGTAGCCGCCGACCGAGAGTAAGGCGACTCTCCTAACTCGTCTTCTTGCTGCTCTCCCGGAGATCCGCCCGGCTAATCTCCGGCGTGGGGTAACCGGTTTGTTCCCAAAAGGAGTAGAAGAGACCACCGCCGCGCACCCGCACCTCCAGGTGCCCAGCCTCTACGAGCTCTTTGAGCATCGCGTCAGCCTGCGTTACGGAGAGCGAAGTCTCCATCGCCGCCCGGGTCGGCGAGATCTCGCCCTCCCGCAGCAGTGCTTCGAGCAACTCTTTCTCCCCGGTAGAGTGCGCGATGGCAGCCCCCTCCCGCCGTTCGGAGAAGCCCGAGACTCCCCTGGCCAGGAGGCCGAAGGCCGGGAACGCTACCCAGAAGTACGTCGTGAAGATCCACCAGAAGCCGGGGGCGAGCGCGACGAGCAAGACGCCCGAGAGCGCCACCGGCGTCAGTACCACGAGCGCAGCGAAGACCTGAGCCTTCGGACCCATCTCCTCCGCGTCGAGCCCGAAGAAGTGGTCACGATCACAGTGGCGACCCCTCCGCGGTCGGGACCTTCTAAGTTCGTGCTCTACGTGGAGCTTCTCCACGGATGCTTTGCTGCTCATAGTGCTCCTCCTTGCTTCGACGAGGCGCTCACCGGTGACTCCTCTCTCGCAGCGCCCCCGCAGCTAGAAACCCTAGCCCGGTGACGTTCATGAAGACGCGAAAGGCGTACAGCATGTCCCACCGTTTCCGCAGGCGCACGAACTCTTCGGAGTCTTCCTCGGGGGAGAGTTCGAGGACGCGGTTGTTGATCGGTACGTTGCCGAAGATGGTCGAGACCAGCATCGCCACAAAGCAGACCGTCCCCAATAGGGTCGGCAAGAAGGAGGAGGTCTTACGACTCGACGCCAGGACCGCCAGGGACGAGGCGATCACCGAGAGCATCCAGAAGGGCATCATCGCGGCGTAGCGGCGCGTTAACTCCTGCTCGGCCCGTATACGCTCCGACGGGCTCAACTTCTCTAGCGCCGGATGCACCGCGGCCCAGGTACCGAACTCGTTGCCCGCGAGCAGCCCCGCCAGCAACAGATTTACGAAACGCACGATCTTGAGAGCCATCCTCGTAATCACCTTTCCGGGCGACTTCTTACGCACCTGCTCCTCTTTTGGTTGACGGTTCGGGCCTGGATCTACCGCCGGAGGATCGGGCGGTCGTGCCGCGCAGAACCAGGTACAGCAGGAACCCGAGCGGTCCCAGCATCAGGGTTAGGAACAGCACCGGCGCCATCAGGAGGGCACTGATGCCGCGCTCGCGGCCGTCGAGGTAGATCCAGCGCCCCACGAACAGGTCGAACGCCAGGAAGTGCGCCCACGCTATCGTGGCTCCCGCCGGCGTGCCGAGCAGCGCCGCGATGCCGGCCAGGGTGGGACTCGAAACCGCCGGGAACACCTCGGCGAGCCGTGGCAGCGCGAGCGCCGCGTAGAGTAAGGCGGGCGGCAAGATGACCAGCGGCGACCGCAAGATGCGGCGCGTCCAGCGCCAGTGCGGCAAGAAGATCATCAACGCCCAGAATGGCATGATCAGCAGGCCGCTTAGCGAGAAGATCGTCTCCACCACTATCGCTCCCGCGTGCGCCGCGCGCGAAGCACCACAGCGGACGCGACAGCACCGGCGGCGGCGAAGAGAGCCAAAAGCGTCCCGAGCGTCAAGGCGTCCGGCGAAACCACCGGCTGGCCGCGCAACGCCTGCCAGGCCAGGAGCAGGACGAGGGCGAGGTAGACCAGGCCCGCCAGCCATACCAGGGCGACCCGGTGACTCGACCGGAGCCAGCCCGGGCCGAAGATCGCTACGAGAAAGCCGAACAGGGGAAGCGCCTGAAGCGCATGCAGGCCGAAGAAGTGGGCCACGCGCAAATCCCCGCCCGTGGTGCTCCAGTTGGTAATCGGCAACCCCGATCCGCCGTCCTCGACGCCCACGCTATGCGCGCCGGCGATGGGCATCTCCCCATCGATCCCGGCGGCTTGGATCTGCTCGGGCGTGGGGGTGGTCATAAGAAAAGCCAAACCCATGCCGACAAAAGAGACGATCAAACCGAGCCTCAAGGCCCAGGCGAAGGCGGGGTAGGGCAGACGCTGAACCAGTAGCAGCACGATGGTCAGCAGGTTCGCTACCCAGACCAGCACCACGGAGAGCCCCATCGTCGTCCACACGGCGGCGCTGACGGGTGTGCTGATGTTGAAGTGGCTGGTGGTACCCAGAGCCGCCGCGTACGCGATGAGCACCTCCTCGATCAGGAGGGCGACGGCCGTGACCCACGCGATTAGCCCCACCAGGCGCGGACGTCCCCGGACGAAGGTCAAGAGCCAGAGCAGCGTGAAGCAGTAGATCGAGATGGAGATCGCGAACTTCGCCGGCTTGAGCCACGCGGGCGCGCCGGTTACGACGCGTGGGTCCACGAGGATCCCGACCACCGCGGCCAACAACGTGAGCAGCATCGCCACGCCGACGAGCGTCAGCGGGCGGCTGAACGCCCAGGCGCGGCGCAGGAGATCCCGCGGGTCCGGTACGCGTAGCCTGTTCGGGTCGGGTAACGCGGGAGTGCTCACCAGCTTGCTCCTCTCTTCTCCTGCATGGACGAAACCGTTACGCCATAAGCCTCTTTCTCGTTCATAATCTCCTATTTGAGCATCCTTCTCGACCTCATGCCCGGGACCCGGCCCGTCGAGCGTCCGCAAAGAGCGACACCACCGCCGCCAGCAACGAGAGGTTGAGGAGGGCTGACCCGGCGGCCGCCAGGACTCCCAACACAGGCGACTCGGCGTTCAGGAGGTTGGACCGTCCCAGCGCGTACGGTTCGGTGCTAGCGTTCGCCGCCCACACGCCGTACTGATCCCCCGGCGTCTCCAGAAAGGCGTGGGAGAACAGAACGCCGACCAGCAGAAACGCAACCAGTCCGAAGCGGAGCCAGGGACGGGAGCGGTTGAAGTGGGCGAAGAGGGCTATCGGTGGGAACACCACGGCAAAGAACGTGAACGGGGTGAACTCGTCGATAAACGGCCAACCGCTGTGATCGGCGCGCAACACGTGGTCGACGAGGTGCAGCACCCCGAGGACCAGGGCGATCTCCAACAAAACCCTGCTGCGCCGGGAAGGAGCACGGAGCCCCACACCCGGACTCGCCTGGCTTCTGGCGTTCATCGTACCGCTCCTCCTTCCGGTGACCCTTCCACCAGCGCCCTCCAACTGCTAATCTATGTCAACACTGACATATACACTCTACGGTCTGGCGGTCTATATGTCAAGAGCGACATAGGGGGTTTCTTCATCATGGCATTGGGATACGCGTTGTTGGGGTTGTTGGCTCGCGAGTCGCTCTCCGGGTACGATCTGGCGGGCCGGATGAGGGAGAGGGTGGGATTTTTCTGGCAGGCTCGTCACAGCCAGATTTATCCGGAGCTGGCGCGACTGGAGGGGGAGGGGATGGTCGTCCATCGGGTGGTGGAGCAGCGGGACAGGCCGGACAAGAAGGTCTACGAGATCACGGACGCGGGCCTGGAGGCTTTGAGGGAGTGGGTGACGGCACCGGTGAAGCCGCGGGCGACGCGGGACGAGATGGTATTGAAGGCTTACTCCGTCTGGCTCGCCGATCCGGAGAAGGCCGTCGCGCTCTTTCGCGAGCAGCAGCGGCTGCACGAGGAGCAGTTGCTCCGGTACGAGGAGATCGAGGCCTGGATGGAGGAGGAATGGGGCGAGGTTCTGGGCCTTCCCGACTCCCCCCGCTTCGCCAGCTACGCCGCGCTCCGGAGGGGCATAATCCACGAGCGCGGCTACGCGGAGTGGTGTGGTTGGGTCGCGGACCGGCTGGAGAAGGGCGGTGCAGGGACCGGTTAGAATCCGGGCGTCGGCAAGATCTGAGGAGAGGCTTGACGCTGCGCGGATACTGCGAGGAGGACCGGAGAGCGGTGGCGCGGCTGGCCGCCGGCTCTTTAGGCGGGAGCGTAGAGGGGTGGGAGGAGCACTACTATCCGGAGAAGAACCCGCGCTTCGACCCCGAACAGGTCTACGTCGTCGAGGAGGACGGAGATATCCGGGCGATGGCTGCGGGCCTGCCGCTAGAGGTTTTCGTGGACGGAGAGCCGGTGCTGATGGGAGGTATCGCGGACGTGGCAACCCACCCGGCCTACCGGCGGCGGGGCTACGCGGGGAAACTCGTGCGCGCCGCGCTCGGGGGGATGCGGGAGCGGAGCGTCCATCTCTCCATGCTTCATCCCTTCGCCCACGCCTTCTACCGCCGCTACGGCTGGGAACTCGCTACCGAAACCATAAGTTATCGTCTCAAGCCCACGAACCTGCCGACCAGTCCCGAGCAGAAGCGCGTCCGAGCCGACCGGGACGAGGATCTCCCCTGGATGATGGCGCTACTACTCGAGGGGGAGGCTTCGAGACATCCTCTCTGCGTGCGCAGGGGAGAGGCTTACTGGCGGACGTTGCTGGAACGGGAGGGCACGGAGGCGGCCGTCTACGAGGCGGACGGGCGGGTGAAGGCGTACTTGCTCTATGGGCAAGGAGAGGGACGGAACATGTCGCGAGCCCTCACCGTCTCCGAGCTCATCGCCGCCACTCCCACGGCGCGGGAGGCCCTGGTTTCGTTCATGGCCGACTTCGACCCCATGATGTTCGAGGTACGCTACTCTACGCCGCGCGGCGAGCCCCTGCATCCCTTTCTGCCGAGCTCCTACGTCGAGGCCCGCGTCGGCCCCGAGTTCATGCTCCGCCTCGTAAACGTCGAGGGAGCCTTGGGTCTCCTGCAGCGTGTGTCGGAGGCTCCACTCGTACTCGAAGTCGAGGACGACGAGATCCCGGAGAACGAAGGCCCTTACACCGTCGGGTGCTCCAACGGCAACGTGGTCCGGGGCGCCCGGGCGGAGGAGCGGGTGACGCTCGACGTGCGCCAACTCGCGCAGCTCTACGCCGGGTACCTCCCGGCGCGGCAACTCGTCCGGAGCGGGCTCGTCAAACCGGTTTCGGCGAGGGCTCTGGAGCTTCTAGAAGAGTTCTTCCCATCCGGCGATCCTTGGCTCTTCCCGCCGGACCATTTTTAGCGTTTGTCCTGGTGCTCCATCTCACGTCCGGCTCTTAACCCAGCCTGCCTCAACTCCCTGAGCAGCCGCGCCGGCGCGGGGCGTTTCTCGCGCAGCAAGCGTTTCAGTTCGCGCGGGCGCGCGTTGATCTTGAACACGAAGTAGTGCAAGAACTCTCCCATCCCGAACAGATAGCAGCCGAGACCGATCAGCACGTCGTAGAGGGTGAGGGTCGGTGCTTCCGCCGCAATCGCCGCCAGGATGCTCGCTGGGAACACCAGCAGGAGCAGGACGTTGAGAACGTACAGCCCGCGCAGGAGACGCAAGACACGAAACGCAGGGGAAGCTTCGAAGAATCGCGACCACTTGAGCAGCCAGTAGAGCCCACCCTGTACCAGCAAAGCGTTCAAGGTTGCGAGCCCGACGACCGAGAAGTAGCCGACGCCGCCGGGGTTCAGGTAGGCGAGGTACCACATCAAGAAAGAGAACAGGCCAGCGTTGAACAACTCCAGACAACCGGTCCAGACCAGCCAGCTCTTCATGCTCTGGTTCGCCGCCGGACCGGTCTGCATCCGCACCGTAGACTACCTCCTTCGGAGCGCGAGCGTTCGTGAAAATTTTATAGCGCAACGACAACCCGCGCAGTCATACCCCGCGAGTGGAAGGGTCTTGAAGCTACACCTGCCAATATAATGGTTGCAGGACCAGATAGAGGAGGCGGTATGGAGACCACTGGCACCGTAGGATACGCGGCGATGTTCGAGCAGTTCCACCCAACGGATCTCTTGGGGTGGTGCAAGCAGGCCGAGGAGTCGGGCTTTACTTCCGTGATGGCCTCGGACCACTTTCACCCCTGGACCCCAGAGCAGGGCGAGAGCGCCTTTGTGTGGTCGTGGCTCGGTGCTCTGGGCGCTACCACGAACTTGCGCTTCGGGACCGGCGTTACGCCCCCCGGCTTCCGCTACCACCCGGCGATCATCGCCCAGGCCGCCGCCACCCTGGAGGCGATGTACCCGGGACGATTCTGGCTCGGGCTCGGGGCGGGCGAGGCGCTCAACGAACACATAGTAGGCGACTACTGGCCTGAGGCGCCCACGCGCTTGCGTATCCTCATGGAGGCCATCGAGGTCATCCGCAGGCTGTTTACCGGCGAGGTCGTCAAGTACGCCGGGGAGCACATAACGCTGGAGAGCGCGAAGCTCTACACCATGCCGGAGACGCCGCCCCCCATCTACGTGGCGACGGCCGGCCCGATCATGAGCAAGCGCACCGGCCGGTTCTGCGACGGCATCATCACCGTCGGCGCTCCGGACGAGAAGATAAAGAACCTCATGGAGAAGTTCGAAGAAGGCGCTCGGCAAGAAGACAAGGACCCGAGCGTCATGCCGCGTATGATCCAGCTTCACGTATCCTACGCCGAGAGCCAGGAAGAGGCCGAGGAGCAGGCCGTCCGCGAGTGGCCGAACGGCGGGATGCCGTTCCCCAAGGCCGACATCCGGAACCCCGAGGACTTCGCGGCGATGGCGAAGCTGGTACACATAGACAACTTCAAGAACCGCGTCCTCACGTCCGCCGACCTCGACGAGCACCTGGATCACGTCCAGCACTACGTGGACCTGGGCTTCGACGAGGTTTACGTTCACAACGTGGGGCGCAACCAGGAGGAGTTTATCCGGGCCTACGGCGAGCGCGTGATCCCCAAGCTAAGGTGGTCCGAGGAGGGGTAGCTTGCTGGCTTGGCGGGTCGAAACCCGCGGCGAGATACCCCGGTAAGGGCTACGGTAGCGCTTCGACACGGTCCCCGACCCGGATCTCCCCATCCGAGAGTACGTCGGCGCGCAATCCGCCCCGATGCACCAGACCGCGTAATACGCCGGGACGCGTCAGCCTTTCGAGATGCGCGCACGGTTCGCAACGCCGCTGGCCGAAACACTCGACCTCGCCGACTCGGAAACGCCTCCCTATGAGATCGTCGAGCGAGACGCCCCGCACGACGAGGTTGCGCCGCGCTTCGGACGGCGTGATCTCCACGCCGCCCGCGGCCAACTCTTCCAAAGCCTCCGCCTCGACGAGTGTGAGGTCGTAGCCGCGTCCGCTTGGGTTCGAGAAGGACCCGGCCCCGCGCTCGTAGCGGTCGCCCCGCAGCCCGCGGCCGGCGAGCGCTTCGGCCGACCGGACGGTCGTCATGGGACGTTCGGCTTCTGCGGATATCGCGATCAACTCGATAGTGCCGGCGCGGGAATGTTCGACTCGTTTGTTCGCATCGCCTTCGCGTTCCGGATCGTGGGCCGCCAGAACGAAAGCGGCGTCGAAAGCCTCGGGAGCGGCGGGCGGTTCGGGCTCGAACACGACGCCCGGCGGAACGCCGAACAGTACGGCCCAGGTGCGCGAACCGCGACGCCGGCCAAGGAAGTGTCCCGGCCACGCAAAGCTCTCCGCGGACTCGACGGGCACCAGACCGAGGTTTCGCCGGGCAAGCCACTGGCCCAGGGCCACGTCTCCGTCACGGGGGACGTCGTGCGGGGAGATCCCCAGCACGTAGGCAACGCACTCGGCCAGGGAAGATGCCTCGAGTTCGCTTGTCATGGGGACCGTGACGACCTCCTCTCCTGGAGAACGACCGTGACGCAACGGATGCTATCGCGGGGCGGGCCGCGGATCAACGTACCGGACTCGGAACGGTTTACAGGAAACTCCGAAGGCGCCTATACTGCCCTTTTGAGGAAAGGGAGGCGGTCACAGAGAGACGGCTCTCGAAAAGCGAGGATTTCGAGCCACGAACCGGCCGCTGCTACTCGTGGACAAACTTCCGTAGGACCGTGGAGTGGGATCTTGCGTCGCGGGTCTAAAGGCAAGACGCGCCCAGTCATTCATAGTGTCGTGGTCGGAGCGGCGACCGGGTTCACCGGTTGACCGGGGGGCGAGTGTTGTACACACTGTAGCTATTACGCGGCGGGTAGTGGCGCCGCCTGGTGGGGCCAGAGCCGTGCGGCGGCCGCCTCTTTGGCGGCAGCTTCGGCGAGAAGGAGGACTGGACGGATGGGTAGTTTACTCTTTACCGGCGGGACGATCGTAACCGCCGACGGCAGCTTCGAGGCGGACGTGCTGATCGAAGACGAGAAGATCGTCGCCGTCGGCACGGACATCGCCGCCAACGGGACGGAAACCGTGAACGCCTCCGGCAAACTCATCATGCCGGGCTTTATAGACGCGCACACCCACATGGCCATGCCCTTCGGCGGAACGGTAACGTCCGACGACTGGGCCACGGGTACGGCCGCGGCGGCGGCGGGCGGCACGACGACGATCATAGACTTCGCGCTCCAGGAGGAGGGTGGGACGCTCGCGGGGGCCGTCGAGACTTGGACGGAGAAAGCCAGGGACAAGGCCCTCATAGACTACGGGTTCCACGTCGCGATCACGGACCTGCGCGACGACGTAAAGACGGAGCTGCCGAGCCTCGCCGCGCAGGGTGTAGCGTCGGTCAAGATCTTCATGGCCTACAAGGGTACGCCGCTCTATACCGAGGACGACGACCTCTTCGAGGTCTTGCAGTTGTCGAAAGAAGCGGGCGTGCTGGTCCTGGTCCACGCCGAGAATGGTGACGTGATCGCCAAGCTCCAGGAGCAGGCCCTCGTCCACGGGAACACGGCTCCGCGATTCCACGCCCTGACCCGTCCGCCGGAGGTCGAGGCCGAGGCTACGGGCCGGGCGATACGGCTCGCGGAGGTGGCCGGGGCGCCGATACTCGTCGTTCACGTCTCCTGCGCCCCCGCGCTCGAGGAGATCCACCGCGCCCACGAGCGCGGCCAGACGGTCTACGCCGAGACCTGCCCCCAGTACTTCGCCTTCTCCTACGACGACCTGGCCCGCGAGGGCTTCGAGGGCGCAAAGTACGTCTGCTCGCCGCCCCTGCGGGATGCGTCGAACCGCCCCGCGCTGTGGAACGGGCTGAAGGTGGGGGATCTGCAGATCTTTGGCTCCGACCACTGCTCGTTCAACTACAGGGGGCAAAAAGAGATGGGAGCCGACGACTTCACCCTCATCCCCAACGGGTTGCCCGGCGCCGAAGAGCGGGCGATGGCGCTGTGGACGCTCGGGGTGCGGGAGGGCAGGATCTCGGAGAACCAGTTCGTCGCGGCGCTCTCAACGAACCAGGCCCGCATCTACGGGGCATATCCTCGCAAGGGCGCCCTGGTTCCGGGCGCGGACGCGGATATCGTGTTGTGGGACCCGGAGCTCTCGACGACGGCGACGGCGGAGAACCGGCATGGCAACGCGGACTACACCCCGTACGAGGGGATGACGTTCGACGGCGGTCCCGCGGTGGTGTACGTGCGGGGGAACCTGGTCTACAAGGACGGCGAGATAGTCGGCGAGCACGGATCGGGTCGCTTTGTCGAGCGGATCTTCACCGCGACTAGGGGACTGGAGGCGAAGGTATGAACCCGGACGAGCTGAGGAAACGGCACGCGGCGGCGCTGCCCGAGTGGATCGCGCTCTACTACGAGCGCCCGATGGAGCTGGTGCGCGGCGAGGGGTTCAGGGTCTGGGACTCGGAGGGGAACGAGTACCTGGACTTCTTCGGCGGCATCGTGACGACGATAAGCGGGCACGCCGTCCCGGAGATCGTCGAGGCGGTGCAGGAGCAGGCCGCGAAGATCTTCCACTCCTCGACGCTCTACCTTATAGAGAACCAGGTAAAGCTGGCGGAGAAGCTGATCTCGCTCTCCCCAATCTCCGGCGACCAGAAGGTTTTCTTCGTCGGTAGCGGCAGCGAGGCGAACGAGGCGGCGCTGCTCTTCGCCACGCAGTACCGGAACTCCAGCGAGATCGTCGCCCTGCGCGGCTCCTACCACGGCGGCTCGTTCGGGACGATGGGGACAACGGGGCAGAGCTCGTGGCGGCCCACGCCGCGCTCCGCCCTCGACGTTAGCTACGCTATGACCCCGCACCGCTCCTACAGCCCGCTCTACGGGCCGTTCGAGGGCGACCCGGAGGGCTTCGCGCGCGCCAGTGCCGAAGACGTGCGGCGCGTCATCGAGACGACGACCACCGGGCGCGTCGCCGCGTTCATCGCGGAGCCCATACAGGGCGTGGGCGGCTTTATCGAGATACCGCCGGGCTACTTCGAGAGGGTCAAGGAGATCCTGGACGAGTACGATGTCCTGCTTATCTCGGACGAGGTCCAGACCGCCTTCGGACGCACGGGCAACTACTTCTGGGGTATCGAGGCGTCGGGTGTCGAGCCGGACCTGATCACGATGGCGAAAGGCCTCGGTAAC
>Ga0136616_10000940_pt1 | contig 14795 bp, 8 predicted proteins | sample AntDrymUQ2992106_2_FD_106648 | JGI IMG/M metagenome (GOLD analysis project Ga0136616, IMG submission 106648) | Polar desert sand microbial communities from Dry Valleys, Antarctica - metaG UQ299 (21.06) | ecosystem: Environmental > Terrestrial > Soil > Desert | place: Antarctica: Dry Valley...
AGCGACTCGGGCCGGCGGCGCGCGGGCGCCTTGCGCGGCATCAGGTCCTCGGCGGCAGAGGGCATCTCCACCCCGGCCTCGCCGGCCTTCAGGCGCTGCATCACCTTGTTGAGGACGACCTTCGGCGAGATCTTCGCGCCGCCGAGGGCGATGTAGAAGTCGTCGGCCTTACGGAAGCCCATCTCGCGGATCACGTCCGCCAGCAGCGGCGAGCCGGTGATCTTCTGCGCCGGCAGGCCGGCCTTGGAGAGGTGCTCCTGCAGCAGCTCGCGGCCGGTGTGCTCGGAGTCCTCGCGCGACTCGGCCTTGAACCAGGCCTTGATCTTGTTTCGCGCGCGGGTGGTCTTGACCACGGCGAGCCAGTCGCGCGAGGGGCCGCGCTCGCGCTTTGAGGTCAGCACTTCGACGATGTCGCCCGACTGCAGCTCGTAGTGCAGCGGCACGATCTTGCCGTTGACCTTGGCGCCGACGCAGCGGTGGCCGACGTCGGTGTGGATCTCGTAGGCGAAGTCCAGCGGCGTGGCGCCGGCGGCGAGCGACTTGACCTCGCCCTTGGGCGTGAAGACGAACACCTCGTCCTCGATCAGCTCGCCGCGCAGCTGGTCGGTGAACTCCTCGGGGTTGTCGGCGTCCTGGTGCCAGTCCAGCAGCGACTTCAGCCACTGCAGCTTGGCGGCCGTGGGGTCGGCCGGCGCGCCCTTGCCGCCCTCCTTGTAGCGCCAGTGCGCGGCGACGCCGTACTCCGCCGTCTCGTGCATGTCGCCGGTGCGGATCTGGATCTCCAGCGGGCGCCCCTCGGGCCCGATCACCGTGGTGTGCAGCGCCTGGTACATGTTGAACTTCGGCATCGCCACCATGTCCTTGAAGCGCCCGGGCAGGGGCTTCCAGAGCGAGTGGATCACGCCGACGGCGCCGTAGCAGTCCTTGACGGACTCGACGATCACGCGCATGGCCGTGAGGTCGTAGATCTCGTTGAACTCGCGGCCCTTGCGGGTCATCTTCGAGTAGATCGAGTAGAAGTGCTTGGCGCGGCCGGAGATCTCGGCGCGGATGCCGAGCGCCTCCAGCTCCTTGGCCAGGTAGCCGCCGGCCTTGGCCACGTAGCGCTCGCGCTCCTCGCGCTGCTGGCTGACCAGGCTCTTGATCTCCTGGTACTTGCGGGGGTGCAGCGTGGCGAACGCGAGGTCCTCCAGCTCCCACTTGATCGCGTGGATGCCGAGCCGGTGCGCGAGCGGCGCGTAGATCTCCAGGGTCTCCTTGGCCTTGTCGATCTGCTTCTGCTTGGGCATCGCCTCGATCGTGCGCATGTTGTGCAGGCGATCGGCGAGCTTGATCAGGATGACCCGGATGTCCGTGGCCATCGCGACCATCATCTTGCGGTAGTTCTCGGCCTGGGCCTCGTCGCGCGACTGGAAGACGATCCCGGTGAGCTTGGTCACGCCGTCGACGAGGCCGGCGACCTCCTCCCCGAACGCCTCGCGCACCTCCTCGAGGCTGGCGCTGGTGTCCTCGACGGTGTCGTGCAGCAGGGCGGCGCACAGCGTCGCGGTGTCCAGGCGCATGCCGGCGCAGATCTTCGCGACGCCGACCGGGTGCACGATGAAGTCCTCGCCGGACTCGCGGCGCTGGTCGGCGTGGTGGTCGCAGGAGAAGACGAAGGCCTGGACGACGCGCTGGCGGTCGACGGTCTCGGCGACCTCGTCGGCGTGCTCCTCGACGATCGCGAAGAGGTCGGCCAGCAGCTCCTTCTCGACCCTCGTGAGGTCGCCCGCGGCGGAGATGAGGGCCCCGCCCGCCCCGTGCGCATGCGGCGCGCGGTCGACGGGGCGGTGCGCGGCGACGGCGACCGCGCCTTCCCCGCCGGGCTGGTGCACGTCGGCGTCCCCGGCGTCGGGCGCGCCGCCCGCGATCGGTGGCTGGCCGCCTACGCGGCGGCGGGGATCGGGTCGCTGGTCAGGTATCGGAGTCCGTCCTCAAGGCGTTGCTGGTAGGCCCGGAAGGCGGCCGAGCGCTCGAGCGCGGTCCGCTCGGGCCGCTCGGCGACCGTGAGGGCCGGCCCTTCGCGATCGAGGACGGCGAGGTTCAGCTCCACGAGGACCCGCACCAGGCGGCCGGCGAGCGCGGCGGACCTGGGCTGCGGACCCTCGCCCCGGAGCACGGCCTCGCAGGCCTCCCCGCTCGCTGCGCCCACCGCGCGCAGCGCGCGGAAGACGGCGGCCAGGGGGTCGCGCAGGGCGAAGTCCCATTGATGGATGCGTGCCGCAAAGCCTAGCTCAGGCGCGCCCCACGACAGGTGGGCCCAGCCCGCGCCGGACAGATGGTCTACGAGCGCCTGCTGTGCGGGGTGCGCGGGCGGGTCGATCGCGACCACGTGCGCGTAGCCGGCGGCCAGCGCCGGATCGTCCTCGAGGGCCTGCCAGGAGCAGAGCGCGAAGCCGCCGACGCGGTCCTGGAGATGGCGCGCGCGGTGCGGCGCGTGGGCGGCCAGGGCGAGCACGGGCTCGCCGGTCGAGACGAGGTCGGCGATCAGTCCGGCGATCCCGGTGCCCCGGCGGTCGAGGACGACCCGCTCCCCGGCCGCCGCCGCGCGCGTGGGCCCTTTCGTGCTCGCAGTGGTACCCCCGAGGTCGCCCACCCCCTCGGGCGGGACGATCGGAGCGGTCCATCGGCCGAGGTCGCGGGCGAGCTCGCGGGCGAGGCCGCAGGCCCAGTCGGGCTCGCCGATCAGCTCGATGGGCGGGTGGGTGCCACGGTGGGCGTGCCGGAGCACGAGCCGCGGCTCGACGGTGCCGTTCCAGCGGTTGGCCTCGAGCTTGACGACGGCGCCGACGGGCTCGCCCGGCTCGGCGGGCAGGCGGCTGCCCGCGCCGAAGAGCACGCAGCGCGAGCGCGCTCCCCCGGCGGCGAGCGTGAACGCGACGTGGCGGCCCTCGCCGAGCGGGCGCGGGTCGTCGAGCAGGGCGGCGGGGACGAGCAGCGAGACGGCCGGGTTGCCCTGGCCGAACGGGGCGAGCTGCTCCAGCTCCTCCGCGAGGCCGAGCGTCAGGGCGTCGCCCGGGGCGATGGCGTCGACGCGCACCTCGGGCCGCAGGTCCTCGGGCGCGAGCACGCTCGCGGCATGGGCGGCGAACGCCTCGCGGAACGCAGGGACGTCGGTGCGGGCGATGGTCAGGCCCGCGGCGGCGCGGTGGCCGCCGTAGCGGCGCAGGCCTCCCGAGGCGGCGGGGCGGCCGCCGTCGTGGCCCATCTCGCCCGAGGCGGCGGGGCGGCCGCCGTCGTGGCCCATCTCGCCCGCGGCGGCGTGCAGGCCGGCGAGCAGGTCGAAGCCGGGGATCGAGCGCCCGGAGCCGGTGCCGTCCTCCCCGTCGAGCGCGATCAGGACCGCCGGGCGGTGGTGGCGCTCGGCGATCCGGGCGGCGACGATGCCGATCACCCCCGGGTGCCAGCCGTCGGAGGCGAGCACGTACGCGGCGGCGGCGCCCTGCTCGGCCACCTGCGCCTCCGCCTCGAAGCGGATCCGGGTCTCGACGTCGCGGCGCTCGGCGTTGACCGCGTCCAGCTCGGCGGCGACCGCCTGAGCGCGATCGCGGTCCTCGGTGAGCAGCAGCTCCAGGCCCGCGTCGGCGCGGTAGAGGCGGCCGGCGGCGTTCAGGCGCGGGCCGAGCCGGAAGCCGATCGCGCCCGCGTCGAGCGTGCTCGGGTCGACCCGAGCGACGTCCATCAGCGCCCGCAGGCCGGGCTTGCGCGTGGAGGCCAGCGCGCGCAGCCCGCTGCGCACGAGGCGGCGGTTCTCGCCGACCAGCGGGACGACGTCGGCGACGGTCGCGAGCGCCACCAGGTCGAGGTCCTCGTCGGCCATCGCCGCGCTCTCGCCGGCCGCGGCCAGCAGCGCCCGGGCGAGCATGTGCGCGACGGCGGCGGCGCACAGGTCCGGGCACGGATAGCCGCCGAGCCGGGGGTGGACGATGGGGGCGTCCGGCAGCATCCCGTCGGCGCGCGGCGTGTGGTGGTCGGTGACCACCACCGCCATGCCGGCCGTGCGGGCGCGGGCGACCTCCTCGACCGCCGTGATCGCGCAGTCGACGGTCACCAGCAGGTCGGTCCCCCGCGCCGCCAGCCGGTCGACGGTGGCGGCGGCCAGGCCGTAGCCGTCGTCGATCCGGCTCGGCAGGTACCAGTCGACGTCCGCGCCGAGCGTGCGCAGCGCGCGGATCAGTACCGCCGCGGCGCAGATGCCGTCGACGTCGTAGTCGCCGTGGACGGTGATCCGCGCGCGCCGGCGGACGTGCCCGAGGATGATCGCCGCCGCCTCGTGCAGCCCGCCGAAGGCGTCCAGCGGGTGCTCCTCGGCGGCCGCGAGGAATGCGCGCGCGTCGCCGGGCTCCCCCAGCCCGCGCCGGACCAGCACCTGGGCGAGCACGTCCGAGACCCCGAGGTCACCGGCGAGCCGCTGCGCGGCGGCGAACGCGTAGGGCTCGAGCGACAGGCGGGCGTCGGGACGAATCACCCCGCGAGCGTACGGGCGGCTCCCGACGGAACGGTCGAGCCACCCACGCCGAGCGCATCGGACCTGACATGCACCGTCGGGGCCACCCGCACCGAGCGGGCGGGACCGGACGAACCGCAGCAAGAAGCCGCCCACCGAATCGAACTTCCGGTTCCCGGGTATTCGATCTGACCTCAAGTCCCGAGGCACGGACGCCGACAGGAGGCCTGGTTGATGATGCGCGCACGTGACGGTAAGCCGGCGGCACGGCTGGCGGGGACGGCGCTGGCGCTCGCCGCCGCGATCCTCGCGGGCTGCGGCGCAGACGGCGCGAGCGAGCCGACCGCCGCCGACCGGCGCGCCGCCCTGGACCGCTGGCAGAGCGCGGCCGACGGCGCGTGCCGCAAGGGCAACGCCAGCATCGCCGAGCGCGGCTGGCCGGTCAGCCTGGTCGACCTCGACCGCCTGACCGTGCGCGCGATCGTCGACATCCGCGAGGCGTCGACGGCGATCCAACGCCTGCCCGCGCCGAAGGGCTCCGAGGGGCGCGTCGCGCCGTTCGTGCAGAGCCTGAAGGGGCTCGAGCCGCTGATGGAGCGGCTCAGCTCGACGACCGAGGATTTCAAGCCCGGCAAGCTCGAGGCGTTCGTGCCCAAGCTGTCGTCCGGGCTGACCGCCGTCGAGGAGGAGGCGAAGAAGCTCGGGCTGCGCCACTGCGCGGCCAACGACGAGCACGCGTGGGTCCCGGACGCGATCCGCGCCCCGGTGTTCGCGGAGCAGGTCGCGTTCCTGGACCGCAGGCTCGCCAGGCGCGTCAAGGCGATCGACGACTCAGCCGCGACCAACGCAGAGGCGGCGCGCAAGCTCGAGAAGCTGAGCGACCTCGTCGAGGGCTTCGACCGCGGCCTCAGCCGGCTCAAGCCGCCGGCCTGGGCGGAGGCGGAGGCCGGGCTCTACGTGGACGCCCTGCGCGACCTCGGCGCCGCGCTCGAGGCCGGCTCGACCGAGCTCACGGAGGGCACGCTCACCCCTGCGGAGGCGAGGGCCGCGCAGGCGAAGCTCGCCCGTGCCGGACGGCACGAGCGCAAGCGCGCGAAGCGCCTCAACCGGGCGATCGGCGCGATCCCGGTCCTGCCCGGCGGAGGCGGCGGCGAGTCGGAGTCGCCCGGCGGCGACGAGACCCAGGAGGCGTGACCATGCGCCGCCCCGCGCGGCGGCGAAGATGCGGGCGCGCCGGCTACGAGATTCTCGAGGCGACCGGCGCCGCGGGACGCGAGCTGCTGCCGGGCGTCCGCCGCGCAGCGCGACGCTGATCAGGCGAACGGGGGGCGGGGCGCCGGTGGGTAGGCGACGTCGCGGTCGGCGAGGGCGGCGGTGACGCGGCGTTTGACGCCGGCGACGGTCGAGCCCTCGGACTCGACCTCGGCCTTGGCCTGCGCGATCTGGGCCTGGAGGCGCTCGGCGGTGTCGTCGTCGCCGGTCTCGAGCGCCTCGCGCAGGGCGGCGAACAGCTCCGGGCGGCAGCCGGCGAGGCCGGTGATCGCGCCGGTGGCGCCGCGCCGGAACGCGCGCAGCACGAGCGGCTCGGAGCCGACGTAGAGCTCGAACGGCCGGCCGTCGAGGGCGTCGAGGTAGGCCTCGTGGCGTGCGAAGTCGCCCGTCGAGTCCTTCATGCCGGCGAAGCCGGCGCCCGCCAGCTCGGCGAGCAGCTCGGGCGTGAGGTCGTTCACCGTGCGGCGGGGGATGTTGTAGGTGAACGCCGGCGTGTCGCCCGCCGCCTCCAGCAGGCCGAGGAAGTGGGTGCGCGCCTCGGCGTCGGCGGCGGGATAGAACCACGGGACGTAGGCGGCGACGGCGTCCGCGCCCAGCTCGATCGCGCGGCGGGCGAGCCGGGCGGTCGCCGGCGTGCTCGGCCGTCCGACCTGCGCGATCACGCGCAGCGCCCGCGGGGCGGCGCCGACGGCGCGCTCCACCAGCGCGGCGACCTCGTCCTCCTCGAGCAGCACGCCCTCGCCGGTGGTGCCCGCGACGAAGACGCCGTCGAGCCCGGCGTCGCCCAGCCAGGCGACGTGGCCGCCGAACGCCTCGAGGTCGACCGTCCCGTCGGCGGCGAACGGCGTCGTGATCGCGGCGTGAAACCGCGCCGCGGCCACTAGACGGCCGATTCCGCGGCCGCCGCGGGGATCGTGGAACCGGTCATCTAGCGATGCGCCAGGTCGCGCTCGCCGCGGACGCCCGCGAGCCACACGACCGCCATGCCCGCTGCGGCGCCCGGCACCGCCTCCAGGGCGGTCAGGAGGTCCGTCTCGTCCTGGCCCGGGATCGTGCCCGCGTGCAGGACGATCCCGATCACCACGGCCCCGACGACGGCGCCCAGGAAGGCGCCGACGATGCCCGCCCAGAAGCGGTCCGGCAGGAACACGGTGAAGTGCCACAGCGCGATCGCGGTCATGATCCACACCAGCAGGCCCATCAGCGCGGCCGCCCGTGCTTGCGGTTGCGCGGCTTCTTGGGCCTGGCCGGCTCGTCCGCGGCCGCGGAGGAGCCGCCATCGCCCTGCGGCCTCGGCTCCCTGGCCGCGGACCCACCGGCGGGGGGTGAGCTCCCGTCGCGTGCGCGGGCGCGGCGCCCGCCCGCCGGGCGGCCGCCGCCGGCGGCGCGGCCCGCGGCGGCCGGCTCGCGCTTCTCGGCCTCCTCGACGCCGAGGTTGCGCACCATGTCGTCGAACTCCTCGCGCGAGACGCCCTGCGACGGGTCCTGCGGCGTCGCGACGCCCGAGCGCCGGCCGCCGCGCGGCTCCGCGGGCGCGACGTCGACCGGGCCGCCCTGCGCCGCGGTGGCGTAGGCGGGCACCAGGCCGAGCGTCTCGCGGATCCGCCGCTCGCGGGCGCGGTAGATCGGCTCGCGCGACTTCCAGTGCGTGAGCACGGGCGCGGCGATGAAGATCGACGAATAGGTGCCCGACGCGGTGCCGACGATCAGCGCGAACGCGAAGTCCTTGAGCGTCTCGCCGCCGAAGAAGAACAGCGCGAGCACCGGCAGCAGCGTGCAGAAGTTGGTGGCCAGCGAGCGCACGACGACCTCGGACATCGAGCGGTTGACGATCTGCGAGAAGGCCGCGCTCGGCATGCGCGGGATGTTCTCGCGCACGCGGTCGAACACGATGATCGTGTCGTAGAGCGAGAAGCCGAGGATGGTCAGCAGCGCCGCGACCGTCGACGTCGTCACCTCCCGGCCGGTGAGGGCGTAGACGCCGCCCGTGATCAGGATGTCGTGCATCAGCGCGATCAGCACCGGCACCGCGACCTTCCACTCGAAGCGCAGCGTGATGTAGATCGAGATGACCGTCAGCGAGGCGATGATCGCGATCAGCGCGGAGCGCGCGACGCTCTGACCGAACGTCGGGCCGATCGTCTCCGTGGTCGGCTCGTCGGCGAAGCCGAAGGCCTCCTCCAGGGCCCCCTCGGCGGCGTCGATCGTCTCGGGCCCCGAATCCGAGGAGATCTGCACGACGTTGTCGCCCAGATCCTCGTTGTCGATCTCCTGGATCTCCGCCTCCGCCAGCCCCTGGCCGGCGAGCACGTCGCGCACCCGGTCGACGGAGACGGTCTGCTCCAAGGGCGCGGTGATGCGCGTGCCGCCCTCGAAGTCGATCCCGAAGTTCAGCCCGTTGCCGGCGATCGCGAACGCGCCGATGAGCATGATCAGGCCCGAGGCGGAGAAGAACCACTTCGAGGCGCCCATGTAGTTCTTGCGCAGGTTGAAGCGCTGCTCGGAGGCCCCCAGGGCCGCACGGCTGCGGATCACGCGCGTCCCGCGCAGCGAGAACAGGATCGCCTGCGTGGCGAGCACCGCCGTGAACAGCGAGACGATGACGCCCAGGCCGAGCATGAACGCGAAGCCCTTGACGCCCGCGGTGGCGAGGATGAAGAGGATGAACGCGACCAGCAGCGTGACGACGTTCGCGTCGATGATCGCGGTGAGGCCCTTGCGATAGCCCGTGACGATCGAGGCCGCCACGCCGCGACCCGCGCGGACCTCCTCCTTCACGCGCTCGAAGACGACGATGTTGGCGTCCGCCGCCACGCCGAGCGTGAGGATCAGGCCGGCGATGCCCGGCAGCGTGAGCGTGACCGGCACCGCCTTGACGAGCGCGTAGAAGTAGAGCGCGTAGATGAGCAGCGCCGACGAGGCGATCAGGCCGAGGACGCGGTAGAAGAAGATCAGGAACAGCGCGACGATCGCGAGCCCGGCGATGCCGGCCGCGAGGCCCTGGTTGAGCGCCTGGGCGCCCAGCGAGGCCGAGACCTGCGAGCGCGAGATCAGCTCCAGCTTCACCGGCAGCGCGCCGATCTGGAGGATCTTCGCGAGGTCCTGGGCGGACTGGATCGTGAACCCGCCGGAGATCTGCGCGCCGGTCGAGCCGTCGATCCCGTCCGGATTCTCGTTGAAGTCGATGAACGGCGAGGAGACCAGCTCGTCGTCGAGCACGATCGCGAAGTGCTGGGCGCCGCTGCTCGAGTCGACGCCCGGCAGCGTGTTGTCCACGCCGCGCTGGGCGATCCGCGCGGTGATCTCCTGGAACGCGTTGCGGCCCTCGTCGGTGAAGTCGAACGTGACGATCGGCGCGCCGCCACCGCTCTGGTCGAAGTTCTGCTCCGGGTTGCGGATGTCCGTGCCCGAGAGCGCCGGGTTGTCCTGGATGACCCACCAGCGGTCCGGCTCGGGCGGCTCGGTGCCGTCCGCGCGCGGCGGGCCCGCCTCGTCGCGGATGACGAGGATCCCGGCCGGCACCGCGACGACCTCGGCCCGCTCCCGCTGCGCCTCCTCCAGCGAGTCCAGCGCCGCCTGCTCGGACTCGAAGGTCTGCACGCCGGTGCCCAGCGGCCGCTTGGAGACCTCGTCGAAGACGTAGAAGCGCGCGGCGGCCGCCGCGGCGTTGTTGGCGTCGGTCTGCGGGTCGCACTCGGCGGCGCGCTGGACCGCCTGGTAGAGCCCGGTGACCGGCTGCTGGCCGCCGTCGACCTGGTCGGGGTTGGTGCGGCAGTCCTCGTCGAGGATGTTGGCTTCCCAGTCGTAGAAGTACAGCTGGGCGGTGGAGCCGACCTGGTCGGCGGCGCGGTCGGCGTCCTCGACGCCGGGCAGGTTGACCTCGATCTGCTGGCGGCCGATCAGCGCCAGCTCCGGCTCGCTCACGCCGAACGCGTCCACGCGGTCGCGCATGATCTGCAGCGCGCGGTCCAGCGCCTGCTGGTCCACGGTGGGCTGCTGCGGCGTGGGCTGCGCCTCGTAGACGAGCTGGACGCCGCCCTGGAGGTCCAGGCCCAGCCGCGTCTGCTTGGAGGCCACGACCACCGCGGAGGCGGCGATCAGTCCGAGGACCAGCAGGAGGATGAAGAGGGAGCGGCGGCGTTCGGACATGGGCCTGCGGCCAAGGGTATCCGCGGCCGCGGACTACCGGGACGGGGTGAGCACGAGCAGCAGCCCGCCGTCGTCGTCGTAGGCGGGGAACAGGTCGGCGACCGCCTTGGCGGGCAGGTCGCCCTCGGCGTGGACGGTGACGGGCTTGCCGAGCTGGCGGACGCCCCACTCGAGCACGGTGCCGACGTGGTCCTCGCCGCCGTCGAAGGCGAGGCCGAGCACCTCGCGCACCTGGCGGCCGATCGTCTTCTCGTCCGACAGGCCGGTCAGCTCGCGCGAGCCGCGGCCGCAGCCGATGATGCGGCCCTCGTGGTCGCACACGAAGAACGCGGCGTTGGGGGCCGGGTAGTAGTCGTCGAGCAGCTCGAAGAGGAAGCCGAAGCCGCACTTCGCGCAGCCCTTGGGGATGTTGCGAAAGCCCTGCTGGCGGTCCTGGGCGGTGCTGCGGTGGCCGCAGTTGGGGCAGATGAACAGGTGCGCCATTTCAACGACTGAGGGTAGTGCGGCAGTTCAAGATCCTCTCAGCACCGCGCCCTCCAGGCCGTGCCGGTGGGCGACGGCGGCGGCCTCGGTACGGCTGCGGACGTCGAGCTTGGAGAGGATCCGCGAGACGTGGACGCTGGCGGTCTTCTCGGCCATGTAGAGCTGGGCGCCGATCTCGCGGTTGGTCGCGCCGCCGGCCAGCAGGGCCAGCACCTGGCGCTCGCGCGGCGTGAGGCCGAACGCGCGGGGCGCCTCGGGCTCCGGGGCGACGGCGTCCTCGGCGAGGCGCAGGCGCGCGCGGGCAGCGAGGCCCTCGACCTCGGCGGTGAGCCAGGCCGAGCCGAGCGCGCGCGCCGTGTCGACCGCGGCGCGGGCGGCGACGGTGGTCGCGGTGCGGTCGCCGGTGCGCAGGTGCGCCTCGGCCTGGCGCCAGCGCTCGATCGCCGCGGGGTACGGGCGGGCGAGGGCGTCCCAGAGCTCGGCCGCGGCGGCGCAGGCGGCCGGGTCGGGGCCGCCCCGGGCGCGAGCCGCCTCCGCACGGGCGCTGGCGGCGTGCGCGTGGGTGACGGCTCGCTCGGAGTCCTCGGCGGCCGCCTGCACGCGCAGGTCCATCAGCTCCGCGCGCAGGCGCGCGTCGCGCCCGGCCGCGTCGTCGCCGAGGTCGCTCGCGCGCTCGGCCGCGTCGGCCTCGACGGCGACGCCGACCCGCGCCACCTCGGCGAGGCGCTCACCGTCCTCGCTGCAGAACTCGATCCGGTCGATCGCCGCCTCGACGACCGTGCGCGCCGCGGGCAGGTCGCCCTCGCGGCGCTCCAGCTCGGCGCGCAGGGCGCCGCAGCCGGCCAGGAACTGCGGCTCCAGCGACAGTGCGAGCAGCCGGGCGGTCTCCTCCAGCAGCGGCCGCGCGGCGGCCGTGTCGCCGCGCGCGAGCAGGAGGCCCGCGCGCGTGATGTTGAAGTAGGCGAGCGTCGTGCCGGTGAGGTGGCCGCGCCGGGGCAGGTGCGCCTCGGCGGCGGCCCATTCCCCCAGCCCGAACTCGATCTCGGCGCGCTGCATCGCCAGCCAGCGCGCGGCGCGCGAGCCGGCCGGCAGATCGGCCTCGACGGCGACGACCGCTGCGAGGCCCTCGTGGCTGCGGCCGGCACGGTGCAGCGAGTCGCCGAGGTTGGCGGCCACGAACGCCGCGTCGATCGCCTGGCCGGTGGCGAGCGCGAGCGCGGTCGCCTCGTCGAACGCCGCCTGCCCGGCCTCCTCCTCGCCGAGCGCGAACAGCGCGACGCCGAGCCGGTTGAGCACCGGGGCGCAGACGTCCTCCGCGCCGATCGCGCGGGCGGCGGCGAGCGCCTCCTCGGCGGCCTCGGGGACCTCGCCGTAGCGACCCTGCAGCATCAGGAAGGTGACGCGGCGGCCGAGCAGCTGGGCGCGCTCGACGCTCGTGTCGCCGGCCGGGAGCAGCGCCAGCGCCCGTCTCAGGGTCTCGCGGCTGTCCTCGCCGCGGCCGAGCGACCACTGGGCGCCGGCCAGCTCCCCGAGCACCTCGGCGACGCGGTGAGGCTCGCCTGCCTCGTCGAGCTCGTCCAGCGCGAGGCGCAGCAGCTCGGCGCGCCGGTGGTCGTCGACGTTGGAGCGGTGCGCGGCCGCGGCGCGGACGAGCACATCGGTGTGCGAGGCCCCGGCCAACCGCTCGGCGTCGGGCACGCGCTCCCAGACCTCGAGCGCGCGCTCGAGCAGCGCCGCGGCCTCGCCGTGCGCGTGGACGCTCGACGCGGCGGCGGCGGCCTTGATGCTGGCCCGCAGAGCGGCCGGCTGGTCGCCCGCCGAGCGGTAATGGTGCGCCATCCCGGCGCTGATCCAGACGCCGTCTCCGCCCGTGGTGGCACGGCGCTCGAGCGCGCGCGCCAGTGCGAGGTGCAGCTCGGCGTGCTCGCCGGGCAGGAGATCGTCGTGGACGACCTCGCGCAGGAGGCCGTGGCGGAAGCGGTAGAGCCCGTCGGGGCCGGCGACGATCAGGTGGCCGGCGGCGGCCTCGCGCAGGGCGGCGCGCAGCTCGCCGGCGTCCTGCTCGCCGGCGTCGGCGAGCAGGGCGTGGTCGGCGCGCTGCGCGACGGCCAGCAGACGCAGCACCTCCTGCGCGCCCTCGGGCAGGCGCTCGGTGCGCACCATCAGGGCGTCGCGCAGGGTCGGCGGCAGCGGGCCGCGCCCGTCGGCGCCGGCCGCCAGCAGCTCCTCGGCGAACAGCGGGTTGCCCTCGCTGCGGCCGTAGAGGCGCTCGACCAGCTCGCTGGTGGGCGGCGTGTCGAGGATGCCCTCGAGCTGGTCGGCCAGCTCGCCGCGGGTGAGGAGCTCCAGCTCGATCCGTCGCGCGCGTGGGTCGCGCTCGAGCTCGGCCAGCAGCGGGCGCAGCGGGTGGCGGCGGTGCAGCTCGTCGGAGCGGTAGGTGCAGACGGCGAGCACGCGCTCGGTGCTCATGGCGCGCGCCACGAAGGCGAGGAAGGAGCGGGTGGAGCTGTCGGCCCAGTGGATGTCCTCGAGCAGCAGGAGCACCGGCGCGTCGCGGCCGAGGCGCTCGAGCAGCGCCAGCAGGCCCTCGAACAGCCGCCGCTGCGCGGTGCCGGCCTCCTCGGAGCGCGCCTGCGGGCCGGGCGCGCCCAGCTCGGGCAGCAGCGTCGCCAGCTCGGCGCGCGCGGTCTCCGGCAGCTCGGCCAGCACGGGATCGCCGTCGCGCGCGAGCGGGCGCAGGGCGGCCACGAGCGGCGCGTAGGGCAGCTCCCCCTCGCCCAGCTCGACGCACTCCCCGCACAGCGTGCGGGCGCCCAGCGCGCGGGCGCGCTCCGCCAACTCGGTGACCAGGCGCGTCTTGCCGACGCCGGACTCCCCGGCCACGAACGCGATCGAGGGACGGCCCTCGGCGGCGGCGTCGAACGCCGACTCGAGCTCGGCGAGCTCTGCGGTGCGACCGATCAGGTGGGTGCTGGAGACGCGGGAGGCCAAGCGCTCCAGTATCGCGCGCGAGCCGGCCCGGCCCGGTCGGGGTAGCCGCACTCCGGGCCGCCGCAAGGGGTCTCAGCCGAACAGCTGCGGCGCTCGCTCCGGCGGCTCGAGGCCGAGGTGGCGGAACGCGTGCGGGGTCGCGCAGCGCCCACGCGGGGTGCGCAGCAGGAAGCCGCGCTGGAGCAGGTAGGGCTCGTAGACGTCCTCGATCGTGTCGGACTCCTCCTGGACGGCCACCGCGAGCGTGGAGAGGCCGACCGGGCCGCCGCCGAACTGGCGGCAGACGACGCTGAGGATCTCCCGGTCCAGGCGGTCCAGGCCCTCGTGGTCGACCTCGAGCAGGTCCAGGGCGGAGCCGGCCGCCTCGGCGTCGATGACCCCGCCGCCGCGCACCTCCGCGTAGTCGCGCACCCGCTTGAGCAGGCGGTTGGCGACGCGGGGGGTGCCGCGGGCGCGCGCGGCGATCGCGCGGGCGCCCGCCGGCTCGATCCCGATGTCGAGCACGCGGGCGGAACGTTCGACGATGCGGGCGAGGTCGTCGGGGCCGTAGTGGTCCAGGCGGTGCTGGATCCCGAAGCGGTCGCGCAGCGGGGCGGTGAGCAGGCCGGAGCGGGTGGTCGCGCCGATCAGCGTGAACGGCGGGAGGTCGAGCGTGACCACCCGCGCGCCGGCGCCCGCGCCGACCGTGATCGGCAGCTGGCGGTCCTCCATCGCGGGATAGAACGTCTCCTCCACCGCCCGCGGGAGGCGGTGGATCTCGTCGACGAAGAACACGGCGCGCGGCTGCAGGGCGGTGAGGAAGGCGGCGATGTCGGCCTTGCGCTCGAGCGCCGGACCGGCGGTCTGGACGAACGGGACGTCCAGCTCGGCCGCGACGATCTGGGCGAGCGAGGTCTTGCCCAGTCCGGGCGGGCCGGCCAGCAGCACGTGGTCCAGCGCCTCGCCGCGACGGGCGGCGGCGGCGATCGAGACCGCGAGCTGCTCGCGCAGCCTCTCCTGGCCGACGAACTCCTCCAGGCGGCGTGGGCGCAGCGTCGCGTCGGGGTCGTCGTCCGGGCGCACGCGCGCGGTCTGCAGCCGCTCCGCCACGGGGTCGACCGCGAGCACCCCGGGGGTCCGGATGGGATCCGGGCTCATCGGCCGCTCCTCGCGCTCGTCGGCGGGCCGTGGACCCGGCTTACGGCTCCGCTCCGCGGGCTCATCGCCGCGCCTCGCGCAGGGCGGCGGCGATCAGGTCCTCCGGGGTCTCGCCGGGGGCGTCGCGCAGCAGGCCGTCCGCCTCCTGCGGCGAGAAGCCGAGGCCGACGAGGCCGTCGCGGGCGAGCATGTGGGGGTCCTCGCCGCGGGTGATCACGATCGCGTCGTCGATGCCGGGGACGCCGACCTTCTCGCGCAGCTCGACCACGATCCGCTC
>Ga0136616_10000941_pt1 | contig 14779 bp, 24 predicted proteins | sample AntDrymUQ2992106_2_FD_106648 | JGI IMG/M metagenome (GOLD analysis project Ga0136616, IMG submission 106648) | Polar desert sand microbial communities from Dry Valleys, Antarctica - metaG UQ299 (21.06) | ecosystem: Environmental > Terrestrial > Soil > Desert | place: Antarctica: Dry Valley...
AATTCCGAAGGCCCACGTCATCATCCACGACCAGCGTGACGCGCCACGCTTCCGCTCTCGCTCAGCAACAATAAAGGTGAAAACACCCAAAAAGACACCTAACGCCGCCCAGAGCAGCAATAACACCGAACTCATGTATACGTCCCTGCCCCTTCTCGTACCATCACGCCGCACCGTTCAGACCGTCGCCGGCTTCCTCTTCTTCCAAGAACTCAAGAAGCTCCACCGCCACGCGTTGTGAGTACCAGCTACCCCGACCGCCGGGCCTGCGCCAGGCAATCAGTCCTCCCCGAAGTGTCGCTTCCCATCCAGCCTCTAGCAGCTTTGTTCGCTCCTCTTCGGAACGGTTCGTGCTCTTCACACCGCAAACCCCCTCTCGATGTCGAGGACCTCCAGCGCAGCGGCCACCTCGTAGACCTCCGGCGGCGCTTCGTCGTCGAAGACGTAGCACAGGATCCAAAGTAACCCTGCTACCTGCTCTGGGGAGAGGCGTGCGGCCAGAGGGTACTGGCTGTAGAGCTCGCGGAGGGCGGGGAGCAGCTCGGCGGCGTTCACCGGACCTCCTCAAGCCAAGCCTCGACGGCGGGTCGGACTTCCTGGTGGCGATCCGCAGTGCCGAGGACTGCGTAGGAAACTGAGCAGAGCAGCGGCTTTAACAACCTCTCTGGACTACCTTGCTCAACACACAGCGTCGCTTGCTTTCGGAACCAACTAGGAGGGGGTTCAAGAAACGCCCTTGCGAGGCCGTTTGCGGACGATGGGGACGATGGGGACGATGGGGACGATAAATCCGTGTTACTCTCGCCTTGTCCCCTCCCTCTGTTTTTAATCAAGGTATGTGACCCGAGAGTAGTCCCAGGATATCGTCCCCCAGTGCCGTTATCGTCCCCGTTTTGGTAGGTATCGGCGTTATGGGGGGACGATATTGTAAATTTATCGTCCCCCGGGGGACGATAATCGTCCCCCTTATCGTCCCCCTTTTTAGCGCGGCCTCCATCGGGATCTTCGTCGCTGGTGAAGTCGAGATCCAAGATGATCGGCCGGCCCTTTTTGTTGCTAGAGCTTCGATACGCACGGATCCCGTGGGCTTCCAGGAGCGGCGTAACCTCGCGGATCTTCTTCCAGAGGGTCCGGCCGGTCTTCGGCCAGGTCTTGTCTTCTTTGAGGTTGAGATCTTCGGCGGCGTGGTCTGCCAGTTCGGCGTGCAATTTCGCCGCTGACATCTCGACGCGGTCTTTGTCCTTCATGTAGAGGATCACGGCCTGGGCTACGATGGAGCCGTCGAGCGTCCCCTGTTGCTGGGTCTTCTCGACGTGCTGCCAGTCTTCCACGAACTGCGCCACGCCCCAACCCTGGCTTTCATAAAGGGCGGCCGCGTAGAGTCCCCAATCCGCGAGCCTCGGGCGTTCCTCCAGCTGCACCGTGTGGCGCTCGCGCAGAGCTCCGGCTAGTGCGTCGAAGACCGCCCCGAGCAGCTGCGGGTGCTTGAGGTAGAACTGCATCCAGAAATCATCTTCGGGTAGCCGCTTGCGCTTATCGAGGCGCTCGAGCTCGATAGGTAGCGTGCGGTCCTGTACATCGCCGCGGTCGCTCGGCGGGTTGATGCCGTTCAGGAGTATTGCCCGCTGCATAGACCATACGAGGTCTTCGTCGTCGGAGTAAAGGACGCGCTTCGAGTCGGATTCCCCGGTTACGAGCCGGCATATGGTGTCCTGGAACCACTCCGGCAGGGAGTTTTGGTTGTCCAGCATCAGAATGTAGCAATGGGCGGCTTTTTGGAGGAAGTCACGTCTATCTATCGTCACGGTTTCGTTCCCGGTCGGGTCCAGGAGCCGCTTAACTATCCGGCTCGCCGTGGTCTTTCCCGCTCCCATAACGCCGGTTGCCTCCAGGATCGGCCGGGCGATGTTGGCCAACATCGCCAACACAACGTAGGTTAGAAAAAGCCGCCGGTCCCGGTCGGTCTTGAGGTTGACCCACTCCGCGAGGTCTTCCAGCTTTCCGCCTGGCGCCGGTGCCGGTAGGGGCTGGAGGTTCTTGACGGCCCGAAAGTATACGGGTGGATCGGGGTCCAGCGCCCAGCCCTTCTCCTCGATTCGGACCACGCGACCGGGGGCCAGCTCGTAGAACACGGCGCCCTCGTGGAAGGCTGCGCGGGTGTGTAGCTCCCGGACGTCCCCGCTCTTGTGGGCGAGCATATCGAGCACTCGCCGCGCTCCTATGAGGCCGTCGTTGCTCGGGGCTTTCCCCTCGTGCTCGTAGAGGAGCTTTGTTAGCAGTCGGTTGGTCCGCGATATGGGGATCGCCTGGCCGCCGACGAGCGTGTGAGCTTCGCCGTGTTGGTCAACGAACAGCGGCCACTCGGCGCCCTGAGCGTAGTAGACGAGACGATCTGCGACCGGTGGGATTTTCTGCTTCTCGGAGTCGCTAGTCACTCTTTTTCACCACCTTCACCCACCAGGGGGCTGAGGCGGGCTCGTACCGCGCTACGCTCTGAACTATCCGCCGTACCTCCTCTACGGGTAGCGGCGGTTTACAACGCAGTCGGTTGGTGACCTCCAACGCGGCGAAGATCTCCGCCTCGCCCATCCCCCGGCGGCGCATGGTCCCCGCGAGACTGGTTAGTGTGCCGTTTCGGTTGCCGTTCGGGATGTCCCCACCGACGGGACCGGCGGTGTCGCAGCGTCCCCGTGCGTCTGGGGCGCGCTCCTCTCGGAGGTTGCGTTTGAGGTCTTCGGGTAGCCTTGGCAGGGTATCCAAGTCGGGTACTCCGTGCGTCCAGGAGCGGTTTCGGCTCGGCGGTACGACCACGTAAGCCCCGTCCGCTTTACAGTCCAACCCGTCCGCAAAGCGACGACTGGTAACCTTGCCGTCTTGCGGGTGCCCAAAGTACCAGTGCCCGCCGCGACGGGTCCCAACGTGCGGCGCTCCGTACCGCTCCTCCATCTTCGCGTAGGCTTCTGCGGTGTCGGCGTCGATAACCACGGTGAGGGTTACCAGTCCCGTCGGAACCGCGATGTCGTGATCTGCCCGCCCGTCCGCTATCCACGCAGCTATCTGGCTAACGTCCCTGGTAGCAGCGTAGAAACCACCGGCGACGCTGGGGGTTTTGTCCGGCCCGACGGGGAACACCGAGTATCCCGCCCTGGCCAGATCTGGGGCTGCCCAAAACGTCGGGGTGTTGGCTCGCTCGGCGTTTGGTATCATTTAGCTAAACCTCCTTGAGAGTGGGGGTTGTAGATTTGGCCGGGCTGTCGGGGCTCGGCCTTTTCTTTGCTTGCTCATCTGATTAGCTCGCACCTTCCCGCGGCGCGCGAGTCAAAGTCTTCTCGAGGTCTTCCAGCCCTCGCGCCACGTCGGCGCTAGCACGCTGCTTGTTTAACGCTTCGACCTGACGCATGTGGTTGATCTCGAGCAGCATGTCTGAAAGTGCATCGTCAAGCTTGCGGCAAGCCTCGCGCTCGATCGTCGATACATCTGGGTTATCAGTGAGGACCCAGATCATGTACGGATATATTCCATCGTTGGTAATAGCCTCGAAGAACCCTTCCTGCAGCTGGTCCATCTCGATGGATTTACCGTATGGATACGTGCCCTCCTCCTCTACGCGCCCCCGCTCTTCGTGCCAACGGTCGGTATAGCCGGCAGCTATTCCGGCGATCTGGCTGAGCCGTTGGACGCGTTCGTCTTCCGACGGAGCTTGCTGTAGAAAACGCTGGCGCCGCTGCTCCGCCAAAACCTCCTCGCCGGCGGGGTCCTCAAAGGAGAGCGACGCTTGGGCTTTTGGGAAGAGGTCGCCCACCTCCAGCTCAAGCGCCCGCGCGATCTTCTCCAGGGTCTCCATATTGGGGCTCTGTCTACCGTTCTCTATACGGCTGATAGCGGCGGGCCCCGTGCCGACCGAAGCCGCTAACTGCGTCTGATTCAAGCCGCGCTCTTCTCGCGCTCGCCGTATCTCTTGTCCTACGTAGACCATCGCGCCTCCGTGTTGGGGTCATCGCCCCACTATGATACCAACGTCGTGCCATAAGCGTCAATATATGCTTCCAAATTGGACATGAAACCGCCTGATGTTGCAGAAAGAAAGGTGCATTAGCGCAAGATGTAGTGCTAGGTGCTTGTTAGTCCCCGAGGAGATCGCGCTGGAACTGGTGGACAAAGAGCAGGGCTGGTGGAAGTACGCGGGCGAAGGTGAAGAGTACCGGCTAGGCAAGGAACGCCGGGAGATTCTCGAAGTGCTCGCCAACGCGGACGAACCCTTGAAGCCCCGGGAGATAGCGGAAGCCCTGGACAAACCCGCGCCGAACGTCTCGAAGCTCTTGCAGAAGATGAGAGAAGACGGCGACGTGGACAACGAAGGCTACGGGCGTTACGTGCCGCGCGCCGGCGTGTCAACCCTGACCACCGCACAACCGGTCCAAGTGGTCCAACCGGTCCAAGTTGAACCCCCGGTTGAACCTGGATCGGTTGGACCGAACTTGGACCGCCCAAAAGGTGTCCATTTGCAGGAACTTGGATCACTTGGATCGGTTGGATCGGTGTATGAGGACGCCAAGGAGTCGAAGCGCGAAGCGCCATCGCCAGATGAAGAGGATGATGATGACACTAACGAGGACGGCGGCGACTGGAAGAACCACAAAGCGCTCGAAGCGCTGCGCGCCCCCAAACTGGCTCCGATGGTTCAACAGTTTTTCGACGGCAAGGCAGGCCGTGACGCCCTGGCCGGCGCGGTCGCCGCTTTCCATCGGGACGGCGGCAGATGGGAAGACTGGCGCGAGCCGACGGTTCGGGCGCTCACGGCGCTGGACGAGACGCGAGGCCGAGACGCGCCTTAGCCCGTTGCGAGGGTACCTCTGTTGGACCGGGCCGTGGTTACCCTCGTTGATTCACGAACGACCTGTGGGTTGCGAGGGTACCTCTGTTGGACCGGGGCCGAGCCTTGTAACTCCCGGAGGATCCGAGCATCCGAGTAAAGTTTTTCTCGGAAACTGAGGAACTACTATTTGTCCTGCCTTCCCCGCTGATCTACTATCCCCTAAATGAGCGCAAATCTCGGGCCCGTACGTCCCCCGCTGGTCTACCTGGGGTCGATTCTTCTTGGTCTACTGCTTCACTTCGCTTGGCCGCTGCCGCTTGTGCGGCATCCGGTCGGTGCGCTGATCGGGGCGGGTGTGGTCCTCATGGCTGTTGGCTTGTTCATCACCGCGGTTCGCACGTTTCGCGCCGCGGGCACACCCGTGCCCGGCAATCGGCCGACCACTACCATCGTACGGACCGGGCCCTACCGCTTCAGCCGCAACCCAATCTATCTGGCGTTCTCGGCTCTCCAGGTAGGCATCGCTCTCTGGGTGGGCAGCCTGTGGTTGCTCATCACACTCGTTCCAGCGTTGGCGCTCATGTCCTTCTGGGTCATCCCCAGAGAGGAGCGCTACCTTGAAGCACGATTCTCCTCCGAGTACCTATCCTACAAGTCCTCGGTGCGCCGGTGGTTGTAGGCGGCGAGTCCTTTTTCTCCTTTATTCACCGAGCTGCCGAGAGCATAAAGAGTTATCGGAAACCGGCGCAGAATTCTGAGCCGGTTATCCCTGCTGGGAATAGGGTTAGGGTTTCCCTAGCGGCTTATGCAGCTACAGTCGTGGCTGCCATCACCGGCCCAGGCGTCGCCGCAATCGAGGCATTCATCTCCCCAGTGCCGGCGCTCCTCTATCGCGAATAGTTCTGTGTCTACGTCAACGCTTGTGTGGCCACCTTTGAGCACTGCGTCGAGCAGCCTAAGCATGGCCCTGCCTGCCTCGATTTCCCTCTCCAATAACAACACATCCTCGTCAGTAAGCGAAGGAAAGCCGTCTACCTCGTCAAGGTTCTTTTTGACTATTTTCAGCTCCTGCACCGCCCTCTTGAGCCTCTTCTTCATCTCGTAGAATTCCTTACTTTCTTTAGCCACCTCACTCCTCCGCTACATCGTTAGGGGGCTGCGCCTGCCAACGCTTCTTACCCTTGCGTTTGGCTTTCCTTAGCTCCCGCCGGGCCTCCCTACGCCGTGTTTTCTCACCTGGAGGCGGCCCAGCTAAAAACCTGAGGAGGCGCTGCTCGTCGGCTAATTGATCCAAACCCTCTTCGTGCTTCCAGCGGTCAGCCTCTTCTGCGTACTCCTGGAGTAGCTCCAGGATCTCGAACACGGCCTCGCGCTGGTTGTCGCGTAGTCCAGGATCGCCGAGAACCTCCTCAAACAGCACTTGCGAGGTCTTATCTTCTAGCTCCTTGTGGATCTCTTTGTACTCAGGGTTGATAGCCGCACAGAGCCGAAAATAGTTCTCCTCGAAGGAGTAGAAGAGCTTCAGGCGTTCTACTACTCGCCGGTCGATGTCGAGGATCGTGTCGTTGTCGATGTCGATCGTTTGCAGGAGGACCGTCTCTTCGTATAGCCCGTCAAGTCGAGCTTCTTCCATATCCTCAAGGGTTGCGCCCTCTTCCAGCTCCATCGGTTCTGAGGCGGGCTGCCCATGCGTCTCCTCCAGGACGGCCCGGACCTCTTCGGCCAAGCGGTGCGCGCCAAACTTCTCTATCCACGATGTCCAGTAGGCGCGGCGAACGAAGTCCTCAGCCCCGTACTCTTCGAGGGCTACTCGCTGGTCTATGATGGTCCTCGTGTCCAGCCGTACCAGTTCGCCTGCGTCGTGCTTCTCGCAAAGCTCTGCGGCTTTTTTCTTTGCCCCCTCTAGAAACTGCTGCCTAAACTCTTCATTACTCATGCTTCTGCCCTTCCTCCGGCACATAGTTGATGTTAGTCATCACTTACCCTTAAGCTCTCGCGGCTCTACACCTAGCGCCTCCGCCAGCTTGCGTTGCGTGCGCGGGTGTACGCTACCCTGGCCGTGTTCAATACGGTGGATGGTGTTGTAGTGAACACCAGCCAGTTCGGCGAGCTCGCGTATCGAATACGCGCGGTCCTCTCGCAATTCCTTTAGTTTCATCGGACTAACCTCCATAACCCTAGGTTACATTACGATAGCCATTTTATCATAATTCAGTAGTAATATAGTGACAACAAAGTAGGAATATGGTAGACTGTAGTTGTTGATAAGAAACGGCCCCGCAGGAGGCGCCACTCCCCGAGGCCCGGCCCACACCCTAAGGAGGACATGTGGACACCACAAGGATAGCGCAACCGATCCCCGAGCGAAGCCCCGAGCGTGGGTGCGGCACGTGCGCGGGATGCGGAACCACCGCCAAGACGCTGACCGCACCACGCCCGAACGCGGGGCGCGGCTACCGCGGGGCGATGTACTGCTTGTCGTGCAACCCCAGGTTTCGTTTCCTGGACGCGCAATGGTCGGGACTAGAGAGGATGGGCGCATGACGCGGTCGATCGCCGCGGGGCTGGCACTTGCTGGCCCCGCGTTCATCGTCGAGGTCGTGCGGGTGCTGATATGAGGAACGAACGGGGAGTGTGGGGCCGATCTCGGGAAAGCTCGAAGGGCGGCACGGGGTTCTCTGTGCCTCGGGTGTACCCTAGGGGGCAAAAATATTCGGACCGGCTTCGCCGCTCCCGTTAAGAGTCGGCGATCGCCAGTCCGAGCGACAAACCCTGGTCGTGCCATAACGCCAGTGCCTGCGGCTAGTTGTAGACTTTCCTCTGCATCGTTCCTTACCTCCTACTAGAGGTGCAACGACCAATATTGTATCACTAGTTACTATAGATGGAGCACGCCGCCCCGACCGTGAAGACGAAGGCCGGTTCTGAGGCTTGGCGTGTACTAGGTCCGGCGACAGTGATTTTCTTTCGGATGCGGGTCGTGTTCGGCGGCACGTCTGGTCTTCCTCGGGTAGAATGGTCGCGGGAAGGAAGGGAGCTTGTCTTGCTTAGAGAAGCCTTGAACGAGCGTTCAGTCGCCGTCGGCGCTGAGCCGGACGGCTGGCAGGAGGCGGTGGAGACCTCTGGGAACCTTCTTGTCGCCTCGGGGACGGTCGAGGAACGGTACGTGGCGGCAATGGTGCGGACCGTGGAGGAGCTTGGACCCTACGCCGTCATAGCCCCCGGCGTCGCTATCCCCCACGCACGCCCCGAAGACGGGGCGAAGAGCGTGGGCTTGAGCCTAGCGGTGCTTTCCGAGCCGGTCGAGTTCGGCTCGAAGGAGAACGACCCCGTGGACCTCGTGTTCGGGTTCTCGACCACCGACTCCGACGCCCACATCGAATTGATCCAGGCCCTCGCCGACTTCATAGAAAAGCCGGAGAACACCGATGCGCTGCGCGAGGCAAAGACGGCGGAAGAGATTCTGAGGATAGTGGAGAGGAGCGAAGAGCATGCTTAAGATTTTCGCGGTGTGCGGGATGGGCCTGGGGACGAGCGTGATTCTCAAGAGTCGTCTGAAGGAGGCCCTGAACGCCCAGGGGGTGGACTACATGCTCGACGTCACCGACGCGAGCGCGGCGAGCGGCCAGGACGCCGACATCATCTTCACCTCTGACGAGTTGGCGCAGAAGATCAGAAACAAGAAGGCCAAGATCGTCGTCATAAACAACTTCACCAGCCGACCGGAGATTAAAGAGAAGGTCGAAGTGGCGGTCGCCGAGCTAGGGAGGTAACCCGTGGTAGTGCTCAACGCGCTGAGGGACATCCTCAGCACCCCGGCCATCCTGGTCGGCCTACTGGCCCTGGTCGGTCTACTGGCCCTCCGCTCGCCCCTGCCGGACGTGGTGAGTGGGACCCTGAAGACGATCATAGGGTTCCTCGTCCTCGGCGGCGGGGCGACGATTCTCATAGGGGCCCTCGACCCATTGGGCAAGATGATAGAGGACGGCCTGGGTCTGCAGGGCGTGGTGCCCACCAACGAGGCCGTGGTGGGGCTGGCCCTGGAAGATTTCGGGGCTCGCACCGCCGGGATCATGGGCCTCGCCTTCGTGGTGAACCTCGCCCTCGCCCGCCTGAGTCTCCTCTCCTACGTCTTTCTCACCGGTCACCACGTCCTGTTCATGAGCGCCCTCGCAGCCGTGGTCCTCGACTCTGCTGGTATCGGGGGAGTGAGCCTGCTCCTCATCGGGGCCTTGATCGTGGGTAGCCTGATGGTGATCATGCCTGCTCTCGCCATGCCCTTCGTCAGGAGGATAACCGACGGCGAGGACATAGCGGTCGGGCACTTCGGCACCCTCGGCTACATAACTAGCGCCCTGGTGGGTCGTGCGGTCGGGAATCCTGCGAAGAGCACCGAGGACGTGAGGGTTCCCAGGAGCCTCTCCTTCTTCCGGGACAACCTAGTCTCCACGGCGGTCGCCATGCTGCTCGTCTACCTGCTCTTTACCGCCCTGGCCGGTCCCTCCTTCGTCTCGGGTCTTAGCGACGGGATCAACCCGTTCGTCTTCGCCGTAGTGCAGGCCCTGACCTTCGCTGCCGGGGTGTGGGTGATACTAGTGGGGGTGAGGATGATCCTCGGCGAGATCGTCCCGGCCTTCGAGGGCATCTCGCAGAAGATAATCCCGAACGCCGTCCCCGCCCTAGACATCCCCATAGTCTTCCCCTACGCGCCCACCGCCGTGCCGATCGGCTTCCTGTCGAGCACCGCAGCCGGGGTCGTGGCGCTGCCGTTCCTGGGCCCGTTGGGCCTGGCGCTTATCATCCCCGGCATGGTGCCCCACTTCTTCGTCGGCGGCGGGGCCGGGGTCTTCGGGAACGCGACCGGCGGCAGGAGGGGAGCGGTGCTCGGGGCCTTCGCCAACGGCTTGATCATCACCTTCCTCCCGGCGCTGCTCCTCGCCTACCTCGGCCAACTGGGACTCGCAAACACCACCTTCGGCGATTCGGACTTCGCCTGGGTCGGGATACTGCTCGGCTTGGTGGCGAACCTGGGGGTCGTCTTCGCGTGGGCGCTAGCCATTCTGTTCGTCGCACTCACCTTCGCGCTGGGCTATCTGTTCCCCGTCATGCGACCGCGCCAGGACGCACCCGAGGAGGCTTCGGACGAAGGAGAGGCTGCGGTCGAAGGAGAGGCTGCGGTCGAAGTGGAAGCTGCGGACCCCCCGCGAACCACGTAGGATTTGGCCCGAGGGAGAAGCGTTGCAGCTAGAGGGGACATAGCCGAGAGTGTGCCCGATTTACTGCAACCGCACTGCAACCGGGCTGGCCGCAACGCACCCCGATGACGGGCGGCGGTCCTTTCCTTCGTAGGCGGCTTCGCGTAGTTGCCGTCCCGTTGCGCAGTGTTTGCGTGGTTCCTGCGTAGCCAGGTTTTTGCATATCGATTCATCGTGTAGCAAGCGTCTCTACGGGCGAGGGTGGACCCACGACCAGCCGAACGACGCAATGCCGAATCCACCTGTACCAAGTTCTTTGTATGCACGATCTTGTATACGAGTTTCCGAGAATTCGATTTGTCGGCTATTCGTTTCTTAGCCTTTGCAGGACTTTGAGGCAAGCGGTAGCTTTCCACACCTGATAGCTACTCACAGCCCGTAGCAAGCAGCGTTGCGACAAACCATCAAGCGGCGTTTTGCCTCTTCGGGGGTTGCTTCAGAGGGTTCCTAAGCATCAACTTTTACTAAAGGGTGAGAATGTATACGGGGAAGACGTAACCGAGTTTAGGTTGAGCAAGGTTGATCTTGCGAAAACCGCTTAAGTATGGGACCTTGGATTATAGAGAGGGCCGGGCTTCTCCACGTCGGGACGCATCTGGTACATGACTCCCATTGCCCGGCCACTCTTTTTCCCACAAGCACGCACTATAAGCCAATCGCTACCGTCCTGTACATAGGGAAAATTGACTATTCCGTCCCCCGGTTCGGTAGGAGCGCCGGCGGAGATCTCTCGGCTCGGCCCCGGTCCTATAGGGGTACCGGACCGGGGGAGAGGGACGCTGCCGAAAGTATTATCCGCCGTAGGAACGCCGCAGGGTCACCGCAGCAAACGAGGGGATTAGGTACATTGGACCGGGGCTATGGCCAAAACGAGGAGCCGCCCCGGTCCAACAGAGCTACCCTGACACCGAGGGCCTGGTACGTCGGGTTACGTAGCCGTTTTCTTGAACGCCCCGGTCCAACAGAGCTACCCTGACAACGCGGCTATCACCTCGGTCGCGCGACCGAAACTCTAGTCCGAGCCTTCTAGTCGGTGCCCTCTTCCAATACCCCGGACCCCGGCGCGTTCGTCCAGGAGATCCCAGTTGTCTTTGAGGAACCTCGCCGCTTCCTCGGCGTCCATGCCGCCAAAAGTGTTGGCCGCCGCTGCAACGAGGACGAAGTGTTCCGGGCCGGCCCTCTCCCCCAGAACGCTCTTGCAGTAGCTCAGCATCGTCGTCGCCTTTTCGAGCAACTCGTCTGGCTCTTCGGCGCGCCGTGTCTGCGGCATGTACTCGGCTCCCTTTCGTAGGAGGGTGGGGTACCCCGAAGGATACCTCGCCTCCCCTTCTCGGCCTCCACTATAATCGCGCCTCTTCCCTTCTTAGCTCTTCCTTTATGTCTTCCACGTCTTCCCTTGCCTGCTCCCTCCCCGGCCGATCACCGGACGGCTCCGTCCTCGGTATGGTAGGGGGGTACCGGGGAGTAAATGCGTGCGGGGAGTATTATCGGAACGAAGGGCCGGGGCCCGGCGGTTGGGTTGACTAGCGAAGGGGGATGAATGAAACCGCCGGGCTGGGTTTGCCTTTTAGGAGGGGGGAATCCAGCCCGGTGTAATGACGCAACTATACCTCCGAACGTCTCAAGCAACAACACGTAACGGCTCATGTAACGACAAGTATGGCCACCTGACCGATACACGGAACTCCCAAAACCGGTCATAGGCAAGGGGTAGCTACTAAACGGAGCGGGGGTAGCCGTTTGCCTTCGCCCCCTAGGCGTGGAGATGGTAGGCAACTCACTCACATAAAGCTATACGCAAGCTCTTTTGGCTGGCGTGGGGGAGCGTTTGATGGCACCATGGCGATGCGCAGGCTAGCCTAGTCCTCCGTCAAGGCTCGATGGACGGATAGAGCTTGCGAAGCTTCGTCCGGGCATCGGCGGTCGTAAAACGCCAGTCCACGCTTGCCCCGAGCCGGTTTCGCTCCTCGCACCAGGCCCGCGCCTCCCTGCGCAAGATCCCCGCGTCCGGGATGCGGCGGCTCCCGAGGCACTGGCGCACTAAGACCGAGATCTCTATCTCGGCCATGTTCAGCCACGAACCATGCACCGGCGTGTAGCAAAACTCGACCCTGCGCGCCAGGCGATGGGCCTGCTCGGGTGGGAAGCGCTCGTAGAAAGAGGCCGGAGTGTGGACGTTGAGGTTGTCCACCACCAGCCGGATCTTCTCGGCGTCGGGGTAGACCTCCTCTGCCAGGTGGCGCGCCTCCTCCGCGAACTCGCGTCCGCGCCGGCGTTCTCTCACCTCCACGCCCCGCCACCCCGTCAAGGGCTCGAAGGCCACGAACAGGTGGGCGGTGCCCCGCCTCCGGTACTCGTGGTCCCGGCGCTCCGGAACCCCCGCTCCAACGGGCAGCGGCTTGCGCACCTCGGCCAGAAGCTGGCACGGTCTCTCATCGAAGCACACCACGGGCCTTTTCGGATCGTAGGGCTCCTCGTAGAGGTCCAAGACCTCCTCCATCCTCCAGACGAACCGGGCGCTCTCCTTGGACGGGATCACCCACCCCTTCGTCAGGTGCGGACGGAGCTCGTTTTTTTGAGCGTCTTCCTGACCGTCTCGTGGGAGACGCCCTCCACGATCCCGAGTTCCACCGCCTTGTCCGCCAACAGCCTCATGCTCCAGCGGTCCCTGCCCTCCGGCGACTCCGAGCAGGCCAAGGCGATCAGGCGCGCCTCGGCCCGGCCATCGAAGGCGCGCTCGTAGACCCGATCGGGCATCGAGCGTTCGAGCGCGGCGTCCAGCCCCTGGCGGAAGAACCGCTCGCGCACCCGTCCCACGGTGGCCGCGGAGGTCTCGAGCATCCCGGCGATCTCGCGGTCGCCGGGCGCGGGCCCCCCGCCGGCGTGCTCGCCGATGTCGGCCTTCAAGAGGACGCGGGCGCGGTTGAGCATCCTTGCGGGGGCTTCGCCCGCCCGGATGAGCTTCAGCAGACGCTCGCGCTCCTCTTTCGTCAGCTCAACCACGTACTTCTTTTTCACGGCGACGGCTCCCTCCGGGATCGGTTCGCCGCAGGATACCGCAGATCAGCATTGGCAGAGGACTAGGCTAGCTCTGCGGGGAAATAAGAAAAGGCCGGAGCCCCGATTAGGACCCCGGCCCTTTAGCTCCTAGGAACTACGCAAGGCCGCCGAGAGCCTCGCGGCCTGTGAGCTACGAAGCTGGAGGGCGCCGGTCTCCGCTTTGGCGATCTCACCCGCAGAGATCCCCGAAAGTCGGGCGAGCTCCTGGCGACCTAAACCCTTCCTCAATCTTCGCCTCCGTAGCTGTTTTCCGTTCATCTTCTCTCCCTTCACTAAGGGGCGAAGCCCCGCCCCGCTGGGGTCCTATACCCCCGATCCGCTAAAAAAGCCCTCCGGGACGTAAGTGTGATTTCCCGCCGGCGAAGTGCGCGTACAACAGAGGACCGGAGAAGAAAAGCGGCGGTCCCCGAAAGGAGACCCCCGCCGGAAGGGTAATAATAGGTATTCTAGTCTACGAAGGACCGGAGCCCATGATAGCCCCGGTCCGATAGGCCAAGGTATCCCCGGACGCACCCTCATTCCAATGCTTCCGATAATACACCCCAGACGCCTCCTATCTCCCGTGGGGTCCTACCCCCATAGGACCGGCTACGAGGGGAAAGCACTCCTCATACCCGTACGACAAAGCCTAAAACCCGGCCAGACGGCACGCCACTCCCGGAAGCCAACGAGGGGGTTGAGGTTGCCGTTCCCCGGGCGGAGAAGGGTTGGTTAAGGGTACGATACCTAGCGATGGCAGACGTGGAAGGGAGGCTCGCATGGCGAAAAAGCGAGCAGGCGGTCAGTCGGCCCCGGAGGCGTGGATCGGGCGGGATGTGGTGATAGGCGTCGGCGCGAGCGGCGCACGGGTGAGTGGCGAGCTGAGGGAGGTAAGTGACCGGGGCGTAGTCTTGCACTACGGTGCTGAGCAGCACAGGCGCGACCCCGGACACGTCTTCTATCCCTGGAGCAATGTGCAAGCCATCCAGCTCCCCGACGAAGAACAGCCTGCAGACGAAGAACAGCCCTCAGGTAGCGGGGAGTAGAAGGCGCCTCGACCCGCACGAGGGTTGCTCCTGGTGGGCGCGGAGCTCCGGTCCAAGGGTAAGATACCCCCGGACGTAGGGGCGGACGCGGGGGTGACGGTGGGCGTGATGCGTAGGGTGACGATGGCGGAGGCCGCCCAGGTGCTCGGTATCAGCAAAGAGGCCGTGCGCAAGCGGATACAGAGGGGGACTCTGCGCTCGGAGATGGGGGAGGACGGCAGGCGGTACATGTACCTGGACGCCGGGGGTGACGCCGGGGGAGGAAATGATAACAATGTAAACATTTTCTCCGACCCCCGTGACGAACTCATAGCGACGCTCAAAGAGCAGCTCGAGGCCGAACGAAACGCCCACGCAGAGACGCGGCGCATAGCCTACACACTCGCCCAGCGCGTGCCCGAGCTCGAGGCCGCGCAGGAGCCGCGAGACGCCTCCGAGACGGCCTCGGAAGGCGAGGGCAGGGGAGAGGTTCCCCCGGAGCCCCACGAGCCCGTACAGCGCCGCTCGTGGCTGTATCGGTTCTTCTTCGGGCCGTAACTGGGTAGGTGGTTTCTTGGTCTAAGCGAATAGGACAGGCCAACCGGAAGGCGGAAGGCCAGAGCAGAGAGGAGAGTAGCTACGGA
>Ga0136616_10000942_pt1 | contig 14777 bp, 15 predicted proteins | sample AntDrymUQ2992106_2_FD_106648 | JGI IMG/M metagenome (GOLD analysis project Ga0136616, IMG submission 106648) | Polar desert sand microbial communities from Dry Valleys, Antarctica - metaG UQ299 (21.06) | ecosystem: Environmental > Terrestrial > Soil > Desert | place: Antarctica: Dry Valley...
CCACCCCGCCACCCTGTCACACCCGGCCGCGAGACCGCCACCATGGCCCGCCCCCGCAGCTGGACCGGCACCGACCTCCGCCACGCCGTCGAGGTCGCTTCATGCTGGCGCGACACCGCCCGCGCCCTCGGTCTCGCCCCGACCAGCACGAGATCACTGCGCGCCATCCGACGGCGCGCACAGGCGCTCGGCCCGGACCACACACGCACCTCCGCAGGCCCGATGGACGCCGACTCGGACCCGTGCCACTGGTAGTGGACGGCACTAGGAGTGGCGGGGCGCCGCGATCCCCCTTCAGCTCGACCACGTCAACGGGCAGCGTTGTGACAATTGCCTGGAGAACCTGCGTATCCTACGTTCGAACTGCCATGCACCAGACAGCGACGTGGTGCGGCATAAACATTGGATAATCTACGCTTCCGTGGCGAAATTGGTATCCGCGCGCGGCTCAAAATCGCGTTCCCGAAAGGGAGTGAGGGTTCGAGTCCCTCCGGAAGCACACGTACACTGCCCGCTCGCCCTGTGGCTGTCGCGTCGCGGGGATGGACCGGTGTGAGGGGTTGGGATCGGTGGGACGGCGCCCCAATCTGGCGCGGCGGCTGACGGCGTTGCGGGCCGAGGTGGGCGGGCTGCGCGAGGCGCTCGGCGTGCTGGAGGAGCAGCTGGTGCACGCGGTCGACGTGAGCGCGGACGCGGCGACGCGGGCGCTCGTGCAGGAGGGACCGCTGGCGCAGCGTGAGCGCCAGCGGGCCGAGTCCGACGAGCGACGGGTGCGCCGGCAGCGCGACGAGACCGCGGCCCGGCTGGCCCAGCTGTCCGCGGAGTCCGACGACCTGCTGGAGCGGCTGTTCGCCGGCTCCAACCCGGAGGTGACCGGTTGAGCGAGGCGAGCGACGCGTCAGACCGCAGCCTGCGGGTGCTCATCGCCGAGGACGAGGCCCTGATCCGGCTGGACCTCAAGGAGATGCTGCTGGAGGAGGGCTTCGACGTGGTCGCCGAGGTGTCCGACGGCGCGACCGCCGTCCGCCTGGCCCGCGAACTGCGGCCCGACCTCGCCATCCTGGACCTGAAGATGCCGGTGATGGACGGCATCCAGGCCGCTGAGCACATCACCAACGAGCGCCTGTCCGCCGTCCTCGTGCTGACCGCGTTCAGCCAGCGCGACCTCATCGACGCGGCGCGCCGCGCCGGGGCGATGGCCTACCTCGTCAAGCCGTTCCAGAAGCACGACCTCCTGCCGGCGATCGAGATCGCCGCGCAACGCTTCGCCGACCTCCAGGGCCTCAAGGACGAGGTCGGCGACCTCACCGACCGCCTGGAGTCGCGCAAGCTCGTGGAGCGGGCCAAGGGCCTGCTCCAGGAGCGCGAGCGGCTCAGCGAACCGGCCGCCTTCCGCTTCCTGCAGAAGACCGCGATGGAGCGCCGCCTGTCGATGCGCGCGGTCGCCGAGCAGGTCATCGGGCGCTACGGCACCCGCACCTGACCGGCGCATGACGCGCCGGTAACCACGAGCGGTTACGATCCGCCCCCGTCCGGGGGTCCACCTACGAGGAGGGCGAGTGCGGGTCGTGCGCAGCTTCGTCGTCGCCGCGCTCACCGCGCTGCTGTGCCTGCCCGCGGGGGTGGCGCTCGGGGACCAGGCGGCGGGCGAGGCGGTGCGCGGCGTCATCCAGCGCCTGAACGACGCCGGCGAGCAGGAGCCGGTCGAGGGCGTGACCATCACCGTCGCGGAGGCGGGCGGCGCGGAGGTCGGGACGGTCACCACCGACGCCGAGGGCGCCTATGTGCTCGAGCTGCCGGGGCCGGGCGACTACTCCGCGGCCATCGATGTCGCGTCGCTGCCCGAGGGCACCACCCTGCGCAACCCCGACGCGGCGACGCTGGAGTTCACGATCCGGCCGAACCAGTCGCGTCCGCTGCTGTTCCCGCTGGGCGAGGGAGCCGGTGGTGGCGGCGAGGGATTCCTGGGCGGGGGGATCGTGGGTCAGGCCTTCGGGCTCCTGGTCAGCGGGATCCGCTTCGGCCTGATCATCGCCATGTGCGCGATCGGGCTGTCGCTGATCTTCGGCACGACCGGGCTGACCAACTTCGCGCACGGCGAGATCGTGACCTTCGGGGCGCTGGCCGCCTACTTCGTGAACGTGACACTCGGGGTCCATCTGATCCCCGCGGCCGTCATCGCGATCGTGATCGGTGCGGCGGCCGGCGGTCTGCTCGACCGCGCCCTGTGGAACCCCCTGCGCAGGCGGGGGACCGGGCTGATCGCGATGCTCGTGATCTCGATCGGCCTGTCGATCCTGCTGCGCTACCTCTACCTGTACCAGTTCGGCGGGCGCACGCGACCGTTCGCGCAGTACGCCGTGCAGCGCTCGCTGTTCCAGTCCGTGTCGGTCACGCCGGTCGACCTCATCAGCATCGTGCTGTCGATCGCGGTGCTGATCGGCGTGGCGACCGTGCTGCAGCAGACCCGCATCGGCAAGGCCATGCGCGCGGTGGCGGACAACAAGGACCTCGCCGAGTCGTCCGGGGTCGACGCCGAGCGCGTGGTGCTGTTCGTCTGGGTCTTCGGCGCCGGGCTCGCGGCGCTGGGCGGTGTCCTGCTCGGGCTCGCCGAGCAGGTCGGCTGGCTCATGGGCTTCCAGCTGCTGCTGCTGATGTTCGCCGGTGTGACGCTGGGCGGACTCGGCACGGCGTATGGGGCGCTGCTGGGCAGCCTCGTCATCGGCGTGTTCGTGCAGCTGTCGACGCTCGTCGTGCCGAACGACCTGCGCTTCGCCGTCGGTCTCGCGGTGCTCATTCTCGTCCTGCTGGTGCGTCCGCAGGGCATCCTCGGCCAAGCCGAACGGGTCGGCTGAAGGGAGCACGGCAGTGGACTGGCTCACGATCCTGCAGCGGACGTTCACCAACGCGATCGGTCAGGAGTTCATCGTCTACGGCCTCGCGGCCATCGGGCTGAACCTGCACTTCGGCTACACGGGTCTGCTGAACTTCGGGCAGGTCGCCTTCGTCGCCGCAGGGGCCTACGGCGTGGCGACGGTCGTGGCGACGTTCAGCCTGCCGCTGTGGCTCGGGGTCCTGGCCGGCATCGCGCTCCCGCTCATGCTGGCGGCGCTGCTGGGGATCCCGACGCTGCGCCTGCGCGCCGACTACCTCGCGATCGTCACGATCGCGGGCTCCGAGATCGTCCGCCTCGTGGCCCGCTCACCGTCGCTGCGGTCCATCACCAACGGCTCCTACGGGCTGAGCCAGTTCGGCGGCGACTTCTACGCGCTCAACCCGATCCCGGACGGCCGCTACGGCATCTGGCGGATCACCTTCGATGCCAATGCCACTTGGTATCTGCTGGTGGGTTGGACGCTGGTGGCGCTGGCGACCTTGCTGATCCTGGTGCTCATCCGCAGCCCCTGGGGCCGCGTGCTGAAGTCCATCCGCGAGGACGAGGACGCGCCCCGCAGCCTCGGCAAGAACGTCTACGTCTACAAGCTGCAAAGCCTCGCGGTGGGCGGGGTGATCGCGGCCTTCGGCGGGATTATGTTCGCCATCGGCTCGCAGTCCGTGCAGCCCGACAACTACGGCACGCCGCTGACCTTCTTCGCCTACTGTGCGCTCATCCTCGGGGGGATGGCCCGGGTCGGGGGGCCGGTGATCGGCGCGGCCATGTTCTGGGGCCTGCTGGCGTTCACCGAGAACACCCTGCGCAACGCGGTCGAGGCGGGCTACATCCCCTCGGGGCTCATGGACACCGTGCAGGTCGGCCAGGTGCGGTTCATGCTGGTGGGGCTGGGACTGATGCTGCTGATGATCTTCCGACCACAGGGAGTGTTCGGCGACAAGAGGGAGCTTGCGCTCGATGCCCGCTGACACCAGCCGAGGCACGATCGCGGCTGAAGCGGGGGTCGCCAAGCCCGACCCCATCCTCGTCGCCGACGGCGTCCAGCGGCAGTTCGGTGGCCTGCGGGCCGTCGATGTCGAGCACGTCGAGGTGCAGCGCGGCGCGATCACCGCGCTCATCGGCCCGAATGGTGCCGGCAAGACGACGTTCTTCAACCTGCTCACCGGCTTCGACCGCCCGGACACGGGCGAGTGGACCTTCGACGGGCGCTCCCTCGCCCGTGTCCCCGCCTTCAAGGTCGCGCGGCTGGGGATGGTGCGGACCTTCCAGCTGACCAAGGCCCTGTCGCGCCTGACCGTCATGGAGAACATGAAGCTCGGCGCGACCGAGCAGCGCGGGGAGCGCTTCCTCTCCGCCCTGCTGCCACCGCTGTGGCGGTCGCAGGAGCGCCAGATCGAGCAGCGCGCCGACCATCTCCTGCAACGCTTCAAGCTGGCGCACATGCGCGACGAGTTCGCCGGTTCCCTGTCGGGCGGTCAGCGCAAGCTGCTGGAGATGGCCCGCGCGCTGATGTCGCGCCCGCAGCTGATCATGCTCGACGAGCCGATGGCCGGGGTGAACCCCGCGCTCAAGCAGTCCCTGCTCGACCATGTCCGCGAGGTCCGGGAGGATGGCACCAGCGTGCTGTTCGTCGAGCACGACATGGACGTGGTGCGCGACATCTCCGACTGGGTGGTGGTGATGGCCGAGGGCCGGATCATCGCCGAGAGCGCGCCGGAGGACATCGGCCGGAACCAGGCCGTCGTCGATGCCTACCTCGGCGCCCACCACGACGCCGCGCTCAGCTTCGAGGAGGAGGAGCGCCAGCTCAAGTCCGCAGAGCAGGCCATCGCGGCGCAGCGCGAGGAGGTTCAGTGAGCACGGAGTGGACCGAGGCCGACCCAGCCCCCCGGGAAGAGGCCGCGCCACGCGACGGGCTCCTGGTCGCCGAGTCCGTCGTCGCCGGCTACGTGCCGGGGGTGAACATCCTCAACGGCTGTGACCTGGTGCTCGCCGACGGCGAGCTCATCGGGGTCATCGGACCGAACGGGGCAGGCAAGTCCACCCTGCTGAAGTCGCTGTTCGGGCTCATCCCCATCCGCGAGGGCGGGATCCGGCTGCGCGGCGAGGACATCAGCGGTCTGGCGGCGCACACCCTGGTCGCCAAGGGCATTGGCTACGTCCCGCAGAACAACAACGTCTTCCCGCGGCTCACCATCGAGGAGAACCTCGAGATCGGCCTGTACCTGCGGCCGCACAAGTTCCGGGAGCGCTTCGGCGCCATCGCCGAGCTGTTCCCGCTGCTGGGCGACCGCCGCAAGCAGCGCGCGGGCTTGCTGTCGGGCGGCGAGCGTCAGATGCTGGCCATGGGCCGCGCGCTGATGATGGAGCCGTCGGTGCTGCTGCTCGACGAGCCCTCCGCTGGCCTGTCCCCGGCCTACCAGGACGAGGTCTTCATCCGCTGCCGGCGGATCAACGCCGCCGGCGTCTCGATCGTGATGGTCGAGCAGAACGCCCGCCGCTGCCTGCAGATCTGCGACCGAGGCTACGTCCTGGACCAGGGCCGCAACGCCTACACCAGCACCGGCGACAACCTCCTGGTGGACCCCAAGGTCATCGAGCTGTACCTGGGGACGCTCGCCAAGGCCTGACCGACGATCGGGTAGGGGGCCGGGTCGCCCGGCCCCCTGGTTCGTGCGGTGGAGCTACTCGCTGACCTCGGCGAGGCGGAACTCGGTGAGCGTCTCGTCGATGGCGTTCTCGGCGTTGTACTGCAGGATGCCGAAGCTGGCCTGCTGCGGGTCACCCGCGTCGCTCAACTCGATCGGGCCGGATTGGCCGTCGTAGTCGATGTCCCCGCCCTCGGAGATGATCGCCAGGCAGGCGGCGTAGTCGGTGCAGGCCTCACCCTCGCGGGTGACGTCGGCCAGCACCTCGGCCATCGCGACTGGGTCGTCGGACTGGGCCACCTCGGCGGCCAGCGCGCTGACGATCACCGCGTCGTAGGACTCGGCGGAATAGTTGAAGTCGACCAAGGCCGGGTCGACCTCCAGCAGCCGGGTGCGGAAGTCCTCCGACAGCTCGGTCAGCGGGGTGGTGCCCTTCATGCCCTCCAGTGCCCCGGGGGTGTTGGCGAACTGCTCGCCCAGCGCGTTGCCCATGTTGCCGTCCACGCCGTAGACGGCCTTGTCGGCGGGTCCGACACCGGCCGCGATCATCGAGGTGATGATGCGAGCGGACTCGTCGAAGCCGATCACCACGATCGCGTCGGGGTTCTCCGAGGCGATCTGCTGGACCTCGGCGTCGTAGTTCGGCGCCTGCGGGTCGTAGATGATGGGCTCCGCCGGGGCGAGGGTCGCGCCCGAACTCTCCAGCGAATCGGTCAGGAACCCGGCCAGGCCCTCACCGTAGGGGTCCTGCAGCGCAAGGACGCCGACCGTGGCGTTGCCGTCCTCCACGATCACCTCGCCCAGGATGGAGCCCTGCAGCACGTCGGATGGGGCGGTGCGGAAGTACAGCCCGTTGTCGTCATAGTCGGTGAACTCCGGGGCCGTGTTGGCCGGCGAAAAATGGATCACCCCGGCGCCGGTGATGGTGTCGATGACGGTCAGCGACACGCCGGAGGAGGCGGCACCGACAATGACGTCCGCATTCTCGCTGAGCAGACGGTCGGTGGTCTGGCTGGCGATGTCGGTGGTGGTGTCGCCGGAGTCACCCTGGCTCACCGTGACGTCCTCGCCCAGTACGCCGCCGGCCTCGTTGATCTCGCCCACCGCGAGGTCGACCCCCGAGGTCATCGGTGGTCCGAGGAACGCGAGCGAGCCCGTCTGCGGCAGCAGCGTGCCGACGGTCAGCACGCCGTCGCCGCCCCCCGCCGCCGCGCTCTCGTCGTCGGAGGGGCTGTCCTCCTCCGTGGCGCTGTCGTCCTCGGAGGGGCTGTCCTCCTCGGAGGCCGAGGCCTCGTCCGTGGCCGGCTCGGACGTCTCGGTGTCGCCGCCGCACGCCGCGACGAACAGGGACAGGACAGCGAAGAGTGCGAGCAGCCGCACCCACTGCTTCTGCTGCATAGGGATCTCCAGTGTTGTGCCGATGGGACCGCCGCGTGTCCGCCGCGCTCCCGCGCATGGTAACCGACAGCGGTAGTAGGCGTGGCGAGGACCGCCGTCCGGGCGATGCCGCGGGTGACGCGCGTGGAGCCGTGCCGCTACCCGATGCTGACGGACTTCCGGCGATCTCGACGGCTGCAGAAGACCGCGATGGAGCGCCGCCTGTCGATGCGCGCGGTCGCCGAGCGGGGTTGTCGGACGGTACTCGTGACACGTTCCTTCGCGTCCTCCTACTCCGATAGGATGCATGCAGGCGAGGTCTTGGACCCCTGGAAGACCAGGGGCCACGGAAGAGGCCAGCACGACTGGAGACCGAATGCTCAGGCGGATCGCACTGCTGCCCCTGTTCGCACTGGTCCTGGTGGGCTGCGGCGGCGGGGACGAGGCGGAGGACACCACGGCCTCGGACACGGGGGCCGCGGACAGCGCGACCGACGTTGCCTCGGAGGGAGAGTCCGCGACCGAGGAGGACTCCGAGCCCGAGGCCGAGACCGGTTCCGAGGACACCGGTGCCGCCGCGGGCGATCTGGGCCTCGCCGAGGAGGGCTCGATCCTGGTCGGCTCCGACATCGCCTTCGCACCCTTCGAGTTCATCGGGGACGACGGGGAGCCGCAGGGCTTCGACATCGACCTCATGACCGAGATCGCGGACCGGCTCGGGGTCGAGGTCGAGTTCGTGAACACCAGCTTCGACACGATCTTCACCCAGCTCGCCAGCGGCGACTTCGACGCGATCATCTCGGGCATCACCATCACCGAGGAACGCGAGCAGAGCATCGCCTTCTCCGACCCGTACTTCGCGGCGAACCAGGCGCTGGCCGTCGGGGCAGACTCCGAGGTGACCGGGGTCGACGGCCTTGCGGGGGCGCAGCTGGCCGTGCAGGCCGGCACCACAGGGCTCGACTACGCCACGGAGAGCTTCACCGACGCCACGATCGTGGAGTTCCCCACCTCCGAGGCCGCCTTCGGCGCGCTGACCTCCGGGCAGGTGGACGCGGTGTTCATCGACCTGCCGGTGGTGGCGGAGCAGGTGGAGAGCAGCGGCGGGGCCGTGGAGCAGGCGGCGGAGGTCGAGACCGGCGAGCTCTACGGCATCGGCGTGCAGCAGGACAACACCGCCCTGGCCGAGGCGATCAGCACCGAGCTGGCCGCGGTGATCGCGGACGGCACCTACGAGGAGATCTACGGCACCTGGTTCGCCGGCGAGGTGCCCGAGCAGTTCGCGGGGGAGTGACGGGCCGGAGGTGGAGAACCTGGGCCGTCTGTTCTTCGATGTCGAGATCATCCTCGACACCCTGCCGGCGCTGCTGCGCGAGGGCCTGCGCAACACCCTGATCCTGTCGGTGGGGGCGATCACCATCGGCCTGGTGGCGGGTCTGCTCCTCGCCCTGGTCGGCATCTCCCGCCGCTGGTGGGTCCGGCTGCCCGCGAAGGTGTACATCGACATCTTCCGCGGGCTGCCGGCCATCCTCACCATCAGTCTGGTGGGGCTGGGTCTGCCGGCCGCGGGGCTGCGGATCTTCGGCCGGGAGCGCCTGCTGTACGGCATGCTCGCGCTCGGCCTGATCTCCACCGCCTACATCGCCGAGATCTTCCGGGCGGGCATCCAGAGCGTGGACCGCGGCCAGATGGAGGCCGCGCGCAGCGTGGGCATGTCCTACCTGCTGGCCATGCGCCTGGTGATCGTCCCGCAGGCGGTGCGCCGGGTGCTGCCGCCGCTGACCAACGAGGCCATCGCCATCTTGAAGGACTCCTCGCTGGTGTTCGTGGTGGGGCTGGCGGCCGGGGAGCGCGAGCTGACCCGGGTGGGGCAGAACATCGGCCAGCAGTCGGGGAACTTCTCGCCGTACGTGGCGGCGGGCCTGGTCTACCTCGCCCTCACCATCCCGCTGACCCGGCTGGTGAATAGGCTGGACACGCGGTTGCGGGAGGGGCCCTCCGTGCGCGCCGCGCAGGAGCTGCCCGCCACCCTGGCCCAGGAGCACTGATGGCGCAGGTCCCACGCGTCGCGCTGCGCGGCTTGGAGAAGCGCTTCGACGACGTCGAGGTGCTGCGGGGCATCGACCTGGAGATCGCCCCCGGCGAGGTCGTGTGCGTCATCGGCCCCTCGGGATCCGGCAAGTCGACCCTGCTGCGCTGCATCAACCAGCTCGAGCCGTGCAGCGGGGGCACGATCGAGCTCGACGGGCTCGACATCACAGGCCGCAAGATCGACCTCGACGCGGTGCGCACCCGCGTCGGCATGGTCTTCCAGAGCTTCAACCTGTTCCCGCACATGAGCGTGCTGGACAACGTCACCGTCGCGCTGCGCAAGGTCAAGCGCATGAACCGGCGGGAGGCGGAGCGCGTCGGCCGCGAGCGCCTCGCCGAGGTAGGCCTGGCGCACCGGGCCGACGCGCGGCCCGCTGACCTGTCGGGCGGGCAGCAGCAGCGCGTGGCCATTGCCCGGTCCCTCGCCATGGATCCCGAGGTCATGCTGTTCGACGAGGTCACCTCGGCCCTGGACCCCGAGTTGGTCAAGGGCGTACTGGACGTCATGACCGCACTGGCACGCGGCGGGATGACCATGGTCGTGGTCACCCACGAGATGGGCTTCGCCCGCGAGGTCGCCCACCGCGTGGTCTTCATGGACCAGGGGGCGATCGTGGAGCAGGGGCCGCCCGCGGCGCTGTTCGACGACGCCCAGACGCCGCGGCTGCGCGACTTCCTGGGCCAGGTGCTCTAGCGCGCCGACCCGCCAGGCCCGGCTCAGGTCTCCAGCACGAGGTCGGCGGCCAGGAACAGCGCGATCAGCGGCCAGCCGATCGGCCACAGCGGCCAACCGAACACGACGAAGGCGACCGCGGTCGCACCTGCGATGTACGCCACCTGCCGATCCCTCCCCGCCGATGAGTGACGACAGCGTAGCCGCACCGAAACGATCGGCGTAGTAGTATGCCCCGCCGCTGGCTCCGCCTTGGACCAGCACGGGCTACCCGTCTGGAGAAGGGCGCAGAACTTGAGCAAGAAGCTGCTGCAGGCACTCACCCTGGTCCTCGCACTCGCGCTGTTCGCAGCGGGGTGCGGCGGCACCGAGGGCGCGGGTGACGACGAGACAACGGCCGCCGAGGGCGGCGACGCGGACGAGGCCAGCGACACCGCCTCCGAGACAACCGACGCCAGCGAGGACGAGGGCACGGCTGGCGGGGACGCACCGGAGGCACTGACCATCGCGGTCCAAGGCCCGCTGACCGGCGACAACGCCGCGCTCGGGATCAACGTACTCTGCGGCGTCCAACTCGCCGTGGACGAGGCCAACGAGGCCGGTGAGCTCGGCATCGAGCTCAGCGTCGAGGGCCTCGACACCCAGGGCTCTCCGGACCAGGCGCCCGCCGTGGCGCAGGGCGCCGCGAGCGACGAGGCCATCGTGGCCATGGTCGGACCCGTCTTCTCCGGCGAGTCCGCCGCTGCCGGCCCCATCTACGAGGAGGCGGGGCTGCCATTCGTCACCCCGTCCGCGACCAACCCCGACCTGAGCGCGAACGGCTGGACGAACTTCTTCCGCACCGTGGCGACCGACGCGGCGCAGGGCCCCGTCGCCGCCCAGTTCATCGCGGAGAACCTCGGCGCCACCAGCGTCGCGGTGATCGACGACTCCGGTGAGTACGGCCGCGGCCTGGCCGACATCGTGGCCTCCTCGCTCGAGGAGGCCGGCGTCGAGGTCGTGTTCCGGCAGGGTGTCGAGGCCGGCCAGCAGGACTACTCGGCGATCGTGGGCCAGGTGGCCCAGTCGGGCGCCGAGGCCGTGTTCTTCGGCGGCTACTACTCCGAGGCTGGCCTCATCCGGCGCCAGCTCAGCGACGCCGGCGCCACCGACCTCACCTTCGTCTCCGACGACGGTGCCTTCGACCCGGGCTTCATCGAGGGTGCGGGCGCTGACGTGGCCGAGGGCTCGTTCGCGACCTTCCCCGGCGCTGACCCCTCGTCGGTGGAGCAGGAGTTCCTGGACGCCTACGCGGGCGTCGAGGGCTGCGACGCCCCGGGTGCCTACTCGATCGAGGGCTACCAGAACACCCAGCTGATCATCCAGGCCATGCAGGAGGGCAACACCGACCGCGACTCGATCCGCGAGTACCTGGCCGGCTTCAGCGGCGAGGTCTTCGGCAAGGAGATCGAGTTCGGCGACAACGGCGACATCAGCGCCCAGTCGTTCTTCGTCTACGAGGTCGTGGACGGCGAGTGGGTGCAGCAGGAGCAGATCGAGGCGGAGGTCTAGCGCGCCGCTGTGCGCCTGGCCGGCCGGGAGTGCGGGGGAACCCGCGTCCCGGCCGGTCGACGCACCGTTTCACGGCGCGTACCGCGCCGTCATCAACCGTTACCATGCTCCCGCTGTGCCGCTCCGGCCGGGGACGGTACGGAGCGCGGCGGACCCGTGAGCCACGGGTCGGGAGGACAGACAGCGCGTTGCCAGGGTGTCTCGGTGATGAGACGGGGCTGGTGCAGTCCCTCGTCCTCGGGCTGCAGTCCGGCGCGCTCTACGCGGTCATCGCCATCGGCTACACCCTGGTCTACGGCGTCCTGGGCCTGCTGAACTTCGCCCACTCCGAGATCTTCATGACCGGCGCGTTCACCGCCACCTTCGTGGGCGCGGCCTTCTTGGCCGACGGCGGGCCCCAGACGGGCGGCGCGCTGGCCGTCAGCCTCATCGCCATGCTGATCCCCGCGATGCTGCTCGCTGGACTGATGGCCGTGCTCATGGAGCGCGTCGCGTACCGCCCCCTGCGGGTGCACGGCGCCCCCCGGCTCGCCGCGCTCATCACCGCGATCGGCGTGTCGCTGCTGATCTCCAACGCCGCGCTGGTGCGCTACGGCGCCGAGCAGATCCAGTTTCCCAATGTCATGTCCACGCAGACGGTGTTCTCGATCAGCGGCGTGGTGATCACCAACAAGCAGATCCTCACCCTCGTCACCGCATTCGCGCTGCTCGCCCTCCTCGACGTCTTCGTGAGCCGCACGCGCATCGGGAAGGGCATCCGGGCGGTGGCGCAAGACGCCGAGACCGCCGGGCTGATGGGCGTCAACATCGACCGCACGGTCGCCATCACCTTTCTGATCGGTGGCCTGCTGGGCGGCGCGGCGGGCATGCTGCAGGGCCTGGTTTTCAACACCATCCGCTTCAACATGGGGTTCATCCCCGGCCTCAAGGCGTTCACCGCCGCGGTGCTGGGCGGCATCGGCAACATCCGCGGCGCGATGCTCGGCGGCATCCTGCTGGGGCTGTTCGAGAACTTCGGCGCGCTGTGCGTGCCGGACGGCGCCCGCTGGCGCGACGTGCTCGCGTTCGGCGTGCTGATCGCCGTGCTCATGACCCGTCCCACCGGCATTCTCGGCGCGAAGACAGCGGAGCGCGCGTGACGACCACCACCGCGGAGACGGTCTCGCGCCGGCTGCGCTTCCGGCGCAGGGTGCGTGACCTCAAGGCCGGCCTGCGTGGCGTGCTCGCCCCGCTGTCGGTCGGCTGGGGGGACACGAAGCGCTCGTTCGCCGACGGCGGCGACCGCCTGCGCGCCGGGCTCCGCGACTGGCCGCCGGAGGTGCGGCTGCTGCTGCTCGCGATCCCGCTGGTGGTGCTGCTCGCGCTGCCCGTCCTGCCCTTCGTCTCGCCGTTCTACAAGACCGTCCTGATCGACCGCGTCGCCTTCTACGTCCTGCTCGCGCTCGGCCTGAACGTCGTGGTGGGCTTCGCAGGCCTGCTCGACCTCGGCTATGTCGCCTTTTATGCGATCGGGGCCTACGTCGCGGCCTACTTCACCGGGTCGATGCCGGTGGCGCCGCCGTTCGTCCTGGACCCGTTCCTCACCTTCCCCTTCGCGATCCTCATCACCATGCTGTTCGGGGTGCTGCTGGGCCTGCCCACACTGCGGCTGCGCGGGGACTACCTGGCGATCGTCACGCTGGGCTTCCACGAGATCGTGCGGATCACCCTGCTCAACGTCGAGGGCATCACCAACGGCGCCCGCGGGGTGAATGCGATCCCGCAGTTCGAACTGCCCTTCGCCGACCCGGCGGTCGTGAACTACGTGGTGGCGCTCGCGGCCGTCGGCGTGCTGCTGGCCGGGATCGGGGCCTACCAGCTCTACCGCGGCCGCCGCGACGGGGGCCGGAGCCGTGGCGCGGGGCTGCTGCTGGTGGTCGGGGGCGTGGCGCTCACCGGCGCGTCACCGGCGCTCGGCCTGCCCTTCGCGAACCTCGCCGAGCGCTTCGTCGACTTCGGCCTGGACCCGGTGCCCTACTACTACCTGTCGATCGCCATCTGCGCGCTCATGGTGTTCATCGTGCGCCGGCTGTCCGACAGCCGGGTCGGCCGCGCCTGGGTGGCGATCCGCGAGGACGAGATCGCCGCGGAGGCCATGGGCATCCCCACGCTGAAGATGAAGGTGTGGGCGTTCGCGATCGGCGCCTCCACCGCAGGCTTCGCCGGGGTCATGCTGGCGGTGAAGACCAGCTTCATCAGCCCCCAGAACTTCGTCCTGCTGCAGTCGATCATCGTGCTGGCGATGGTGGTCTTCGGCGGCATGGGCTCCATCGTGGGCGCGATCGTCGGCGCCACCGCCATCGGTTTCACCACCGAAGCGCTGCGCGACTTCGACGCGGTGCCGTTCCTGGAGGTCTTCATCGCCCTCGGCGTCGTCGTCGCCGTCTACGGGCTGCTGGTGGCCTCGAGGGTGGTCAGCAACCGGGCCGGGCCGGTATACGGCTGGTGGCTGGTTGCCATCGGCGTGCTCCTCGCCGCGCTGTCGCCGGTGTTGCGGCTGCCGTTCCGGGCGATCGCGCAGAACCCCGACCCGTGGCGGCTGTTCCTGCTGGGCCTCATCCTCGTCGTGGTGATGATCGCGCGGCCGGAGGGCTTGATCCCCAGCCGCCGCCGCGCCGCGGAGCTGCATGGCGAGACCACGGCCGCCGAGGCCAAGCTGACCGACGCGGGTGAGCAACCGACGACCGACGAGGCGCCGCTCGCCGGCGGTGCGCAGTGACCACCCTGCTGCGCGCCGAGGGGATCACGAAGCGCTTCGGCGGCCTGACCGCGGTGGACGCGGTGGACCTGACGGTCGACGAGGGCGAGATCGTCTCGATCATCGGCCCCAACGGCGCCGGCAAGACCACGTTCTTCAATCTGGTCACGGGCCTGTACGAGGCGACGCAGGGCACGGTGTCCTTCGGCGGCCGCCCGCTGGCCGGGCTCAAGCCGCACCAGGTCACCGCGCTCGGCATCGCTCGGACCTTCCAGAACATCCGGCTGTTCCAGGGCATGACCGCGCTGGAGAACGTCATGGTCGGCGCCGACGTCCAGGCAAAGTCCCTGGTCGGCGGGGCGATCCTGCGCCTCCCGCGCGCCCGGCGCGAGCAGCGCGAAGCCGTGGAGCGCGCTCGCATCCAACTGCGCTTCGTGGGCATCGAGCGCTACGCGTCGGAGGTGAGCAAGAACCTCAACTACGGTGACCAGCGCCGGCTCGAGATCGCCCGGGCGCTGGCCACCGAGCCGACGCTGCTGTTCCTCGACGAACCGGCGGCGGGCATGAACCCCTCGGAGAAGGCGGGACTGAACGACCTGATCCGCCAGATCCGCGACGCCGGCATCACCATCGTGTTCATCGAGCACGACATGAAGGTCGTGATGCGCATCTCCGATCGCGTCGCCGTGCTCGACTACGGCAGGAAGATCGCCGAGGGCGAGCCCCAGCAGGTGCAGTCCGACCCGAAGGTCATCGAGGCCTACCTGGGAGCGGAGGCGGCGCATGGCGCTGCTTGAGGTCAGCGAC
>Ga0136616_10000943_pt1 | contig 14773 bp, 13 predicted proteins | sample AntDrymUQ2992106_2_FD_106648 | JGI IMG/M metagenome (GOLD analysis project Ga0136616, IMG submission 106648) | Polar desert sand microbial communities from Dry Valleys, Antarctica - metaG UQ299 (21.06) | ecosystem: Environmental > Terrestrial > Soil > Desert | place: Antarctica: Dry Valley...
CGGCAGCCCGTTGTCGTCCCAGCCCATCGGATAGAAGATGTTGTCGCCTCGCATCCGCCGGTAGCGAACCATGAGGTCCGTGTGCGTGAACGAGCAGACGTGGCCGATGTGGAGCGAGCCCGACACCGTCGGGGGCGGGGTATCGACGACGAAGGTCTCGTTGCGGCCCCGGCGGGGGTCGTAGCGATAAACGCCTTCCTCATCCCAGAAGCGCCGCCAGCGCTCCTCCATCTCGGATAGGTCGAATTCGGCCATGGCCGAAGCCTAAAGGTTCGGCAGCAGGGGGCCGGGCGCCGGGCGCCCGGGCGGGCGCGGTGGCGAAAGCGGACCGCGGACGTCTACCCACGAAAAACTGTGGGTAGGAGCGAACCGCGGACATTTGCCACCGTCGGCGGCCCGCTCAGTCGATGCCCAGCACCGACCTGTGGATCACCTTGTCGTCGCTGATGCGGGCACCGGCCACGAGATACGAGACGTGGCCGAGCAGAGGCTTTATCTCCTTAACGTAGGTTTCGTCGGTGCCGAGGCCGAAACTCTCGAGCAGCCCCACCACTGCGGGCACGTCGGCGAAGGCGGAAGGGGCGAAACCGCCACCGAGCGATTTCTCGGCTCGACGGAACAGCTTCGAATCGCCCAGTGTCCGGCCCGGCTCGAGCAGCTCGAGCGTGGCCTTGTTTCCGTAGGCGATGACCACGGAATCGGCGGCGACCACGTTGATGTCCTCCGGGACCGAGGGGTCACCCAGGGCGAACCCATCGAGGCCAGGCAGGGACAGCGGCTTGAGTGGTGCATCCTCACGCTTCAGAAGACGTCGCACAGCCTCCACCGCTCGCTTGGACGCCGCCGGGTCACGGGATTCGATCACGACTCCACCGCGCAGGTCGAACAGGCTCGAGCCCTGCACCGAGACGCCTACGTCTCCCATCCACGACAGCAAGTCACGCCTGAGGTCAAGACCCGTCTCGGTCTTGAATTGCTGCTCGACAAAGCCGGCGCCGAGCCCCATCTGCGAGAAGCCGTCCACCAGCTTCTCGAGGACCTTGCCAATCTCGGAGACTCCGAATGCGACCGAAGACCCGGCAGGCAAGTCGGCGAGGATGCCGGGCTTGCCGACGGCCTCGACCACCGCTTGTGACGCGGCGTCGGAAGGCAGCTCAGAGGAGGCTTCGAAGACGATCCCGTCGGCGCGCGCATAGACGATCGCCGCACCCGGCTTCTGCGCGCCCAGCCCCGGTCCCGCAGCGACGTTCAGCAGTCCCATGCTCGCAGGCCCACCCATCCCGCCGAGACCCTGCGTGGTTTTGGAAGGGTCGTAGTAGAACAGCGCCAGGCGATCCCGAGAGAGGCCTTCAGTCGCTCTGTCGTATTCCTTGGAGTCGGCCAGAGAGGCGCCTCGGGAGGCGTCCACCGCGGCCCTGAACCCGTCCTCGTTGCCCACGACGACGAAACCTTCGAGTGCTCCGACTGCCACGAACGAGGCGGGGACATGTCGTCCCAGATCCGGCTTGTAGCGCCGGTACTCGACACCCTCGTGACTGCGCTCTTCGCCATCCTCGAGACCCTTGGCCGCAGCGACGGCGTCGAGCCCGGCCCCCGGATCGTCGGCCGCCAGCAGTAGCGCGTACGCCCCCTCCCGGGGCCCCTCGATGGTGGCGAAACCTGCGATCTGGCTGCCTAGCCAGGGGGCGACGTCCGAGGAGTAGTCGAGGCCGGTGTCACTCAATAGCATGTCGACCATGCCCTCGAGGGCCGTGGACGCTTCGGCGGGCGAGTCGTACTTGGGCAGCTTCGCCAGAAGCGCTCGGAGGGCGTTCTTCTGGCTCATCGAGGGATCGAGGAAGACGTTACCGTAGACGGCGGAGGAGCGCGGGGCCAGCTCGAGAGCGTTATCGGAGGGCGAACGACCGAACCAACGCACGCCTGCGAACGCCCCACCGCCCAAGAGGACTGCCACCGCAGTCATCGCTGCAACCCACTTGAGCCTCATCGCGAACCTCCATGCATGGAAGAATTATACAAGCGCCTCGAGGTTCACTATCGGCAGAAGGTGCCCTGAGAGTTGAGCTGAGTACTACTTCTACGTAGGGCTACGCGGATCGTGCGGGACGCTGCGGCCGGGCCTTGCTTCGAGGTACGAGGGTCGGGTTGACCTTCTCGAGCACGACCTCACGATTGATGATGCACTTGCCGACGTCATCCTGGCTCGGAAGGTCATACATGACGTTCAGCAGGACCTCCTCGAGGATCGCCCGGAGGCCACGGGCCCCGGTCCCCCTCAGAGTGGACTGCTCGGCGACCGCCTCGAGCGCGTCCTCCGTGAACTCGAGCTCGACCCCGTCGAACTCGAAGAACCTCTGGTACTGCTTGATGAGTGCGTTCTTCGGCTCGGTCAGGATCTCGACCAACGCCGCCGAATCGAGGCTGTGGACATGAGTAAGCACCGGCAAGCGGCCCACGAACTCGGGGATCAGCCCGAAACGCAGGAGGTCCTCGGGCAAAACGTGCCCCAGGATCGTCCCCAGATCCTTGTCCCCCAGCTTGCGTACGTCGGCGCCGAAACCGATCCCCTTGCGCCCGATGCGGGACTCGACCAGACGCTCGAGGCCTGCAAAGGCCCCGCCGCAGATAAACAGCACGTTGGTGGTGTCGATCTGGATGAACTCCTGATGGGGATGCTTGCGCCCGCCCTGGGGCGGGACCGAGGCCGTGGTGCCCTCGAGGATCTTGAGCAGCGCCTGCTGCACGCCCTCACCCGAGACATCACGAGTGATGGACGGGTTCTCGGACTTGCGGGCGATCTTGTCGACCTCGTCGATGTAGATGATGCCGGTCTCGGCCCGCTTGACGTCGTAGTCGGCCGCCTGGATGAGCTTCAGAAGAATGTTCTCGACGTCCTCGCCGACATAGCCGGCCTCGGTAAGAGCTGTGGCGTCGGCGATCGCGAAGGGGACGTTGAGCATGCGGGCAAGCGTCTGCGCCAGCAACGTCTTGCCGCAGCCGGTGGGACCGAGCAACAGGATGTTGGACTTGGCGAGCTCAACATCGGCGTCCTGTTGCCCGCCTACCTGGATCCTCTTGTAGTGGTTGTAGACCGCAACGGAGAGAACCTTCTTGGCCTGTTCCTGGCCGACGATGTAGTCGTTCAGGAACTCGTAGATCTCCTTGGGCTTGGGCAGATCCTCGAGTTTGAGCTCGGGAGTCTCCGAGAGTTCTTCTTCGATGATCTCGTTGCACAGATCAATACATTCGTCACAGATGTAGACACCGGGACCCGCAATGAGCTTCTTTACCTGCTTTTGGGACTTACCGCAAAAAGAGCACTTGAGAAGGTCTCCGCCATCCCCGAACTTCGGCACCTCAACCCCCCCCTTTAAGCCTCTGGTTGACGAGCATCCGATTCGGCCTCGGCTTCCGCCAAACGAGCCGGCTCGCCTTGGATGAAGGCCGCGCTCTTTTCGGCTGCCGCCCTGCTGTCTACTATTCCATCGATAATACCGTAGTCCTTGGCATCCTGGGCCGTCATAAAGCGATCTCGATCGATATCTTTTTCGACCTGGGAGACGTCCACCTTGGTGTGTTCGGCGATGATCTCGGCCATCCGCCGCCGGAGCGCCAGCACCTCTTTGGCGTGGATCTCGATGTCGGCCGGTGTGCCTTGAAACCCCGCCGAGCCCTGGTGGATCATGATCTTGGCGTTGGGCAGCGCATAGCGCTTCTTCGCCGCACCTCCGCACAGCAGAATGGCTCCCATCGACATAGCCATACCCACACAGATGGTGGATACATCGGGCTTTATGTACTGCATGGTGTCGTAGATCGCCAGGCCTGCGTAGACCATGCCTCCGGGTGAGTTGATGTAGAGGCTGATGTCCTTGTCGGGATCCTCAGACTCCAGATGCAGGAGCTGCGCAACGATCAGGTTCGCGACCTGGTCGTCTACCGGAGTTCCCATCATCACGATGCGTTCCTTCAGAAGTCGCGAGTAGATGTCGAATGCTCGCTCGCCTCGGCTGGTCTGCTCGACCACCATCGGCACCAGGTAGTTTCTGTAGTCGCCCCTGTCAGTCATCTATTGATCCTCAACTATCTGCTCGTCCTCGTTTGTCTGCTCGTCCTCGTTTGTCTGCTCGTCCTCGTTTGTCTGCTCGTTCTCAGGCTGGTCTTCCTCGTCAGTCACGAGGCCGATCACGTTGGCCTGCTCGGTTGCGTACTCGAGCGCCTTGCGACGCATGATATCGGCTGCTACCGACCCCAGCTGCCCCGAATCCGCCAGGCTCTGAGCCACATCCCTCGGCTCCCTGCCGGCGCGGGCGGCAAGGTAAGCAACCTGTCGGCCCAGCTCTTCATCGGAAACCTGGACGTTTTGCTCCCTCGCGATCTGCTCGAGCAGTAGCTCCCCCTTCACCGCACGACCCGATCCGCGGCGGAGATCCGAGCGAACCTCGAGCTCGGTCGAGTCGATTTCAGTGGCGTAGCGGCTCAGTGTCATCCCGGCATCGCTCAGCTCTTCCTCGAGATGCTCGAGCCGATGGGTGAACTCGTCCTCCACCAGCCGAGACGGAGCCTCCAGGTCCGAGGCGTCGATCAGAGCTTCGAGGACGGCTCCTCTCAGCTCCTCCCGAGCGCGCGCCCTCTTGGTCTCCTTTAGCTGGTCCTTGATCGCATCTCGAAGCTCTGCAATCGTGTCGAACTCCCCGGCGGTCTTGGCGAACTCGTCATCCGCCGCCGGCAGCCGCTTGGTCTTGACCTCCTTGATCAGCACGGTGAAGGAAACGTCCTGGTCCGCCAGCTCCCCCGCTCCGGCGCCCATTCGGTCGGTGAACCGCAGAATTGCCCCCGGGCGTGTGCCCTCGAGTTCTTCGTCCAGGGATGGAGGGCCCTCGCGCGAGCCGACCTCGTAGAGGTAGCCGGTGGCGCTGGCCTCCTCGATCACCTCGTCATGCTGATAGGCGTTCAGATCCAGCAATACGAAGTCACCTCGACGCGCCTCCCGGCCGACGTTTTCGAGCTCAGCGAAGCGATCCCGGAGCCTGTCGATCTGCTCGTCGATGTCGTGTGGGCGGACCTCGGAGTCGGGTGCTTCGATGCGCAGGTTGCCCAATTCCGGGACCATGACCTCGGGCCTAACGTCCACGGTCGCCTCGAAGACCAAGGGCGTCCCGACGGTGAAATCAACGATGTTGACCTCGGGAGGGGCAATGGCTTCCAGCGACTCAGCCTCCAGCGCTTGCTGGTAAAAGCCCGGCAGGGCGTCCTTGAGCGCTTCGTCGCGCACCGCCTCAATCCCCACGCGTTGATCGATGAGCCGGCGCGGGACCTTTCCCCGCCGGAAGCCGGGCACCTTGATCTCCTGGGACCAGCGTCGGTAGACCGCGGTGAGGGCCGGATCGAGCGCGGCCTCCGGGACCTCGACCCGCAGCTTGATGCGGTCTTTGTCCACGCTCTCGCGCTCGGTAGCGACCTCGGGGGAGCTCATTGGAGCCATCCTAGAGCCTCATCGGGGCGGCCAGCGGTGCCCCGACTCGTCCGCCTGGGACGGTTCCACCCGGTGGGAACCGATGCTAGGGGCCTCGGTCCCGCGGAATGTCGCTAGATGGGAACGGTTCCCTCTTGTCCGCCCCTTCGGTGGCTAGTTGGGAACGGTTCTCTACTTGTCCGCCCTCGGCCCCGGGGCCACATCACTGCGCCGCGTGTCCCGGGGGCCGGCAGCAGGAAGATCGGCAGCGAGACGCGGTTGCCGAAGTTAGGCAAAGGGCCACCTTGCGGAACCGGCTTGTGGGAAACCGGTTGCCGAAGGAGCCGGGTTGGGAGCCAGAGGACCGCGCTAGGCGGACGAAGTGGGGATGACGGGCCCCTGGCCCCCAGCCGAGATCCTTCGGCTGGGCCGAACAGTCTTCCCCGCCTCAGAAGATCCCAGTACATGGGATGCTGAGAAGAATCGGGGCGTAGCGCAGCTTGGTTAGCGCGCCTGCTTTGGGAGCAGGAGGTCGGCGGTTCGAATCCGCCCGCCCCGACTCGGCAGTTACCGCAATCGTTTGCACAGAGCACCCCCCAGGCTCGAGCCCCGACGTTACGGGCCGCCGATGTCTTCAGCAGCCACCGTGACGGTTGATACTCCCATGCGGTCGAGGGCTTAGGTTTATCCAGTTGGGCAATGTTTTCTGAGATCATACTCCGCAGCGTCCTAAGCCGAGACTGTTTTCAGGAGTCGCCCGGACTCAGGGGCGATGAGCGGGGCAGAGACCAAGACGAGTGCCTGGACTAGGGTGGGCGGCACGCGGGTGTAGCTCAATGGTAGAGCTCCAGCCTTCCAAGCTGGTGATGAGGGTTCGATCCCCTTCACCCGCTCCACTGTTTTCGCAGCTCAGGGGCATGAACGTACGTTCGATACACGGTGTCATTCGGCCAAGCGCCTTTGTGAAGGCATCCCTGGCATAGTGCTGAACGAAAAGAGTGCTGAACGAAGAGGAGAGGGCCGCGCACCGTAGCGCGGCCCTCTCGCGTATTACTTGGAACCCGAACCGCCACAGTCGCCGCATGGGCATCCGCAGCAGGGGCAACCTCCATCCGTCATCACAGCACCTCCGTCAGCAACAGTCAGGCGGGCAACACTCGGGCGGGCAGTCACAGGGAACACTGCTCATCATCACACCTCCCTCCTTCGATGAACTGGACAGCACACGGCCATGACATCGAGGCAGGCGCGTCGCAGTCAGCCCGCTCGATCATCGTCAGAAGGTCGGCACGCAGTCGTTTGAGGCGGCGCATCTCCTCGTCCACCTCTTCCACGCGTGCTCGGAGGAGTTTCTGTGTGTGACCGCAGGGACACGATCCGCGATCCTGGATGTCGAGGAGTTCCTTGATCTCCTCCAGTCGCAGCCCGAAGCGCTGCGCCCCTTTTATGAATCGGAGCCGATCGGCTAGTCCCTCCTCGTACTGGCGATAGCCGGATGGGGTGCGCCCGGGCTTGGGCAGCAGCCCGAGCCGTTCGTAGTAGCGGACCGTGTCGGGAGTGACTCCCACCCGGCCTGCGAGATCAGACACTTTCAACGCCATTTGGCAAGCGTAAACCTTGGAGCCGACTCCAAAGTCAAGTTAAAATTCCTAGGCAGCAGTCTCCATTTCGCCCAGGAGGCCCTGCCCAAGGCGATCGATCTCGTCACGGATCCAATTGCTCGTTCGATCGCTACGGCCGGTCCGAACACGGCTAGGGGCCGCCACAACTTTCGGGGGCAACGTCGCGAAAGCCGCGTGACGGGGCGAAAGGGGTCGAGCCGGGCGAGAGTTTTTTCGCGACCGTCTTACGGAATGTCTAACGAACGCCTCTGAACAGGGCGGCACGAGAGTCGATTTGCTGCTATCTACCACAGTACAAGACAGCACATATCCGTACGAGACGAACACGACGACACGCTCTCGGCTAGCTTCCAAGCTGGTGATGAGGGTTCGATCCCCTTTCACCCGCTCCGGCGTTTTTTCAGTCAGAGCCGTGAATACGTTCGAGCGATGCTCGTAATTGGTCCAACTTCTGCCCGTCTTCTGCCCGCGCTTCGCGGGAGCGTCTGTGATGCCGTATGAAACTCAGCGCAAGCCCGAACCGCAGTTACCGCTCGAACAACTCGAGCGCCAAAAGAGATGCGCTGTTCTGCGAATGGAAGAGCTACACGCACAACCGTTGTCACAAGCCCGGCGACCCGGGGCTCCCGTTCTGCGCGTACCGCTCTGCCGCGACTGTCGGCATGGCGCGCGGTGCATCGTCGCCGGATTCGGAAAAGCGCGCCAAGTTCGAGCAAGTGTGGGAACACTTCGCAGATGCCGAAGACGACCAAGAGGGATGGCGGCGCGAGACAGTTCGGGTGCCGGGGCCTCGTTTCCTTCTACAACGACCGAGTGATTGAGCACGTAGTCGTTGCTTCTGCTCTCCGGGGGCCACCTACTGGAATCGGTCTCCTAACGCAGAACTCTTACCAGCTCTGCGCCACCAGCTCGTAGGACTCGGAATCAATGACCTTGCCGTTCATCGCCTCAGCCACTTCGGTTCGCATCGGCTTGACCGCTTCGGCGCTTCTCTCTAGCGCGGCCTCATCCGCGTAGAAGGCGACCGCTACCAGCTTTCCGGCCGATCTGTCCGCCAAGAAGTTGGCTGCTGTGAACCCTTCCAGATCCTTGAGCGCTGGCAGGATCTTCTCGGTGATGATCTTGACTGCGTCGTCGATTTTTCCTGCATCACCTTCGATCGTGCTGATTCGCGCCTGCATAGCCATAGTCTGTCCTTTCATCTAGCGGCCAAAGCCACTCAGCGGCCAAAGCCACTCATCTAGCGGCCAAAGGCCAATCCTATACGAACGGGCGCGATCGCAAGATGCGGCTTAAGGCCTGCCGCGCCCCTTCAGCTCCTCCATAGCAGTTTCACGGGCGATCCCAACGACTTGGGCGGATGGGAATGATGATTGACGTGCACTCCGACATTCCCGTGCTTGGTCAGTCCCCGCAAGGCCGCCACCTTCCAGGTCGAAGGTTCCGGCTGACATGGATGCTCGCCTGTTCACCACAAGCCGCGGATTCTTCGCGACCTTCTGCCCGCACCTCTGTCGGACGTCCTGAACAGAACGATACGAGAGTCGGTTTCTGGCTGTCTCGCCCGTACAAAACACCGCAGATCGCGACGCGCAGCATCGCTCCGGTGCAGAATCCCCCCATGCTGACCATCGGGACCGTCGTGCTGGGCGTATCCGACTTCCAGCGAGCACTGGACTTCTGGCTGAACGCGCTGCATTATGTCCCGCGCGAGGAACCTGATGAAGACTGGGCAGTGCTGGTGCCCCCCGAGGGCACAGGGACTCGTCTGGCGCTCGGTCTCAGTGAGACGCTTCCGCAGGAGTATCCGCGCGTGCATCTTGACCTCTACGCACAAGATGCCGCCTCAGAGGTCGAGCGGCTACTCTCCCTAGGGGCCGAGCACGTCGAGTGGGACCGATACCCGGATGACCCCGATTTCGTCGTGCTCGCAGACCCCGAGGGCAATCGTTTCTGCGTCGTCGACAAGAGCCACGGCTGAGCCACCGAGAGGCATGACCCCCAGCGGCCGGAGCGGTTGGCTCGGTTGGCGACTGCGGCCACTCAAGCGTTCTGCATCTCATCGTAGGAGCCAGGAGGAGGGAGCTGCTGCAAGGTCCACGTGTTGCCATCGGGATCGGTGAAAGATGTGAACGAGCCCCATGCGAGAGTCTCAACCTCGGGGCGCGTCGACGCCGCTCGCGCGAAGCTCTTGACGAGCCGCCTCGGCGTCGGGCACGACAACCTGGATGCTTTGCTGCGTGCCCGGAGTCATGTCGGTGATCCCCTCCCCGAACGCGATGGAACACGCGGATGTCGGTGGCGTGACCTGCACGAATCTGGTGTTTTCATCCACCCGGGCTTGGATGTCCAAAGAGAATCCGACCTTCTCAACGTAGAAGTCGATGGCCCTATCGACATCGGTCACCGGCACAAAGATGAGCTCGATCTTGCAATCCATTCGTTGCCTCCGATCTGTTTGGCACCAGGCCTGATACCAACGACATCATCACCATCGTGGCCGCGATCACCGACACTTTGGGCAGCCAAAGCCATGTCCAACACCCAGGCCCGACCCTCGTGGCCCCAGGGCCTGCGACCGGAGCTGGAACCCCGACGCGGCAGACAAAGACTAGCGTGCGAGACTTTGAGCACAGGCGGTAGAGCCGCAAGCTGGAGGTAGTCTTCCCCTTCCATATCGTCGCTCCACTCACAACGGGTGTGGGCATAGGAAGCAAAGTTGGGTGAGGACTCTTTGTCCGTGCGCGAGTTAATCGAATCCAGGCGCGACCGATACCTGGAGTGGCTCCGCCAGGCATGCTCGATCCCATCCCTGGCGGGCAACCCCGAGGGCCTTCAAGCCATGGTGGCCTGGCTCGAGGGCACTCTCGGCCCCCTGGGGGCCGCAACCGAAAGATTGACGTTCGATTCGGCCCCCGATGTTCTGCTCGCCCACCTCGGCAGCGGAGAGCGCACGGTCCTCGTGTACGACCACTACGACGTCCAACCCGTCGACCCCGTCTCCCTGTGGAAGAAGGACCCTTTCGTCCCGGCCCTCGAGAATGGGCTCCTCTACGCCCGGGGAGTGGCAGACAACAAAGGAGACCTGGTGGCGCGGCTGGCTGCGTTCGAGGTCTATCGAGACCACTTCGGCGAGCTTCCGGTTCGGCTCAAGCTGCTGATCGAGGGCGAAGAGGAGGTGGGCTCCCCGTCCTTTCCGGAGGTGGTCGAGCGTTATGCGGACAAGCTCGGCGCCGACGGCTGCATATGGGAGGGGGCGGGTGTCAACCACGCAGGGGCGCCCGAGCTCGTGTTCGGGGCCAAGGGCCTCGCCTATCTCGAGCTCGTCTGCAACGGCCTCAACGACGACCAGCATTCCTCGGTAGCCGTGTATGCGCCAAGCCCGGTGTGGAGACTGGTCGAGGCACTGGCAACCCTGCGGGATGTCGACGGACGAGTGCTCGTCGACGGCTTCTACGAGGACGTCCTCGCTCCCACTCCAGAGGACCTGACGGCGCTCGAGACGCTCCCCTTCGACGAGGAGGCAGAGAAACAAAGACTCGGGATCTCCGAGTTCGTGGGAGGGGCTTCGGGCCTCGAGCTCCTCACCCGTGCACACTTCGAGCCGACCTGCAATATCGCCGGCATCCATGCGGGCTTCACCGTGCCGGGAGGGTCGAAGACCGTGCTCCCCAAGCAGGCGCTTGCCAAGCTTGACCTGCGGTTGGTCCCGGAGCAAGTGCCTGAGGACATCGTGGCAAAGATTCGGGCTCACCTCAAAGCTCACGACTTCGGCGACATTTCCGTTACCACTCTGGGACTCGAGCACCCCGCCCGGTCTCCGATGGACTCGTTGATCGGCAGGGCCGCAACCATCGCCTGCGAGCCCGTCTACGATCTGCCACCGGCGGTTTCTCCGCTGATGATCGCAACCGGGCCGATGCACCCCATCGCACACTTCCTCGGGATCCCGACGGTTTCCCCGGCGGGCGTGTGCCGGCCGGACTCCAAGATCCACGCCCCCAACGAGAACGTGGCCGTCACGGACTTCCTGGATACGATCGAGTACACCATCGAGTGGATCAGAGCGTTCGCAACGGTCTGACGCCTGACCGCCACACCCCGTAAGCTCAAGCGTTTGGTCGCTCGGGTCGAAGTAATGCCCGGGAGCTGTCACGACGTGGGGAGGCCTTCATGAGAGCTAGAGCCAAGCGCGGACCTCTGCTCGCAATGGCGCTGCTGGTAGCGCTGCCGATCACATCCGCAGGCGCCATGGCCATGGCAAAACGGCCGAGATTTGGTCCCGGGGTGGACGACCTTGCGCTCTACAACGGCCAGTCGATCTGCTCTCCGGCGCCCAAGCCCGGCGTGCTGGCCTTCCAGCGGGCGGTGTACGCACGCCACCCTGGAACCGGATCTCTGGGCGTCAGCCGCGCCTGCTCCATCGGCGGCCGCAGCGAGCACAAGGAGGGCCGCGCCTGGGACTGGGCGGTCGATGTGACGGTGAGGTGGCAGCGCAGAGCGGCTCGCGATGTCATCGACTGGCTGCTCGAAACCGACCGTTTCGGCAACGCTCATGCTCGCGCCCGGCGCTTCGGCGTCATGTACCTGATCTGGAACCGGCGCATCTGGCTGCCGTGGAGCGGCTGGCGCACCTATTGCAAGATGCGCAACGGAGTGTGCCTGGGAACCGACGGAACCGCCCGACACCCGCATACGACCCACATCCACTTCAGCTTCACCTGGCCCGGCGCACGGCTCAAGACAACGTGGTGGAAGCCGGGCAGGTCGCTGGTGACGGCGCTGGCGCCAGAGCGCGACGGTTACTGGGTAGTGGCTCGAAACGGGGCCGTGCTCCCCCATTCCAGCGGCTATTTCGGCGCTACCAGCGATCGCCCTCGGAAGCGTCCGGTCGTGGACGCGGCCGCCACCCCGACCGGCAAGGGCTACTGGTTGCTCTCGCGCCACGGCGCCGTTAAGGCCTTCGGCGACGCTCGCTACCGGGGAGGGGCAAAGAAGTACTCGACTCGGGCTGTGGCTATCGCCCCCACTCCCACCGGCAAGGGCTATTGGATCCTTGCGCGCAGAGGCCGAGTGTTCGAGTTGGGGGACGCCGAGCACTTCGGAGGCATGCGGGGCAGCGGCGTAAGATGGACCGACCTGGCCCCGACGCCGACGGGAGCGGGATACCTGCTCTTCTCCGCCACCGGCGAGGTGGCGGCATTCGGCGACGCCGCCCACCTCGGCGACGCACTCGACAAGGGCCTCTACTCACCGGTGACGGCGGGCATCGCCCACGGGGCCGAGGGCTATTGGCTCGTGACCAAACGCGGAAGGATCCTGAGTTTCGGTGACGCCCCCGTCTTTGAGCCGCTGAAGCTCGCCCGCCCGAATGCAGCTCTCGTCGACGCCGCCCCAACCCGAACGGGGGCCGGACTGTGGCTGGCAGGCGAGCAGGGTCAGGTCTACGAACGGGGGGACGCTCCCGCACTTAGAATCCTGCAAGAGCGCGCGAGGCGATTCGATCTCGGCCTCATCCCCGAGCCCGACCTGCTCGAATGAGGGATGCTCCGCCGGGGAAGCCACTCGAAGCGCTTACCGACAGTCAGGAGTGACGTGATGGAACGACGCATACTGGGGACCTCTGGCCTTCAGGTATCGGCGATGGGCCTCGGCTGCATGGGGATGTCGGAGTTCTATGGAACTCGCGACGAGCAGGAATCGATTGCTACCATCGCTCGCTCCCTGGAGCTGGGCATCAATTTCTTCGACACTGCCGACATGTACGGCCCCTTCACCAACGAGAAGCTCGTAGGCAAGGCGCTTGCCGGGCATCGTTCCGAAGCCGTCATCGCCACTAAGTTCGGCAACGAGCGAGGCGAGGACGGAAGCTTCAAAGGAATCAATGGAAGTCCCGACTACGTCCGGCGCGCTTGTGATGCTTCGCTCGAACGCTTGGGTATCGACCACATCGACCTCTACTACCAGCACCGCGTCGACACCTCGGTGCCTATTGAAGAGACGGTCGGCGCCATGGGAGAGCTTGTGGCGGCAGGGAAGGTCGGCTACCTCGGCCTTTCCGAGGCCGGCCCGGCAACCATTCGCCGCGCCGCATCGGTCCATCCCATCAGTGCGCTTCAGACCGAGTACTCGCTGTGGAGTCGCGAGCCCGAGGACGAGCTTTTGGGACTTTGCGGCGAGCTCGGCATGGGCTTCGTGGCCTACAGCCCCCTGGGCCGTGGCTTCCTGTCGGGCGAGATCCGTTCGATCGACGACCTTGCGGAAGGTGACCGGCGTCGGCAGTTCCCTCGTTTTCAAGGAGACAACTTCGAGCGGAACCTCGAGCTCGTCGAACGCGTTACTGAGATTGCAAACGAGAAGGGCGTTTCCGCGAGTCAGCTTGCGCTGGCGTGGGTGCTCCACCAAGGAGAGGACATCGTTCCAATCCCCGGAACCAAGCGCCGGTCCTATCTCGAGGAGAACGCCGCTGCGTCCGAGATCACACTCGATGAAGGGGACCTCGATCGCATCGACAAGGCGTCGCCATCTGGTTCGGCCGCAGGCGATCGCTACCCGGACATGTCCGCGGTGAACCGCTGACGCAGAGGGAGAACCTCGGCACACTCGTCAAGCGAGCCCTTCTCCGGCAGTGCCCTCGTTGCGGCCGGCGGGGCATCTTTCGCAGCTACTACGCACTGGTAGAGAGCTGCCCTCGCTGCGAACATCATTACGAGCGCGAGGAGGGGTACTGGGTAACGGCCATCATCATCAACACCGCGGTTACCGAAGCCCTATTCGGGGTGTTGTTCGTGGGAGGAATCTTCGCCACGGCCCCCGACATCCAGTGGTTACCGCTGCTCGCGATTGGCGTGGCGACGAACCTCGTGGTGCCGGTGTTGTTCTTTCCGCTGTCGAAGACGGTTTGGGTCGCCCTCGACCTCTACTTCAACCCCCCTCAGGGCGAGCCGTCGCCGAGGTAGTCAATCGTCCACCGCGCGCCTGAGGGTACGGGTTCGGTACTCGAGAGCGTGTTACGCGCGCCGGTACCGTCGTCATGAACGAGGGCTAACCCAGGGTGGAAGCGCGCGCTTCGAGCCGGGTTGGGACGCTACGCTGGGAAGAGACCTCGCGGCCTCCGAGGAAGTCGGCCAGCAGCGCGGCCGCAGTGGCTCCGAGCAAGCCCTGATTGATCTCGAGCTCGGTGAGGTGGGGCTCTGTCGTCTCCGCAAGTCCCATCTCGTTGATCGACACCACCTTCAGGTCCTGTGGCACCCGAATGTTGTGGTCGTGAGCCGTACTTAGAAGCTCGACCGCAAGGCGCTCGTAGAGGCAGAACACTCCCGCCGGCCGGTCCTTTCGGTGAAGGAAGTCCTCGGCCGCGGCGCGAAATACTTGGTGACCCGCCGTCGCGACCCCCGAAGCGATGTGTGGCAGCGGTTGCGCGCCACGCTCCGCGCACCATGTCGAGTACTCATCGAGACAGTCTTCGGTGAAGGACTCATATGTGGAAAGGGTCAAGATGCCGGCGTGTACCGCTCCCGCTTCGACGAGATGATCCAGCACCATACGGGTTGCTCCTCGGCGGTCGTTCTCGACGACGATGTCGGAGGTATGGCCACAGGGATCGCGTCCGACGAATACCATCGGCACCCTGCGAGCTCTGAGCCCTGCAACAGCGGCGTCGTCTCTGGCCGGATCGATGACGATGACGCCGTCA
>Ga0136616_10000944_pt1 | contig 14769 bp, 20 predicted proteins | sample AntDrymUQ2992106_2_FD_106648 | JGI IMG/M metagenome (GOLD analysis project Ga0136616, IMG submission 106648) | Polar desert sand microbial communities from Dry Valleys, Antarctica - metaG UQ299 (21.06) | ecosystem: Environmental > Terrestrial > Soil > Desert | place: Antarctica: Dry Valley...
CACGCCGACCGGCGCGCACAGCCACACGGCCCAGCGCCAGCGCGGTGACAGAGGCCGCCCGTCCGGGAACAGCAGCAGCGCGGCGACGAGGAACGGCGGCGCCAGCGCGCCGGTCCACTCCGCGACCCACGCCGCCCACTCCACGCCGGGCAGCGCGCCGGGTTCCGCGCTCAGCGTGTAGCGCGCGTAGCTGTGGGCCAGCTGGTAGATCCCGTCGTTCAGCGCCACGGCCAGGAACAGCCAGCCGATCGGGTTCGACGGCAGCCGCGAGGCGACCACCGCGCCCACCAGCCCGAACACGAGCAGGATCGCGGCGAACACCGCCGACAGCGCGAGCGAGTTGCCGGCCCGCTCGAGCACCGCGGCGGGCACGTACGCGAGCAGGACGATCCCGGCCGTGCTCATCAGCGCCGCGACACCGAAGATCGTCCACGGCAGCCGCCTCACCGCGCGCTCCTCAGCCACAGCGAGACGTGCGCGGGCTGCACGGTCTCGCGCACGACGGAGCGCAGGTCGCCGCCCAGCGCCTCGAGGTCCAGCTCGTCGCGCAGCCGCCCGCCGAACGCCTCGAGCGTGAGCGCCGCGTCGTAGCGCCGACGGTAGAAGCGGCGGTCGACGAGTGCCTGGATCCGCACCCGTGCCGGGCGGACGAGCGCCGCGACCGCCAGCGTCGAGCCCGCGATGGCCACGTCGGACTGCCCGATCGCCAGGGAGATCAGCAGGACCAGCCCGAGGTAGGTGCCGGCCAGCGTGGCCGTCAATGCGCCGTAGACCAGCGTTCGGTTGATGACGACGTCGACGTCGTAGAGCCGGTGGCGGAGGATGGCGACGCCGACGGCGACCGGCAGCAAGCAGATGAGCAGGCCGAACACCACGTCGCTGATCGCCAGCCCTGCGAGCTCGAGGTCGTCGAGCAGCGGCTGCACCGGCGCCGACAGCGCGAGCAGGGTGGCCGCATAGGCGAGCCACTTGAGCTGCTGGCGCTCCTGCCCGCGAGAGCGCCGGAAGCGCGCGACCAGCGATGCGACGGCGGCCAGGATCAGCGGGATCGCAACGAAACCCGACCCGTCGGCGAGCCGACCGGTGATGGACCCGATCTCCTCGACGCCGAGCGGGTTCTCGACCGCCGGGAAGTAGTAGAGCGGGCCCGGCTTGAGCATCGTGCCGACCATGTAGGCGAGGGTGACCGCGGCCGCCAGCCAGAGCGCCGGCCGCCACCGCGGCGACAGCAGCCGGCCGTCGGGGAACAGGAGGAAGAGGAGCGCGGTCCCGCCGAGCAGACTGGGCACCCAGGTCAGGTCGGCGATCAGCCCGGCGAACGCGCCGCCCGGCAGCGAACCGGGCTCCTCGTCCAGCGCGCGGGTGGCGTAGCCGAGGAGGGCGTAGTCGAGCCCCTTTCCGAGTCCGGTGGCCAGGAACACCCAGCCGATGGCGTTGCGCGGCTGCCGCGCGGCGATCAGGGCGCCGACCACGGGGAAGGCGAGGTAGATGACGCTGAACACCGTGTCGAAGGCCGGCGAGCCGAGGGTGTTCGCCTCCGCCGTCCCGCCGTTGGAGGCGACGAAGGCGAGGCCGATCGCTGTCAGGACTACGCACGCCGCGCACATCCCCCAGGCGAGCCGGGCGGTCATCGCAGCTCCCCCCGCAGCCACAGCGACACGTGCGCGGGCTGGACCGTCTCCCGCGCCGCGCCGCGCAGGTCGTCGCCCAGCGCCTCGAGATCGAGCTCGTCGCGCAGGCGGGCGCCGAACGCCTGGAGCGTCAGGGCGGCGTCGTAGCGCCGGCGGTAGAAGCGGCGGTCGACCGCCGCCTGGATGCGCGCCCGCACAGGCCGGAACAGCGCCGCGACCGCGAGCGTCGACGCCGCGATCGCCAGGTCCGACTCGCCCACCGCCAGCCCGGCCAGCAGGACGACCGCCAGGTAGGTGCCGCCGAGGCTCGCCGTCAGCGCGCCGTAGACCAGCGCGCGGTTGATCACGACGTCGATGTCGTAGAGCCGGTGGCGCAGGATCGCCATCCCGGCGGCGACCGGGAAGGCCGCGAGGCCGGTGCAGATGACCAGCGCGCTGACGAAGTCCCAGGCGCCGCGGTCGGTGTCCACGGCGACGAGGAGCCCTAGCTCGATCACCAGAGCCGCCAGCATGACGCCGGCGGCGAGCACGAGCCACTTGAGCTGCTGGCGCTCCTCGCCGCGCAGCCGGCGCAGGCGCACCACGACGCCGATGACGGCAGCGGCGAGGCAGCACAGGAACGGGATGACGCTGAGGTCGGCGATCACGTCGAGCACGGAGCCGGCCGCCTCGATCCCGAGCGGGTTGGCCGTCGCCTCGGTGCTGCGCAGCGGACCCGGGTCGAGGGCGAGCGCCAGCGCCCACACGAGCGCGGTGCCCAGCGCCGCCCGCCCGACGAGCCGCGAACTCGGCGAGCTGTAGCGACCGGTGGGGAAGAGCAGGAGCAGGAGGACGATCGCCACGGAGCTCGGCTCGGCCGACCACGCCGACACCCACGCGGCGGCGGTCGCACCGGGCTCACCGGTCCGGCCGCCATAGGTGTAGAGCAGCTCCGTCGCCGCGCTCGCCACCCCCACGACGCAGAACAGCCATCCGACGGTATGGCGCGGATGGCGGAAGACGATCAGCGCCCCGACCGTCGCGTAGGCGAGGAAGGTCAGGAGGAACAGCACCTCCACCCCTTCGGCGTCGCCCGGTGCGAGCAACGTCAGGAAGGCCGCGCTGAAGGCGACCGCCAGCACGGGCGCGATCCACACGAGTCGCCCCGCCCGCTCCCAGGTCATGCCCGATTCTCTTCCGAACGGTGCTTCCTGTGCAAGAGGGCCCGAGAGTGGCCCCTGCGCGTCCGGGAATCGTTACGGTCGCGCGGTGGCGCCGGTCAAGGTGATGCTGCTCGGCCCCCCGCGCGTCGAGCGTGACGGGGAGCCGGTCGCGTTCGACACGCGCAAGGCGATCGCGCTGCTCGCGCACCTTGCGCTCGTCGACCGGCCGCGCTCGCGGGACGCGCTGGCCGAGCTGCTGTGGCCCGGGCACGACACCGACCACGCGCGCGGGGCGCTGCGCCGGACGCTGTCCACGCTGCGCAGCGCGGTGGGAGCCGGGGCCGTCGAGGCCGGGCGCGACCGGGTGCGCCTCGTCAAGGCGGCCGGGGTCGAGGTCGACGTGGACCGCTTCCGCTCGCTGGTCGCCGCCGGCGCGTTCGAGCCGGCGGTGGCGCTGTTCCGCGGCGAGTTCCTGGAGGGCTTCGGCGTGCGCGACGCGCCGGCGTTCGATGACTGGCAGCGAGCGGAGGGCGACGCGCTCGAGCGCGAGCTCGCCGCGGCGCTGACAGGCTTGGCCGACGCGGCCGAGGCCGCGGGGAACCTCGCCGGCGCCATCGCCCACGCGCGGCGTCGGCTGGAGCTGGACCCGCTGCACGAGCCGGCCCACCGCCGGCTCATCCGCCTGTTCGCGCGTGGCGGCGACCGAGCGGCCGCGCTCGCCCAATACCGCGAGTGCGTGCGCACCCTCTCGCGCGAGCTGGGCGTGCCGCCGCTGGAGGAGACCACGCGGCTGTACGAGGCGATCAGCGAGGGGACGTTCGGCCCGCCCGACCCGCCGCCCGCCGGCCTGGGGCGCGAGCTCCGCGCCTCGGCCGGCGCCGCCGTGCTGGCCGCCGGGTCATCCGGTGACCTCGCGGCGGCCGGCGCCCACGCGTTCCGCACCGGGCCACTGGTCGGCCGCGACACCGACTGGCGCGCGCTGACGGACGCCTACGAGGCGGTCGGCCCGGACGGGAGCGTCGTCCTGCTCGAGGGGGAGGCCGGGATCGGCAAGACGCGGCTGGCCGAGGAGCTGCTGGCCCATGCCGCGGCGCGGGGAGCGAGCACCCTCCGCGGCCGCGGCTACGAGGAGGAGTCGGGGCTCGCCTACGGCCCGCTCGTCGAGGCCCTGCGCGGCCGGCTGCGCCAGGAGCGCGGCTGGCTCGACGTCGTCGGCGACCGCGCGCTCGGCGAGGCGGCACGCCTGGTCGGCGAGCTGGCGGAGGCGCGCCAGGAGCTGGCGCCGCCGCCGCCGCTCGACGGGCCGGGCGCCGAGGCGCGGTTCCTCGACGGCGTCTGGGAGGTGCTCACCGCGGCGGCGGCGGCCGGCGCCGCGCCGGGCATCCTGCTCCTCGACGACGTGCAATGGGCCGACGAGGCGTCGCTCGGCCTGCTCGCCTACGGGCTGCGCCGGCTGACGGCACGACCGCTGCTGGTGCTGCTGACGTGGCGGACGCCGTACGAGCACCGCCTGCGCAACGTCGTCGCCGACGCGCAGCGGGCGGGCCACGGAACGGTGCGCCGGCTCGAGCGGCTGAGCCCGGCCGAGGTCGGCGAACTGCTGGGCTCCGCCGCCGCATCCGGCCGGGCGGAGCGCCTGTACGAGGAGACCGAGGGCCTCCCGTTCCTGCTCGTCGAGTATCTCGTCGCGCTGCGGGACGCAGCCGTCGACCCATCCGCGCCTGCCGTCGCAAGCGGCGTGCTCTCCCTTCCGTCAGGCGCGCGCGACCTGCTGCGCGCGCGCTTCGACCCGGTCTCCGAAACCGGCCGGCAGGTGCTCGCGGCGGCGGCGGTCATCGGCCGCTCCTTCGACGTGGAGACCGTGCGCGCCGTCAGCGGCCGCGGCGACGAGGAGGCCGTGGCGGCGCTGGAGGAGCTGGTCCGCCGCGGGCTGGTCCGCGAGGGCGCGGCCGACTACGACTTCGCGCACGAGCAGCTGCGCGCGCTCGCATACGAGGAGACGAGCCTGGCGCGGCGGCGGCTGCTGCACGGCCGGGCGGCCGACGCACTCGGTCGCGACCGCGCGGCCGCCGCGGCCCGTCACCTCGCCCTGGCCGGGCGCGACGCCGAGGCGGCCGCCGCGCACGCGCGCGCCGCCGACCACGCGCGCGCCCTGTACGCCAACGCGCAGGCGCTCGAGCACCTCGATGCCGCGCTGGCGCTGGGCCATCCCGACCCGGCGCCGCAGCACGCGCAGCGTGGCGACCTGCAGACGCTGCTCGGCGACTACGCGAGCGCGCTCGGCAGCTACGAGACCGCCGCCGCGCACGGGCGGTCAGAGGCGCTCGCCGGCCTCGAGCACCGGCTCGGGCGCCTGCATCACCGCCGCGGCGATCGCGCGCTCGCCGAGGCGCACCTGCAGGCCGCGCTCACGGCGGCGCCGGAGGACGACCTCGCGCTGCGGGCAGAAGTGCACGCGGACCTGAGCCTCAACGCCGACGACGGCGGCGACCCGGTGCGGGCGGCCGCGCTGGCCTCGCAGGCGCTAACGCTCGCCGAGCGCGCCGGCGACCCGCGCGCGCTCGGGCGGGCGCACAACCTGCTCGGCGTGCTGGCCACGAGCCGCGGCGCGCTCGGCGAGGCGCTCGCGCACCTCGAGCGCAGCCGCGCCCTGGCCGAGGAGACGGGCGACCTGGGCGCGCGCGTGGCCGCGCTCAACAACCTCGCGCTCGCCCGCCGCGCCGGAGCCGAGTTCGACCGCGCGCTCGAGCTGACCCGCACCGCGCTCGAGCTGTGCGCCGCCCAGGGCGACCGCCACCGCGAGGCCGCCCTGCGCAACAACCTCGCCGACCTGCTGCACGCGGCGGGCCGCCCCGACGAGGCGATGGACGAGCTCAAGCGCGCCGTCACCCTGTTCGCCGAGGTCGGCGGCGACGAGCCCCGGCCCGAGGTCTGGAAGCTCGCCCGGTGGTGAGCTGCCGGAGGCGTAGCGTGCGGGGGGCAACGACGAGCGAAGGGAGCTGCGATGCCCGGTGAGCCGGTGTTCTTCGAGATCGGTGTCGAGGACGCGGAGAAGGGCCGTGCGTTCTACGAGGCGATGTTCGGCTGGAGCTTCGAGCCCGGCCCGGGCCACGGGAACATGATCGCCACGCCCACCCTCCGGGGCGGCATCCACGGCGGCGACCGCGGCGCCTCGCCCTACGTCTTCTTCGCCGTCGACGACATGGACGCGGCGCTCGAGCAGGTGCGCGAGCTGGGCGGGAGCGTCGAGGAGACGGACGTCGAGGGCGACGAGGACTCGCAGTCGAGCCACGGGCGCTTCAAGTTGTGCCGGGACGACCAGGGCTCGCCGTTCGGGCTGCACCAGATGCCGGGGTGAGAGGAACTCGCTGCGTTGGCGGGGCGCGCGCGAACGTCAACGGCGCGCTGGGTAAGGGGGTGAGGGAGCCGCCCGTGGCGGCGATCCCTCGGCGGCGTGCGTGTTCCGTAACGGGGTGGGCGGCCGAAGGGGGTGCTATGCACGCACAAAGCCGCCCACGGTCCAAACGACGCGCGCTTCTGGTCAGCGCACGGACCTCGCCGACCCGGTCGGAACACGCACCTCCCCTACCCAGCCGCAGTAAGCGCTGCGCGCCGCCCGAACGCCGGCGGCCGACCACCCTAAGCCGCAGCCGCCGCCTTGCTCTCATGCCACGGCGTCAGGATCCGCGGACCCTGCGCCGTGACGGCGATCGTGAACTCGAAGTGGGCGGCGAGTGAGCCGTCCTGGGAGTAGATCGCCCAGCCGTCGTCGCCCATGCGGACCATGTGGCGGCCCGCGGTGACCATCGGCTCGACGGCCAGCACCATCCCCTCCTCCAGCGGGACGCCCTTGCCCGGCGGGCCGTAGTTGGGGATCTGCGGCTCCTCGTGCATCGAGCGGCCGATGCCGTGGCCGACCAGCGAGCGGACGATCGAGAAGCCGCCGGCCTCGACGTGCTCCTGCACCGCGTGCGAGACGTCGCCGAGCCGGTTGCCCGGCCGGCACTGCTCGACCGCCTGCAGCAGCGAGCCCTCCGTGACCTCGAGCAGCTTCGACGCCACGGGCGAGACCTCGCCGACCGCGAAGGTGCGCGCCGCGTCGGCGACCCAGCCGTCGAGCACGACGCCGATGTCGACGCTCAGCACGTCGCCGCGCTTGAGCTTCAACTTGCCCGGGATGCCGTGCACGACCATGTGGTTCGGGGACGCGCAGATCGAGCCGGGGAAGCCGCGGTAGCCCTTGAACGCGGGCGTCGCGCCCTGTGAGCGGATGAAGCGCTCCGCCGCCCGGTCGAGGTCGAGCGTCGTCACGCCCGGGCGGACCTTGCCCGCCAGCAGGTCCATCGTCTTGACCAGGACGGTTCCGGCCGCGGCCATCTTGTCGATCTCGGCGGGGCTCTTCTTGACGATCACGGCGCCGCCCTCAGAGGCGCTCTTCGAGCCGCAGCGTGGCGAGCGTCGCGCGGATGTGGTCGTGCACCTCGACCTTGTCGCGCGTGCCGTCGAAGCGCCGCAGGAGCCCGCCCTCGTCGTAGTAGTCGATCAGCGGCTCGGTCAGCTCGTGGTAGGTCTGCAGCCGCTTGGAGACCTTCTCGGGCTCGTCGTCCTTGCGCCGGCTGAGCGGCCGTCCGCACTGGTCGCAGACGCCCTCCTTCTTCGGAGGGTCGAAGTCCACGTGGTAGAGGTGGCCCTTGGAGCACTGTCGCCGGCCGGACAGGCGCTTGATCACCAGCTCGTCCGGCGCGTCGATCAGCAGCGCCGCGGTCAGGTGCCGGCCGCGCTTCTCCAGCTCCTGGGCCAGCGCGTCGGCCTGGGGCACGGTGCGCGGGAAGCCGTCGAGCAGGAAGCCGTCCGCGCCCTCGTCCTCGATGCGCTCGAGGATCATCGCGATCACCAGGTCGTCGGGCACCAGGTCACCGCGGTCCATGTACTCCGTGGCCTGCTGGCCGAGCTCGCTCGCGTTCTCCTGGTGCTCGCGCAGGAGGTCGCCCGTACCGATGTAGGGCAGCCCGAAGTCCTCGGTGAGGCGCGTGCCCTGCGTGCCCTTCCCGGCTCCCGGAGGCCCCAGGAGGATGAGGTTCAGCTCGCTCACGGGCGCACTGTATCGCCGGCCGGAGGTCGCTCGCTTGCGGCGACCGGAGGACGAGACCTCATTTCAGGAAGCCCTCGTAGTTGCGCATCATCAGCTGCGCCTCGAGCTGCTTCATCGTGTCCAGCGCCACGCCGATCACGATCAGGATCGACGTCCCGCCGAAGTAGAAGTTGGCCGACGTCTGGTTGATGAGGATCGTCGGGAGCGCCGCCACGGCCGCCAGGTAGAGGGCACCGGGGAACGTCAGCCGGGCGAGGATGCGGTCCAGGAACTCGGCCGTCGGGCGCCCCGGGCGCACGCCGGGGATGAAGCCGCCGTACTTCTTGAGGTTCTCGGCCTGGTCGACCGGGTTGAACGTCACGGCGGTGTAGAAGTACGTGAACAGGATGATGAACACCGTCTCGCCGACGATGTACGCCCAGCCGCTCGGGCTGAAGAAGTTGGCGAGCCCCTGCGCGCCCGGGATCAGCTGGCCGAGCGTCGGCGGGAACGCCATGATCGAGGCGGCGAAGATGACCGGGATGACGCCGGCCATGTTGACGCGCAGCGGCAGGTAGGTCTGCCCGCCGGAGCTCATGCGGCGCCCGATCACGCGCTTGGCGTACTGGACGGGGATGCGCCGCTGACCCTCCTGCACGAACACGATCGCCGCGATCACGCCGAGCGCGACGAACGGCATCATCACCTTGAAGACCTGGTCGGGGTTCGTCCACCAGGCCTGCACGCCGGTCGGCAGGCCCGCGACGATCGAGGCGAAGATCATCAGCGAGATGCCGTTGCCGATGCCGCGCTGGGTGATCAGCTCGCCCATCCACATCAGCAGCACGCAGCCGGCGGTGAGGCAGACGACGATCAGGATCACGCCGCCGGGGCTGAAGTTGTCGATCACCGGCGCGCCGGCGTTGGCGCCCTGCGAGCGGAAGAGGAAGACGTAGCCGATCGCCTGGGCGGCCGACAGGCCGACGGTCAGGTAGCGCGTGTACTGCGTGATGCGCACCTGGCCGACCTCGCCCTCCTTCTGCAGCTTCTCCAGCGACGGGGAGACCACCGTCAGCAGCTGCAGGATGATCGACGCGGTGATGTAGGGCATGATCCCCAGCGCGAAGATCGCGATCCGCGACAGGCCACCGCCGGTGAACAGGTTGAGGAAGCCGAGGATGTTGCCGCTGGAGTAGTTCTCCTGGATCTGCTCGATCGCCTCGGTGTTGACCCCCGGCACCGGGATGAACGAGCCGAGGCGATAGAGGGCGAGGATCGCGGCGGTGAACGCCAGCTTCCTGCGGATCTCCGCGACCCTGAAGGCGTTGAGGACGGTGGAGACCATCGCGGCGCGCCCCGGCTAGGGCTCGACGAGCCGGCAGGTGCCCCCGGCGGACTCGATCCGCTCGCGGGCCGCCTTGGAGAACTTGTGGGCGTGCACGGTGAGCTTCTTGTTCAGCTCGCCGCGGCCGAGGATCTTGACCGGCACGTCGCGGCGCGAGGCCAGGCCGCTGCGCTTGAGCGCGGCGAGGTCCACCGAGGCGCCGTCGTCGAAGCGGCGCTCGAGGTCGTCGAGGTTCACGTGCTGGGTGTGGGTGCGGAACGGCTCGAACGGCATCGACATCTTCTTGTTCGGCCCGCGCAGCTTGCGCATCCGCATGTGGATCGGGTTCTGGCCGCCCTCGAAGCGGGTGCGCTGCTTGGAGCCCGAGCGCGAGCCGTAGCCCTTGTGCCCGCGACCGGCGGTCTTGCCGTGCCCGGAGCCGTGGCCGCGGCCGACGCGCTTGCGGTCGCGCTTGGCGCCCGGCGCGGGCTGCAGGTTGTGGAGACCGATGTCACCGGTGCCCGTCGACGAAGTCGACCGGGTATCGGGATCCATCACTTCTCCTCCACCGTCACGAGATGGCGCACCGCGTGGACCATCCCGCGCAGCTGCGGGGAGTCGGGGCGCTCGACGGCCTTGTTGATGCCGCGCAGGCCGAGCGAGCGCAGCGTGTCGCGCTGCCTGCCGTTGGCGCCGTTGGACGACTTGACCTGGGTGATGACCACGCTCATGCCTCGACGGGCTCGGGCTCGGGCCCCGGCTCCGGCTCGACGGCCTCGGCCTCGGCCGGCGCCGGACCGCCCAGCCCCAGAACGGCGTCCACGGACAGCCCGCGCAGCTGGGCGATCTCCTCCGGCCGGCGCAGGTCCTGCAGCCCGGCGATCGTCGCCTTGACGAGGTTGATCGGGTTCTGCGAGCCGAGCGACTTGGAGAGGATGTCGTGGATCCCCGCCAGCTCGAGCACCGCACGCACGCCGCCGCCGGCGATCACGCCGGTGCCGGGCGAGGCCGGCTTGAGGAACACGCTCCCGGCGCCGTAGATGCCGGTCGTCTGGTGGGTGATCGTCGAGCCGTGGCGGGGCACGCGGAAGAGGTTCTTCTTCGCGCGCTCGACGCCCTTCTGGATCGCGAGCGGCACCTCGTTGGCCTTGCCGTAGCCGTAGCCCACGATGCCGTTCTCGTCGCCGACCACGACCAGCGCGGTGAACGAGAACCGCCGGCCGCCCTTGACCACCTTGGCGACGCGGTTGATCTCCACCACGCGCTCTTGGAGGTCGAGGCTGGACGACGAGACGGATCGATCGGGGGCGGGCATGACTCCTTCGAGGGTAGCGGTCTAGAAACGCAGGCCGCCCTCGCGGGCGCCCTCGGCCAGGGCCTGCACGCGGCCGTGGTACTGGTAGCCGCCGCGGTCGAACACGGCGGTCTCGACACCGGCGGCCTTCGCGCGCTCGGCGAGCAGCTCGCCGGCCCGCTTGGACTGCTCCATCGGCTTGAGCGAGCGCAGGTCGGACTCGATCCAGTTGACCGAGGCGAGCGTGCGCCCGGCATCGTCGTCGACGAGCTGGGCGAAGATCCCACGGTTGGATCGGAACACGCTGATGCGCGGGCGCTCGGCGGTGCCGGTGACCTTCGCGCGCACGCGGCGACGGCGGCGCAGGCGGCGGGCGGGGGCGTGGGCGACCGTCATGCGCGCTTGCCGACCTTCCGGGCGACGTACTCGCCCTGGTAGCGGATGCCCTTGCCCTTGTAGGGCTCCGGCGGCCGCTGCTTGCGGATGATGGCCGCGATCTCGCCGACCTGCTGCTTGGAGTTGCCCTTGATGATCACGCGCGTCGGCTGGGGCACCTCGAACTCGATGCCCTCGGGCGCCTTGATCGGCACGGGATGCGAGTAGCCGAGCGCCAGCTCGAGGTTGCGGCCCTTGAGCTGGGCGCGGTAGCCGACGCCCTGGATCTCGAGCGTCTTCGTGAACCCGTCGGTGACGCCCTCGACCATGTTCGCCACCAGCGAGCGGGTGAGCCCGTGCAGCGCACGGTGCTCCGCGCGGTCGGTGGGGCGGGTGACCAGCAGCGTGCCGTCCTCCTCGCGGACCTCGATCGTGCGCGCCTTGCGCTCGGCGAGGTCGCCGCGGGGACCGGCCACGCGCACGACCTCCGGCTCGATCGTCACGGTGACGCCTGTGGGGATGGGGATGGGCTTCTTGCCGATGCGCGACATGGCTACCAGACGTGCGCCACGACCTCGCCGCCGACGCCCGCCCTGCGCGCGTCGTGGCCGGTCATGACGCCACGGGAGGTCGAGATGATCGTCGTGCCCATGCCGCCGAGCACCTTCGGGACGTGCTTGGAGTCCACGTAGGTCCGCCGCCCCGGGCGGGAGACCCGCTTGAGGCCGGAGATGACGGAGGTGCGGTTCTCGGTGTACTTCAGCCGGACGTAGATCCGGTCCCCTGCCGCGCCGCTGTCGGCCGGGCGCACGTCGAAGCCCTCGATGTAGCCCTGCTCGGTGAGGATGCGGGCCAGCTCGGACTTCAGGCGCGAGGCGGGGATCTCCACGTCCTCGTGCGCGGCCTGGATGCCGTTGCGAATGCGCGTGAGGAAGTCGGCGACGGGATCGGTCATCGACATTCGATCACCAGCTCGACTTCGTCATGCCGGGGATGAAGCCCTGGTGGGCCAGCTCGCGCAGGCAGATGCGGCAGAGCCCGAACTTGCGGTACACCGCACGCGAGCGCCCGCAGCGCCGGCACCGGCTGTGCGCCCGCGTCGGGTACTTGGGCGTGCGGTTGGCCCGCACGATCATGGATGTCTTGGCCATCTGCTCCTGGTTCTCCTGGGTTACGCGGCGACCGGCTCTTCCGCGAGCGACTCGAAGCCTGCCGGACGCCCGTCGCGGGCGAACGGCATGCCGAATGCGTCGAGGAGCGCGAACGCCTCCGCGTCGGTCTGCGCGGTCGTCGTGAGGGTCACGTCGAGCCCGCGCACCTGGTCGATGTTGTCGTAGTCGATCTCCGGGAAGATGATCTGCTCCCGCAGGCCCACCGAGTAGTTCCCGCGCCCGTCGAAGGAGCGCGGGCTGAGGCCGCGGAAGTCGCGGATCCGGGGGATCGCGACCGAGACCAGGCGGTCCAGGAACTCGTACGCACGCTCGTCGCGCAGCGTGACGGTGAGCCCGACCGGCATGCCCTCGCGCAGCTTGAACGCGGCGACGGACTTGCGCGCCCGGCGCACGTTGGGCTTCTGGCCCGCGATGTCGGCGAGCTGCTGCTGGGCGGCCTCGAGCATCTTCGAGTCCTGCTTGGCCTCGCCGACGCCCATGTTGAGCGTGATCTTCGAAAGCCGCGGCGCCTGCATCGTCGACGAGTAGCCGAACCGGCGCACCAGCGCGGCGCGGATCTCGTCGTTGTATCTGTCCTTCATGCGTGCCATGTCGTGTTCAGTCCAGCTCGGCGCCCGAGCGCTTGGTGACGCGCATCCGCCGGCCGTTTGCGTCACGCCGGATGCCGACGCGCGTCGGCTTTGAGTCCTTCGGGTCCACCACCGCCACGTTGGAGACGTGGACGGGACCCTCCTTCTCGATCACGCCCACCGGGGCGTTGGGCCGCCCCGGGGTCGGACGCTGGTGGCGCTTGACCATGTTGACACCTTCGACGTACACGCGGTCGCGCTTGGGGTCGACGCGGATCACCCTGCCGGTCCGGCCCTTGTCCTTGCCGGAGATGACGATCACGGCGTCGTCGGCGCGGATCTTCATCACAGCACCTCCGGGGCGAGCGAGACGATGCGCATGAACCCGCCGTCGCGCAGCTCGCGCGCGACGGGGCCGAAGATGCGCGTGCCGCGCGGCGCGTTCTGCGCGTCGATGATCACGGCGGCGTTCTCGTCGAAGGCGATGTAGGTGCCGTCGTCGCGCCCGAACTGCTTCTTCGTGCGCACGACGACCGCCTTGACGACCTCGCCCTTCTTGACGGTGCCCTGCGGATTGGCCTGCTTGACGGTGGCGGTGATGACGTCCCCGACGCCGGCGTAGCGGCGGCGCGAGCCGCCCTGCACGCGGATGCAGAGGATCTCGCGCGCGCCGGTGTTGTCGGCCACGCGCAGGCGGGTCTCGTTCTGGATCATCGGGCGCGCTCCACCACTTCGACCAGCCGCCAGCGCTTGCTGCGCGACATCGGGCGGCACTCCTGGATGCGCACCGTGTCGCCCGCGCCCGCGTCGTTGGCCTCGTCGTGGGCGTGCAGCTTGATCGAGGTGCGCATGATCTTGTGGTAGCGCTTGTGGCGCCGCACGACGTCGATGCGCACGGTGATCGTCTTGTCGGCCTTGTCGGAGACCACGATGCCCTGGCGCACCTTGGCGCGCCCGGGGCCGTGCTCCGGCGCATGCGCCGCCTCCGTCGCCGGTCGGGCGGCTTGCGCCTCAGCGCGCTTGGCCTTCGAGCGAGCGCGGTAGCGACGCCGCTCGGCGGCGGTGCGCGCACGGCGCTGGTCACGCTCGGCCTGGCGCTCCTCGGGGGTCATCGGCCCGCGCGGGGTCCGCCGGGCGACCCGGCGCTGCTCGAGGCGCTCGCGGCGCGTGGTCGCGGTCGCGGCGGGGGCGGTCGCCGGGGCGGCCGGAGTCTCAGCAGCCTGGACGTCGGCCGCCTCGGTGCCGGTCGTGTCGCCGCCGCTCTCTGAAGCGACTGCCTCGCTTCGCTCGTCATCGCGGCCGTCTGTCTCGCTTCGCTCGCCACCACGGCCGGCTTCGCCGGCGTTCGCGGCGGCGCTCGCGACCTCGTCGGCGACGGTCTCGGGGGTCTCTTCGGGTGTCTCAGCCATTGTCGGTTCTGCCTCGCAAGCTCGTCACCGGGGCGCTTCGCGGCCCCTCGCCAGCGGTGGTGGTCACGGTCGGGTCGACGCCGCGCTGGCGGGCCACGGTCAGCGCTCGCGCGAGGTCGCGCTTGCTGCGCCGCATGCCCGCGGTGTTCTCCAGCTCGCCGGTGGCGTGCTGGAGGCGCAGGCCGAAGACGTCGCGCCGCGCGGTGGCGATGTGCTCGCGCAGCTTGTCGTCGGAGATGTCGCGCAGCTCGGACGCCTTCATCACTGGCCGTCCTCTCGCATCACGAACTTGGTCTTCACGGGCAGCTTGTGGCCGGCCAGGCGCATCGCCTCGCGCGCCAGCGGCTCGTCGACGCCCGACAGCTCGAACATCACGCGCCCGGGCTTCACGACGGCGACCCAGCCCTCCGGCGAGCCCTTGCCCGAGCCCATGCGGGTCTCGGCCGGCTTCTTCGTGAAGGACTTGTCGGGGAAGACGTTGATCCACACCTTGCCGCCGCGCTTGATCTTGCGCGTCATGGCGATGCGGGCGGCCTCGATCTGGCGGTTGGTCAGCCAGCCCTGCTCGAGGGCCTTGAGGCCGTACTCGCCGAACTCGACGCGCTGCTGGCCGCGGGAGAGGCCCGCACGCCGCCCGCGGTGCTGGCGGCGGAACTTGACTCGCTTGGGAGACAGCATCAGACGCCGGTCCTCGCCGCCGGGTTGGTCGCTTGCGTCGAGGGCATCAGCGCGAGATCCCTCCGCTGAGGTCGGGCCGCTGGCCGCCGCGGCCTCCGCCGCCG
>Ga0136616_10000947_pt1 | contig 14759 bp, 18 predicted proteins | sample AntDrymUQ2992106_2_FD_106648 | JGI IMG/M metagenome (GOLD analysis project Ga0136616, IMG submission 106648) | Polar desert sand microbial communities from Dry Valleys, Antarctica - metaG UQ299 (21.06) | ecosystem: Environmental > Terrestrial > Soil > Desert | place: Antarctica: Dry Valley...
GCGGCCGGGCCGGACCTGTCGCTCCCGATGAGAGGAAAACGATGACGAGTAGCAAGCCTGGGCCCACGAGCGACGAGGAACCGACGATCGGTCGCCTTGTCGCCGATACCAGCCGCGACCTGTCCACGCTGATCCACAGCGAGATCCAGCTCGCGAAGACGGAGCTCACGTTCAGCCTCAAGGCCGGTGGCCTGGGCGCCGCGCTGTTCGCGGTAGCCGGCTTCGTCGCCGTCCTCGCCATCATCATGGCGTCGATCGCGTTCGCGCTCTTCCTCGACTGGTGGTTCGCAGGCACCGCGACGGCTTTCACCATCGTCTTCGGCATCTACCTCCTCATCAGCGCAGTGGTGGCCTGGCTCGGCCTCAAGAAGATCAAGCAGGTCAAGGCGCCTGAGCAGACCATCGCGACGATGAAGAGCAACAAACAGGTGCTCAAGCGGGGCTGACGGGACGCGATGCACGACGCAGACGGACCATGGACGCTCCGCCACGTCGCTGCGAACGGGGCCCGCTTCAGGCTCGCCGAGATGGGCACCGGGCCGCTCGTCCTCTTCCTGCACGGTTTCCCTGAGTACTGGTGGGCATGGCGGCACCAGCTCCCCGCAGTGGCCGCCGCCGGCTACCACGCTGTGGCGATGGACCTGCGCGGCTACGGCGGCAGCGACAAGACCCCGAACGGCTACGACCCACTGACGCTGTCCGCCGACGTAGCCGGCGTCGTCCGCACTCTCGGCCGTCGCGACGCCGTCCTCGTCGGGCACGGTTGGGGCGGGTACGTCGCCTGGGCCACCGCCGCCGGCCACCCGGACTGCGTGGCGGCGCTCGCCACCATCTCTGCGCCACATCCGCTTGAGCTGCTCCGGCTGGGTACAGATGCGCGTGGACGATCCGGGTTGCTGCACGTGCTGGCCATGCAGACCCCGTGGCTGCCGGAGCGCAGGATCATGCGAGGCGACTACATCGCGCGCCACCTCGCCCGCTGGGCCTCGCCCGGCTCGGGCTTCCCGTCGGCGTACGAGGTGGAGCGTTATCGCGAGGCGCTCAGTCGGTGGCCCGCACCGCACTGCGCGCTGGAGTACCACCGCTGGCTGCTCAGGTCGCGACATCGCGCGGACGGACGCGCGTTCGCGGCGACGATGCGACGCCGAATCGACGTACCCGTGCAGCAGATCGTCGGCTCGGACGACCCGGTGACGAGTCTCGTGGCGGTGGAGGCGTCTGCCGCCCACGTCGGCTCGTCGCTCGAGGAGGTCCGGATCGAGGGTGCGGGACACTTCGCCCACGAGGAGCAGCCCGATCGGGTGACCGCGGCCCTGCTCCGCTGGCTGTCAGAGCGCGCAGCTCCCGGTGCCGACGGGGTCGAGTAGGGAGTCTCCGGCGTCAGCCGCCCGCTCGACCTGTCCGGAGGTCAAGGCGTAGCCGGTGTCGGCGTCAGTGACCGACGCGGCGAAGATCACTCCGATCACGACGCCGCGACGGTTCACCAGCGGTCCACCGGAGTTCCCCTGCCGCACCAACCCGAATATCGAGTAGGTGTCACGCATGACGGTGTCCTCGCCGTAGATGTTGGGGCTACGCAACAACTGCTCGTCACGGACCCGGGCCGGCTGGACGTCATACGGACCGTTCTCGGGGTAGCCGAGCACCGCCACGTTGTCGCCAGACTCGGCCTGGTCGTCGAACTGGAGCGCCGGTGCCTGCAGCTCGGGGACCGAGAGCACGGCCACATCGACATCTGGGTCGTAGTAGACGACCTCGGCGGCCAGGTCGTCGTCGCCGAGCTGGACGACGGGCTCCGAGACGCCGGCCACCACGTGCGCGTTCGTCATCACCCTCCCCGGGGCGTAGACGAACCCGCTGCCCTCGACCGTGCGGTCGCAGTCCGTGGCCGAGCCCAAGACCTTGACCACGCTGTCTGCTGCGGCCACGACCTGGCGGCGCTGGGCGATGCCTGCGGACGGCGGCTCCACGCTCTTGATGCGCTCGGGGGCGAACGGCTCGAGGTAACGCGGGAAGGCAGCGGAGTCGACGAGCGCGCTGAATGTCTCGAGCAGACGGTCTGCACCACCCGGCAGGGTGGAGTCGACTGCGCCGAGTATCACCGACGCCCGCACCTCCTTGTTGAGGCCGGTCAGCCGTGCACCGCTGACCGCGACACCAAGCACCCACGCGATGAGCAGCATCGCCACCACACTGAGGGCAGCTCCTCCCAGTGCGTCGAGTGCTCTGGCAGGCTGCCACATGACCCGACTTCGGATCTGTGCACCGATGAAGGCCCCGGCCGCCTGCCCGCCGAGGCCGAGGGCAATCACGATGACCAGGGCAGCGACAGTGACAGCGGGCGACGGACTGTAGCCGTCGAGCAGCAGGGGTGTGACCTGGATGCCGAAGAAGCCCCCGGCCAGCAGGCCGAGGGTCGAAGCAGAGCCGACGACGAACCCCTGCCGGTAGCCCGACAGCGCATAGACGACGACGGCGAGCGCCAGCATGACATCGAGGGTCACGGCTCGACCTGCTCCCGCCGGGAGTCCGACGTGAGCGCAAGCAGTTCCGGGGGCAGGTCGACGACCCTGGAGACGTCCCACGGCTGCTCCCAGCCGACGATCGCGAAGAGCCTCGACAACAGTCCGGCAGTGAATCCCCACACGACGAGGTCACCGATGACGAAGGCGGGCCCCCGGTAGCCCGAGGGGTGGCGCATCGTCACCCGGTTGACTGGGTCGAGCAGCTCACCCAACGCGACTGTGTGCACAGATGCGGTCTCGGCCGGGTCGACGGCGCGCACCGGCGACGGAGCACGCCACCACGCCAGCACCGGCGTGACCTCGAAGCCGCTCGGGGGCAGCCACAGCTTCGGCAGCGTCGCGATCACCTCGACCCCAGCCGGGTCGAGCCCGGTCTCCTCCTGCGCCTCGCGCAAGGCGGTGGCCACATCGTCCGCGTCGTCGAGGTCGTGTGCACCGCCGGGGAAGGCGATCTGCCCCGCATGGGAACGCATGTCGTGGGCCCGCTCGAGCAGCAGGACGTGCCGCGACTCCTCGCGAGAGTCGTCGGCGGAGTAGTCACCGCCGAACAGCATCAGCACGGACGCCGGGCGGACGTCGGCGCCGGCCGGTGGGGCGAACGGGGTGAGATCCTTGACGTGTACGTCGCGAGTGGCCGTCACGAGCGGTTGGAGCCACCCCGGGATGACGCTCGTCTCCGCACTCATGGAGACCCCGGCTCGACCTGGACGCCGAGGTAACGCTCGACCATCTGGGCGAGCTCGTCGGCTGAGTCGATCGCGCCGTACTCGGTGTGTGAGACCTTGCCGGCTGCCGTGACGAAGAGCGTCAGCGGCAGTCCGGTGACGCGCATCGGGGCCCGCGTGGCACCCTCGGGGTCGGCGATCTGGGGGTACGTCAGGCCGAGCTCGGCAGCGAAGGCCAACGCGTAGCCGGGCCGCGCGTCCTGCCAGTCGATGCCGACCATGGCCACCTCCTCGCCGGCGGCTTCGTGCAGCTGCTGGAAGAGCGGCGACTCAGTGCGGCACGGGCCGCACGTCTGCGCCCAGAAGTTCAGCACCAGCGGGGTGCCCCGAAGTCCGGCCAGCCGGACGTCTCGGCCACCACCGAGGCACGGCAGGGTGATGTCGGGCAAGCCGCCTTCGACGAGCGCGGCCCCGGAGCTCGAAGGACAGTCCGCGATGCCTGCCGCGGCCTTCTTCTGGCGGAGCTCGCGGCTGTCGACCTGCACCGGGGCCTGCTCGGCGTCGAACGTGTAGCTGTCGCCGGACCGGGTTGCCGACGACGTACAGCCGGACACCGTCAACACGGCGACGCAGACGGCCAGCGTCGCCCGCCTGGGACCGCCGATCACGCTCGACCCTCGGCACGGACGAGCCTCGCAGCAGCCACGGGGTCGGTGGGTCCCTCGCCGTACGACGGGCACAGCCGGGCGAGGGGGCAGGCACCGCAGGCGGGGTTGCGGGCGTGGCAGCGGCGGCGGCCATGCCAGATCAGACGGTGGTTGAGCATGGTCCAGTCCCGTTTGAGGAAGAGCGCGCCGACCTCGTGCTCCACGGTGACCGGATCGGTCTCGGTCGTCCAACCGAAGCGGCGCACGAGCCGGCCGACGTGCGTGTCGACGGTGACACCAGGGACGCCGAACGCGTCGCCGAGGACGACGTTGGCGGTCTTGCGGCCGACACCGGGAAGGCTGACCAGATCCACGAGCCTGCCTGGGACCGCTCCATCGAACCGGTGGAGCACCTCCGCCGCGATCTTCGTGATCGTGGCCGCCTTTGCTCGGAAGAAGCCGGTCGCCGCGATGATCTGCTCCACGTCGCAGGGATCGGCAGCGGCGAGCTCGGCGGGACCGGGGTAGCGGGCGAAGAGTGCGGGGCTGACCGTGTTGACGCGCTTGTCAGTCGTCTGCGCGGACAGCACCGTCACGATGAGCAGCTCCCACGGTGAGGTGAAGTCGAGCTCACAGCGCGCATCGGGGTAGGTCTCGGCCAGGATGCGGTCCATCTTGCGGGCCCGTCGCACGAGCGTCGTACGGCTCCGCGCCGCAGCTGCGATGGTGGGCCCGGACATGGTGCCAGCCTACGGGGCGAGGTCATGAGAGCCGCCGGGACGGCGGCGGCTCAGTGACTGCGGGGACGGCAGCAGCGCAGGCGACGTGACCGCGATGGCGTCGTCGACGCCGGATGCGTCAGACTGTGACTGCAGGCTGTGACGCAGACCACCTCGTTTGGCGACGGGGCGACAAGGAGGCACTGGGTGAACACCGAGGTGCTGCGACAAGCGCCGTTGTTCAGCGGACTCGACGACGAGGCGGCCGAGGCGCTGAGCGCGTCGATGGTCGAGAGCCGGCTTGCGCGCGGCGAGGCGCTGTTCCGTGAAGGCGACTCAGGTGACCGGCTCTACGTCGTCACCGAGGGCAAAGTCAAGCTCGGTCGCACGTCGGCCGACGGTCGCGAGAACCTGCTCGCCATCCTCGGGCCCGGCCAGATGTTCGGCGAGCTCTCGCTCTTCGACCCCGGCCCCCGCTCCGCCACGGTCACCGCCGTCACCGACTGCACGATGCAGAGCCTGAGCCATGACGAGCTGGGCGGCTGGCTCACCGGGCGCCACGAGGTGGCCCGCGGCCTGCTCCTCCAGCTGGCCAGCCGGCTGCGCAAGGCGAACGACGTGGTGGCCGACCTGGTCTTCTCTGATGTTCCCGGCCGTGTCGCCAAGGCGCTGCTCGACCTGGCGTCGAGGTTCGGGCGGGTGGCCGACGACGGCGTGCACGTCCACCACGATCTCACCCAGGAGGAGCTGGCCCAGCTGGTAGGCGCCTCCCGCGAGACCGTCAACAAGGCGCTCGCGGACTTCGCGTCGCGTGGCTGGCTCCGGCTGGAGGCCAGATCGGTCGTCCTGATGGACGTCGAACGTCTCAGACGCCGCGCCCGCTGACCTCGCTCGCCCACTTCCGCTGACCCCTTGCGCGCCTCCCGCGCCGCTGACGCTCGCGGACCGGGTTTGCGATGTAAACAAGCCGGCGGGCCGGTTTACATCGCAGATCTGCGATGTACAGGGGGGATCTGCGTTGTCCACCCTCGCCGGTTCACCCCAAGACGCCGAGGCCACCCGATCCCGTTAGCGTGGGGCGCATGCGCCTCACCCATCTGGGCCACGCCTGTCTCCTCGTCGAGACCGGGTCGACGCGGGTCCTGATCGACCCTGGCACCTACTCAACTGGCTTCGACGCCCTGCGCGGCCTCGATGCCATCTTGGTGACGCACATGCACCCCGACCACATCGACCCGGAACGATTCCCGGCGCTCGTGCGATCCAGCCCGCGTGCCCGGCTGCTCATCGAGCCCGAGGCTGCCGCCACCCACGAGATCGAGCCCGCTGCCGGCTTCACGGCGGGCGACTCGACGACGATCGGGGAGCTGCAGATCGAGGCGGTCGGCGGCGTCCACGCCACGAACCACGACAAGGTCCCTCCGGTGGGCAACATCGGCTTCGTACTGCGCGACGGCGCGGGTCACAGTCTCTTCCACCCCGGCGACAGCTACGCGGAGACGCCGGCCGACATCGATGTGCTCGGCCTCCCGCTCAACGCGCCCTGGTGCAGGATGCGCGAGACCCTGGCCTTCGTGGAGGCGGTCTCGCCACGCGTGGCGGTCCCCATCCACAACGCGCTGCTGAGCGACCGCGGCCACGCGGCGTACCTCATGCACGTCGAGGAGTTCAGTCCGGACAGGACGGCAGTCGAGGTGCTGGGCCTCGGGGGCGAGTATGACGTCTGAGCCGAGGGGTCACGACACCAGGCAATCCAGCCGGCTGTGAGCGCCTGACGACTCAGACGCTGACGGGCTGCTCGAACCGCACCTCGTCATGCGGCGCCAGCGTCGACACCTGGCCCGGATAGGTGATCGACCACAGGCACAGGTTGGTGTGGACGACGATCTGCTCTGCGGGCACCACCACATCGTCGAAGGTGGCGTCCTCGGTGGTGTGGCAGTCCTCGACGAGTGTCACGTCGTAACCCTCGGCCAGGGCACGATGGGCCGTCGCGCGGATGCAGGCGTCCGTCTGTGCACCGGCGATCACCAGGTGTCCCGCACCCAGCTCCGCGAGGATGCCGGCGAGCTCGGTGTCGGCGAACGAGTCGGGGTAGTTCTTCTCGACCAGCATGTCGTCGTCACGCGGAGCGACTGCCTCGACGAACTTCCAGCCGTCGGTGCCCCGCGCCAGCCCGTCGCCGTCGAGGTCGTGGTGCTGCACGAAGACGATCGGCACCTGCTTGGACCGGGCCCGCCGGATCAGGGCCCGGATACGCGCGACGACACCGTCACTGTCCCAGGCCGACTCCATCACCGCCTTTTGGACGTCGATGACCATCACGACGGTCGTGGTGCCTGGGCGTGTGCTCACGGGGTCCTCCTGATCATCGGTGACTGCTTCGGCCCTACGCTAACGTCCAACCCGGACGAAACCTGTCCGCTTTTGATGGAAGGCTCGGGGCGTGGCGACCAGGGACGACATCCGACCGGCTGCGCGTCTGCTGGCCGTGCTCGAGCTGCTTCAGGACCGGCCAGGCATCAGCGGGCCGGCCATCGCCGAGCGGCTTGGGGTCAGCACCCGCACGGTGCGCCGTTACGTCGCCACCCTGCAGGACATGGGGATCCCCGTCGCACCTTCGCCGGGGCGCCTCGGTGGGTACCGGCTGCTGCCCGGGTTCCGGCTGCCGCCGCTGATGTTCAGCGCTGAGGAGGCGGTCGGCCTCGCTGTCGCGCTGCTCGCGACGCGCGCGACGGCATACGACGACCTCCCCCCGGCCGTGAGCAGCGCCTTCGGGAAGATCCAGCGTGTGCTGCCCACCAGCCTCGCCCGTCAGCTCGAGGCTCTTCATCAGGTGACCCGGCTGCCGGACCAGACGTCGACCGACCGCCGACGCTTCCCCGACCCGGCGGTGCTGGCGAGCCTTGCTCGAGCAGCACTCACGGGTCGGCGCTGCAGCATCCGCTACCACCGCGCTCCCGGGTCAGAGAGCTGGCGGGAGCTCGATCCGTACGGGCTTGCCACGGTCTACGGTCGCTGGTACGTCCACGGCTACTGCTCACTGCGGCGGGCACCGCGCACCTTCCGCGTCGACCGCATCTCCCGGGTCGACGCGGGGGTGGCCAGGTTCACGCCACCCGAAGGGCTTGACGTGATGGTCGAGGTCGAACGCTCGTTGGCGCTCGGCCGTCAGTGGCCCGTCGAGCTCGTCGTCGATGCCGCGGCCGAGGACGTGCGCGCCGTGCTGCCGCCGCAGTTCGCCGAGCTGCGAGCCGTCGACCCCTCAACCACGCAGGTGCTGTCGTCGACGAGCAACCTTGACTGGTTCGCCTGGCGGATCGGCGACCTGCCCTTCGACGTACGCGTCGTGTCCCCACCCGAGCTGCGGACCTCGTTGCGGCCGGCCGCCGCGTCGTTGCTGCGCATCGCCGACGCCTGACCGGTCAACCGCGTGACAACACAACACGGCATGGCACGGCGGGCGCGGCGGGGGCACGGCCGGGGGTGCGGTTGCGCAAGCGGGGTTGCGGACGAGGTCAACACCGCAAGCTCCCTGTTTGCAACGCAGGTTTGCGCTGTAAACAAGCCTTCTGGGCTGTTTACAGCGCAAACCCCCGAGCGTCAATGAGAGTCGGTCGAGTGGAGGTAGTCGAGCTGGGCCCGCACGCTGAGCTCGGCCGCGGGCCACAGTTGCTCGTCCACATCGGCATAGACGGTGCGTACGACGGCCCGTGCCTCGACCACCCCGCCCGCCACCGCTGCGCGCACCTGCTCGAGGCGGTCGGCCCGGTGTGTCAAGTACTGCTCGATGACCGGCAACGCCTCATCGAGCACCGGCCCGTGGCCCGGCCAGATCACGTCGACCTCGCGAGCTGCTGCCAGCTCCCGCAGCCTGCGCAGCGAGCCGAGGTAGGCCCCGAGCGCACCGTCGGGGTGAGCCACCACGGTCGTCCCGCGGCCCAGCACCGTGTCGCCGGTCAGGACGGCGCGCTCAGCAGGGAGGAGGAAGCTCAGCGAGTCACTCGTGTGCCCAGGCGTCCCGACGACGTGCACCTCGAGCCCGTCTACCACGACGACATCGCCGTCGCCCAGACCCTCGTCGCCGTACACGAACCGAGGGTCGAGCGCCCGCACCCCGCATCGGGCCCGCTCGGCGAACACCCGCGCGCCTTCGCTGTGGTCGGCGTGGCCGTGGGTCAGCAGCACCACCCCCACCGGCCCCGCGACAGCTGCCACCGCGGCCAGGTGACCGTCGTCCAGCGGCCCCGGGTCCACCACGATGCTGCGACGAGCGCCCGGCTCCCGCAGCACCCAGGTGTTCGTCCCGTCGAGGGTCATGGGAGACGCGTTGGGCGCGAGCACGCAGGTCGCCCGCCCGCCGTACGTCCCTCCGGTCCAGCTCACGGGACAACGCTCGCGTCGACGGTCAGGAAGGCTTCGCCGTCCACGATCTCGACCCCGGGGAGCACCGTCGTGATCGTCCGGCGCTCGGCCGCGTCGAGCGCGTCGGCGATGCTGGTGAAGTGAGCCAGCTCGGCGAGGGTGATGTACGTCGGCGGAAGCATCGCCATCGTGCCCTCGTCGACCCCCGTGACGGCATCGGCGGGAAGCATCCACGTCACCTTGTCGGCCTCCCCTGACACGTCCCGGGTGCGTTGACCCGCAGGCATGGCCGCCAGGAAGAAGCGCGTGTCGTAGCGGCGCGGCTCGAACTCCGGCGTGATCCAGTGCGCCCACACCTTCAAGAGGTCGGTACGCAGCACGAGCCCCCGTTGCCGCAGGAAGTCCGCGAACGACAGGCTCCGGTCGACCAGGGCCGCTCGGTCCCGCTCCCAGTCGTCGCCGGTCGTGTCCGAGACGAGCGAGTCATCGGTCGGTCCGGCGAGCAGGACTCCCGACTCCTCGAAGGTCTCCCGGACCGCTGCACAGACCAGCGCCCTGGCCTCGAGCTCGTCGCAGGTGAGTCGCTCGCCCCACCGAGCCGGCGACGGACCTGCCCAGGCCACGGCTCGGTCGCAGTCGCGAGGGTCGACGGTGCCTCCTGGGAACGCGTACATGCCGGCCGCGAACGCCATCTGGCGGTGACGCCGCAGCAGATAGACCTGCGGAGCGCAAACCCGCTCCCGAAGCAACACGACCGTCGAGGCACCCCGCGGTGTGACCGGTGTCCGATCGCCGGCTAGGAACAGCCTCGCATTCTCGACGAGCTCCGGAGGCAGCCGCCTGGTGGCATCCAACGTCAGGAGACCTCGACGACCATCTCGACCTCGACAGGGGCGTCCAGCGGCAGGACCGCGACCCCGACGGCCGAGCGGGCGTGCTGACCAGCGTCGCCGAAGACCTTGCCGACGAGCTCGCTCGCACCATTGGCGACCCCGGGCTGGCCGGTGAAGTCGGCGGTGCTGGCGACGAAGACCACGAGCTTGACGACCCGGACCACCCGCGACAGGTCGCCGACGACAGACGTGACCGCCGCCAAACCGTTGAGCGCGCACTGTTGCGCGCAGTCGAACGCCTCCTCGGCACTCACCTCAGACCCGACCTTGCCCGTCAGCATCAGCTTGCCGTCACGCATCGGCAGTTGGCCGGACGTGTAGATGTGGTTGCCTGACCGCACAGCGGGGACGTATGCCGCCACCGGCTTGACGACCTCAGGCACCGACAACCCCAGCTCCTCGAGACGTCCCTCGGGCGTCGACACGTCAGGACCCCTTGGGACGCTTGAACCACGCCACCAGGTTCTCCGGGTTGAGGCCCGGGACGACCTGGACAAGCTCCCAGCCGTCCTCGCCCATGTTGTCGAGGATCTGCTTGGTGGCGTGCACGAGCACCGGCACCGTGATGTATTCCCACTTCGTCATACCGGCGACTCTAACGCTGGTCCGCAAGCTGCAGCGACCGCTCCACCTTGCGATTCGTCCGACCCACCCAACCGCGAACGCCACGCCCTCGGGCGGACGAACCGCAGGACCGGGACCACAAGACCGCTCCACCCCACCTCGCGATTCGTCCGACCCACCCAACCGTGAGCCCCACGCCCTCCCCCGGACGAACCGCAGGACCGGGACCACAAGACCGCTCCACTTCACCTTGCGATTCGTCCGACCCACCCAACCGTGAGCCTCACGCCCTCCCCCGGACGAATCGGGGGTGGTTATCGTTCAGGGAGTGACATCTCCTGCTCCGAGCCCGCGTGACGTGCTGAGCCGGCCGGCAGCCGGCCCCGACCTGGTGCTGCGGTACGCCGACCATGCCGACGGCCTGGTGGACGTGTTCCTCCCTCCGAGTCTCGGACGGCCGGTCGACCCGGCGCCGCTGCTGGTGCTGCTGCACGGCGGCTTCTGGCGCCAGGAGTTCGGCCGGAGACACCTACGACCCCTCGCGGCCGGGCTCGTCCGCGAGGGCATTGTCGTCGCCACCCCCGAGTACCGCCGCACTGGTGGCGCCGGCGGTTGGCCCCAGACCGCGGACGACGTCGAGCGGTCGCTGGCCACCACGCCCGGCCTGGTCGAAGCCGCAGCGCCGGGCGGCATCGACCCCGCTGCACCTGCTGTCGTGTCGGGTCACTCGGCCGGTGGCCACCTGGCGATGTGGGCGGGGCTACGCGCCGGCTCCGCTCGGATCCGCGCCGTCGTGGCGCTAGCCCCCGTCAGCGACCTGCGGTACGCCGCCCGCTGCAACCTCGACCGCGGCGCCACTCAGGCCCTGCTCGGCGGGGAGCCCGACGCGATGCCCGACAGGTACACCGACGCCGACCCGCTGCGACTGGGGCTCGGCGACGTACCTGTGACGATCGTGCAGGGAACGGACGACGAGCAGGTCCCGGTCGAGATGAACCGACTGGTGGCCGCCGACCACCCAGGGATCACCTACGTCGAGCTCGAGGGCGTCGATCACTTCGCCCTGATCGACCCGCTGTCCCCGGCCTTCCGCGACCATGTCTTGCCCACGCTCCGAGGTGACTGACCTACCGCGGCGAGGTGGTACCCGCGTCGCCGGGCCGTTCGGTGGCGGACGTCGAGACCTCCGCCGCTGTACCCTCGTCGACTCAGAGCGGCTGAATCCGCCTCCGTCGAAGTTGTCGAGCACCCCACCCTTGGCGATCATGTCTGCGCTGCTGGGAGCGCCGAAGCGAGGATCGGTGACGATCTCGGTCAGCGTCGCGACGCTGACCCGGCAGTTCGCCCTTCGGCGAGCACCGAAACGGATGAGTCCCGCACCTGACGGCTTGACGCCTCTGCCTTTCCGGGGAACGATGCTGATCCGACCGACCATCGAGGGGGAGATCGTGGAGTGGTTGCTAGTCGCCCTGCTCGCAGGTGGCGGTGGGTTCGCGGCCAAGCGGTGGAGAGAGCGGGTCGCGCTCGATCGGGAGAATCAGGAGGAGCTCCAGGGCGTCCAGCGCCTCGCCGACGAGGACGTCACCATCCTGGGAGAGCAACTTCAGCGCCTCGACGGCGAGGTTGCTGGGCGAGAAATGGACGAGCCGACCCGAGTCGACTACCAGACGGCGCTCGACTCGTATGAGTCAGCGCAACGCGCGGTACCACGTATTCGCAGTGCCGCGGAGATCAGCAAGATCACCGACACCCTGGCGACCGGTCGCTACGCGCTGGCATGCGTCCAAGCCAGGGTCTCTGGCCAGCGGTTGCCAGAGCTCCGCGTGCCGTGCTTCTTCAATCCGCAACATGGCCCGTCGGTCACTGACGTGATGTGGACACAGCGGGGCCGTGGGACGCGCACAGTCCCGGCCTGCGCCCAGGACGCGGCGCGGGTGGCCAAACACGACGCCCCTGAGGTCCGCATGGTGAAGGTCGGCTCCCGGACCGTCCCCTACTGGGAAGCCGGTGATGCCTTTCTGCCGTACAGCCAGGGCTACTTCGCCAGTGCCGCCGTGACGATCTGGACGTTCCAGGCACAGGCTCCGTTCTGGTCCGGAGATGAGTTCGGAGCCGGTCAAGGCGGAGGTGCTGGCTTCGACCACGGCAGCGGGTTCGACGGCGGCGGGTTCGATGGGAGCGGCGGGGGGGCGGCGGAAACAGCTGACCAGCTCAGCGCATGAAGCGGCCTGGCACCTGCAAGCCTGCCCGCCCTGGACCACGCGAAGGTCCCTCATCGCGGTAAGCCAACCCTCGAGCACCAGCTACGCCGCAGAGCAAGGCGGCCACACCAGCGCCTTGCGAGCTCTCGCAAGCCTGCCGTGACGTTGTCCTCCCCGCCCTCCGCACCTGACCCATCGACTCGTCAGGACCTCAGCAGCGTAAGAGTTGTCAACCACACCCTGACTTGTGGCAAGGCATCGATCGAGTGCTCATGGACCCGCGGACGCGTCGGTCTGTCCGGTGCCGGAGTCGGTCTCACCCGGGCGCTTCGTGGCGGCGGTCGGGGCTTCGCCGGCGGACGGAGTCTCGGGCAGCGGTTCCTGGCCGGGTGCGACCGTCTCGACCGAGACCGACGACTCCGCTGAGGTGCCCGAGCTTGAGCTGGACGACCCGACCAGACCATCCTCATCGAACTTTTCGAGCGCCTCGCCTGCGGCGATCATCTCCGGACTTGTGATGACGCCGAATCGAGGGTCTGTGACGATCTGTCGCAGCGTCACGACGCTGACCGGCAGGTCCCACTCGGCAAGCGGGGCGGTGTCGTCCCGAGGCGCGAACGACGTGCCTGGCAAGTGCTCGATCACACCGACGACCTGGTCGGCCCGACGGACGCCGGAGTAGACCACGTAACCCGTCGACCCGCCTGCGTCATACTTCTCGACCGTGATGACCAGCTTCCCTCCGTCAGGCAGCGTCGCCTTCTGACAGTCGAGGACTTTGCCATCCGGAGTGCCCGGCGCGCAGCCCGGCTGGCTATCCCACGCCTTCACCTGCGTCGTCGCGATCAGGTCGAGCTGCACCTTTCCCCGGTCGGTGTCCAGGCCAAGAGAGACGAACACCGCCGATGGCACCGGGGTGCCTCCCCCCGTGCCCGCACCGACAAGCTCGTCGTCCGGCAGGTGTTCCAGTGCCACGGCGACGAGGCTGCGTGGAGTGGAGGGCACGGTCGGAGCCTGCGATACCGACCCGTCGGCGGGGCCCGTGGAGTCGGAGTCGAAGAGACCCTGGCCGATTCCGACGTACGCGATGGCGGCGACGGCCGCCACTGATGCCACGGCCGCGCCGATACCTTGAGAACGTCGACGTCGACGCATCCCGGCGCCGAGATCCGACCCAGCGCCGACGAGCCGAGCCACGTCCGGGGAGATACCTCCCACCGCCGTCTCGAAGCGCTCCTTGAGCATGGTCTCGTCGAAGTCCATGGGGTTCCTCCCTCCAGCGGGGTCGGTGTGGCCGGTCATGGCGTGGCCGGTGTCGAGTCGGTGAGCTCCGCGCGGAGCCGAGCAAGTGCGCGCGAGGCGCGGGTGCGCACCGCGCCCTCGCTCAGGCCGACCGCCCCAGCCGTGTCGGCCACGGTGCGGTCCTCCCAGTAGCGGAGTACGACGACCGCGCGGTCCACCGGGTCGAGGGTGCGAAGCGCCTCGAAGAGCTCAAGCCGGTCGGGGGTCATGGGTGCCGCCCTGTCGGCCCCGAGGTCGACAGTCGGCAGCTCGGCGTTGCGGCGTACGCGCCGATGGGACAGGAACGTCTTCGTCAACGTCCCCCGCGCGTACGCCTCAGCCGAGTCCGCCCGTTGCACCTTGCGCCATGCGACGTACAGCTTGCCAAGCGTCGTCTGAACCAGATCCTCGGCGAGATGCCAGTCCCCACACATGAGGAGCGCCGAGCGGAACAGCCGCGGTGCGACAGCGGAGGCGAACTTCGTATAGGCCGAATCGTCAGCCATCCTGGCCTCTAGCACGTGGCGCCCCCTTTTTCACAGGCTCACCCCATTAGACGCCCCGACCGGCGCTGCCGTTACAAGAACGCCCCGACTTGTCAGAACGACGTCGAGCTATAGGTCAACGACGGTCTCACAAGTCGGCGAGGGGAGGCTCGGTCTTCGCTCGTACGTCGTCCTCGGTCACGTCCGGGGCAAGCTCAACGAGCTGCAGACCGTCGACGGTCACGTCGATGACGGCGAGATCAGTGATGATTCGCTGGACGACGCCGAGGCCGGTGTAGGGAAGTGAGCACTCGTTGACGATCTTGTAGGAGCCGTCACGGGCGACGTGCTCCATCAACACGATGACGCGCTTGGCGCCGTGGACGAGATCCATCGCGCCGCCCATCCCCTTGA
>Ga0136616_10000951_pt1 | contig 14722 bp, 15 predicted proteins | sample AntDrymUQ2992106_2_FD_106648 | JGI IMG/M metagenome (GOLD analysis project Ga0136616, IMG submission 106648) | Polar desert sand microbial communities from Dry Valleys, Antarctica - metaG UQ299 (21.06) | ecosystem: Environmental > Terrestrial > Soil > Desert | place: Antarctica: Dry Valley...
CATCGGCGGCAACTACGAAGGCGGCGAGATCGTCTACGGCGCCCGCCTGAAGGTCCGCCTGGCCGCCAAGCGCGTGCCGGAGGCGGTCGAGCGCTGGCTGCGCTTCTACGAGGGCGAGCGCACCGACGGCGAGCCGTTCAACGCGTTCGCCGAGCGCGTCGGGACCACGGCGTTCGAGGATCGGGTGCGCGACCTCGCGATGCCGATCGAGTTCGGCCTGGAGACGATGGAGCACTTCATGGACTGGAGCCGGACGGTGCCGTTCCAGGTCGTCCGCGGCGAGGGCGAGTGCGCGGTGTGACGCCCGCCGTATCGCTCACAGGCGACCGACGTTGCGGTCGATCCAGGCGATGCGGCGCTTCAGCCACCCGCGCAGGAAGCCCAGCTCGGCGCGGTAGCTGCCCCGCGCCACCGGGTTCGGCCAGATCCGCTGGTCGAGCACCGGCCAGCGACGGAAGTTGCGAGTCACCGCCCCGCGCAGCTCGCCGCGGCTGCGATCGACTGTGCGCAGGACGCGGCGCTGCAGCCCGGTGCGGCGCAGCTCGCGCCAGCGCGCCGCCATCCGGCGCGTGAAGCGGCGGTCGCGGTAGAGCCGCTCGGCCCAGTCGCGCTCGCGCAGCATCCACCCTTGGAGCCGGCGGCTGGGCCCGTAGTCCGAGTTGCCCGTCGAGATGTCGAAGTCCCAGACGGGCCCGAGGTGGAGCGTCTCGCCGCGCAGCGCCATGTAGGTGCTGGCGTGGAAGCCGTCCTGGTTCTTGAACAGCTCGTTGAGGAGCGCGAAGTCGACGGCCGAGCGCTCGTCGATGCGCCGGCGCCAGCTCCCGCACCCGTACAGCGCGCGCTCGGCGCCGCGGACCTTCGCCGCCAGCCGCTCGGCGCGGGCGCGCGAGAGGTCGCCGCGCTCCGGGTCCTCCCAGACGATCGGCCGCCGCCTGACGGGTGTCACGAACGATGGCGCCTTCGAGCGCGCCTGGAACGGGAACGTGAACTCGAACAGCGCCTCGCCCTGCACGCGGTCGTCGCCCAGCTCGAGCTTCTCCATCATCACGTAGACGCCGTGGTAGCGGCCGTTGAGACGCAGCTCGAGGAAGCGGGTGCGGGCGGCGTAGCGGCCGGTCCAGCGCGCCGTCTCGTAGGCGAGCACGTTGCGCATCAGCGTCTTGTCGTTGTAGGGCGCGTAGAGGACCCAGTCGCCGTCCTCGGGCATCCCGAGCAGCGGCGCCTTGCGGTCCTTCCCCTCGGCGTCGCGCAACTCGACCGCGTAGGACTTCTTCGGGAACATCTGCGAGGACTGACCGCGCGTCTCGATGCCGATCCGGCCGCGGTAGCCGGGCATGCGCAGGCTCGCCGAGACCTTGGGCTCGTTCGGGATCGGGCGGGAGGCGTCGATCCGCAGGACGGGCACGGCGGCGTGGGCCGCGGGGGCGGCCGCCGCCGCGCAGGCGGCGGCCGTCAGCGCCGCCGCACCCAGCCGGCTGTGCCGGCGAGCGCAAGCGAGCGCGAGGAGGGAGCGGGTCATGGCAGCAGACGATGCGTCCGAGCCATGAGAGTTCCGTGACCCCGTCATGAGAGCCTTCTCACATGCTTCGGCTAGCGTCGGTGAGCCAACGCCATGGTGCAGCGCGCCGTCATCCTCCTCGCGGTCGTCGCGGCGCTTGCGCTGGTGTTCCTGGTGCCCCGGGCCTTCGACGAGGCCAGCGGCGACCCGGGCGTCCCTCCGGTCCAGCTGCGCCCGGCTCGCCAAGGCCGAGCGGGAGGACTTCCTGCGCGTCGGCCAGGTCGAGCTGGGCGCGTTCACGGACGAGCTGCACGAGAAGGCGCTCGCGCTCGGCCGGCGCGACTGGGAGCTGGAGGCGCGCGGCGAGGCGCGGCTCGTCGGCGACCGCCAGCGCCTCACTCAGGCGATGATGGGGCTCGCGCAGAACGCGGTCCAGCACACGAAGGAGGGCGACCGGATCTGGATCGGCAGCGCCGTCGACGACTCGGAGGCGAGCCTGTGGGTCCGCGACACAGGGCCGGGCATCCCCAACCGCGACCAGGAGCGCATCTTCGAGCGCTTCGCGCGGACCAGCGCGAGCCGGCGGCGCTCGGAGGGCGCCGGGCTCGGCCTCTCGATCGTGCGCGCGATCGCCGAGTCCCACGACGGGCGCGTCGAGCTGGTCAGCCGACCGGGCGCCGGTGCCACGTTTACGATCGTGGTCCCCCTGCGAGGCCCGGAGGTGGCCGCACCGCGATGAGCCGCATCCTGATCGCCGAGGACGAGCCGCGACTGTCGTCGTTCCTGGAGAAGGGCCTCCGCGCCGCCGGGCACGCCACGACCGTCTGCGACGACGGCGTCAAGTGCGCGGCGATGGCGCGCGACGAGGAGTTCGACCTGATGATCCTCGACATCGGCATGCCGGGCCAGGACGGCTTCGCGGTGCTGCGCGACATGCGCGGCCGCGGCGAGCGGATGCCCGTGCTGGTCCTCACCGCCCGCGACGAGATCGCCGACACCGTGACCGGCCTGGACATCGGCGCCGACGACTACGTGACCAAGCCGTTCATCTTCGAGGAGCTGCTGGCGCGCGTGCGGGCGCGTCTGCGCGCCGGCCACGAGACCGGCGGCGGAGGCGGCGATCCGTTCGTCCTGACCGCCGGCGGCGTCACGCTCGACGTCCGCTCGCGCCGGGCGAGCACCGACGGGACGGACGTCGAGCTGACCGCCAAGGAGTTCACGCTGCTCGAGACGTTCCTGCGCCACCCGGGCCAGGTGCTCAGCCGCGAGCAGCTGCTCTCGCACGTGTGGGGCTACGACTTCGACCCCGGCTCGAACGTGGTCGACGTCTACGTCGGCTACCTGCGGCGCAAGCTCGGCCAGGAGCGCTTCGAGACGGTGCGCGGCATGGGCTACCGCCTGCACCCCGGCGATCAGGCGTGACGGCCGGGGCGTGCGGTCAGTACCAGCGCATGCGGGGCATCGGCTCCAGCGCGGGCGGGACGGGGGCGGCGGGGCGCTCGTCGACCAGGCCGGCCGGGTTGCGCGGCGCCTGCCGGTGACGGCGGAAGAAGAGGTGCTTGAACATGTTTTGCATCCTACAACGTATCTTCCTAGGACGCAAGTGATTAGGACGCAACTTTCTGCGACGCGACCTGCGGTAGGCTTCGATCCATGGCGGAGCGCGACGGCGTCGATGAGATCCTCGAGCAGTGGCGGCGCGAGCGCCCGGACCTCGACCCCTCGCCGATCGGTGTCGTCGGCCGCATCTCGCGGCTCGCGCGCGAGCTGGAGCAGCGGCTCGAGCCCGTCTACCGCGAGCACGGCCTCGAGCCCGGCTGGCACGACGTGCTGGCGACGCTGCGGCGCATCGGCCCTCCCCACCGCCTGCGCCCCACCGAGTTCTCGAGCACGCTGATGCTCACCTCCAGCGGCACCACCAAGCGCCTCGACCGGCTCGAGCAGGCCGGCCTCATCACGCGCGAGCCCGACCCCGAGGATCGCCGCGGGACCCTGATCGCCCTCACCGCCGCCGGCCACCGGCTCATCGACGCCACGACCGCAGCGCACCTGGACAACGAGCGTGACCTGTTGAGCGTGCTCACGGAGGCCGAGCAGCGCCGGCTCGCCGACCTCCTGCGCAAGCTCCAGCTCGGGCTGCCCGCGCGCTGAGCCGCCACGGGCGGTCGGGCTCAGTCGTAGTCGAGGCGCACGAGGGCCAACGTGACCGGGTCCAGCTCGACCTCGTAGTCGGTGCCCTGCTGGCGCATGGTCACCTCCCACTTGCCGTTGTCCTCGTCGCGCCGGACGTCGACCAGCTCCCGGGCACGACCTCGGTGGCGATGGCGATCGCCTGCCGGGCGGCCGGCGTGGAGGGGTCGACGAGGCGGTCGTCGTCGCGCAGCGGCCCGCGGGCCGCGAGGAGCACGACCACCGCGACGAGCCCGCAGGCGATCAGGCGCCCCATGGCCGCGCCCCCGGCGCGTGCGGCGCGAGCAGCGCCGCCAGCTCGTCGAGCGACGGGCGGTCGTCGGGCGGGGGCGCCAGGCAGGCGCCGATGGCGGCGGCCAGCGGCCCCGGGGGCGGCTCCGCGGTCCGCTCCAGCTGCGGGTAGCCCGCGGCCCTCTGCTCCTCGGTGTGCCACGTCTTCGACGGCCCGCTGTCGTCCGTCCACGAGCCGTCGTCCTCGTCGAACGCGGGCTCGCCGGTCGCGGCCTCGTACAGCACGGTGCCCAGCCCCCACACGTCGGCCGCCGGGCCGAGCGCGTCGCCGCGCGCCTGCTCGGGAGAGAGGTTGCACCAGGTGCCGACGCCCGCGCGATAGCGACCGGGGGCGCGCGCGAGCGAGAGGTCGATCAGCTTCGCGCGGCCGGCCTCGGCGACCACGTTGGACGGCTTGACGTCCAGGTGCAGGACGTGGCGCCCGTGCAGGTAGCGCAGAGCGGAGGCGAGGTGCAGCCCGAGCCACGCCACCTCCTCGGCGTCCAGCCCGTCCGGATGGCGGTCGACCAGGTGCGCGAGCGTCTCGCCGTCGAGCGTCTCCATGACCACGATCGGGTGCGGCTCCGTGCGCAGCTCGTAGCCGCGGACGATGTGCGGATGGGCCAGCTCGGTCAGCAGGCGCCCCTCGTGGACGAGCGCCAGCCGCGCGCGGGCGTCGTCGCGCCGGTCGGGGCGCAGCGTCTTGGCCACGCACAAGCACGCGCGCTCCTCGCTCCACACCTCGAACGTGTCCAGCCGCCGCGTGCGGCTCAGGTGCTCGATGACCACCAGGCCGGGCGCGAGCAGCGTCCCCGAAGCGCCGGTCACGCCACCACCCCAGGGGTCAGATCTTGCATTCCATCACTCTGACTTGCGGTGCGCGAAGGCAAGATCTGACCCCGCTCGAGGACGACGATCTCGTCGGCGGCGGCGGCCAGCTCGCGGTCGTGGGTGATGAGCAGCGTCGCGCGGTCGCGCATCAGGCGTCGCAGCGGCTCGACCAGCCGGCGGGACGCCTCGGCGTCGAGCCCGGCGGTCGGCTCGTCGAGGATCAGCACGGGCGCGTCCTGGAGCAGCGCGCGGGCCATCGCCACGCGCCGGCGCTGCCCGCCCGAGAGCGCGCGGCCGCGCTGGCCTGTCCGGGTCGCGGTGCCGTCGGGCAGCTCGTCGGTGAGGCCCGCGACCGCGAGCGCTGCGGCGATCTCCTCGTCGGTGGCGTCCGGGCGGCCGTAGGCGACGTTCTCACGCACGGTGCCGTCGAACAGCGGCGCGTCCTGCAGCAGCAGCGCCACGTGCTCGCGCAGCGAGCGCAGCGTCACGTCGCGCACGTCGTGGCCGTCGACGCGCACGACACCGGAGTCGGGGTCCGCGAAGCGCACGGCCAGCTTGGCGAGCGTCGACTTGCCCGCGCCGCTCGCCCCGACGACCGCCACGCAGCGCCCGGGGCGAACGAGCAGGGACACGCCGTCGAGGGCGGGCTCCTCCGCGCCCGGGTAGCGGAAGCTCACGCGCTCGAGCTCGAGCTGCCCGCGCACCCGGGTCAGCGGCCGCGCGCCGGGGGTGTCGGTCACGCGCGGGCGGGTGTCGAGCAGCTCGATCACGCGCTCGGCGCCGGCCGACGCCTCGAACACGGTCTGTCCCAGCCGCGAGAGGTCGCGCACGGGCCGGTAGAGCTGCGACAGGTAGGCGAGGAACGCGAGCAGGCCGCCGAGGGTCAGGTCGCCGGCGGTCAGCGCCCACGTGCCCATGACGATGATGAGGATCGCGCCCGCCAGCTCGATCAGGTCGATCACGGGGGCGAACAGGCCGCCGATGCGGGTGCCGGCCATCTCCGCGGCGATGGCGCCCTCGCTCTCGCGCCGGAAGCGGGCCAGCTCGCGTTCCTGCGCGTTCGCGGACTGCACCAGCGCGGCGTTGCCGAGCGACTCCTCGGCCACGGCGCTCAGCGAGCCGCTGCGACGGCGGCGCTCGCGCGCGGCGCGCCGGGCCAGCCGCGCGAAGCGCTGGGCCGCGAACGCGAAGACGGGGACGACGAACAGCGACGCCAGCGCGAGCTTCCACGAGAGCAGCGCCAGCGCGCCGGCGAAGAAGAAGATCCGCGCGCCCGCCTGCACGACCTCGGCCAGCGCCGACAGCAGAAGCGTCTCGATGGCATGGACGTCGCCGGTGATCCGCGCCAGGACGTCGCCGTGGCGGCGGCGGTCGAGCGCGTCGGGCTCGAGCGCGTGCAGGTGGGAGAGCAGCCGCGTGCGGACCGCGAGCGTGAAGCGCTCGCCGACCCACGTGGCCGCGTACTCGTCGCCGAACGAGAGCGCGGCACCGACCAGCGCGAGGCCGAGCATGAGCGGGATGTAGACGGCGAGCGGGCCGAGCGTCTCGGCCACCAGGACGTCGTCGACGATCAGCTTGAAGAGCCAGATCTCCGCCGCCTCGACGGCGGGCAGCAGCGCGGCGAGCGCGATGCCCACGGCGAACAGCTTGCGATACGGGCGCGCCAGCGGCCAGAAGCGGCGGACGACCTCGCGCAGCGGCACGGTCGGCGCCGCCTCGACGACGCGGTCGTCGTCGGGGGCGGGAGCGAGTGAGGTGGCGAGGCGGTCGAGGAGGCGCATGGGAGGGTCTCGTTAACGGCGCCCGGACCGGTGGCAGAGCACCGGTCCGGGCGGGGTGGTTCTGTCGGTTCTGACCTACGAGTTGGAGCTGCGGCTCCGGTTGCGGCGACGGCGCCGTCGCCGGCGCCGGCGACGGCCGGAGTTGCTGTTGCTGTCACTGTTGCTGGAGGAAAGACGCGCCGCGGCGCTGATCCCCTTGAACGAATGGTGGGCCATGAGGCTCTCCTTCGATGTAGTGGGCTTGCTTGCTGAAACCAATATGCCCCCGCCCGGTGAGGGATCGGTGAGGGCACGATGAGAAGAACTTCACGTTGCCTCGGCGGCCAGCGCCTGGTCCATCCATGCCACCCGGAGCGTCAGCCAGTCCTGCAGCGCGGTGATCTCCTCGGCGTAGGAGGCCCGCGCGGGATGCAGGGAGTTCACCGGCCGCGCAAGCACGTTCCAGGTGCGGAAGTTGCGTGCCGCCGGCGCGGCGAGCGAGCCGCTCTGCTGCTCGAGCGAGCGCTGCAGGAACTCCGCAAGCCCGTCCCGGCGCACCGCTCGCCAGCGCGCGACGAGCGACCGCATGAACCCCGGGTCGCGCATCAGCGGCCCGCCCCAGGGACGGTCGACCGAGCGCCACCCCTCCGGGCCGAGCTGCCCGACCTCGGCCGCGTTGCCCGCGGACACGTCCAGGTCCCAGATCGGGCCGAGCCGCAGCGGCCCGCTCGGGCCGAGCCGCATGTGCGTGCTGGAGAAGAACGCGTCCTGATTGCGGAAGAGCTCCTGGACGAGCATGAAGTCGACCGCGCTGCGCTCGTCGAGCCAGCGCCGCCAACCACGCACCGGGTCGGCCGCCTCCGGGCCGTACAGCACGGTCTCGAAGCCGTCGATCGCCGCCTGCGCGCGGCGGCGCTCCTTGCCGGAGACCTTGTCGCCGGCGTCGGCGATGCGCACCGGCGAGCGGGTGGCGGGCCCCGTCACGATCTCGTCGCCGCGATCGAGCTTGGCCTCGGTCGTGAGCTCGAGCAGCATCGTCTTCTTCCGCTCGCGAATGCGGCGGTCGTTCAGCTCGAGCGGCTCCATGAGCACGTACACGCCCCGGTAGCGGCCGTCGAGCAGCAGCTCGACGTGGCGCGTCCTCGGCGCGTAGCCGCCGAGCCCGCGCGCCGTCGCAAAGGCGAGGACGTTGCGCAGCAGGCTCCGGTCCGCGTGAGAGGCGTGCAGGACCCAGTCCGCGTCGCGCGGCAGCCCGAGCAGCCGCACCTCGCGGTCGCCGCCCTGCCGCGTGCGGGTCTCCAGCGCGTAGGACTTCTTCGCCCAGACCTGCGAGATCTGGCCGCGATGCTCGATGCCGATGCGGCCGTCGTAGGCGCGCGCCCGGTCGCGGGGCCGGTTCAGACGGCGGCCGGGACGGTCGATCACGCGCATCCGGGCCGCGACCTTCGGCTCGTCGCGGATCGTCCTCGGGGAGGTGATGCTCACCAGCGGAAGGCGCGTGGCGACGCGGTCGCCGGCCGCCTCGGCGGCGGGCGGAGCGGCAGCGGGCAGCGCGACGGCCAGCACGGCGACCGCGACTGCGACGGCGGCCGGCAGCGCCGTGAAGTGCCGCCGCAGCAGGTGCCGGAACGGGTTGCTCTTGACGCCGGGGTGCGTGAGGCCGATCCCGAGGCAGTACTTGCTGCAGTTGCGCTCCGGGCGCGCGCCGAGTGCCTTGAGCACGTCGTCCGCACGTGCCGCGCCCCGAATGGACTTGCTCTCGACGATCGCGATCCCGTCGGCCATCCGCCCGCGGGTGCCATCGGGCGCGGAGTACTCGAGCGCGAAGTCGCATGTCAGGCGCTCGGCAAGGGTCGGGGCCACGATCGTCAGCCTCCTGTATGTCATCGTCAAGGACGGGTGGAGATGCTCGTCGAGCCCGCCGCCGTAGCTGCGCTTCAGGCACTCGAGCAGGAACGTCAGGGCCGGCTCCGTCAGCGACTCCGCCAGCCCGGGGTCGTAGCCCATGCGGTGCTTGACGGTGCGCCCCCGCGCGCCCTTGACCTTGACCTCGAAGGCGCAGTCGCCGCTGTCGAGGTACTCGCGCGCGCGCGCCTTGAAGCGCCTGCGCCGGCGCTGGAGGTGATCGCGATACGTCACGAGGCCCGCCGTGTCGTAATAGGTGGTCCGGTACTCGAACTCCCGGATCCCATCGATCTCCAGCGCCGCATGGCTGTCGCGCAGCGCCTCCAGCAGCCGGCCGAGCGTCTCCACCTCGAGCACGTACTTGCGGTCCATGCGCTCCAGCAGGGCGGCGGTCGCCTCGAGCTCGGCCAGCCCGATCGGGCGCAGGCCGTCAACGAGCGTCGACGACTGGCGCATCGAGCCGGCTCTCCGGTGCGTGTGGGGTCGTGGGCTGCTCGGCGTAGCGCACGACGGCGCGCGTGGTCTCCCGCACGTAGTCGAGCTCCGTGACCTTGACCTCGGTCACGCGGGCGTTCAGCCGTTCCTCGAGGTGGCGCCGCAGCGCGTCGGCGTCGGAGAAGATGACCTCGAGCGTGACCTCGAGGCGGTTGGTCCGGCGCAGCAGCCGCGGGTGGTCGGCGACCAGCGCGGTCGCGAGCACGATCGCGGAGAGCACGATCATGAAGACCGCGCCGCCCACCTGCAGGCCGTTGACCAGCGCGAGCACGAGCGCCAGGAAGAAGTAGCCCATCTCCTCGAACTCGAACGGCTCGCTGCGCAGGCGCAGGATCGAGAGCACCGCGAACAGGCCGAAGCCGATGCCGACGCTGATGTTGCCGCCGGCGATGACCTGCAGCGCGATCAGCAGGCCGACGTTGAACAGGGTCAGCACCACGAACGTGTCGCGCCGGCGGTGGCGCCGGTAGTAGAGCCCGTAGGCCAGCAGCGTGATCGCCGCCAGGTCGAGGCCGATCCGCAGCAGCAGGTCGCCGTAGGCGGGGGCGGCGGCAATGACGGTGGGGACGTTCATGCCCCCAACCTCGGCCGCGCCCGTGAGAGCCCCGTGAAACGGCGATGAGGACGTTCTCATCGGCCCCTCACGCCGGGCTAATGACCGGCCGCGACCTTGGCTGCCATGAACACAGGCAACTCCACAGACGGCGGCTGGGACCTCGCCCCGGGCGACGAGATCGCCCCGGGCCTGCGGGCGGTGCGCCCCATCGGCGGCGGCCTGCGCTACGAGGCCCATCTCGCCCACAGCGACCACCTGCGCGCGCTGGTCGTCGTCAAGCTCCTGCGCCGCGAGGCGGTCGGGGACGCCGGCGCCCTGACCGGCCTGCACGGCGAGTGGCGGCTGCTCGAGCGCCTCGCCCACCCCATGCTGCTGCGCGGCTTCGGGGCCGTGCTCGACGGCCCCCACCCGCACGTGGTGCTCGAGCTGATCGAGGGGCCGCGACTGTCGACGCTGATCCGCCGGCACGGCGTCGACCTCGAGCAGCTGCTGCCGCTGGCGCTGAACCTCTGCTCGGTCCTGCACTACCTCGAGCGCGAGGCCGTCGTGCACCTCGACGTCAAGCCGCGCAACATCATCATGGGCGCCGAGCCGCGCCTGATCGACCTCAGCATCGCGCGCCGGCTGGACGCGCTCGGCGAGCTGCGCGGGCCGGTCGGCACCGACGCCTACATGGCGCCCGAGCAGTGCGAGCCGTCGCTGTTCCGCGAGATCGGCCCCGCGGCCGACGTGTGGGGACTCGGCGCGACGCTCTACGAGTGCGTCTCCGGACGCCGCCCGTTCGAGGGGCGCAGCCACGAGCGCTTCCCGCAGCTGCACGAGCTGCCGCGGCCGCTGGGCGACCGCGTGCCCGCGGCCATCGCGGCCGCCGTCATGGCGTGCCTCGAGTTCCGCCCCGCCGACCGGCCCCGCGCCGGCGAGCTGGGCGACGCGCTCGAGCCCCTCGTCGGGGCCCTCCCGGCCCCGCGGATCGGCCGATTCCGGCCGCGACGGACCAACCACCATCAGGAGGTACTCGCATGACCATGGGACGACTCGCAGTGATCGCGCTCGCCGCGGTGCTCGCGTTCGGCGGCCTCGGGACGGCGCTCGCCCTCAGCGGCGACGACGACTCCACCGCCCAGGCGGACCCCATCGAGCTGCGCAAGGACGATGCAGGCGACGACGTCCTCGTAGGGGAGGACGACGACGGACCGGAAGGCGACGGCGACTCCACCAGGGGTGACGACGGCACCGGCGGCGGGAACCACACCGGCGACGGCGACTCCACGCGCGGCAACGACGGCACGAGCGGCGGCGACAACACCGGCGACGGCGACTCCACGCGCGGCAACGACGGCACCCGCGGCGGCGACAACACCGGCGACGGCGACTCCACGCGCGGCAACGACGGCACCGGCGGCGGCGACAACTCGTACGTCGCTCCGGCCGCCGGCGGCGACGACGACTCCGACGGCGGCGGCTACGCCGGCGGCTCCGACGACGGCGGCACCTGAGCCTCGCGATCGGCAGGAGCACAGGACCCGCGGGGGCGCCTCACGGCGCCCCCGCGGTGCGTGGTGCTACGGCCGCAGCGCGTCCGCCTGCGCCTGCGTGGTGATGACCGCCCCGGCCGGGACCTGCGCGCCGTCGGGCAGGTCGATCGGGTCGTCCGCCGGGCCGACGACCACCGCGCGGTCGCCGATCGTGACGTCGTCGCCCACCACGGCCAGGAAGACGATCGCGTCGTCGGCGATGGTCAGGCGGTCGCCGACGCGCAGCGGCCCGTGGAAGACGACGTTGTCGTCGGTGTCCAGCCCGCTGCCGATGTCGATCCGCTCGCCGCTGAGCGCGTGGAACGTGACCCGGTCCTCGATCTGCGCGCCCGCGCCGATCACGACCGGCGAGCCCTCGTCGGCGCGGATCGACGTCCGCCGCCCGACCGCGCTCCCGGCGCCCAGCCGGACGTCGCCCACGATGCGGGCGAACGGCTCGCGCTGCAGGCCGCGCCCGATCGTCGGCCGCCGCCCGGGGTTGAAGCTCGTGCGCGGCGAGGGCCCGACCCCCACCACCGCCCGGTAGCCGCGGCGCCGGTAGAGCTCCGCGTAGCCCTCGGAGAACTCGCGGTTGACCTCGAGCACCTCGCGCTGGAAGTCGGCCTGCGCCTCCTCGTTGTCCTGGACGTTGGTGCGGTCGGCGAGGCACACGCGGCGGCCGGGATCGGCCCGCAGGAGAGTGTTGCCCGCGACGAACACGCCGCTGCCGGTGCGGACGTCGCCGAAGCGCTCCACCAGCGGGCTGATGAGCTGTCGTTGACGACGACCGGCGCGCGCTCGCTGATGCGCACGAGGCCCCGGTCGCGTTCCTCCTGGGCGAGCGCGACGCCCGCACCTCCCGTCGCCGCGACCGCCGCCGCGGCCGCGACGGCCGCACCCGGGTCCCACCTCTGCGCTTGCGCTGCTCGTGCATGCGAAGCCTCCCTCGCGTCGAATGGCCGGCGGGCCCCCTCGACCCCTTCTCGACCGCAGCGGGCCGACCTTAGGCGGCAGTCCTGAGAGGCCTCTCAGCTCAGGTCGCGGAGGTCGACCTCGAGCCGGGAGCCGACGCCGTGCGCGGTGCGGATCGCGGGACCCCCCAGCTTGCGGCGCAGGTAGCCGACGTACTGCTCGACGGTGTTGGCGGCGGTGCGCGGCTCGTCGGGCCACGCTTGGGCGAGCAGCTGCTCGCGCGTGAGCGTCTGGCCCGGATGGCGCAGGAACGCGCACAGCAGCCGGTACTCGCGCACGGTCAGGGCCACGGGGCCGCGCGTGTAGACGGCGCGCCCGTCGCGCAGCTCGAGCGTCCAGCCCGGGGTGGGCTCGCGCGGGGACTGACGGCTCATGGACGGGCGCTCGCCACGGGCATGGGGGAGTTTCTCCCATTTTCCGGTCGGTCACGCATGAGAGTCGCCTCACTTGGGCGGAGCGGGAGCGGGCGCCGCGCCGCTCGCGCGGGATATCCTGCCGCGGCCGATGTTCTCCAAGGTCCTGGTCGCCAACCGAGGCGAGATCGCGATCCGCGTGATCCGCGCGCTCGACGAGCTCGGCATCGCCTCCGTCGCCGTCTACTCGGAGGCCGACCGCGACGCCCAGCACGTCAAGCGGGCCGGCGAGGCGTTCCTGCTCGGGCCGGGGCCGGCCACCGAGTCCTACCTCAACGTCGACAAGCTGATGGAGGTCATCGAGGCCTCCGGGGCCGAGGCCGTGCATCCGGGCTACGGCTTCCTGGCCGAGAACGCCGCCTTCGCCCGGCGGCTCGAGCAGGCGGGGATCACGTTCATCGGGCCGCCCGCGAGCGCGATCGACGCGATGGGCTCCAAGACCAAGGCGCGCGAGCTGATGCAGGACGCAGGCGTGCCGATCGTCCCCGGCACCACCGACCCGGTCGACACCGTCGAGGACGCCGCGAGCATCGCCGAGGACATCGGCTATCCGATCGCGGTCAAGGCCGCGGGCGGGGGCGGCGGCAAGGGCTTCCGCGTCGCGCTCGAGCCGGACACGCTCTCCGACGCCTTCGAGGGTGCCGCGCGCGAGGGCGAGAAGTTCTTCTCCGACGCGACCGTCTACCTCGAGCGCTACCTGCCCGACCCGCGCCACGTCGAGGTCCAGGTGCTGGCCGACAAGCACGGCACGGTGGTGCACCTCGGCGAGCGCGACTGCTCGATCCAGCGCCGTCACCAGAAGCTGATCGAGGAGTCGCCGGCGCCGATGGTCGACGACGGGCTGCGGGAGAGGATCGGGAAGATCGCCACCGACGCCGCCGAGGCCGTCGGCTACCACGGCGCCGGGACGATCGAGGGCCTGCTCCAGGACGGCGAGTACTTCTTCCTGGAGATGAACACGCGCGTGCAGGTCGAGCACTGCGTGACCGAGGAGACCACCGGCGTGGACATCGTCCGCGAGCAGATCCTGATCGCGGACGGCGAGAAGCTCTCCTTCTCCCAGGACGACGTCCGCCTGCACGGGCACGCGATCGAGTGCCGCATCAACGCCGAGGACGCCTCGAAGAACTTCGCGCCCGCGCCCGGCACGGTCGCGCACTACCGCGAGCCGTCGGGGCCGGGGGTGCGCGTGGACTCGGGCGTCGTCTCGGGCACCGAGATCACGCCGCTGTACGACCCGATGGTGGCCAAGCTGATCGTCTGGGACGCCGACCGCGAGCGGGCCACACGGCGCATGCTGCGCGCGCTGGACGAGTACGAGATCGAGGGCCTCAAGACCCTGATCCCGTTCCACAAGGCGATCATGGCCTCCGAGCAGTGGGCGAACGGGGAGACCTGCCGCGACCTGATCGAGGACAGGGGCTGGCTGAAGGCGCTGGCGTTCGAGAAGGTGCAGACGGCGGACGAGGACGAGGCGGAGCTGGAGGAGCGCTCGTACACCGTCGAGGTGTCGGGCAAGCGCTTCGAGGTCGTGGTGCACGGCGAGGCGATCGCGGCGGCCGCGCCCGCGGGCGCGAACGGAGCCGCGCGGCCGGCGCCCCGGCGCGAGCGCACCTCCGGCGGGGGCGGCGGAGGCGGCGACACGCTGGCCTCGCCGCTGCAGGGCAACGTCTTCAAGGTGCTCGTCGAGCAGGGCGCCGACGTCGAGGAGGGCGCGCTCATCTGCATCATCGAGGCGATGAAGATGGAGAACGAGATCACCGCCCACAAGGCCGGCAAGGTGTCCGAGCTGGCGGTCTCCGAGGGCGGCTCGGTGAGCACGGGGGACACGATCGCGGTCATCACCTCCGCCTCCGAGTGACGCTCGAGCGGGGCGGCGCGGTGCGAGGTGGCGCGGCCGAGCCCGGACGTCTCGAACGGCAGGCATCGAGGCGGAGGGTCCCAACGTCGAACCGGGTTCCTCCACAGCGGGCGGGTCGACGTTGAACACCCTATGCGTCCCGAATGTCGAGTGGGCCCCCGCGCGGAGGGCGGTTCGACGTTTGCCGCCCGAAGTCGGCACCCCACCCCCTACCCAGCCGCAGTCGACGTTCGCGCGAGCCGCCGCCCGACGTGATGTACTACCGGCCCGCCTCCGGACCTCCGCGCTGCCTCACCCGTTGACCGATTCGAACGCCTCCGGCTTCCGCGCCCTCGCGATGGCGTTCGTGCTGGCGCTGGCCGTCGCGCCGGTGGCCGCCGCGCAGGAGCCGACGCCGGCGCCCGCGCCGCCCGCTCCAGCGCCCGCTCCCGTTGCCGCGCCCGCGCCCGCGCCCGCG
>Ga0136616_10000952_pt1 | contig 14720 bp, 15 predicted proteins | sample AntDrymUQ2992106_2_FD_106648 | JGI IMG/M metagenome (GOLD analysis project Ga0136616, IMG submission 106648) | Polar desert sand microbial communities from Dry Valleys, Antarctica - metaG UQ299 (21.06) | ecosystem: Environmental > Terrestrial > Soil > Desert | place: Antarctica: Dry Valley...
ATCCCCGCTGGGGGGTTCGCCCACCTGCCGCTGGCGGTAACAGTTGCGCCCGGTCCGCTGCCGCGCGCCGGGCGCTACCCGCTGCGTGTGGTGGCCCGCACCGTCGACGAGCCCGTAGTGTCCACTGCCGACGACGTCCACATCGACGTCGAGCCCTACGACGCGCTGTACGTGCGTACGCAGCCGAGCGAACCGCAGTGCCGCGGCCGCGAGCCGGCCAGGCTCCAGGTGCTCGTCCACAATGACGGCAATCGGCCGGTGACGGCGTACGCGCAGATCGAGGTCTCACCGGCGCTCGGCGCCACCTGGAGAGCGAGCGCCCCTACCCGGCTGGAACCCGGCGAGCAGATGCGGCTGCCCCTGGAGCTGGCGCCCAGGTCGACGTTCTGGCTGGGTCGGCCGCGGACACTGCGCTGGTGGGTCTCGGCAGCCGCCGACAGGGGCCACGGCGAGCAGGCAGTCGCGCAGGTGACCCAGCACGGGCGGATCTCGGGCGCGGAGCTCATCGGGGCGGTCGTGCTCGTTGCCACCCTGGTGGTGCTGGTGATGGCGGCGCTCACCAGCCGGTGAGGCGCTACTCGGCCGTGACGACGGCGAACGCGAACCCGTCGTACCCCTTGCTGCCGACCGTCTGAATCGCGGTGGCGGCGATGCGCGGCTCGGCGGCCATCGCGTCGTACATGCGGCGAATCCCCTGCACCTGTGCGTCCGCGCTCTCAGCGTCGAGCACCTCGCCCTTGCGGACGACGTTGTCGACGACGATGAGGGCGCCGGGCCGGGACAGCGCGACGGCCGCTGTGAAGTAGTCCGCGGTGCTCGGTTTGTCGGCGTCGATGAAGACGAAGTCGTAGGGGCCGCCGCCCTCCGCGACAAGCTGCGCCAAGGTGTCGGCGGCGCGGCCGAGGCGTACGTCGACGACATCGCCGAACCCGGCCCGGCCGAGGTTCGCGCGCGCCACCTCGGCGTGCTTCGGCTCCACCTCCAGGGTGAGCAGCCGGCCGCCTGGGGGCAGCGCCCGAGCCAGCCAGATCGTGCTGTAGCCGCCCAGCGTCCCGACCTCGAGGATCGACCGCGCAGCCTGGGCCCGCGCCAGCAGCATCAGCAGCTTGCCTTGATTGGGCGAAACCTGGATCGCCGGCAGGTCGGCGGCCGCACTGTCGCGCAGCGCGGCCTCCAGCACCGGATCGGCGGGCACCAGCAGGTCGCTGATGTAGCTGTCGACCGCGCTCCACTGGTCCTGCCCCATGACGACCTCCAGCTGTCTGCTTGCCCCGGTGGCGTCAGTCACCGGTGGTCCCGTCGGCCATCTCGCGCAGCAGGTCCAGATGACCGTTGTGGCGGGCGTTCTCCTCGATGAGGTGTAGCAGCACCCACCGGAGGGTCGGTCGCTCCCCGGAGCGAAGCGGCATCGTCGACCGGTTCTCGAGCTCGAGCCCCGCGACGATGGCGTCCGTGCGTCGCGCCTGGTCGGCGTACTCCTGAAGCAGCTGAGCGATCGGGGTCTCGGCGCCGATGGAGAATTCCTTGTCCGGCTCCTCGTCGGTCCACGGCCCGAGGTCAGGGCCGCCGATGAAACGGTTCTCGATCCATGAGTGCTCGACCCAACGCAGGTGGCTGACGACGCCGCCGATCGACATGAGCGGCGATGTCGCCAAGGGTCTGGCGCTGACGTGGTGGGCTGCGATGCCCTCGCACTTCGCCGCGGCCGTCTCTCGGGTGTACTGCAGCATGGTGAGCAGCGTGCTGCGCTCGTCCCATGCCGGGGGGGTGTCCGTTCTCGCCACGCCGCAAAGCCTCTCTTGGGAGCGGCTGTCCTGTCGATTCAGCACTCGACCACGTGATCGGCGTAGGTCGTTGTCATGCGCACCTCGCACGACAGCTCTTCCCCGATGGCCGGGGGTGGCACGGACGCGGGTAGCAGCAGCAGGCTCACCTGCATGTGCGGCGGCTCGGCGTACCACCGGCGCCGCCCCGCCCAGCTGAACGGGCTCAGCGCATGTCCCCCCGCTCCCAGCGCCCCCGCCGCGAGGACCTGCGCCCGGGCGCGCACCCCGCGGACCGCCTTGGGCGCCTCCATGCCGACCCCGTGCGCAGTGCCCCCGGAGACCACGACGAGGTGGCCGGGCCGACGCGCCCGCCGCTGGCGATAGCCGAAGCGGTCCCCGGCTCGCAGCGGGTGCACGTCGAGGACCGACCCTCGCGCCTGCAGCGCCGCACGGTCACCGAGCCACAGGGCAGTGCCCACCCGCGGCCGCAGGGTTATCCGGGGGTGCCGGCGGTGCAGCTCGGCGAGTTCACCGGCGGCGAGGTGGCTGACCCATGCCTGGTCGCAGCGCAGGCCGAGGGCGTAGAACCGCGCCAGCCAGTGGGTGACCTCCCCCACGGCACTCGCCGAGTCCCCCGGCCGGCGCAGCGGGAGGTGCAGGGCGATCCCTTCCAGTCGTACGCCGTCTGGTCCGGCACCGCCGAGCAGTTGGCGGCAGGACACCACGTCGGTCTCGCTCAGCCCGTGCCGGCGCATGCTCGTCAGCGGCTCCAGGACCACCCGATGTTGCTGGCCGCTGGCCGCGAGGGCACGCAGGGCGGAGAGGTCGGAGACGGTGTGGACGAGCCGCTTCGTCGGGACGCCGCGCCCCGACCCGGTGGACCGGTCGGCTGCTCGGTGCGGTGCCATGACGAGCACGTCGCCACGGAACGCGGCGGCCACCTCGGGGCCTTCGTCCGCCGTCCCGACCGCGATCGTGTCGACGTCGAGTCGGGCCGCCTCGGCGGCCAGCCGGGTGACGCCCAGGCCATAACCGTTGCCCTTCACCACCGGCACCAGGCCGGGGTAGCGGTCCGCCATCGCCTGCAGGTGCGACCGCCAGCGGTCGGCGTCGACGTAGAGGGTGAAAGGCACTGTGTCCTACCGCCTTCGCAGGTACAGCTGGAAGGCCTCGTGCAGCACCCGGTTGAGGGGTAGGTCCCACTCGCCGAGGCACTCGAGGGCCTCGCCACCGGTGCCGATCTTGAACTGCAGCAGTCCGACGAGCGGATCGTCCGGCTCCAGCGAGTCGCTGATGCCGCGCAGGTCGTACAGCTGCGCCCCCGTGGCGCGCGCATCGCAGATCATGCGCCACTGAACCGCGTTGCTGGGCTTCAGGTCTCGGCCGACCGTGGAGCTGGCGCCATAGGAGTACCAGGCGTGGATGCCGACCTGGACCATGAGCGCCGCCGCGTGCAACGTGCCGTGATGGCGGGCGAGGTAGAGCCGGATCCGGTCCGGGTGCTCAGCGGACAGAGCGGCGTACATGCGCTGGAAGTAGGCGAGTGGTCGGCTGGTGAAGCGGTCGCGGCGCGCAGTTTCGACGTACAGCGCATGGAAGGCGGGCAGATCGGCCGGGCCGCCCGGGTCGACCTCGACGCCTGCCTTCTCCGCCTTGCGGACGTTGCGCCGCCACTGCTGGTTGAAGCCGGCGAAGATCTCTTCAGGCGTGCGGTCGGTGAGCGGCAGATGGAAGAGATAGCGCGGTTGATAGTCGGCGAACCCGCCGGTGTCCGGTCCCTGGCGCCAGCCCAGGTCGGTGAGCTGCCCGGCCACTTTTTCCGCGGCGACGTCGATGGCGTCCGGCGGCAGATGGGCGAGCCGGCGGTGGCGTCCCTCCCGCGCCGCCCGCAGGCCCGCTTTGACCGTCTCCGCCTTCCATCGGCGTACGACGACCGGCGGGCCCATCTTGACGGAGAACGCTCGCCGCCGTTTCAGGTGAGCGACGAAGGGCCGCAGCCACTCGGCGAGATCGCCGGACTCCCAGTCCAGCAGCGGCCCCTCCGGCACGTAGGCCAGCGCCCACCGGGTCCGCGGGATGCGCCGGTAGAGGACCAGGGCCGCCCCGCGTAGCCGGTCGTCGCCGTCAACCCAGCCCAGCGACTCCGCCGACCAGTCGCTCTTCACCTCGCCCCACGCCGGACACTGCAGGAAGCTCGCCGACGGCAGGCTTTCGACGTACGCCAGGTGCTCAGCGCGGCTGAGCGGACGTACGAGCATCGGATCAGCGACCCTGGCGGCTGCGCAGGTAAGTGATGTCCGCGCCTTGTCCGGTGGCGCCGCCCGGGGTCTCGCAGACGACCGGCGCGCCCGCCGCCGCCACGACGGCAGTGATGAGGTCGGGGTCGATCCGGCCCCGCCCGAAGTTTTCATGGCGGTCGCGACCGGAGTCGAACGCGTCCTTGCTGTCGTTGGCATGCACAAGGTCGACGCGTCCGGTGATCGCCTTCACCCGGTCGGCCACGTCGAGCAGCTCTTCCCCGCCGGCGTGGAAGTGGCAGGTGTCGAGGCAGAAGCCGAGCCCGTCGTCGGCCACGCCGGCCAGTGCATCCCACAACCGGGCCACGGCGTCGAGGTGGCGGGCCATCGCGTGGTCGCCACCGGCGGTGTTCTCGATGAGGACCGGGACCGCGCACTCCATCCGCTCGAACGTCTTACGCCAGTTGTCACGGCCTACCGCGGGGTCGTCACCGGCCAGCACGTGGCCGCCATGCACGATCAGCGCCTTGGCGCCGATCGCGGCCGCCGCCGCGACGTGCTGGCTGAGGAGCTTGCGGCTGGGAATGCGAATGCGGTTGTTGGTCGTCGCCACGTTGATGACGTACGGCGCGTGCACGTAGAGGTGCACGCCGGCGGCGGCGGCAGCGTCGCGCAGGGCGGTCGCTCCACCCGCATAGGCAACCTGCGGTGCCTTCCACCCCTGCGGGTCGCCGAGGAAGAACTGGACGAGATCTGCCTGTCGCGCCGCTGCCTCCGCGAGCGGGTCGACCTGGTCGACGTGAGCCCCGATGCGCATGTGCGGCAGCGTACGGGTGGCCGCTGACAGCGGCGGGCGAAGGCCCGGGCTGGGCTGTGGACAAGATCGGCCGGGCGCGCCGTCGCTGCTAGGCTGAACGCCGCCCCAGTCACTGTCGTTGGTGCCCGGCCGATCCGGCCGGCTGCCCGCCGGGGCAAGCGTGTCAACCCTCCTGCCACGGAAGGACCGTGGCCGCCTTGAGTCCGAAGGAGGTGGGGTTTCCGCATGCGTCGTTATGAGTTGATGGTCATCCTCGACCCCGATCTCGAGGAGCGCACGGTCGCTCCCTCGCTCGACCAGTTCCTCACCGTTGTCCGCTCCGGTGGCGGATCGGTGGAGAAGGTCGACGTGTGGGGCCGTCGGCGGCTCGCCTACGAGATCGACAAGAAGCCCGAAGGAATCTACGCCGTGGTTGATCTGACCGCGGAACCCGACGTCGTCAAGGAGCTCGACCGCCAGCTCAACCTCAACGAGGCAGTGCTGCGGACCAAGCTCATGCGGCCCGACCTTCGCTGATCCCACTCCACCGCTCCGGAAAGGCTTTCCGTCATGGCAGCAGGCGATACGCCGATCACGCTCGTCGGTAACCTCGTCGATGACCCCGAACTGCGCTTCACCCCCAGCGGGCAGGCGGTGGCGAAGTTCCGCGTCGCCTCCACGCCCCGCTACCTGGACAAGCAGACCAACGAGTGGAAGGACGGCGAAAGCCTGTTCCTCTCCTGCAACGTGTGGCGCCAGGCGGCGGAGAACGTCGCCGAAACCCTTCAGCGGGGCATGCGGGTCATCGTCCAGGGGCGGCTCAAGCAGCGCTCCTATGAGACCCGCGAGGGTGAGAAGCGCACCGTCTTCGAAGTCGAGGTCGACGAGGTCGGACCGTCGTTGAAGAACTCGACCGCCAAGGTGACGAAAACCTCGCGCAGCAGTGGGGGGTTCGGCGGCCAGAGTGGCGGTCAAGGTGGTGGCCAGGGTGGCGGTGGTGGCGACCAGGGCGGCGGCCAGGCTGGGGGTCAGCAGTCCGGCGGCGACCCGTGGATGACCGGCGGCGGCGGTTCCGGCGGCTGGGGGGCCGCGGGAAGTTCGACGGACCAGCCACCGTTCTGACCACCGTCTCGCGTCGCACTTCGCCCTCGCGTCGCACTTCGCCCATGCACTCTTCCGTACCCGACCATCCCCGCCCGGCGGGGCCCTGACTCCAGGAGCACCACGATGGCCAAGCCAGTTCTGCGCAAGCCCAAGAAGAAGGTATGCGTCTTCTGCAAGGAGAAGATCACCTATATCGACTACAAGGACACCGCACTCTTGCGGAAGTACATTTCCGACCGCGGCAAGATTCGCGCGCGGCGGGTATCCGGCAACTGCACGCAGCACCAGCGTGATGTCGCTGTCGCGGTGAAGAACGGCCGCGAGATGGCGCTGCTGCCCTACTCCAGCACCGCGCGCTGAGGAGGCATCGGTGAAGCTCATCCTCACCCAGGACGTCAGTGGCCTCGGCGGCGCAGGTGACATCGTCGACGTCAAGGACGGCTACGCGCGCAACTACCTCATGCCGCGCGGGTTCGCCCTCAGGTGGACCCGCGGCGGGGAGAAGCAGGTGTCCTCCATCCGCCGGGCCAGGGAGGCCCGCGAGATCGGCGACCTCGGCCGCGCCCGCGAGGTCGCCGGCCAGCTCGCCGAGCTGGCGGTCCGCCTTCCGACCCGGGCGGGGACGACAGGTCGACTGTTCGGGTCGGTGACCACCGGTGACGTGGCCGACGCCGTACGCGCCGCGGGTGGTCCGCCGCTGGACCGGCGGCGCATCGAGCTGTCGGCTCCGATCAAGACCCTCGGGGAGCACCGCGTGCAGGTCCGGTTGCACCCGGAGGTCGTGGCGAACGTCGACGTCGAGGTCGTCGCCGCCTCCTGAGCAGCTGGGAGCGGCTCAGCGGCGCACGGGACCGGTGACCAGCCAGGCGTCGCCCGACGCCCGGGCGCCGAGCACTGCAAGCCGCACGACCATCCACACGCCGAGTGCCCACCACAGCGCCACCAGCCCCCCGCCGAACGCCAGCACCGCCCAGGCGGCCGGCAGGAACGCCACCACGGTCAGTACGCCGACCGCCGCGAGGTAGCGGGCGTCGCCGGCTCCGATGAGAACCCCGTCGAGCACGAACACGACCCCCGCCACCGGCTGCAGGATGGCGACGACGAGCAGGGCGGCGGCGAGCAGCTCCTGCACCCGTGGGTCGGGCACCAACAGCGGCACGTACGCCGGGCGCAGCGCCACCACGAGCACCCCGGTGGCAACCCCGGCGACGACCCCCCACTCGATCATCCGGCGGGTGGCGGCGCGGGCACCGGCCACGTCAGCGGCGCCCAGCCGCAAACCGACGATGGCCTGGCCGGCGATGGCGATCGCGTCAAGGGCCAGCGCGAGCAGGGACCACACCGCGAAGGCCACCTGGTACGCCGCCAGCTCGGCATCGCCGATCCGCGTCGCCGCCGCCGTGGCAGCGACCAGCACCACCCGCAGCGACAGCGTCCGCACCACGAGATGACCTCCGGCGCGCGCCGCGGTACGGATTCCCGGCAGGTCCGGCTTGAGGCTCGCCTCGTGCCGGCGCGCTCCGCGGACCACCATGGTGAGGTACGCCGCCGCCGCGCCGGTCTGCGCGACCACTGTCGCCCACGCCGAGCCGGCGATGCCGAACCCGAGCACGGGTACGAAGAGCACGTCGAGCGCAAGGTTGACCGCCGCGGCAGCGACAGCGACGACCAGCGGCGTACGGGTGTCCTGCAACCCGCGCAGCACCCCGCTGGCGGCGAGCACCAGCAGCATGGCGGGGATGCCGAGCAGGCTGATCCGCAGGTAGGTGATGGCGTACGGCGTCACCTCGGCCGACGTGCCGAAGGCCTCGACCACGGTCGAGGCGAGCGGCTGCCCGGCGATCAGCACCACGAGCCCTAGTCCGGTCGCCAGCCACAGGCCGTCGATGCCTTGCGCAAGTGCGCCGCGCAGGTCGCCGGCTCCCACCCGGCGGGCGACCGCGGCAGTCGTGCCGTAGGCAAGGAAGACGCAGAGGTTGACCAGCGTGACCAGTGCGACCCCGGCGACGCCGAGCGCTGCGAGCTGGGAGACCCCGAGCCGGGCGACGATGGCGGAGTCGGCGAGCAGGAACAGCGGCTCAGCGATGAGCGCGCCCAACGCCGGCACCGCGAGGCGCAGGATCGCCCGGTCGGCCGGATGGCGCAGTGGCGGCAGCCTCAGCGCTCTCACCTGCGCCTCCCTCCGGTGTGATGTGCCCGCCGTGGTCGCCGGACAAGGGTGTCCGACGCGGCCCAACCGGCGGCGGAACTTTCCGGCGTCCACAGCAAGTGGACTGCTGCGCAGCCTGCCCGTGCGGTCCCTGACCCTGTCCCGAGGTGGCTGTCCACAGCCGGTCCCCACCCGGTCCACAGCAGTCTTCGACGGGTCCCACAGGTTCTCCACGCCGTCGTCCACAACGCAGTTTGGTCGGTCGGCGGCGGACGCCGGACGCTGTCAGACCTGGCTGCTACATCTGGTCGGACACAGCCGAGAGGAGTCAGGTCGTGAGCGTCGCCGAGTTGCCCTCCGCCCAGTCGGCGCCGGCGTTCGACCGCACGCCGCCGCAGGACATCGAGGCGGAGAAGAGCGTCCTGGGCGGCATGCTGCTGTCCAAGGACGCCATCGCCGAGGTCATCGAGACGTTGCGTGCCGGCGACTTCTATCGGCCGGCGCACGCGACCATCCATGACGTCATCCTCGACCTCTACGCCCGCGGGGAGCCGGCCGACCCGGTGACTGTCTCCGCGGAGTTGACCCGCAAGGGCGAGCTGGCGCGGGTCGGCGGCGCACCCTATTTGCACACGCTCGTGGCAGCTGTGCCGACCGCAGCCAACGCGGCGTACTACGCGCGGATCGTGCGGGAGCGGGCAGTGCTGCGCCGCCTCGTCGAGGCAGGGACCCGCATCGTGCAGCTGGGCTACGCCGGGCGTGGCGGCGAGGTCGACGACCTGGTCGACGCCGCGCAGGAAGAGGTCTACGCCGTCACCGAAAGGCGCGGCTCCACGGACTACGCCAGGCTCTCGGAGATCATGCAGGGCGCGCTCGACGAGATCGAGGCGATCAGCTCTCGTGGCGGGGAGATGGTCGGAGTCCCCACCGGGTTCGCCGACCTTGACGAGCTCACCAACGGCCTCCATCCCGGACAGATGATCATCCTGGCGGCCCGTCCGGCCATCGGGAAGGCACTTGCTGTGGACACACCGCTACCGACGCCGACGGGTTGGACGACGATGGGTGAGGTCGCCGTGGGTGACTTCCTCATCGGCGCCGATGGGAGACCGACGCGCGTCATTGCCGCAACGGACGTCATGGAGGGGCGGCCCTGCTACGAGGTGGTGTTCTCCGACGGCACGGTCATCGTTGCGGACGAGCAGCATCAATGGCTCACGGAGACGCGGGCATCCCGACAGTCCGCCCGGGCGGCGTCGGTCGGTAACCACCGGTACCGAAACCTGCGCACCTGTGCTGCGGTCCGAACGACTCAGGAGATCGCGGAGACCTTGCGTTGCCCGGCGGTAGACCGCCGCCTCGATCACTCCGTCGCGAACGTCGCTCCGCTGCAGCTACCGGAGGCGGACCTACCGCTCCCTCCGTATGCACTCGGCGTGCGGCTCGGCGACGGCGCGTCAAAGGCAGCGCACTCCAGCTTCCGTGCCATGGGAGTGCCGGGAGCCAAGCGCATTCCCACTGTCTACCTGCGCGCCTCCGAGTCGCAGCGCCGTGCGCTGCTTGCCGGTCTTCTCGATGCCGATGGCTCGATCGCCCCATACGGCGCGGTCCAGTTCACCACCATGAGGCGGAAGCTGGCTGGCGACGTACGCGAGCTCGTCGTCGGTCTGGGCTACCGGTGTGGCATGTCGTCACAGCCGGTCAAGGGCCGTTCACCAGCGTCCTCGACCGCCTTCACCATCACGTTCAGCCCGCAGGATCAGGTCTTCAGGCTGCAGCGCAAGAAGGTTCTCCACCGGAAGCGGTCCGGCCGAGCGCTCCGGCGCGTCAACTCGCGCTTCATCGTGGATGTTCGCCCGGTGTCAAGCACGCGGGTGCGCTGCGTAGAGGTCGACAACGACCGGCATCTCTACCTGGCAAGTCGGTCCATGATCCCGACACACAACTCGACGTTGGGTCTCGACCTCGCCCGATCGGCCGCGGTGAAGCACGGGCTGACGACCGCCATCTTCAGCCTGGAGATGACCCGCAACGAGATCACCATGCGGCTGTTGTCGGCCGAGGCTCGGGTCGCCCTGCACCACATGCGCTCCGGCACGATGACCGACGAGGACTGGACGCGGCTGGCCCGCCGGATGAGTGAGGTGGCCGAGGCGCCGCTGTTCATCGACGACTCGCCCAACATGACGATGATGGAGATCCGCGCGAAGTGCCGGCGGCTCAAGCAGCGGCACGACCTGCGGATGGTCATCGTCGACTACATGCAGTTGATGACCAGCGGCAAGCGAGTGGAGAGCCGGCAGCTCGAGGTGTCGGAGTTCTCCCGTTCGATGAAGCTGCTCGCCAAGGAGCTCGACGTACCCGTCGTCGCCATCTCCCAGCTCAACCGTGGTCCCGAGCAGCGCACCGACAAGAAGCCACTGCTCTCCGACCTGCGCGAATCGGGGTGCCTGCCCGCGTCGACCCGCGTGCTGCGCGCGGACACCGGCGTGGAGGTGAGCCTGGGCGAGCTGCTGGACTCAGCGGCCCGGGACGTGCCGGTCTGGTCGCTTGATGCGAGTCTCCGGCTCGTTGCTCGACGGATGACCCACGTCTTCCCCAGCGGGCGCAAGGAAATCTTCCGGCTGCGTCTCACGTCCGGGCGCATGATCGAGGCCACCGCCAACCATCCCTTCCTCTCCTACGACGGCTGGCGGCCGCTCGGGGAGCTGGCGCCGGGCGACCGGCTGGCCACGCCCCGCCGGGTGCCGGCACCGCTGCATCCACGGCCATGGCCGGACGCCGAGGTCGTCATGCTTGCCCATCTGATCGGTGACAGTTCCTTCGTCACGCGTCAGTCGATCCGCTACGCCAGCACCGATGAGGCCGATCTGGCGGCGGTCACGGACGCCGCCCGTCACTTCGGTGTCACAGCGGTTCGCGACGACCCCACCGCAGCTCGGTCTACGTCGCTTCGACTTCCCGCGCCCGATCGGCTCACCCACGATCGGGGCAACCCGATCGCCGCCTGGCTCGACGGACTGGGCGTCTTCGGGCGACGCACTTACGAGAGCTTCGTGCCACCAGGGGTGTTCTCGCTGCCGGACGGGCAACTGGCCACGTTCTTGCGCCATCTTTGGGCGACGGGCGGCTCGGTCACCTGGGACGCGCGCCAGGACCGGGTCAGCATCTACTACGCGTCCACCAGCAAGCGGCTCGTCGACGACGTGGCCCGGCTGCTGCTGCGCTTCGGCGTCCTCACGCGGGGCATGACGATCCGCAAGCCCGGTGACCGGGACGGATACCACCTGCACGTATGCGGCGCGGAGAACCAGCTTCGGTTCCTCGACCAGATCGGCGTGCACGGTGCGCGGGGCGTCGTGGGTGCGGTTGTCGCCGCGAAGCTGCGGCAGGTTGTCGGCAGGGCGATGCCGGACACGATTCCACGGGAGGTCTGGCATCGTGTAAGGGGACTGGTTGGCGAGCAGTCCTTGACGCACCGGCAGCACGCGCCGACCCGGGCAGGGCTTGCCCGGGTCGCCGCCGTGCTCGACTCGGCCGACCTTCAACTACCAGCCACCAACGACGTCTGCTGGGACGAGGTGGCCTCCATCGAGAGACTCGGTGAGCAGGACGTGTTCGACGCCACCGTGCTCGGCACTCATAACTTCATCGCCGACGGCATCGCCGTACACAACTCGCTGGAGCAGGACGCCGACATGGTGATCCTGATGCACCGTGAAGACGCCTACGAGCGGGAGTCACCACGCGCCGGTGAGGCCGACCTCATCGTCGCCAAGCACCGCAACGGTCCTACCCGGACGATCACGGTCGCGTTCCAGGGCCATTACAGCCGCTTCGTCGACATGGCTCGGCACTGAGTGCCGTGACGTGGCTGCTGGTCGTCCTCGCCGGCGCTGCGGGAACAGCAGCGAGGTACGGCATCGGGGTGGCGATAGGTCCCCGCGCCTTTCCGTGGGCAACCCTTGGCATCAACGTCAGCGGCTCCCTTCTTATCGGTGTGGCGCTTACCGCGGCGACCGCTCGCTCGGCCCGCAGGCGGCGACGGCCCTGGCGGTCGGGTTCCTTGGCGCCTTTACGACCTACTCGACGTTCGCCTGGGAAACGTTCACGCTCGGCCGGACCGACCGGATTCTGCTCGCTGCCTGTTACCTCACAGCCAGCGTCGTCCTGGGAGTGCTGTCCGCCGCCTTGGGCCACTGGCTTGGGCGGGTCCTCATGCAGTGACGTCGCACGAAGCTGGCCGATGCTGCTGCCGACGCTCCGTGTCCATCCCGAGGTCTCGGCAGCGCCGGTCACTCACCCGTGGTGCCGTCCAGCAGTTCTCTCGTCGCGTCGGCGTGGCCGGCGTGACGCGCGGTCTCATTGATCAGGTGCACGAGTACCCAGCGCAGGTCCGCGTCCTCGCCCATCGTGCATGGTGCAGACAGCGATGGCATGGACCTGACGAGGGAATCTGTCGCGCCAGCTCGCGTCTCGTACGCAGCGACGGCGGCCGCCACCGTGACTTCCGGCCCGGGCGTGAATTCATCGTCGCTCCTGCTGACGTTGCCACCGCGCATCCCGCCGTCGATCCATCGCCATTCGACGTGGGTGAGGTGGTTGACGATGCCCAGCAGCGAGAGCAGTGATCCGCCCGGCGTCCAGCGCGCCTGCTCGTCATCGAGGCCGTCAATCTTGCGTACGACGGCGCCGCGGAGGAACCCGAGCCAACGCAAGAACAGCTCACGCTCGTCCGGAGTGCCGCGCGGGAACTCCGGCTGCTGATCCGCCGTCATCGTGGCAACGTAGCGCGCTATGGCTGGTGCGATCCTTGCTGACATGGAGATGCCGGATCTGGACCGGCTGGCGCTGCTGGTCGTCGACGTTCAGCGCGGCTTCGATGACGCCGCCCACTGGGGGCCGCGCAACAACCCGTGCTGCGAAGCCAACATCTCCGCCCTGCTCGCGGAGTGGCGGGCTCATCGGCGGCCCGTGGTCTTCGTTCGTCACGACTCAGCCGAGTCAGCCTCCCCGCTGCGCCCGGGTCAGCCAGGCAACGACTTCAAGCCGGTGCTGACCGGGCAACCGGACCTGCTGCTCACCAAGACCGTCAACTCGTGCTTCCACGGCAGCCCCGATCTCGATGTCTGGCTGCGCGGCCACGCGCTGCGCGGCTTCGTCATCTGTGGGATCACCACGAACCACTGCTGCGAGACGACAGCTCGACTTGGCGGCAACCTCGGTTACCGGGTGCTGTTTGCGGTAGACGCCACCCACACCTTCGACCGAGCGGATCCGGATGGCGCAGTCGTGCCCGCTGACGAGCTCGTTCGCGTTACGGCGACCAACCTCCACGGTGAGTTCGCGACCGTCGTCACCACTGAGCAGCTGCTGCGCGAGCTGGCGGCGGATTCCCCTTGAACGGCAGCGCCGCGAGGACTTTCCTGACCGGGAAGGATGGGGAGACACACTCTCGTGCGGCCAGGGCATGAGTTTGCTCGCCAGCGTGCGCCGCATACTGGGTCAAACTGGTCGGGGAGACCGCGCTGAGGCGAGCAAAGTCGAGTGGGAGCGGCGCCCGGCCGGTAAGCCCCCGCAGCCCGGCTGCCGGAATACTTGTGTACGCAACTTGCTTTACAGCAGCCGGACGCCGCGCACGGTCCGCGGCACGAGGAGGTCGTCATGCCTGCCGTCACCGTCGGGAACCCGATCACCCTGCCGCGCGTGTCAGCGCCGGCCCCGCCGGCGGTGCCGCGTCCGGTCCGGTCGGTGACGACCGCGCCGAGCGCGCTGGAGGGCGAGGGCTTCCCGGTACGCCGCGCGTTCGCCGGGATCGACCTGCGCGGCCTCGACCCGTTCCTCCACCTGGACCAGATGGGCGAGGTGGAGTACGCCCCCGGCGAGCCCAAGGGCACCGCCTGGCACCCACACCGCGGGTTCGAGACCGTCACCTACATGCTCGACGGTGAGATGGCGCACCAGGACTCCCAAGGTGGCGGCGGTCTCATCACCAACGGCGACACCCAGTGGATGACCGCGGGCGCCGGCATCCTGCACATCGAGACACCGCCCGAGCACCTGGTCGCCAGCGGCGGGCTGTTCCACGGCTTCCAGCTGTGGGTGAACCTCCCCGCGGCACAGAAGTGGGTAGCGCCGAGCTACCAGGACATCCGTGCCGGCAAGGTGGCGCTGCTGTCAACCCCAGACGGCGGTGCGCTGGTGCGGATCATCGCCGGCGAGCTCTCCGGCCACCGCGGGCCGGGGTCGACGTACACACTGATCACTTTGGTCCACGCCACGGTGAGCCCAGGCGCCCAACTCACCCTGCCGTGGCGGCCCGACTTCAACGCCCTCGGCTACGCCCTCGCCGGCTCCGGATCGGTCGGTGCCGAGCGGCGGCCGGTGCGGGCCGGACAGCTGACCGTCTTCGGCCCCGGTGACTCCCTGACGTTCGCCGCTGACGCCCGACCCGACGCGCGCAGCCCTCAGCTCGACGTGCTCATCCTCGGCGGACTCCCGATCCGCGAACGCGTGGCGGCGTACGGCCCGTTCGTCATGAACACCCGCGCCGAGCTGGTAGAGGCGTTCGAGGACTACCAGGCCGGCAGGCTCGGCAGCGTCCCAGCTCGGCACGCCAGCTGAGGGGGCACTCACATGGGCACCGCGTTGTCGCCGTTGCCGCTGGA
>Ga0136616_10000957_pt1 | contig 14690 bp, 12 predicted proteins | sample AntDrymUQ2992106_2_FD_106648 | JGI IMG/M metagenome (GOLD analysis project Ga0136616, IMG submission 106648) | Polar desert sand microbial communities from Dry Valleys, Antarctica - metaG UQ299 (21.06) | ecosystem: Environmental > Terrestrial > Soil > Desert | place: Antarctica: Dry Valley...
AGCGCTTGGCGGGCACGGGCGCTGAGCCAGGGAGCGATGAACATCGGTCTCGTGTCGCTCACGGCGTCGAGGTGGGAGCGGAGGTGGTCGAGGGCGTCGCTGATCTGGCGGGCGTCGCCGTTGCGCTTGACCTCGCCGACGAACACGACTCGCTCGCCGGCGGAAGAGGCGATGGACAGCATGACGTCCGGTCGCCAGCCGCACTGCCCTACCGGTTTTCGCTCGACCGCAAGTGTCCAGCCTGGGGGAAGCAGCCTGCGCAGGACCGACTCGACTTCAGCGAGGGTCTGGGTCTGTGTGAGGGCGTTCGTCGTCATCGTCACCTCGCCGCCGGGGCCAGCGGGTCGCAGGTCATCGATAGACTCGCCGTGTGACCGATCTGTCCACCTCCAACGACGCCGATCAGGCGCTGTTGGAGGGCCTCAACCCCGAGCAGCGTGAGGCGGTACTGCACGACGGTGGACCGCTGCTGATCGTGGCCGGCGCGGGGTCGGGCAAGACCCGGGTGCTGACGCACCGGATCGCGCATCTGATCCAGCATCGCCGGGTGAACCCGCACGCGATCCTGGCGATCACCTTCACCAACAAGGCCGCCTCGCAGATGAAGGACCGGGTCGGCCGGCTCGTCGGCGACCGGCTGGTGGGGGTGGACCGCGACGAGCACGGCGTGGCTCGCGCCCGTCCATGGGGTGGCATGTGGGTGTCGACCTTCCACTCGGCGTGCGCGCGGCTGCTGCGCGTCGAAGCACCCCGGCTCGGCTACGAGCGGTCGTTCACCATCTACGACGCCGCCGACTCGACCCGCCTGGTCGGCCTGTGCATCAAGGACTTGGGCATCGACCCCAAGCGGGTGACTCCGCGCGGCGCGGCGGCGGCGATCTCCAACGCCAAGAACGAGGTCATCGACTTCGACACCTTCGCCCTGCGCGCCGAGACCTGGTACGACAAACAGGTCGCCGACGTCTACCGGCTGTATCAGGAGCGACTCCACCGCGCCAGCGCCTTCGACTTCGACGACCTCCTGGTCAAGACCGTCGAGATCTTCGAGCTGTTCGACGACGTCCTGGCGCGCTACCGCCAGCAGTTCGAGCAGGTCCTGGTCGACGAATGGCAGGACACCAACCGTGCCCAGTACGAGATGGTGCGCCTGCTGTCGTGGGGCCACCGCAACCTGACCGTCGTGGGCGACGGGGATCAGTGCCTGCCCGCAGGGACCCTGATCAGCACCCGCAGCGGTCCGGTCCCGATCGAGCGGGTGCAACAGGGGGATGAAGTCATCGGTACTTGCGGTCGCGCGGTGCCCGCCCCCGGCAGGGTCACCGCCGTGATGCCGGGACACTACGACGGCAACCTGTGGGTCGTTCAAGCCGGCGGTCGGGCAATCCGGGGGACGCCCCACCACATCGTGCTGGCCCGTGTCCCGCCACAGCCAGACCGGCACTTCGTGTACCTGATGTACCGGGAAGACCGGGGCTACCGCATCGGTCACACCTTGGGCGCCCGGCCCCCGATGAAGGGTCGCCCTCCTGAGCCGGGCTATGTCGTGCGCATCAACCAGGAACACGCGGATCGTGTGTGGGTTCTGCGCATCTGCGACAGCTCGGCAGAGGCGGCGTATTGGGAAGCTTACTACGCCGCCGAGTACGGCCTTCCGACGGCGTTGTTCCACGGCATGGGCCGTAATCTGCGGATGGACGAACCTCGGCTGCGACGCCTCTACGGCGCCCTTGACACGGCGACGCGTGCCAAGGAACTCATGCAGGCCCTGGATCTGCACCCAGACTTTCCGCACTACCGCACCGCAAATGGTCGCCGTCGTCAGACCGTGACGCTGCTGATGTTCGGTGATCCACGCGGACCGACCGGTATGCACCGCATCCAGTGGTGCTCGACTCGCGTCGACGTCGCCGAGCGACTTCGAGAGGCCGGCTTCCCCGTGCGCCCAAATGGTAAGGGCGGGCACAAGCTCGAGGTGTCGCGGACCAAGTACTCCGACGCGCTGACCTTCGTGCGAGCCATCGCGTCCGAGGGTGGCTTGGAAGTCAAACGGCGCGCCCTGATCGATCAGGTGCACTTCGACTTCACACCGCTGTCGCATCTGCATCCCGGCATGCATGTGATCGTCGAAGACGGCGGTTGGCTGATAGAAGCCCCGGTGACCGACGTGAGCCAGAAACCGTATTCGGGACCCGTCTACGACCTGGAGGTCGACCCCACGCACACGTATCTGGCGGACGGGATGCTGGTGCACAACAGCATCTACAAGTTCCGTGGAGCGGATATCCGCAACATCCTCGACTTTGAGCGCGACTTTCCTGACGCACGCCGCATCACCCTGGACCGCAACTACCGGTCGACCCAGACCATCCTCGACGCCGCCAACGCCGTCATCGCCAACAACACGCAGCGGATACCCAAGCAGCTGTGGACCGACGCCGGCAATGGCGTGAAGGTCACGCGCTACACCGCCGACAACGAGCACGACGAGGCGGCCTTCGTGGCCGAGGAAGTCGACCGCCTGACGGGCGAGGACGGCGGGTCAATGCCGCCGGGGGGCGGGGATCGGGTAGACCCGCACGGCTATCGCCGCGGCGACATCGCGGTGTTCTACCGGACCAACGCGCAATCACGGGTGCTGGAGGAGGTCCTGATCCGCCTCGGGCTGCCCTATCAGGTGATCGGCGGCACGCGCTTCTACGAGCGCAAAGAAGTCAAGGATCTGCTGGCCTACCTGCAGCTGCTGGTCAACCCGGCCGATGACATCGCCGCCAAGCGCGTCCTGAACGTACCGCGACGTGGCGTCGGCGCGAAGAGCGAGGCGGCGCTGGACCTGTTCGCGGGGCGGGAGGGCGTTGGCTTCCTCGAGGCCTGCCGGCGCGCCGAGGAGAACCCGCAGCTGTCAGCGCGCGCCACCGGCGCGGTGCTGGACTTCGTGCGGCTCCTCGACGGGCTGCGCACCACCGTGGTCGAGGAGCAGCCGGAGCTGCGCGACATCGTGCAGCTGGCGTGGGAGCGCAGCGGCTACCTGACCGAGCTGGAGGCCGAGCGCACCGTCGAGGCGCTGGGTCGCGTGGAGAACGTCCGCGAGCTCGCGGGCGTCGCCGAGGACTTCGCCGGCCTGCAGCCGGACGCCACCCTCGCCGAGTTCTTGGAGCGCGTGTCGTTGGTCAGCGACGCCGACAACCTCAGCGACGACACCTCGCGGCTGACCCTGATGACGATGCACAACGCCAAAGGCCTGGAGTTTCCGGTCGTGTTCGTGGTGGGGATGGAGGACTCGGTGTTCCCCCACCACCGGGCGCTGGGCGATCCCGACGAGCTGGAAGAGGAGCGCCGCCTGGCCTACGTGGCGATGACTCGCGCCGAGCAGCGGCTGTACCTGACGTCGGCCTGGAGCCGCACGCTGTTCGGCGCCACCAACGCCAACCCACCGTCGCGCTTCCTCAAGGAGGTGCCGGCGGAGCTGATCGAGCAGCGCTCCAACGACCGGGGCGGGCCCAGCCGCAGGGCCGTCGCCAGGGTAGGGGTCGGCTCGCAGTACCGGCCCGGCGCGGTCGACGCCGACGAGACCTTCGGACCTGGTGATCGCGTGCGCCACCCCACATTCGGGGCCGGCAAGATCCTCGAGTTGACGGGCACCCCAGGCAGCGAGGAGGCCCTCATCCGCTTCGACCAGTATGGGACAAAGCGGCTGTTGCTGGCCTACGCCCCGCTGATCCGCGCCTGATCCGTGCCCGGCCCGCAAGGCAGGAGCAACAGCGCTCTCCTGCGCGTTCCACGGGCTCTTCTAACCGCAGCCGGGGACAGCGCCGCGATCGTCGGGTGCCGGGCTCGGCAAGGGCGTGTCGTGGTCGACGAAGAGGGTGCCTTGGAAGACGGTGCTGCGCAGCGGCGTCAGCGAGCGGCCCCTGCCGCCCACCAGGCGCCCGTCAGCCGTCCACACCCGCCCGTCGGCCGCTTCCAACCGGTCGGTCTGGGCGCACCACTGGACCTCCCCTTTCGGTGGAACGAAGGCCCGCACCGATCCTCCTCCTCGGATCACGAAGGCGTTGCCGACCATCCCCGCATCGCCTTGGGCCACGCGGTCGACCAGGCCCGCCAGTGAGAACGGCTCACCCGGCGCGCGACCGGCTACCAACACGAAGACCAGCCCAGCCACGGCCACCAGCGCCGTTGCCCCGAACGCCGCCAGCAGCCAGCTGCGGCCCATCTGCTCGCGCAGCACGATCTTGCGGGCACGCCTTGCGGCTCGCTGGGGTAGATGGCCTCGCGGCCCGAAGTCCGGCTCGTCCATCGCGCCCAGCCTGCCTCGTCCCGGCCAGTATTGGGGACCAATCGCGGCGGCGGCTATGCTCGCTCCACCCTTGCCTGCCCCTGCCCTGTTGAGGAGACGCCTGCCTTGGCCATCCGCGTGCTCATCGGCAAGCCCGGGTTGGACGGGCACGACCGCGGGGCGAAGATCGTGGCCAGGGCGCTGCGCGACGGCGGCATCGAGGTGGTCTACAGCGGCCTGCACCAGACGCCCGAGCAGATCGTCGAGGCGGCGCTTCAGGAGGACGTCCAGGCCATCGGCTTATCGGTGCTGTCCGGTGCCCACATGACGCTGTTCCCCAAGGTGGTTGCGGCACTGGCCGAGCGCGACGCCGCCGACATCGTCGTCTTCGGCGGCGGCATCGTTCCCCGCGGCGACATCGAAGAACTGAAGCGCCAAGGCGTCGCCGAGGTCTTCACCCCCGGCGCTCGTACCACCGAGATCGTCGAGTGGGTCAATGCCCACGTACCGCCACGCGACTGACGGCGCCGTCAGCTCGACCCAGCGACCACGAGGACCCGTGCGATGGACCTGATGGAGTACCAGGGCAAGGAGCTGTTTCGCCGGCTGGGCATCCCGACCAGCCCGCGGGGCGACGTCGCCACGACCCCAGACGAGGTGCAGCGCCTCGCCGAGCAGGCCGGCGTGCCGGTGATGGTCAAAGCCCAGGTCCTGACCGGCGGACGGGGGAAGGCCGGTGGCGTCAAGTACTGCGCCGACCCCGACGCTGCCCGCGCCGCTGCCGAGGCGATCCTGGGACTGGACATCAAGGGCCACGTCGTCGGAAAGGTCCTCGTCGAACCCGCCAGCGACATCGGCGAGGAGTACTACCTGTCGGTGCTGCACGACCGCGTCAGCAAGGGCTACAAGATCATCGCCTCGGTCGAGGGCGGGGTCGAGATCGAGCAGGTCAACCGCACCAACCCCGAGAAGGTCGTCAAGGCCGACGTCGACCCGACCGTAGGGCTGAACGCCGACGGCGCCCGCGACATCATCCAACGCGCCGGTCTGCCCGGCGCCGTGCTGGACGCCGCCGCTGACCTGCTGGTGCGCCTGTACGCCGGCTTTGTGGAGTCCGACGCCACCCTGTTCGAGGTCAATCCACTGGTTCGCACGGGCGACGACCGCATCATCGCCCTGGACTCCAAGGTGTCGATCGACAACAACGCGCTGTTCCGCCACCCTGATCTGGCCGAGCTCGACGACGCCGATCAGGGCGACTCGCTGGAGGCGCGTGCTCGGGCAAACGGTTTGCAGTACGTCAAGCTGGACGGCGACATCGGGATCATGGGCAACGGCGCCGGCCTGGTGATGTCGACCCTGGACGTGGTGAACCAGGAAGGCGGGCGTCCGGCCAACTTCCTGGACGCCGGCGGTGGCGCGAGCGCCGACAGCATGGCGGCCGGCATCGCGTTTGTCCTGGCCGACCCGGAGGTCAAGGTCATGCTGGTCAACATCTTCGGCGGCATCACCCGCTGCGACGACGTCGCCCGAGGGGTCCTCGGTGCGCTGGAGCAGATCGGCGAGGTGCCCCAGAAGCTGGTGGTGCGCCTTGACGGCACCAACGCCGAGCAGGGGCGGCGCCTGCTGGACGAGGCCGACCACCCCAATCTGGTCGCCGCGGAGAAGATGAACGAGGCCGCCGCCAAAGCCGTGGCGCTGGTCGCGCAGTCCTAAAGGGAGCAACCGTGAGCATCCTCATCGACGCCGACACCCGGGTGGTCGTCCAGGGCATCGGCAACCAGGGCACCTTCCACGCCAAGCGCAACGCCGACTACGGCACGCGGATCGTTGCGGGTACCCACCCCAAGCGAGGCGGCTCGACGTGGGAGGAGCTCGGGGCCCCGGTCTACGCCAGCGTGGCCGAAGCGGTCGACAGCCAGGGCGCGAACACCTCGATGATCATGGTGCCGGCGCCCTTCACCAAGGACGCGATCCTGGAGGCCTACGAGGCCGGGATCGACACCATCGTCTGCATCACCGAGGGCGTGCCGGCCCATGACATGGCCGTGGTCTACAACACGCTCTACCCGCGCGGTGCTGACGGTGAGCCGGCCAAGGAGGGCCGTCCGGTGCTGATCGGGCCCAACTGTCCGGGCCTGATCTCGCCCGGCAAGGCCAACCTCGGGATCATCCCTGGCGAGATCACCAAGCCGGGCAGCGTCGGGCTGGTGTCGCGCTCGGGAACGTTGACCTACCAGATCATGCACGAGCTGCACCTAGCGGGCATCGGCATCTCGACCTGCGTGGGGATCGGCGGGGACCCCATCGTCGGCAGCGACTTTCTGGACATCATCCCCCGCTTCGCCGACGACCCGGCGACCGAGGCCATCGTCTTCGTCGGCGAGATCGGTGGCACGGGGGAGCAGCGGGCGGGCGACTGGATTCACGCCAACATCCCCGACACGCCCGTGGTGGCCTACATCGCGGGGTTCACGGCTCCACCTGGCAAGCAGATGGGCCATGCCGGCGCCATCGTCAAGGAAGGTGGTGAGGGCGGCGAGACCGCCGCCGACAAGAAGGCGGCGCTGGAAGCGCTCGGCATCGCGGTCGGTACCAACCCAACCGAGACCGCCGAGCTGATGATCCAGCGCCTCAGGTGATGGGCAGGACGTAGCGCCAGATCGCCAGGTAGTGCGCGCTGCTGGCGGCGACCACCAGCAGGTGGAAGACCTCGTGGTAGCCGAACCACTGCGGCAGCGGATCGGGGCGCTGCCTGGCGTACACCACTCCTCCGACCGTGTACAGCACGCCGCCGAGCACGATAAGGCCGCTGCCCTCCCACGGCAGGGCGGTCATGATTCGCGCGAACGGCACGATCGTGAGCCACCCCACGGCAATGTAGCCACAGGTACCGACCCAGCGGGGTGCGCGCAGCGGGGAGGCGGCGATGATCGCGCCGCCGGTCGCCACCGCCCAGGCGGCGACGAGGCTCCAGATCCGCCACTGCCCGTCCAACGCGTGCCAGGCGATCGGGGTGAAGGTCCCCGCGATGCACAGCTGGATCATCACCAGGTCGCAGCGCGACAGGATGTAGCGGCCTCGGGCGCTCCAGCGCCCCACGTGGTACAGCGAGCTGGTGGTGTACAGGCCCGTCAGGGCCATACCGAACACCAGCACCGTCGCTCGCTTCACGGCGTCATCCCCGGCGGCCTGCCACAGTACGGCCGTGCCGAGCAGCGCCAGGGGCGCCATCACCGCGTGCAGCCACCCCCGCAACAGTGGGCGCCCGTCCGATCGCACAGGCAACAGTTCGGACACGGCGATGGCGCGACGCATGACCGTCAGCGTACCCGCTGCTTGCGTCTGCCAGCCTCCAACGATGAACTTGTGGGCAGCCCTCACCGTCGGCATGCTCGCCTCGCCAACCTTACTGACGAGGACTCACCGAGTCCCGCAGGAGTGCCCGCTGCCGTGACCACCGCCACGCCCTCTGCGACCAAGCGGGTCGTCGTTCTGGTGTCGGGCGCGGGCTCCAACCTGCACGCCCTGCTGGAGCGGCCCTGCAACGGCGAAGTGGTGCGGGTGATCAGCGATCAGCCGGGCGCCGGTGGACTGGCGCTGGCCCGTGCCCGCAACATCGACGCCGTGGCGGTGGATCGCCGCCAGTACGCCGACCGCTCGGTCTGGGACGCAGCCTTGCGCGAGGTGGTCGCCGAGGCCGCCGCCGAGCTGGTCGTCCTCGCCGGCTTCATGCGCATCCTGTCCGGCGCATTCATCAGCCGCTGGCCGACGCTGAACGTCCACCCGTCACTGCTGCCCGCCTTTCCGGGTGCCCACGCGGTGGCAGACGCGCTGCGACATGGCGTCAAGATAACGGGCGCAACGGTGCATTTCGTCGTCGAGCAGGTCGATGCCGGCCCGATCGTGGCGCAGGAGAGTGTGGCGGTGAGGGCGAACGACACCACCAAGACCTTGCACGCGCGCATCAAGACGGTCGAGCACCGCCTGCTGCCCGAGTGCGTCGCCCTGTTCTGTGCCGACCGGCTGGCCGTCGACGGCCGGCAAGTGAGGATCTTGCCTTGACCGACCTGCTGATGCCTCGCCGTGCGCTGATCAGCGTCCACGACAAGACGGGCCTGCCCGAGCTCGGCCGCGCGCTGTCCGAACTCGGTGTTGCCATCGTCTCGACCGGTTCGACCGCGCAGGTGCTGCGCGACGCCGGCGTGCCCGTGACCGAAGTCAGCCAGGTGACCGGCTTCCCCGAGATCCTCGACGGCCGCGTCAAGACGCTGCACCCGGCGGTGCACGCGGCCCTGCTGGCCGACCGCTCCAAGCCCGCCCACCTGGCCACGCTGGCGGAGCATGACATCGAGCCGATCGACCTGGTGGTGGCCAACCTGTATCCGTTCGCCGAGACGGTCGCGCGCCCGGATGCCGGGGAGGCTGAGACCATCGAGATGATCGACATCGGTGGCCCGACGCTGGTCCGCGCGGCCGCCAAGAACCATGCGTCGGTGGCGGTGGTCGTCAGTCCCGCCGACTACGGATCGTTAGTGGGGCACCTGCGGGGCAAAGGGGGCACCAACGGCGACACGCGGCGCCAGCTGGCACAGAAGGCGTTCGGCGCTATCGCCGCCTACGACGCCGAGATCTCGACGTGGCTGCACCGCGACCAGATCTTCCCAGTCCTGCTGGCGACGGTGCACCACAAGGCCGCCGACCTGCGCTACGGCGAGAACCCACACCAGCGCGCCGCCTACTACCTGCCGGCCGGCTCGCCGGCCGGGCTGGGCGCCGCCCGTCAGCTGCGGGGCAAGCAGCTGTCGTACAACAACCTGCTCGACAGCGACGCGGCTTGGGGAATGGCCAGTGACTTCAGTGAGCCCTGCGTCGTCATCGTCAAGCACGGTAACCCCACGGGGCTCGCGGTCAACGAGTCGCTGTCAGCGGCCTACGCCAATGCCCTGGCCGGTGACCCCGTCAGCGCCTTCGGTGGGGTGGTCGCGGTCAACGCCGAGCTGGATGAGGCCACGGCGCGCGAGATCGCCAACGTCTTCACCGAAGTCGTTCTTGCTCCGCGATTCAGCCATGAGGCACTGGCGGTGCTGGAGGGCAAGGAGAATCTGCGTCTGCTGGAGGTGCCCCCCGGCATCCCGCGGCAGCTCATCCTGCGCAGTGTCGCCGGCGGGTTGCTGGTGCAGGACGCCGACATCGAGGCCGAGCGTCCGGATGACTGGACGGTCCCAACGACCGCGAAGGTCGACGATGCCTTGTTCGCTGAGCTGCGCTTCGCGTGGCAGGCGTGCAAGCACGTCCAGTCCAACGCCATCGTGCTGACGCGCGACCGGGCGGTCGTGGGCGTCGGCGCGGGTCAGATGTCGCGGGTCGACAGCGTCGGCATCGCCGTGACGAAGTCACTGGGACGCTGCGACGGCGCCGTGCTCGCCAGCGACGCGTTCTTTCCGTTCCGTGACGGTCCCGACCTGGCCTTGGAGGCTGGGGTGGTCGCGCTGATCCAGCCCGGGGGCAGCGTCGGCGACGATGAGGTGGTGGCTGCCTGCGACGAACGGGGCATCCCGATGGTGCTCACCGGTCGCCGCCACTTTAAGCATTGAACAGTTGCGTCAGCGAGCACTACGCAATCGGCTTCCTTCGGTCATTGGCCGGACTGTAGATGCCGCTGCCACCAGTCGAGGATCGCCTCGAAGCGGGCGACGCGGTGGCTGGGCAGGCCTGAACGCGACAGCTCATGCCCCTCACCGGGGAACACCAGCAACTCGGTCTCGACGCGGTTGCGCTTGAGCCGCTCGTACAGCCGCTGACCCTGCTCCAGCGGGCAGCGCCAGTCCTGCTCGGAATGGATGACGAGCACCGGCACCGCGATGTCGTCAGCGTAGGTCAGCGGGCTCTGCGCCCGCTGACGCTCGGGGTCCGGTCCGGCGTAGTGGTCGCTGAAGAACCAGCCGATGTCCGACGAGCCGGTGAAGCTGTCGAAGGCGAGGCATCCCCTCTCGACGATGCCGGCGCGGAAGCGATCGCTGTGGCTGAGCATCCACGCCGTCATGTAGCCGCCGTAGGAGCCGCCCAGCACCCCCATGCGATCGGCGTCGAGGTCACTGTCCGTCAGCGCCTGGTCCAAGAGGGCGATGAGGTCGGCGAAGTCGCGGTTACCCATGTCGCCGACGATGGAGCGGCCGTGCGCCTCGCCGTAGCCGGAGGACCCGCGAGGGTTGCCCATCACCACCGCGTACCCGGCACCGGCGTAGACCTGCGCCTCGTCGGACAACGTCCAGCCGTACTGCGTGAACGGGCCGCCGTGGATCATCAGCAGGACCGGGAACGGGCCGTTGCCGGCGGGCTTGACGATCCAGCCGTGCACCTCGTAGCCGTCGTCGGCCGCCGTGGTGATCTCGGTCATCGCCCGCAGTGAGGTCGTGCGGGCCAGGCCGGACCCGAAGTCCGACAGCGTCGTCTCGGTGCCGTCGTCCTGCCGGGCGACCAGCTCGCCGGCGTTGGTGTCGGTGGCGACCAGCAGCGCCATGCCGCCGCCCTTGGCCCGGTCAGCGGCGAGGATCTGACGCGGACCGCCGGCCAGGACCTCGGGTTTGCCGCCGCCGAACGGAACGCGCACCAGCTCGATGCCGCCGCGCCGCTGGCACAGCGTGACCGCCGAGTCGTCGTCGACCAGCAGCGGGTGGCTGCTGCCGCTGCCGTAGGCGTCGAAGTCCCACGGCTCAGCCTCCGACAGCCCCTGCGGGGCCCCTGACCCGTCGGCGGCGATACGGAACAGTTGGGTGTTGCGCCCGACGATGTCGGTGTCGCTGTGCGCGCGATAGCAGATCGTGGAGCCGTCCGGGGTGAACACCGGCTGCGTCAGCGCCTGAGTCGTGTCCGTCACCTGCCGGGCGTCGCCACCCTCCGCCGACACCAGGAAGATGTCGCTGATCAGATCGTTGTCGCGCTCGTCGTGGCGAGAGGCCACGAACGCCACGGTCCGCCCGTCGGGGCTCCACGCCGGCTCGGCGTGGTCGTAGTCGCCGCGGGTCAGCTGCAGCGGCTCGGAGGTCTCGGCCAGGGCATCGACGACGAAGAGGTGGGGTCGGCGGTCGATGGTGAAGCCCACGTTGTCCATGCGGTACTTGCGGGTGGTGATCCGTCGGGGCGGCTCCTTGTCCGACGTGATCTTCTCGTCAGTGCCGTAACGGCCTTCCCCGGGGATCCGTGCGACGTAGGCCAGGTGCGTCGAGTCCGGCGACCAGGCCGGGTCGCCGGCGCCCAGCGGGTGGTCGGTCAGCTTGCGCGGCTCGCCGCCGTGGGCGGCCATGACGAACAGCTGCGGTTTGGCGTCGGTCTCGGTGCGCACGAACGCCAGCCAGCGTCCGTCGGGCGAGAACCTCGGCTGCGCGTCGTTGGGGCCGTGGGTGTAGCGCCGGGGCAGCGCCGAGCCGTCCATTGGGACGAGCCACAGCTCACCGTGGTACTCGTCGTTCTCCAAATCGATGCGCGAGACAGCGACCACCACCGTGGTCCCGTCTGGCGACAGGGTGGGATCAGAGGGGCGGCGGATGGCGGCGAGGTCGGCGATCTGCATCGGAGCAACCTAACGCACCAACGGCGGGCTACTCGCCGACGGTGCCATCCGCCAGCTCGCGGAGCAGATCGGCGTGGCCGTTGTGGCGTGCGCTTTCTTCGATCATGTGCACCAGGATCCAACGCGGGGTGAAGCGCAGCAGCGTGGCTCGATGGAAGTCCAGGAAGGGTTTCGAGCAGCTCACGCTCCCCGGCTCCGGGGGCGGGGATCGGGACGGCCGTCGTTCACTGGCCGCGCTCCTTGCGCCGGCTGGAGGCGTGGCCGCCTGGCCGATAGGCCGAGATGGCTGGCGCAGACTAGCGTGCGGCTTTCCGATCGGCCTGTAGACCGCCAAGGAGCGTGGTGAACCAGCTCGCCGCACGACGTCCACGGTTGGTGGCCGGGCTGCGCCTGGTGCGGCTGGTCGGCTCCGGCGGCGAGGGTGAGGTCTGGGAGGCCCGCGACGAGCGCGGCCGTCGGCGGGCCCTCAAGCTGGTTCGCCCCGACGCCCTTGCCCACGACGCCGCGGACCGCAGCCATTACCTGTTGCGCATCCAGCACCCCGCACTGGTGCGGGTGCATCGGGCCGGCCGGCTGGACGGCGGCGCTCTCGACGGCTGGGGTTTCGTGGAGATGGCCTACATCGACGGCGCCTCCCTGCAGGAGGCGCCAGCCGACCCTGGCATGCTCGACCGGCTGTGGCCACTGGCCGAGGCGCTGGACCTGCTGCACACCGGGATGTGGTCGGACGGACTGCCGTTGGTGCATCGCGACGTCAAGCCGGCCAACTTGGTGCTGGCACCCGACGGTGAGCTGGTGCTGGTCGATCCGTCGACGCTGCGAGGCGTGGATGCCACGCAGCTGACCAGGGTCGGCACCCCGGTGTTCAGCGCCCCAGAGGTCGTCACCGGCCGCATCGGCCCGCCGGCGGACGTCTACTCGTTCGCCGCCACCGTCGTCGCCCTGGTGACCGGCGCACGCGGCCAGCGGCTGGTCGAGCTGCTCGACGACGGGGCTGCGCTGGACCTGCCCATGGGCGTGCGCTACGCGCTGTCGACGTACCCAGGGGATCGGCCCGTCTCCTGCCGCGCGGTGCTGGAGGCGGGGTTGGAAGCAGACCCGACGATGCTGCTGCCGGCGGTGGGGCGCGACTCCCAGACCTACCGCTACCCCGACGACTGGGACGGCGCCCACGAGCCGGCGGAGGCCGGCCGGGAGCAGCGGGAGCGCACGCGCAGGCTCGATCCGCAGCCGTCGCGCATCGACCGGCGTGCCCTGTGGGGACCCTCGGGGGAGGAGCCGCGCGACCGCGCGACCGGCGAGCCGCCTGACGACAGGCCCGCAGAGCTGCCTGACCCGCCACCGCGGCGAGGATCGGTGTGGCCACCGACGCTGCTGCTGGTCGCCCTCGTCGGCGCGCCGCTGACCGTCGTGCACAGGGGCTGGCTCGGCGCCGCGGACCTGCCCACAGCGGCGGCCGCCCTCATCGGCATCCACCTGCTGGCCAACGTCGTGGCCAGGCGACCCCTGTGGCCAGCCGTCGTGATGCCCCCGCTGGCCTGGTCGTTCCTGCTCGCCGAGCGGGTGAGTGGCAGTGATCGGCGCCGCGCGTGGGCCCGGGCGGTGTTCACGGGGGCGGTCGCGCTGCTGACCGCGGTGCTGGTGCCCGTCGTCATCCATGCCGCCGAGGGTCGGCTGCGCCTGGATCGGACCGTGGTCATGGGCGTGTCGCTGCTGGTGGTCTCGGCGCTGTCCGTCACCACCGGCGGGGGACTGGGGATCGTGCTGCGCGTGCTGCTCCTGCCGCTGTGGCTGCTCGGCGCGGCACTGCTGGTCTGCCTCGGCTTGCTGGCCGCGATGTTCACCGGCAACCTGCGCCTGCCCTGGCTCACGCTGACCAGCTTCGTCGAGATCGTGCGCCAACCGCAGCGCGGGTAGCGTCTCGGTGACATGACTGCACGGATCATCGACGGCAAGGCCAGCGCGGCAGCGGTGCGCCGGCGTGTGGCCGCCCAGGTGGCCGAGCTCGCCCACCGGGGCATCGTGCCGGGCCTGGCGGCCGTGCTGGTGGGCGACGACCCGGCGAGTGCGGTCTACGTCGCGGGCAAGGAGCGCGACTGCCAGGCCGTGGGCATGCGCTCGCTGGGGGCCCGACTGCCCGCAGACACCTCTCAGGGGGCGCTGCTGGCTGAGATCGACCGGCTCAACGCCGATCCGCAGGTCAGCGGGATCATCGTGCAGCTGCCGCTGCCCGACCACCTGGACGCCGTCGAGGCGCAGGAGCGCACCGCTGTAGCCAAGGACGTCGACGGCCTGCACCCGGTCAACGCCGGCCGGTTGCTGCGCGGGGATCCCTTCCTGGTGCCGGCCACGCCGCTGGGCTGCCAGGTGCTGCTCGACGAGCACGGCATTCTCACCGCCGGGGCGCACCTAGTGATCGTCGGCCGCTCCCAGCTGGTGGGTCGGCCGCTGGCGATGCTGCTGTCGCTCAAGCGAACCGGCGCCAACGCGACGGTCACGATGTGCCACACCGGAACTCGCGACGTCGGCGCCCACACCCGGCAGGCCGACATCGTGGTGGTCGCCACCGGTGTGCCCCACACGCTGACCGCCGACATGATCAAGCCCGGAGCTGCCGTGCTCGACGTCGGCATCAACCGCCGCGACGACGGCGGGCTGTTCGGCGACGCCGACTACGACACCGTCGCCGAGGTCGCCGGCGCCATCACTCCCGTGCCAGGCGGCGTCGGCCCGATGACCCGCGCGATGCTGCTGCACAACACCTTGCTGGCGGCCACCAGATCCCCGCCCGCCGGCCGGCCTGGTGGCCGCCACAGGTAGGCGGCCACCGGATGGGTAGGCTCG
>Ga0136616_10000958_pt1 | contig 14681 bp, 19 predicted proteins | sample AntDrymUQ2992106_2_FD_106648 | JGI IMG/M metagenome (GOLD analysis project Ga0136616, IMG submission 106648) | Polar desert sand microbial communities from Dry Valleys, Antarctica - metaG UQ299 (21.06) | ecosystem: Environmental > Terrestrial > Soil > Desert | place: Antarctica: Dry Valley...
AGAGCCGGGACAACATCGACTCCCTCGAACGGTTCGCTAATCGCGGGCCGACCGGTATCGGACACCACCGCCCACCGGTATCTCGACGAACACGTTGACAATTGCGTCCTGCGCTGGAGCGGGACCAGCACGTGAGCGGTCGACGGAACTCATCGTCCGCATCTCCAGCAGATTGTGCGCGCGGAACCCCATCCGCGTGTAGCACATGTCATCCTGGGCCACTGAACGGTTGGCGAAGGGTACCTCAGCGTCGTGACCGGGTAGACGGCCTGCGGGCCCCGACGTGGCCGGTTGGGACGGGCGGCCAGGCCGCGCCCCGCCGTACCGGTTCGGGCCGATTCAGCTGGTGCGATGCTGGCCGGATGTCCTTGGAACTGCACGAGATCGCCGAAGCCGACCACCGCATCCTCAACCCGTTCACCGACGACAAGCTGATGACCCTCGCCGCTGCGGCGCATGTGCACGCAGGGACCCGGATCCTCGACCTGGCCTGCGGCAAGGGGGAGATGCTCTGCCGGTGGGCAGAGACCATCGGAGTCACGGGGCACGGGGTCGACATCAGCGAGGTGTTCCTGGCCGCGGCGCGGGACCGGGCCGAGGAGCTGGGGGTCGCCGACCGGGTGTCGTTCGAGCAGGGTGACGCGGGTGCCTACTCGGCCGAGCCGTCGTCGTACGACGTCGTGTCCTGCCTCGGCGCCACCTGGATCGGGGGCGGGCTGGCCGGGACGCTGGACCTGATGCGACCGCCGGTCCACGCGGGCGGGCTGTTGCTCGTCGGAGAGCCCTACTGGACCGAACCGGCCCCGGAAGCTGCCTACGAGGCGTTGGGGGTCGGGGCCGAGGAGTTCACCTCGCTGGCCGGTACGGCGGACCGCTTCGCCGCGGCCGGTCTCGAGCTCGTCGAGATGGTGCTGGCCGACGGCGACAGCTGGGACCGGTATGTCGCGGCGCAGTGGTGGACGCTCGACGACTGGCTGCGGGTGCACCCAGACGATCCGCGCCGGGACGACGTTCGGGCATTCCTGCACCGCTGGCGCCGCGTGCACCTGGACTACGGCCGCCGCTACTTCGGCTGGGGAGTCTTCGTGCTACGTGCGACCGGTTAGTGTCGCCGGTGACGCCGGTTGGGGGAAATTGTGGCATTGACGCGCATTCTGGTCGTTGTGTTGGCGGGTGGGGCCGGGAGCCGGCTTGAGCTGCTGACCGACGGGCGGGCCAAGCCAGCTGTTCCCTATGGGGGGATGTACCGGCTGATCGACTTCCCGCTGTCCAACTGCCAGCGGGCCAGTATCGCCGACGTGTGGGTGCTGATGCAGTACAGCCCCGGCGTACTGGCCGATCACCTCGCCAACGGGCGGCCGTGGGATCTGGACCGCTCCACCGGCGGGTTCATGGTGCTGCACCCGCATCAGGGTGACGAGCGCGGCGGCTGGCATCAGGGGACCGCGGATGGGTTGTGGCGGCAGGCGCCTTTGATCCGCGAGTTCGATCCCGAGGCGCTTGTCGTGGTCAGCGCCGACGCGGTCTACAAGCTGGACTACCGCGATGTCGTCGCCGAGCACTTGGCCAGCGGGGCGTCCGTCACGATGGTGACGACGCGGGTGAAAAGGGCCGAAGCCAGCCGGTACGGCGTCGTGCAGGTCGATGATGACGGCGCCATCACCGACTACGCCTACAAGCCGGACAAGCCCAAGAGCGTCCTCGTGACGAACGAGGTCTTCGTCTTTGAACCGGACCGGCTGTTGGACCTGCTCGACGACCTGGCCGAAGAGGTCGACGAGGAGGACGGCCTGGAGGATCTCGGCGATCACGTACTACCTCGGCTGGTCGAGGCCGGCGAGGCCCGCGACTTCCGCTTCACGGGGTACTGGCGGGACCTCGGCACCGTCCAGGCCTACTGGGAATCACACATGGACCTGATCAAGCCCAAGCCCCCGATCGACCTGGACGAGCCCGGCTGGCGGATCCAGACCCAGGGCGGGCGGTCGGGCGCGGCCGGAGTCCACAGTGGCGCCGACGTGGACAACAGCCTGCTGTCTCCCGGCTGCCACATTGGGGGATCGGTGCACGACTCGGTGATCTCGCCCGACGTACGAGTGGAGAAGGGTGCCACCGTGCGTGAGTCGGTGCTCCTGCACGGCGCCATCGTGCGGGCCGGAGCCGTCGTCGTGCGGAGCATCGTCGACCACGGCGTAGTCGTCGGCGCAGACGCCCGGGTCGGTGGGGACGGTGAGATCGCGTTGGTCGGCTGCCAGACCCGGTTGAAGGCCGGGCAGCAGGTGCCCGCCGGCGGCCGCTACCCGGAGGCGTCCGAACAAGAGTGAGCTAATACCTCACGCCTACTCGGACGTCATGCTGCGGCGGCAGTGCCCAACGCCGCAGCCACCTGGTCCATGAACTCCCCAGGTGCGATGCGCAGGCCCAGCACCGGGATCCGCAGCAAGACCGCACCGTTGAGGGAAAGCATGTTCTGCCGTAGCGCGTCATCGACCTGGCTTTCGCCGTTGCCGTGGTGGACGCCTTCGATTTCGACCACGAGGCCGCAATCCCAGTACACGTCAAGGTAGATCCGGCCCCTCGGTCCGTTCCGGAGGACCTGCCGACTCGGCTCGGGTAACCCGCGCTCGCGGCAGAGCGCCGCAAAGTCGAGCTCACCCAGGGCCTGTGCGCCGTCGGCCACGTCGCGGACAACCAGTGTGAGCAACTGACGCCGCCGGTGCTGGCGCACCTGCTGCAGAGCCTTGGCAATCGCCGCGCCCGTCGTCAGCCGCTGCTGGACCGCCATGACGATCAGGAGCGCGGCCTGCCGGTCGCTCTTGGCCCACAGCGCGGCATGGACGGCGGCGACGGCGGGTCGCACCCGGCGGACCCCCGCATCGACAACGTCGGCATCGCATCGGCGTCGTGACTCATGCACTCGGACTCCGGCACGGCTGCCGGGGCGGGTACCTCGCGGCACCGAGACGTGGATCAACGACTCCTGATAGTTCTTCAGCCCCGCAGCCGCCAGGGCCGTGACACCGTCCAATGCGGCGTGCTTCCCGACGGTGAGCAGCGCGACCCGCCACAGCGCGCGCTGGTCGAGGCCCGCTGTGTGTAGTGCGATTGCCTGGTTGCCGTGCACCTTCCACCTGCGCGCTTCGGTCTCCCGACGGATGTCCCAACGAGTCACCCCGATAGCACGCAGTTGCGTCCTGGACAGCACACCATCGTGGTCCCGCCCCAGCTCAGCCGCGGCCGCGACGAGCCTGCGTCGCCGCTGCACATGGTTCTCGCCGTCCGGCATGCACCGTTCCTACGCGGAGTTGCACCGGGCAGAAACCCACCGCCGGCGTCTGTGGAAACCCGAGACGTCCGAAGAAACGTGAGGTAATAGCTCACGCCTGCTCGGACGCCAGCGGGCAGACTCGGGGAATGCCGCAGGCGATCGAACTCAACTCCGTCAGCCGTACCTTCACCCTGGCCGGCGCTGACCAAGGTGCTCGCCACGCTGCTGCTGCCGACCACCGGTACGGCTCGGATCATGGGGTACGACGTGGCGACCGACACCAGGGCAGTCCGGATGACAATGAGCGTGATCCTGGGCGGCGACCGGGGGCTCTACAACCGGATCAGCGGCCGGGAGAACCTGGCTTTCTTCGGGATGCTCGCCGGGGTTTCCCGCCGTGACCTGCGCGACCGGGTGCCCACGATGCTGGAGCGGGTGAACCTTGCCGAAGCCGCGGACCGGCGGGTCGAGACCTACTCCAAGGGGATGCGCCAGCGCCTGCATGTCGCGATCGGGTTGTTGTCCCGGCCGAAGGTGCTGCTCCTGGACGAACCCACCGTCGGCCTGGATCCGCTGGAAGCGGACCGGCTGCGTGACTCGATCGCCGACTTACGCGGTGAGGGCGTCAGCATCCTGCTGACCAGCCATCTGCTGCTGGACATGGAGCGGCTTGCCGACCGGGTGGTGATGCTCGATCAGGGGCAGGTCACCGCCGAGATGCCGTTGGCCAAGTTCGCCACGCTGGCCGGGTTCGCCGCCGTCGTCACTGTCACCTACCGAGGCTCGCTCGCGGACGTCCAACGGTTACTGCCGGCCGGCGCTGTCGTCGACCGGCACACCGAGGAAGCCGGCTCCTCCACGCTGGTGCTGAAACTCCGGGAGTGGAGCGGTGACCTGTTCGCCGCGCTCGGACGGCTGGTCGACGACGTCGAGGTCGAGGACATCGACGTACGCCCGGCGCGGCTCGAGGAGGCGTTCGCCACGCTGTCCGGTAGGGCGCGGTGACCGGGACGGCGCTCCGACCGGACGGCCTGCCCACCCGCACGCAAGGGCTCTGGCGCGGCCTCGAGGTGATACTGATCTGCGCCCGCATCCAGATGGCGGAGGTCCGATCGGCGTGGATCATCATCGCGGTCACGGTCTTCCAGCCGATCGTGTTCCTGCTCGTCACCCTGCAGCCCGCGGCGATCGCTCGGCCGCCGCCGGAACCTGCGTTGCCGCCGGTGTCGCCCTCTCGGTGTCCTGGTCGGCGACGGCGTGGGGAGCCGCCAGCGTGCTGCGCCGGGAGCGCGCGATGGGCACCCTCACCCGTGTGCTGGCTGGACTCGTCGACGCCCGGTTGATCGCGCTCGGCAAGGGGCTGGGCTCGGCGTTGCTGTCGAACGTCTGGGCACTTGCCACCCTGGCGGTGACGCTGATCGCGCTGCGCCAGCCGGTCTCCTTCGCCACCCTGGCGCGCTGGTGCTCGGCTACGTCGTACTCATCGCCTCCGGATCAGCGATTGGTCTGCTGATCGGGTCGGTCTTCGTGGTGACGAGGTACGGGGCGCAGGTTTCGGCGTTCCTGACCTTCCCGATCATCCTGCTCGGCGGCATGCTCATCCCGCCGGAGCTGTTCCCGCCGCCGCTGAACTGGGTCTCTGCGGTGATCAGCCTGCGCTGGCTGCAGGAGTTCCTCGTGACCAGCGCTCTGGGGGCGCCGAACTACACCGCGCTCGCAATGGCCGCTCTCCTCACGGTCGGCTATGCGCTGGGCGGGATCTGGCTGTTCGGGCGGATCGCACACAAGGCTCGGCGTGATGGCAGCCTCGACCTCTACTGAGCCGGCCGTCGGGCGGTCCTGGCGAGCGGAGCGCTTCTAGCGGTCGCGGCAGATCATCCGGTTCGGCTTCTTGCAGTACCTCTCGGCGAATCCGCCGGGCATCGTGCTCGCCACGATCTGGCCCCGCCTGATCTTCCAGACCGTCTTCTGGGTCATGCTCGGGTACGTCGCGGCCGGCCCGAGCGGCGCCACGTTCGCCTACCTGGGCGCGATCGCGACCGCATTTACGTTCGGCGGCCTCGCCGGGATGTTCAACGTACCGGTAGGACGACAAGTGGGCCGGCACCTACTCGCGGCTACTCGCCGGGGCGACGCCACCGACCTGGGTGTTCTTCGGCCGCGGGGTCGCCCAACTCGCGGCGTCGATCGTGGAGATGCTGGTCTGCCTGGTCGCAGCCGGGCTGCTGACCGGGCAATGGCGAACGACGCTGACGCTGGGCCCGGTCCTGCCGATCTACCTCGTGATCGCGCTGAGCATGTCGGCGGCCGGACTGGCGTGTGCGTCCTTCTGCGTCGGCAAACGCGCCGAGATCGCCATCTACAACGGACTGACGTATCTGGTCATCCTCTGCTGCGGCGCGCTGATCCCACCCGGAACGCTGGCCGCGCTCGACGTCATCGGGACGGTGCTCCCGGCTACCCACGGGCTGATCGCCGTACGCAGCGTTCTGGACGGCGGCCCGTGGCTCGTGCAGGTGGTGCTCGAAGTGATCGTGGGGCTGGGCTGGCTGTTGCTCGGCTATGTCCTGTTCGGGACGCAGGCAGCGCGGTCGCGGCGTACTGGTTCGGACAACTTCAGCTAGGTCGGCAGCTGCCGGTGCGGCGGCTCAGTCGTCTTCATCGTCATCATCGCGGTCGTCGTCGTCATCGTCGTCATCATCCCGGTCGTGGTCATCGTCGTCGCCGCCGGAGCCCGGAACCGGCATCGGCGGGGGCAGTGGTGGCGGCGCCGCGGTCGTGGTCGGCGTTGCCGGCTGCGCGGTCTCGACGGGTTCCGCATCCAGCGGCGTACCGACCGAGGACTGCTCCGGCAGGATGGTCCGGACGGGGTTGTCGGGCGCAGCGTCGCTGGACCCGCCGGTGATGGCGGCTGCGACCGGGAGGCCGGCAATCACCGCGGCAGCGCCGAGCGCGAGGACGTTCTTCATACCTGTAGTTCTGCCCTGTCAGAGGAGCAGGTCGCCAGTGGACGTTGGGGCTAAGACCATTGACCACTTGAGGTCTGTACCGGGCGCTGACCAAGCTCGTCCGAGTGACTGTGACCTTCGACCGTCCGGTGTCCCGTTCCCTGACCGAACGTGCGCCGCAGCCTCAGGTGCCACCGAGCCGGGCGCATCCCGGCGCCGTACTGGGCGCCATCCACCTGGGTGCGGCCATGGTGCTGTTGCTCTGGTGGGGCAACGCTGAAACCAGCCCGACCCTTGCTGACTGGCTGACCGAGGTCGGCCGGATCACCGGACTGCTGGCCGGGTACGCCGTCGTCGTACTGCTGGCTTTGATGGCTCGCGTCCCCGCGCTGGAACGCGGAATCGGGTCGGACCGGCTGACGCGGTGGCACGCGATGGGCGGCCGCTACACCGTCACCCTCGTCGTGGTGCACGGTCTGTTCATCACCTGGGGGTACGCCGTTGCGGCGAACACCGGCCTCGTCGAGCAAGGCAGGACCCTGGTTCTGACCTATCCGAACGTCATGATGGCGACGGTCGCCGGCCTGCTGCTCGTGATGGTCGGCGCGGTGTCCGCGCGGGCGGCGCGCAAGCGGCTGCGCTACGAGACCTGGCACTTCCTGCACTTCTACACCTACCTGGCAGTAGCGCTGGCGTTCAGCCACCAGTTCTCCACCGGCAAGGAGTTCGTCGACAACCCGACTGCTCGGGTCGTGTGGTCGGCGATGTACGTCGTCGTCGCGCTGCTGTTGATCTGGTACCGCTTCCTGGCGCCGGTCCGACTGGCCTTCCGGCACCAGCTGCGGATCACCGATGTCTGCCACGAGTCCCACGACATCGTGTCCATCTACATGACCGGAGTCGAACTGCATCGCCTGTACGCCGAACCGGGCCAGTTCTTCCGCTGGCGCATCCTGAGCAAGGGGCTGTGGTATTCCGCGAACCCCTACTCACTGTCGGCGCCGGTACATCCCGACCTGATCCGGATCACGGTCCGGCTCAGCGGCGACCACTCCCGGGCGCTGGCGGCGGTCAAGCCGGGGACATGGGTGTTCCCCGAAGGGCCCTACGGCGCCTTCACGTCGGGGCGGCAGACCCAGCCCAAGGTGCTGCTGTTGGGCGGAGGCGTTGGCGTCACGCCGTTACGGACGCTCTTCGAGACGCTGCCGGTGGCTCCCGGTGACCTGACGATGCTCTACCGGGCCAGCCGGGAGGCCGACATCATCTTCCGCGATGAGTTCGAGGTGCTGGCCGCGCAGTCCGGCCACCACGTGCACTTCCTGATCGGCACACGGGACGAACTCGGCTACGACCCGTTGTCCGTGCCGAACTTGGGGCGGCTGGTGCCGAAGCTGATTGAGCACGACGTCTATGTCTGCGGCCCCGACGGGATGGTGGCCGCTGCGCTGCGGTCCTTGCGGGAGGCCGGCGTACCGGAGCGACGCATCCACCTCGAATCGTTCGCGTTCTAGGAGATTCCTGCCGATGAAGCGAGCCATCTTTGCCATCGTGACCACGATCGCCGGACTGGTGATGTTGCTGCAGTACCAGACGCCTGCTCCGCCGGCCCTGGCCCTGCCGCCGATTGCTTCGGCTGCCCCGCCGGCCGCAACGACGCCGCCGGCCGCAGCGCCACCGGCAACGCCGACCGGCTCCGGACCGGCACCGGAGCCGGCGCCCGAGCAGCCCCGCACGCTGGTGGGCAACACGATCGACACCGAGCAGGGACCGGTCCAGGTGCAGATCACAATGACCGGCACGACGATCACCGACGTGACGATGCTGCAGTACCCGAACGGCGGGGGACGGGACCAGGAGATCAACTCGTTCGCGCTGCCGCAGCTGGTGCAGCAGGCGCTGGCTGTGCAGAGCGCGGACATCGACATGGTCTCCGGCGCGACGTACACCTCGGAGGGCTTCATCCAGTCGCTGCAGAGCGCGCTCGACCAGGCATGACGACCAAGTACGTCGAACACGTCATGGGCACGGTGTTCTCAATCCACGTCGTCGACGACGGCGACTGGAGCGCGGCGATCGATGAGACGGTCCAGTTTCTGCACTGGGTGGACGACACGTTCTCGACGTACCGACCCGGCAGCCAGATCAGCCGGCTCGGCCGCCGCGAGCTACGGCTCCGCGACTGCGATCCGACTGTTCGCGAGGTGCTCGGCCTCTGCGCGGACGTCGGGCTAACCTCCGACGGGCACTTCGCCGCGGTTGTCGGCGGCGCGCTCGACCCGTCCGGGTTGGTCAAGGGCTGGGCGATCGAGCGGGCCAGCGACCTGCTGACGTCCGCGGGGGCGCGCTCGCACGCGGTGAATGGCGGCGGCGACATGCAGCTGGTGGGCGGTCGGTCTGGCTTGCAACCGTGGCGGGTCGGGATCGCGCAGCCGCTGCGGCCGGGCGCCCTGGCCACGGTCGTCGCCGGAAGGGATCTTGCGGTGGCCACGTCCGGAAGCGCCGAGCGCGGCTGTCACATCGTGGATCCGTGGACCGGCCGCGCGCTGACCGGTCTGGCCAGCATCACGGTGACCGGCCCGCGGATCACGCTGGTGGACGCCTACGCCACGGCGGCGTACGTCATGGGTGCCGCCGCCCGCGACTGGATCGAGGGTTTGAACGGCTACGAGGCCTTCGCCGTCACCGCCGATGGCGATTGCTGGTCGACCGCCGGCTTCGCGGCGGCGCGCGGCGAGTTCGCCGAGCCGCGATGAACGGCACCGGCTGCGCCGTGCAGGGCGAGGACGGCGTCGGCCATGGATTGCAGCTTTCGCAGCCGTCGGCCGCGGACCCGCTGCCCGCGGTCGAGCCAGAGCGGTCACCCTGGAGGTAGCTCTGGGAGACACTCGACGGTCTCTTTGAGGAACAGCGCTACGGCGGCAAACGCTGCCACGAACAGGGCAGCGGTCATGGCCACCAGGAAGGTGCCGCCCACCGACCTCCACCGCCGTTCGCAAAAAGTCCGAGGCGTTGAGGAGAATCGCCGTCCAGAGGACCGCCAAGCACACCCAGCCGATGAGGTGACGGGTGAACGCGGCGTACGGACTTTGCATGGTCGGGTCCATGAACGACGCGCACAGGTAGTCCAGCTGCTTGCACGTCTCACACCGGATTCGGCAACGACGGCACCTGACCGGCCGTTGCTGCGTACGTGCGCGCGCAGTATCCGAATCCAGGTGAGCACCGACGCCTCGGCCCTGGACCAGAGTTCATCCGGGTGGGATTGGCGCCCAGGCGAACCCAGGTCCTGCGCTCATGACGCATCTCCTCGGCCACCGTCTTGAGTCGCCTCCTGGTCCTCCCAGGGATGCGGGTGCGGCCCCTCACCCGACTTGTCCAGCTGGTCGTCAACGACCCGATGATCTGCCATGGCCGGAAAGGTAGAGGCGGGCACCGACAGTTCGGCCGCCGTTGTGGTGGGCAGGGGCGGGATCGAACCGCCGACCTTCCGCTTTTCAGGCGGACGCTCGTACCGACTGAGCTACCTGCCCCGAGGGATTGGCGACCCTGACGGGACTCGAACCCGCGACCTTCGCCGTGACAGGGCGACGCGCTAACCAACTGCGCTACAGGGCCTTGCTCTCGATTGTTGTCAACCGATCCTACGTGCCCCCAACGGGATTCGAACCCGTGCTACCGCCTTGAAAGGGCGGGGTCCTGGGCCGCTAGACGATGGGGGCCCAGCGCCTGCCAGGTGGAACCCTTGAGAGCGGGCACGAGCATACGGGATGCCTTCCACGGACGCACGATGCGCTGGGTCTGGTTCAGCACACACTGGTCAGGAAGGTCAGGAAGGTCGAGCGCCAGTGCTCGGCAGCATCCGCTACCGGGAAGTGCCCGGATCCGTCGAAAATCTCCGTCACGACCCTGCCTCCCGCCTGCTCGTAGCGCTCGAGTACGGCGCGGATCTGACCGACCATCTGCTGCGGGGGAAAGACCTCTGCGCCCGGCCAGTCGGGGATGACGCCCAGCTGGCCGAGGGTACCGGTCTCCCACGCCGACCCGTCAGCGATGACGATGTCCGCCGTACCCTGAGTCCACAGAATCGGCGGCTTCGGGTCGATGTCGACGATGCCCGACCAGTCGCAGTATTTCCCGGACAGGGCGTTGAGGATGCCTCGCGTCCCCGGCGCGAAGCCCGGCCAATTGTCCGACGGCGTGGAATCCCCCGGATAGCCGTCGGCTCCGGTCACGGACTTGAGGATCTCCCCGACCAGCACCTCCTCGCGCTCGGGCGGTTCCCGGTGGGACGTTGCCCAGTAGGAGCTGTTCATCACGTTGCGCGGGGAGTACGGCGAGTTCGTCGAGAGATCCCCAGCGGCCAGCCGCCCGGCGAAGTCGGGGCTGCCGGTGCCGCCACCGCTACCCGCCCAATCCGGAAAGCAGGGCTTGCCGTCCGGCTGGGTGGCGGCGAATCCGTAAGGCGAGACCGGATCGATGAGCGTCAACGACGCCGCTTCGCGGTCCATGGCGTACGCCGCGATAGCTGCCCCGCCGGTGGACCAGCCGACCAGGTGCACCGGCCGCTCGATCCCGAGGGCCTGGACCATGGCGTGGACGTCGTCGGCCCAATCCCGCAAGCCCCGAGTGGCGTCGATTGGAACTCGCTCGGTGTCGCCGAATCCGCGCATGTCCGGAGCGAGGTACCGGTAGCCCGCGGGTACGGCGGACATCAGCGGCTCGTAGAAGCGCCCAGTCGCGAGATTGCCGTGCACCAGCACGACCGGGATGCCGTCGGCGGGCCCGGATTCGAGGTAGTGCAGGCGCAACCGGTCGGTCTGGACGGTTTCTTCACTCACTCGAGGCAGTGTCATGGCAGCCCCCCAGTTCTCGGCCCGCCGAACCTAACAGGCTCCCGACTTCGACGGCCTGCAACGGTGGCGCCTGGTCAGCCGGGGCCGCCGCGGCAGCGCCGGTAGCCGGCCAGCATCAGGGGAACCGTTCCGTCCACCGGTGTGGCTGAGATCGGGGCGTGGACGAGAGCGATGTCGGGACGCTGGGGTTGCGACCAGAGGAAGTCCAGCAGGTCCTCGCCGGCATATTCCGACCATGGAAGCCCGAGTAGCGTCGTACCGCTTGAGTCCAGGACGACCGCGTTGTCCGGCGACGCCACAGCGCCGTGAAGCGGTGCTCCTCACCGACTGGGACGAACAGCAGGCTGCCCGGGCCGACGAGAATCAGGCCATCTGCGCCGCCGGGGAACTTGGCTCTCTCCTCGGTCACGAGGTCGGTCTCTGCATGGGACTTTGGTTGTCGGTACCCTCGGCCGGGATCGAGTACGTGCCGATGCTCAGCGCTGGAGCACAGAGGGTGCTCGTCGTCGCGGTTGAATGTTCCGGGCACGCGAACCGACCGGCGGCTCGGTCGCGTCCAAATGACTGAGCACGTCACCAGACCGCGGCGGCGCTCCTTAGACGACATTCTGCAACCGAGCAACGGTACTCTGGCCAGCCGGGGCCTCTAGCTCAACTGGCAGAGCAGCGGACTTTTAATCCGCGGGTTCGGGGTTCGAGCCCCCGGGGGCCCACCCTCCTGACCAGCACGTTTACTCTATGAGGGATGCGCGATCGAATGCCGTGCCCACACGGTGCCCACATGAGCCTTCGTCAGGTGGGCACCGTGGGCAGCGCGGAGGGGTGTCCCTGCGCTCGGTCAGGCCGCCGCTGCCATCGTCGACGAGCGTGCGCAGGCGCCGTCCCTGACGACCGACCTACTTCACGCTGCGGCAGCTAGTGTCGCGCTATGTAAGTATCGTTACCTAGTGGGATCATGATGCATGGCGTTGACTGTGCAGGTGGAGCTGCCGACCCGCGACCGTGAGGTGTTGGTGTCGTGGACGCGGTCGCCGTCGATCCGGGCCGGCTTGGCGCAACGGGCCAGGGTGGTCCTGCTGGCCGCCGACGGGGTCGGCACCGCCGAGATCGTGCGCCGGGTCGGGTTGAGCAAGCCGGCGGTGATCGGCTGGAAGCAGCGCTATGCAGCCGAAGGCATCGCTGGGCTGGAGGATCGGCCGAAGTCGGGGCGGCCGCGGGTGATCAACCCGGTGCCGATCGTGCTGGCCACCCTGGAGCCGCCCCCGCCGCAGCTGGGAGTGACGCACTGGTCGAGTCGGCTGCTGGCCCGCCACCTGGGAGTCAGCGACTTCACCGTGTCCACGACCTGGAAGCGTTGGGGACTGCAGCCGTGGCGGGTGCCGACGTTCAAGTTCTCCACCGATCCGGAGCTGGAAGCCAAGATCCGCGACGTGATCGGGTTGTATCTGAACCCGCCGGACAAGGCGGTCGTGCTCTGCGTCGACGCGAAGTCCCAGGTCCAGGCGCTGAACCGGACCGCGCCGGTGCTTCCACTACGCCCGGGCGTGCCCGCCAAGCAGACCCATGACTACGTCCGGCACGGCACAACCACCCTGTTCGCCGCCTTGGACGTGGCCACCGGGCGGGTGACCGACGCCTGCTACCCGCGGCACCGGCACGAGGAGTTCCTGAGGTTCCTCAAGCATGTCGCCGCCACCTACCCGCGGGTGAGGCTGCACATCGTGTGCGACAACTACGCCACCCACAAGCACCCGGCCGTGCGGGCCTGGCTGGCCCGCCACCCCAGGATCACCCTGCACTTCACGCCGACCTCGGGGTCGTGGCTGAACATGGTCGAGATCTTCCTCGGGATCATCACCCGCCAAGCCATCCGCCGCGGCACCTTCCCCTCAGTGAAGAACCTGATCCCCGCGATCCAGACGTTCATCGACGGCTGGAACGACCGCTGCGAACCGTTCATCTGGACCAAGACCGCCGACCAGATCATCCCCCACACCACCAGAAGTCAACCCACTTCGATAGCGCGACACTAGCAATGGGCAGGAGAAATTATCTGATTGAAGGCCTTTCCGGCACCGGCAAAACTTCGGTGTGCAATGAATTGCAGCGGCGCGGCTACCATGCCATTCATGGTGACCGCGAATTGGCTTATCGAGGCGATCCCGAAACCGGTGAACCGACGGAAGGCTTCGCACACGAGCACCACATTTGGCATGTAGATAAGGTAAAGGCCTTGGTCGCTAATCAGGATGAGACGGCAACATTTTTCTGCGGTGGTTCAAGGAATTTCTCAAAGTTTATAGATTTGTTCGACGGCGTTGTTGTCCTTGAAGTCGACCTTGACACTTTGAATCGTCGGCTTGACGAGCGACCGGACGATGAGTGGGGCGGCGGAAAGCCAACGGAACGGGAAGTCTTTGCGCGATTGCACCAGACAAAAGAAGACATTCCGAAGAACGGCATTGTAATCGACGCCACGGCATCAGTCGCGCACGTCGTTGACGAGATCGTTCGTCAAAGCGAAGCAAATAAGTAGCCACGATGTGGCCGTCGAGCGTCCGGCTGTCGATCAGCTCGAGGTCGAAGTCGGCCGCACCCTGGAAGATCGGGTCCACCCCGGTCTGACCGGTGATCACAGGGAAGAGCGTCACCTGGACGCGGTCGACCAGACCAGCGGCCATCAGCGCCCGGTTCATCGACAGGCACCGGGCGAGCGCAACGGCACCTCGGACTCCTCCTTGAGCCGGGCGACGACGTCGGCGGCGTCCCCGCTCACGAGGGTCGCGTCCGGCCAGTTGAGGGGTCCTTCGAGTGTCGTCGACACCACTGTTGTCGGCAGGTTCCTCATCCGGGTGTTCACTGGGGTCACCCACCTCGGACTCCTCGGTGCTCGGGCCCAGCATCTGCAAGAATTGCCGAAAGGTGTTGGCTCCGAGGACCATCCGCTGCTCCTCGCAGTACAAGGCAAGTCGGCGGTCGAGGAACTGGGGGCCCTGCTTACAGCGCTTTCGATGTCCGATGCTCAGCGCGAGATGTTGGGCAAGCTGGCGGTCTCCCAGACCGCGCCGGTCCGCCAGGTGCAGCGGGCCAGGGTGCTTGTGCTGGCCGGGCAGGGTGCGGCGAATTGCAGGATCGCCGAGCAGGTCGGGGTGACGGTGAGCACCGTGCGGGCCTGGCGGGACCGCTTCGCCGTAGAGGGCGTGGCCAAGCTGGGCGCTGTGCGGGCCGGGCGCGGCCGCAAGGCGGTGATCCCGCAGGCCACTATCGAGCAGTCGTGCATCTGACGAAGCACGACAAGCCCGACGGGGAGACCCATTGGTCGTGCCGGACGATGGCCGAGAAAGTCGGGGTGGTGTCCAAGGACACCGTGCAGCGAGTGTGGTCCGCGCGTGGGCTGAAGCCGCATCGGGTCAAGACCTTCAAGCTGTCCAGCGACCCGCGGTTCGAGGAGAAGCTCATCGACGTCGTCGGCCTGTACCTGAACCCGCCGGATCAGGCGATCGTGTTGCGCCTGGATGAGAAGTCCTCGGTGCAGGCCCTGGACCCACCCAGCCCTCGCTACCGATGGTCACGGGCCGGGCTCAGACGATGACCCACGACTACAAACGGCAC
>Ga0136616_10000960_pt1 | contig 14658 bp, 16 predicted proteins | sample AntDrymUQ2992106_2_FD_106648 | JGI IMG/M metagenome (GOLD analysis project Ga0136616, IMG submission 106648) | Polar desert sand microbial communities from Dry Valleys, Antarctica - metaG UQ299 (21.06) | ecosystem: Environmental > Terrestrial > Soil > Desert | place: Antarctica: Dry Valley...
ACGGCCACCCGCGAAGCCGCCCCTCACGACGTTGGCCGCGCATACCGCGCGTCGCGGTCTCCCGCGCCCAGGCCCTCGCCGTCGTCGTCTGCTCCCCGCGCCTGCTCTGGGCTCGCTGCAACACCGTCGAGCAGATGCGCCTCGTCAACGCCCTCTGCGCCTTCGCCGACGAGGCGGAGCGCCAGGCCGCTCCCTCCGGCTGCTAGTTATACTTCAAGTATGACCCAGCGAGTGGGAGCCAAGGGGCAGGTCGTCATCCCGAAGGAGATCCGCGACGAGCTCGGACTCCAGCCGGGCATCGAGGTCGACTTCGAGCGTGACGGAGCCACCGTCCGCATCTTGCCGGCGGGGACGGCTGCGACCCACGGCCTGCGAGGCCGCTACACCGGCAGCGGCCTCGCCGCCGGGCTGCTCGCCGATCGCGCGCGCGAGCGACGGTGACCGTCTGCCTCGACTCATGGGCGGTGCTGGCATGGCTCGACGGTGACGAGCCGGCCGCCACCACGGTGCAAGAGGCGTTCGCCGCGGGCCGCCCCTGGATGAGCTGGCTCAACGTCGGCGAGGTCGCCTATCTGATCGAACGCCGACACGGCGCCGGCGAAGCCGCTCTCGTACTCGGCCGGCTGCGCGCAGCGGTCGCGCTCGACGACCTCGCATCAAAGCGGGTCCTCGCCGCCGCGCATGTCAAGGCCGCCCATCCGATCGCCTTCGCCGACTGCTTCGCCGCCGCGACCGCCACGGCCCGCGACGCGACCCTCCTGACCGGCGACCCAGAGCTCCTCGACCGCGACGTCGGCTGCCGCACGCACGACCTTCGCGTCGCTCCCGCCGGCTGACCGGCTGAGTCGCGCCTCGCGGAGCGACTGCGTTGCGCACAGCAGTCCAGGTTGTCGCCGCAATGAAGGACGCTGGTTTCGAGGAGGCTGACCGGATTCATCGCCGGTCTCGATTCGGGCGGTGTCGCGAACGCCCGCTCAGGCCGCCGCGTGCGAAGCGGCGACCGCGAGCTGGTCGGCGCGCTCGTTGAGGGCCTTGTGGGCGTGCCGGGCGCCGGTCTCGTGGCCGCGGACCCAGTGCCAGCGGACGGCGGCGTGGCGGGCGATCTCGCTGTCGAGGGCGCGGACGAGGTCCTGGTTGGAGACGGCGTCGCCGGCGGCGGTCCTCCAGCCCTTGCGCTTCCAGCCGGCGATCCACTTCGTCATCGAGTCGAGCATCAGCCGCGAGTCGGTGACGATGCACGCGCGGCTCCCGTCGGGCAGCGCGCGCAGGCCCTCCAGCGCCGCCGTGTACTCCATCCGGTTGTTCGTCGTGTGCGGCGAGCCGCCGGCCAGCTCGACCGGCGTCTCGCCGCCTGCGCCGACCACGATCGCCGCCCAGCCGCCGGGGCCGGGGTTGCCGCGGCAGGCGCCGTCGGTCCACACCAGCACCTCCCCTGGGCGGGCTGCCACGGGAACCTCGGGAGCGTGGGCGCGGCGACGGCGGGCACGGGTGGCTGGCATCGGGTCGCGATGCTACGCGGCGGGGAGGACAATCCCGTGAATGCTGATCGACCACGTGATCCTCGCCGCCACGGACCTCGACGGCGCGGCCGCTCGCCTCGCGGCCGAGCACGGATTCGTCGCGACCGGTGGTGGCCGCCACGAGGGCATGGGCACCCACAACCGGATCGTGCCGCTCGGCGGCGGCTACCTCGAGCTGATGGCGGTCGCCGATCCCGAGGAGGCGGCCGCCTCGCCGCTCGGCCGGCTGCTGGCCGAGCGGATCGCCGCACGGACGGAGGGGTTGATGGCCTGGTGCGTAGCCGTGCCCGACGTCGAGCGCACCGCGGAGCGGCTCGGGACCGAGCTCCACGTCGTCGCCCGTGACGGGCTCAGCTCGCGCGTGACGGGCGTCGAGTCGGCGCTGAGCGACCCTTCGCTGCCGTTCTTCATCACGCGCGATCCCGGCGTGGCCGACCCCGGGGCGGCCGCCGGCGGGGGAGGCATCACGTGGGTCGAGGTGGCGGGCGACGCCGAGCGGCTCGCGGACCGGCTCGGCGGCGAGCCGCTCCCCGTGCGCGTCGTCGCCGGCCCGCCCGCCCTGCTCGGCGTCGGCATCGGCGACCGCGAGCTGCGCTGACCGAGCACGGGGCTCCGGCTCACGGCGCGATCAGCCGGACGGCCGGGAAGTATTCGCGGACGCGTCGCGGATCGCGGGTGAGCAGCGGCAAGCCCGCAATCCCGGCATGGGCGCCGATGAAGAAGTCCGGCAGCGGCGCCGTGCGCTCACCGCCGCGGCGGCGGTATTCGCGGAAGGCCCGGGCGGCGTCCCAGCACGCCGCCCAGGGAACGTTGGCTCGCACGATGCCGACGCCCTGGAGCGTGCGCTCGAGCCGTTCGCGGGTCGCGAAGCCCGCCGCCACCTCGGCGTAGACGACCTGGTTCACGAGGATCTCGCCTTCGTCGGCCGCGGCCGCGAGCCGCTCCTCCGACCATTCGCGCCAGCTCGACGGTGCGAGGACGTCGAGCAGGACGCTCGAGTCCACCAGCGTCTGCGTGCTCACCGGCCGCGGGTCAGCCGCAGCACGGCGTCCGCGCTGAGGTCACCGTCGGCTCGATCGCGCAGCCGGGCGACGAGCTCCGCACCGCGGCCGGCCCGGCGCTCGGCCCGGCGCACGAGCGCACCACCCTCTGCGGGAACGACCTCGACTTCGTCCCCGGGGCCGAGCCCGTACTGGTCCCGCAGCTCGACGGGAATCGTGACCTGCCCCTTGCTCGTCATCCGCATGTAAGGATCGTACCAGCCTTACATTCGACGAGTTCGAGGTGCTCGGCCGGTCTACAGTCGGACGAGGATGAGCTCGGAGCGCGTGACGACGCAGGAGGGCGAGCTGCTGACGGCGGCCCGCCGCGGCGACGAGGGCGCGTTCCGCGAGCTGCTGGAGCCCAGGCGAGGGGAGCTGCACGCCCACTGCTACCGGATGCTGGGCTCCGTCCACGACGCCGAGGACGCCCTCCAGGAGACCATGCTGCGCGCCTGGCGCGGGCTGCCCGACTTCCAGGGGCGCAGCTCCCTGCGCTCCTGGCTGTACCGGATCGCGACGAACGTGTGCCTGAACGCGATCGAGAAGCGCCGCGGGCGCACGCTCCCCGTCGACTACGGCCCCGCCGCCGCCGATCCCCCCGACGACGCTCACGAGCCGCCGCTGGTCGAATCCGGGATCTGGCTCGAGCCCTACCCGGACGAGGCGCTCGGGCTCGCCGACGGGCGGGCGGCGCCCGACGCCCGTTACGAGCAGCGCGAGAGCGTGGAGCTGGCGTTCGTCGCGGCGCTCCAGCACCTGCCGGGCAACCAGCGCGCCGCGCTGATCCTGCGCGAGGTGCTCGGCTTCTCCGCCCGCGAGGTCGCCGAGTCGCTCGAGACGACGCCGGCGTCGGTCAACAGCGCCCTGCAGCGCGCCCGCAGGCTCGTCGACGAGCGGCTGCCCGAGCGCAGCCAGCAGGCCACCCTGCGCTCGCTCGGCGACGAGCGCCTCGGCGAGATCGTCGCGGCCTACATGGCCGCGCTGGAGGCGGCCGACGTCGGCGCGATGGTCACGCTGCTCACGGAGGACGCGACCTGGTCGATGCCTCCGGACCCGAGCTGGTACCGCGGCCACGAGGCCATCGCCGGCTTCCTCGCCGCGGGCCCGTTCCGCGCCCGCTGGCGCCACGTCCCCACGCGCGCCAACGGGCAGCCGGCGGTCGGCTGCTATGCCTTCGACGAGCAGGCGGGGAGCTACGTCGCCATGGTGATCGACGTGCTCACCCTGCGGGGAACGCAGATCGCCGAGGTCACCGCCTTCATCGACCGCGCCATGTTCGCGCGCTTCGGCCTCCCGGACGAGCTGCCCGCGTAAGCCGCCCCGGCGGGCGATGAGTTCCCGCACCGCGCCCGGTCTGTAGTCGAAACACGACCGACCGGAAGGAACGCCATGCACGCCCAGCGGAGGTGGGTGCTCGCCCTGACCGCGATCGCCTCGCTCATGGTCGCGCTCGACACGCTCCTGGTGTCGACGGCGCTGACCACGATCCGGCTCGACCTCGGCGCCTCGCTCGAGGCGCTGGAGTGGACCGTCAACGCCTACAACCTGAGCCTCGCGGTGCTGCTCATGCCGGCCGCGGCGCTCGGCGACCGCTTCGGCCGCCGCCGGATGTTCGCCGCGGGGCTCGGCCTGTTCGTCGCGGCGTCGGCGGCCTGCGCGCTCTCGACCGACGCCGGCACGCTGATCGCCGCGCGCACCGTCCAGGGCGCCGGCGCGGCGCTGGTCATCTCGCTCGCGCTCGCGATCGTCAGCGCGGCCTACCCGCCCGAGCGCCGGGGCGGTGCCATCGGGATCCTCGAGGGCATCACCGGGCTCGCCGTGATCGCCGGCCCCGTCGTCGGCGGCGCGATCGCCGAGGGGATCGCCTGGGAGTGGATCTTCTGGCTCAACGTGCCGATCGGCCTGGCGGTGCTGCCGCTCGCGCTCGCGCGCATCGACGAGAGCTTCGGCGAGGACACGGCGCTCGACCTCGCCGGCGTCGCGCTGATCACGGCCGGCGGCTTCGGGATCGTCTGGGGGCTGGTGCGCGGGAACGGCTCCGGGTGGGCCAGCCTCGAGGTGCTCGGCGCGCTCGCCGGCGGGGCGTTGCTGGTGCTCGCGTTCGTCGCGTGGGAGCTGCGCGCCCGCGAGCCGATGCTGCCGATGGGCCTGTTCGCCTCGCGGGCGTTCTCGGGCGGCAACGCGGCCACCTTCGCGCTGTTCGCCTCGATCTTCGTGGGCGTGTTCTTCATCGCCCAGTTCCTGCAGACCGGGCTCGGCTTCGACCCGCTCGAAGCCGGCCTCGGGCTGCTCCCGTGGACGGCGCTGCTGTTCGTCGTGGCCCCGATCGCCGGCCTCCTGGCCGACCGCGTCGGCGAGCGCCCGCTGCTGGTCGGCGGCCTCGCCGTGCAGGCCGCCGGCTTCGGCTGGCTCGCCCTGATCGTCGCGCCCGGCATCGCCTATTCCGAGCTGGTGGCGCCGCTGCTGGTCACAGCGCTCGGCGGTTCGCTGGCGATCCCGCCGGCCGCCAGCGCGGTCCTGCGCTCGATCCCGGACGGCGCGATCGGCAAGGCCGCGGGCGCCAACGGCATGCTGCGGGAGCTGGGCGGCGTGTTCGGGATCGCCCTGGGCGTCGCGGTGTTCGCCGGCGCCGGGAGCTACGCGTCCGCCGCCGCGTTCAGCGACGGGTTCGCCGCCGCGATCGTCGCCGCCGCGACCCTCTCGCTCGCCGGCGCGCTCGCCGCGAGCGCGGTCCCCGGGCGAGCGTGACCTGGCAGACTCGAGCCCGATGGCGTCCGTGAACGTCCCGTGCGAGGAGAGCTGACCGCGCTCCTCGCAGCCGTCGTGGACACGCTCGGCGGCGGTCCGCAGCCGGACCTGCTCGAGGCGCGCCAGATGCAGGCGCTCTCGCTGGGCGTGCACATCCCGCTGGTGTGCTTCGGGATCGCGTTCCCGGCGATGTTCCTGTTCGTGGAGGGGCTGTACCTGCGCACGGGCGACGCGACGTACAAGGCGCTCGCCAAGCGCTGGTCGAAGGTCGCGCTGATCCTGTTCGCGGTCGGCGTCGTGACCGGCACGATCCTCTCCTTCGAGTTCGGGCTGCTGTGGCCGGAGTTCATGGCCACCTTCGGCGGCGTGTTCGGGGTCGCCTTCGGGCTGGAGGGCATCTCGTTCTTCGTCGAGGCGATCTTCATGGCGATCTACGTCTACGGCTGGGACCGGCTGCGCCCGCGTGCGCATCTCCTCTGCGGCGTGCCGATCGTGATCTCGGGCTTCGCCGGCTCGTTCAACGTGATCGCCGTGAACGGGTGGATGAACAACCCGGAGGGCTTCGACGTCGTCGACGGCCGCGTCGTGGACCCGCGGCCGTTCGACGCGCTGATCAACACCCACCTGTGGCACGAGCTGATCCACATGTACCTGGCCGGCTACATCGTGGCCGGCTTCCTGGTGGCGGGCGTGTACGCGTTCGCGTGGCGGCGCGGGCGCCGTGACCGCTACCACCGCACCGGGCTGGTGGTGGCGCTGTCGTTCGCGTGCCTGGCCGCGCCGGTGCAGGTGGTGATCGGCGACTGGGCGGCGCGGACCGTGGCCGACACCCAGCCGGTCAAGCTGGCCGCGTTCGAGGGGCTCGCCCGCACGCAGGCCGGCGCGCCGTTCACGATCGGCGGGATCTTCGACGAGGACGAGCAGCGCGTGCGCTACGGGATCGAGGTGCCGAAGCTGCTCTCGCTGCTCTCCGAGCACGACCCGGACGCGCGCGTGACCGGGCTCGACGCCGTCCCGCCCGAGGACCGCCCGCCCGTGAACGTCGTGCGCTTCGCGTTCCAGACGATGGTCGGCATCGGCACGGGGCTCGCGCTGCTGGGCGCGGTCTTCGTCGCCACCTGGCTGCGGCGGCGCCGGCTCCCGCGCTCGGCCTGGTTCTATCGCGCGGTGATGGCGGCCGGCCCGCTGTCGATCGTCGCGCTGATCTCGGGCTGGATCACGACCGAGGTCGGGCGCCAGCCGTGGGTCGTCTACGGGGTCATGCGCACCGAGCAGGCCGTCACCGCGGCCGACGGGCTCGAGGTCGGCTACGCCGTCCTGGTCGCGGTCTACGTCTCGCTCGCGGCGGGCGTGCTGTGGCTGCTGCGCAGGCTGGCCGGGCAGCCGCCGCAGACCGAGGTCTCCGAGCCGGTGGCGGCTGATTGATGGCGGAGCTGTGCCTCGGCCTGGTCATGCTCGGCATCGCCGCCTACGCCGTGCTGGGCAGCGCCGACTTCGGCGCGGGGCTGTGGGACCTCACGGCCGGCGGCGACGCGCGCGGCGGGCGCCTGCGCGGGATGGTCCAGCGCTCGATGAGCCCCGTGTGGGAGGCCAACCACGTATGGCTGATCTTCGTGCTCGTGATCGCGTGGACCGCGTTCCCGGTCGCCTTCGCGTCGGTCTTCTCCAACCTCTCGATCCCGCTCTTCCTGGCCGCGATCGGCATCATCTTCCGCGGTGCCGCGTTCGCGCTGCGCGGGCAGGCGGCGACGATCCGCGAGGCGCGGGTGCTGGGCGCGCTGTTCGCCTCCGCGTCGGTGCTGATCCCGTTCTGCCTCGGCGCGGTGCTGGGCGCGATCGCCTCGGGCCGTGTGGAGGTCGGCAACGCGGTGGCGGACCCGTTCGGCGTGTGGCTGAACCCGACCTCGGTGCTGGCCGGGCTCGTGGGCATCGTGACCGGCGCGCACCTCGCCGCCGTCTACCTGACCGTCGACTCGCGGCGCGCCGGCCTCGAGGACCTCGAGCGCGCGTTCCGTGCCCGCGCGCTCGCCTCCGGGGTGCTGGCGGGCTCCGTCGCGCTCGCCGGGCTGCTCGTCGTGCGCGCCGACGCGCCCGAGCTGTACGCCGGCCTGACCTCCGGCGCGGGCCTGGGCTGCGTGCTCGCCTCCGCGGCCGCCGGCGTGGCGACGCTCGCGCTGGTGGCCGGCGGCCGCCCCGCGCCGGCGCGCGCTACCGCGGCCGCCGCGGTCGTCGCGGTCGTCGCCGGCTGGGCCTTCGCCCAGCGCCCGTACCTGCTGCCGCCGGCGCTGACGCTCGAGCAGGCGGCCGCCGCCGACGCGACGCTGGCGGCGGTGCTGATCGGCATCGGGATCGGCCTGGTCGTGCTCGTGCCGTCGCTGGTGCTGCTCTACCGGCTGGTGCTGCGCGGCGTGCTCGACCAGGGCTTCGAGCCGCTCGACCAGCGCTTCAAGCCGCTCTCGGCCGCCGACGACCGCGACCCGCCACGATGAGGCGTCGGCTGACCGCCGTCATGCTCGGCTGCCTGGCCGTCGGCCTCGTGCTGATGCTCGCCTTCGAGGCGCCGCTGGCGCGGATCGTCGGCGTGCCCGCGCTGTTCGCCTTCATCGTCGCCGGCGTGTTCCTGATCGCCGACCCGGCCTTCCTGGCGCAGGACGAGGACGAGCCGGTCAGGCGCGAGCGAAGCGGCTGAGCGTGCGCTCGGCGCTGATGCCCTGCAGGTGCTCGCGCCAGACGCGGTAGTAGGCGACCTCCTCCTTGGTGCGCAGCGGCGGCTCGACCGCGTCGCGCTCCGCCTCGTACTCGAGATCGGACACCGTCGCCTCGACCTCGCGCGTGAGCACGTCGCGCGCACCGCTGCCGTCACCGAACTCGGCCTTCTCGCGCCACAGCAGCTCGTCCGGCAGCCAGCCGTCGAACGCCTCGCGCAGCAGGCGCTTCTCCGGCTCGCCGGGGCCGGCCAGCTTCGCGGCGGCCGGGACGCGCAGCGCCCACGCGATCACCTCGCGGTCCAGGAAGGGGACGCGCGCCTCCACCGAGTGCGCCATCGTGACGCGGTCGCAGCGCTGCAGGTTGAGGTTGTGCAGCGAGCGGACCGTGCGCTCCAGCTCCGCCTGCAGGTCCGCAGCCGTGGTGAACTCGCGCAGGTACTCGTAGCCCGCGAACAGCTCGTCGGCGCCCTCTCCGGTGAGCACCACGCGGACGTGCTGGCGCGTCATCCGCGCGAGCATGTAGTTCGGCACGGCGCTGCGCACCAGCCCCGGGTCGAAGGACTCGATCGCCCGCACGACGCCGGGCAGCGACTCGAGCGCCTCGGCCGCCGTGTAGTCGATCTCGTGGTGCTCCGTGCCGAGGTGCTCGGCGACCACGCGGGCGGCGGCGAGGTCGGGCGAGGCCTTGGTGCCGACCGCGAAGGTGTGCAGCGGCAGGTCGCGCGCCCGCGCCCAGCGGCCGGCGATCGCCGCCACCAGCGAGGAGTCCAGCCCGCCGGAGAGGAACACGCCGACGGGCACGTCGCCCATCATCTGGCGCTCGACGGCGCGCACCAGCACCGCGCGCGTGCCGTCCCGCAGGTCCTCGCCGTCCGGCATCGGCTCGAGCGTCTCCGGCACGGCCGAGGCGAAGCGCACCAGCCCGTCCTCCGGCGTCCACGAGTGCCCGGGCGGGAACGGCTCGACGTAGGGCTGCCAGTCCACGTCGAACGCGTGCATCTCGGAGGCGAACCGGACCGCGCCGTTGGCGTGGGGTGGGCGGGCCCAGTACAGCGGCTTGATCCCGACGGGGTCGCGGGCGGCCACGAAGCGGCCGTCGCGGCTGGCCATCACGAACGCGAACATGCCGTTCAGCCGCCCCAGCGCGTCCGGGCCGAACGCGTCGATCAGGTGCAGCGCGACCTCGTTGTCGGAGGTCGTGAGGATGTCGCGCCCCTCGAGCCGCGCGCGCACGTGCTCGTGGTTGTAGACCTCGCCGTTGCCGACCAGGTAGGCGTCCGCGTCGGGCGTGCGCAGCGGCTGCCCGCCGCCCTCGACGTCGACGATCGACAGCCGCCGGTGGCCGAGCCAGCTGCCGTTGACCTGGATCGAGCCGCGGTCGTCGGGCCCGCGGTGCGCGAGCCGCTCGAGCATGCGCTCGAGCTCGTCGGGGTCGGAGCCCCCGTGTTCCGCGACGATGCCGCACATGTGACGTCTGACACTACCCGAGCAGCTCGAGCGTGGCCGCCGGGGCCGTGCTCGCCACGGCGGGAGCCGGGGCCGTCGCGACGTGCGCCGGCACGCCGTAGGCGTCGGGGCGGCGGTCGGCGAGATGGTCGATCGCCAGCCGCGACTCGCGCACCGCGCCGAGGTCGACGCGCGCGCCGGCGAGCCCCGCCCGCGCGCCGGTGCGTGCCAGCACGACGCCGTCGGGGTCGACGATCTTCGCCCCGCCGAGGAAGCGCAGCTCGCCCCACGGGCCCGTCTGGTTGGAGGAGGCGAAGAACACCTGGTTCTCGACGGCCCGCGCCCGGTCGACGACGGCGAAGTGGCGCGTCTGGCGGTCGTCGCGCACGCGCCGCGCGGGCCGGTGGCGGTCCGCCGGCCAGGCGGCGAGGCAGCAGACGATCTCCGCCCCGTCGAGCGCGAGCGCGCGGGCCGCCTCGGGGAAGAGCTTGTCGTAGCAGAGCAGCATCCCGATCCGGCCGGCCGGCGTGTCGAAGGCCGCGAAGCCGTCGCCCGCCGTGTAGGCGAAGCGCTCGGCCGGCGGCAGGTGCACCTTGCGCTGGCGGCCGAGGATCCCGTCGCCGCTCACGCACACCGCCGAGGAGTACAGCCCGCCCGCGCCCGCCTCCGTGTAGCCGGCGCACACCACGAGGTCGCCGGCCATCGCGACCAGCCGGGCGATCTCCGGCCCGTCCGGGTCGAGGCCGACGGGGAGGTCCGGCGCGCTCTCCTCGGGCCCCGGCTCGCGGATGTAGCCGCCGATCGCGCACTCGGGCAGCACGACGAGCCCGGCGCCCTGCGCGCGCGCCTCGGCGAGGATGCGCTCGATCCGCGCCAGGCCGCGCTCGACGTCCCGATCGAACGGGGCCGCGACGGCGACGATGACGGGAGTGGGCGGGGGCACCGCTCGAATATGGACGCTGGAAGCACGCTTGTAAATGGGCCGGCTGGACAATTTCACCGGCCCTTAGCTGGACTTTCGTCACGAGCGCCCTTCCGCCAGACTCGAGGGCGATGCGGACGCTCACGCAACAGGCGCTCAACCGCGCGCTGCTGGCCCGGCAGCTGCTGCTCGAGCGCGGCCGGCTGGAGCTGCCCGAGGCGCTCGAGCGCATCGGCGGCATCCAGGCGCAGTACGCGCCGTCGATGTACACCGGCCTGTGGTCGCGCGTGGAGGACTTCGAGCGCGCGGCCCTGACCGAGGCGCTCGAGCGCCGCACGGTCGTCCAGGGCACGCTGATGCGCGGCACCATCCACCTCGTCTCGCGCGCCGACTACTGGCCGCTCGCGCTCGCCGTCCGCGACGCCCGCCGGGCGCTGTGGCTGCGGGCGCACCCGGAGCCGTCGGGCCGCGCCATGGCCGCCGCCGCGCGCACGCTGGGGCGCCGGCTCGAGGGCGGCGCCACGCTGCCCCGACGCGAGGTGGAGGCGCTGCTCGGCAGGCCGCGCGCCGCCGGCATCCACATGTGGCTCGACCTCGTGCGCGCCCCACCGTCGGGCACCTGGGAGCGCCGCCGGGCCGACCTCTACGCAGCCGCCGAGGATTGGATCGGGCCGCCGGCGGTCGGTCTCCGCGAGCCGACGGAGCACCTCGTGCGCCGCTACCTGGCCGGCTTCGGCCCCGCCTCGCGCAAGGACGTCGCGAGCTTCACCGGCCTCTCGCCGACGGCGCTGCGCCCGGTGTTCGAGCGCCTCGGGCCCGTGCGCTTCGCCGCCGAGGACGGCGAGGAGCTGCTCGACCTGGCCGGCGCCCCGCTGCCGGACCCGGACACGCCGGCGCCGCCGCGCTTGCTGCCCACCTGGGACGCCACGCTGCTTGTCCACGCCCGCCGCACCGGCGTGCTGCCCGAGCGCCACCGCCCGCGGATCTTCCACACGCGCAACCCGCAGTCGCTGCCCACCTTCCTCGTCGACGGCGCGGTGGCGGGGAGCTGGCGCCACGAGGACGACGGCATCCGGCTCGAGCCGTTCGAGGCGCTCGACGCCGCGAGCCTGCGCGCCGTGCGCGAGGAGGCCGAGCGCCTGGCGGAGCGATTCGGTTGAGGACGGCCCGCGAGAGGCGTACCGTGCGCGGGCATGCCGCCCGTGACCCCCGCGACGCTGGCCCACAGCCCGCTGGAGCCGCTCGTGCAGAAGGCGGGCGCGACGATGGTGGCGCGCAACGGCTGGCTGGTGGCCGCGCACTACGGCTCGCCGGGCGGCGAGATGGCGCTCTGCGACCAGGGCGTCGGACTCGCCGACCGCTCCGACCTCGGCAAGCTCGAGCTGCGCGGCGACGCCGAGGCCGTCGAGCAGCTGGTCGGCCAGCTCACGGGCGGCCAGGTGCTCTCCGGCGAGGCGCTGCTCGCCGCCGGAGCGTGGTGGTGCGCGGTGTCGGGGGAGCACGTGATCGCGCTCAGCGACGCCGGGCAGACCGAGCGCGTGCGCTCCGCCGTCGGGGAGGCCGCGCGCTGGACGCCGGGCGTCACGGTGACCGACCTGACGGCGCGGCTCGCCGCACTCGGCCTGCTCGGGCCGGGCACGGAGGACCTGCTGGAGGAGCTCAGCGGCGCCCGGCCGGCGCTGCGCAACGTCGAGCCGCCCGCGTTCCAGTCGACGCTGCTGGCCGCGATCCCGGTGATGCTGCTGCGGGCGTCCGCCACCCGCGCGGTCGTGCTCACCGACACCGGCCGGGCCGCCGGCCTGTGGACCGAGATCGAGCGCGCCGGCCGCGACGCCGGCCTCGGCCACGTCGGCGCCGACGTGGTCGCGCACTTCTCCCCGCTGGTCTCCTAGCCCCGCGCGATGAGCGACGGCAGCGCATCAGCCGGGCCGCGGACCCCGCGCGAGGCGATCGAGCCGATCCGGGTCCACGCCCCCAGCCAGCGCAACCGCAAGCTCGCCGCCCTCCTGGAGGCGGCCAACGCCGACACTCAGCTCAAGGCCCGCTGGCACGCCCAGCAGACCACCGCGGTGCGGCTCGGGATGTCGGACCACTCGTGGGTGCACCTGCAGATCGTGCTCAACATGGCGCTGCGGCTGTACCGGCTGCTGCACCGCAACGGCGTGCGGCCGTCGATCGAGACCGACCACGCGATGACCAGCCACGACGCCGAGGTGGTGATCGCCGCGGCCTGCCTCACGCACGACCTCGGCATGTCGATCCACCGCGTCGACCACGAGTCGTTCAGCCTGTTCCTCGCCGCCGGCACGCTCGACCGGCTGCTGGCCGACGTCTACGAGGAGCCGGAGCGCACGATCGTCGCCTCCGAGGTGATGCACGCGATCATCGGCCATCGCAGCGCCGGGCGCCCGCTCACGCTGGAGGCCGGCATCGTCCGGGTGGCCGACGCGCTCGACATGGAGCACGGGCGCTCGCGCACCTCGCTGGAGACCCACCTGCCCAACATCCACTCGCTGTCGGCCGCGGCCATCGACGAGGTCCGCATCGTCGAGGGCGAGACGCGCACGATCCGTGTCGAGGTCGAGATGAACAACTCGGCGGGCGTGTTCCAGGTCGACGAACTGCTCGCCACCAAGCTGCGCGGCTCGGGCCTCGAGGAGCACATCGAGGTGGTGGCGCGGATCGAGGCCGAGCACGAGAAGCGGCTGCTGCGCGTGTACCGGATCTGATCGCTTGAGCCGGTCCTCGCCCGAGGTCTCGACCGAGCCGCTCCGCTCCGCCGAGGACGAGCTGGGCGAGCCGCGCAGCACCCGGCAGGCGGGCGTCGCCGCGGTCACGCTCGGCGCGCTCGGCATCGTCTTCGGCGACATCGGGACGAGCCCGCTGTACGCGCTGCACACGGTGTTCACCGTCGACGACCGCGCCGTGCGCCCGGACGAGGCCGGCGTCTACGGCGTGATCTCGCTCGTGTTCTGGGCGATCACGCTGATCGTCTCGGTCAAGTACGTGACGCTGATCCTGCGCGCCGGCAACCACGGCGAGGGCGGGATCATGGCGCTGATCGCACTCGTCCGCGGGGTCGGCGTGCGCCACCGCGCCGGCAAGCTCGTGCTCGTCGCGCTGGGGATCTTCGGCGCGTCGCTGTTCTACGGCGACGGCATGATCACGCCCGCGATCTCGGTGCTCTCCGCCGTGGAGGGGCTCGAGGTGGCCGCCCCCGGGCTGGAGAGCCTCGTCGTCCCGATCACGCTCGCGATCCTGACCGCGCTGTTCGCCGTCCAGCGCCTCGGCACGGCGGCCGTGGGCCGCGCGTTCGGGCCGGTGATGGCGGTGTGGTTCGCGATCCTGGGCATCTCCGGGCTGGTCCAGGTCATCCAGCACCCGGGCGTGCTGCGCGGCCTCTCGCCGACCTACGGCGCGAGCTTCCTGGTCGACCACGCGGGGATCGCCCTCGCCGCGCTGGGCGCGATCGTGCTGACCGTGACCGGCGCCGAGGCGCTGTACGCCGACATGGGCCACTTCGGCCGGCGCACGATCCGGCGCGCCTGGTTCGCCGTCGTCTTCCCGGCGCTGATCCTCAACTACATGGGCCAGGGCGCGCTGATCCTCGACCGCCCGCAGGCGGTCGAGAACCCGTTCTTCCTGCTGTTCGCCGGCTGGGCCCAGGCCCCGATGGTGCTGGTGGCGACGGCGGCCGCCGTGATCGCCTCCCAGGCGGTGATCTCCGGCGCCTTCTCGGTGACGCGCCAGGCGATCCAGCTCGGCTTCCTGCCGCGCCTGTCGGTGCTGCACACCGGCCGCGCGATCGGGCAGGTCTACGTGCCCGCGGTCAACTGGGGGATCTTCGTCGCGGTGGTCGGCCTGGTCGTCGGCTTCGGCTCCTCCGACCGGCTCGCCTCCGCCTACGGGATCGCGGTCACCGGCACGCTGGCGATCGACACGATCCTGTTCTTCTTCGTCGTCCGCGCGCTGTGGCACCGGCCGCTGTGGCTCGCGCTCGCGGGCGCGGCGTTCTTCCTGACGATCGATCTCGCGTTCTTCGGGGCCAACCTCCCGAAGGTCGCGGAGGGCGGCTGGTTCCCGCTGGCGCTCGCGCTGGTCGTCTTCACGGTGCTGATGACCTGGCAGCGCGGGCGCGAGATCGTCTCGCGCAACCGGACCGAGATGGAGGGTCCGCTGCGCGAGTTCATCGAGGAGGTCCGCCGCCACGAGCCGCTGTTCCGCCCGCCGCACACGGCCGTCTACCTCAACGCCAACGCCGACACCACCCC
>Ga0136616_10000962_pt1 | contig 14649 bp, 15 predicted proteins | sample AntDrymUQ2992106_2_FD_106648 | JGI IMG/M metagenome (GOLD analysis project Ga0136616, IMG submission 106648) | Polar desert sand microbial communities from Dry Valleys, Antarctica - metaG UQ299 (21.06) | ecosystem: Environmental > Terrestrial > Soil > Desert | place: Antarctica: Dry Valley...
GCGGCGTGGCACCGCCTACCGAACGCGCGGGCGGGCGGGGCGTGCGGGGTCGGCGGGACAGGACGGGACGTCGCTGCTCGAGGTCATGGTGGCGGTGTCGCTGCTGACCGTGGCGCTCGTGGCGCTGGCGGGGGTGACGACCAGATCGATGATCTCCCTGCGGGACTCCCGCCAGCGCCAGCAGGCCACCGTGGCCGCGTCCCGGGCGCTGGAGGGTGCGCGCGCGCTCAGGTACGCCGAGCTCGGGATCCCCTACGCCGAGATCCCGGGCAACTCCTGGGACCCCGACGGCGCCGGGACGCTGCTGGCGGAGGTGGTCTGCACGCCCGGCGTGGTCGGTTGCGCCACGGCCTTGGTCACAGGATCCCCCTTCCGCGAGTCGGCCGGCGGGCTGGGCGTGCGCACGACCGTGACCTGGGTCAACGCCGGCCTCACGGGCGGGGTGGCGAACAGGGCGAAGCGGGTCACCACAGTCGTCACCTGGACCTCGGGCAGCGCCGCACGCGAGGTCCGGCAAAGCACTGTCGTGACCCCGCCCGAGCGTGGGGTGGGACCATGAGGGCCGTGCCGGTGCGCCCGCCGGGCGAGGGCGGGTTCTCGCTGGTCGAGCTGCTCGTGGCGGTCGCGTTGCTTGCGGTCATCGGTTCGGCGACCACGGGACTGGTCCTGTCGCAGATCCGGGCCGAGCGCTTCGCCACCGAGCAGCGCCTGGCCATGGATCAGGCGCGGGTGGCGCTGGACCGGGTGCGCGCGGAGGTCCGTGGCAGCCGGCAGGTCCTCAGCGGCAACGCGGGCACGCTGCGGTTCTGGCTGGACCGCAACGCCGACGGCGTGCTCCAGGCCGATGAGGACGTCTCCTACGGCGTCGTGACCGCTGCCGGCGAGACCACCTTGCAGCGCTGGACGGCCGCGCAGCCGACCCGCCGCGTGGTCGCGCGCCGCCTGTCGGCCGCGACGGTCTTCTCCTATGCCCCGCTGCCGCCCGCCACCCGCGTGGTCACGATCTCGCTGGAGGTCCAGGCCCAGGGTGCGGGCGGCCCCACGCCGTTGCGGGCGACCGACCGAGTGAGGCTGAGAAATGTCGATTAGGACACGCGCCGCCGGAGAGGAGGGCTTCGCCCTGGTCGGGGTGCTGCTGGCGCTGCTGGTCATGACCGGCCTGGCCGTCCTGTTCCAGGTGGCGGCCGTCGCCGAGATCCGCGTCACCGACCGGCAGCGGGCCCAGGTGTCGGCCCTGCCCGCGGCCGAGGCGGGCGCCGAGTTGGTGGCGGCCAGGGTCATCGAGAACCGCGCCGTCGTGACCGCGGGGCCGGGCGGCGCACAACATCAACTCACCGGCGGGCTGAGCGACGCCCAGCAGCGCCAGTGGGCGATCGACCAGTACTACCTGGCGAAAGCGTCGGGCGGGGTCACGGCCGTGCCTGGCGGCACGACCTACGGCCTGCGTCCCGTGGTCGCCGCGACGACCACCCCGGCGGACGTGATCTTCGGGGTCGGCGAGGTCAACGATGTCCTCCGTGTGGTCCGCATGGACATCACCCCGGCGGCCTTCACCCCCCCGCGGGCGGTCAGCACACATCTGGACTTGAACGTGAGGGATACGGCGGTGGTGCGGGGCTCCGTCGGCGGAGTCCATGCCAATCGGGACCTGGTGTTGGGTTCCCTCAGCGACGCCGCCCCCGGGACGGCCACCCGCACGCGGACCTGCTTGAGTTTGGCGGTCTGCCAGCCGACCCCCGGTTCCGGCCTGCCCGAGGTGGCTCTACCGGACCTGCGTGCCCGCCAGTACTACGACGCCTACGCGCTTGCGACACCTGGGTGGTACGACCTATGTCCTGACGGTCGGTTCCGCCGGCCGTCAGCATCCGGCCCCTGCCTGGGAGTGATCATCGCGACCCCACCCGTGTGGTCCTGGACGGCTTCCAGCCGCACGTGGCTCACCGCTTTCACAGCGAACATCTCCGGGGTGTACTACGCCCACGAAGCCAGCATCACCCTGGGCGATACGAGCGGCGGCACGGCCACCCTGCTCGCCTCGCGGGGCGCCAGCACGCTCGGCTCGGTCGGGAACATCAGGGCTGGGGCGGCATCGAGCCTGTCCCCGGTGCTCGGCGATCTGGCGCTGCTGGCAGACCGGGACCTCGTACTCGGCCCCACGTCCGGCGTGGGTTGCCGCACCCGGCCACAGGCGTTGGTGGCGGGGGAGCAGTTCCTGATCGACGACGTGGTCGCTGTCTGCGGCGCCGTGGTCGGGTTGGACAACCGCTACTGGGGCGGGCCCGCGAACACACCGGGCTCGCCCGTGGCGGCAAGCAGGATTGGGATGGCGGCCGACGTCCGCTACGACGGTGCGCTGAAGATTCCACAAGCGCAGGGGCTGCTGCGGCTCACCAACTGGAAGGAGCTGTAGCCCGGCCCCTGAGGGGTGGTCCGTCCAGCACACGGCCGTGCCGCAGGCCACCCTGTCGCGGCTGTCCGGGCCACCGCGGCGGGCGGTCCTCCCGCGCCGCGACACCCTGGCGCGCTGCACGGGCGGGCGGGGCGCAGGCGAGTGTCGGGAGGTCCTGGGCGAGCGGGTGGGCCCCGTCCTGCCTCGAGAGAGGGGATGGCGCCGCCCCCGAGACCTACGATCGGACTAGTTACTTCGGGTGAAACACGATTGGCCACCCCCGAGGCGCTCAAGGTGCGGGCGCCGCGTGGCGATGCCGTAGTCGTCAACGCAAGTGCGACGAGGTCTTCGAGAGTACGGCCCCTGCGAACTTGCCCAACGAGACTGCACCTGGAGGTGCGCTTGTGATCACCGCAATCCGCAAGCGGCTCGAGGTCCGCGACGAGGGCTTCACCCTCATCGAGCTCCTCGTGGTCGTCATCATCATCGGCATCCTGGCCGCGATCGCCATCCCGACCTTCCTCAACCAGCGTCGCCGCGGCTGGGACGCCGCGGCTCAGTCCACCCTGCGCAACGCCGCGGTGGCCCAGGAATCGTACGCGACGGGCAACAACGGCGCCTACGCCGCTAACGTCCCCAGCCTGGTGGCCGAGGGGTTCGTCGTCAGCGCTGCGACCCCGGTGACCGTGGCGCTACAGGCCAACACCACTACCTACTGCATGACCACCGCGCATACCGCGAACACGGGCAGCGTCTGGGCGCTGGGAAGCAAGAGTGGAGCGCCAGCCCTCGGCACCTGCAACAACGACGGCACGGTCGCCGCGCCGGCGCCGCCGCCGCCGTAAAGCGACCCGCTCACCAGTGCTCCGGGCGATCAGCGGATCGCCCGGAGCACGGCCGTCTCCGGTGCTAAAGACCTTTAGTTCAAATGCCGAACCTGTGACCGCTGGCACCACTCGTGCCGCTTGTTACGACCAGCTACTCTCTGCTTGCAGAGCGCGACGCGGCCCCTGGGGCCCATGCGGTCTGGCGGGGGACCCGAAGGGATGGCCCATGGCGACCAGCGCGGCGCCGAACGGCGATCGGCTGCACACGGTGGCCGAGGTCGCGCAGCACATGCGGGTCTCGAACATGACCGTGTACCGGCTCATCAAGTTCGGGGCGATGCCGGCGGTGCGTGTCGGCAAGAGCTACCGCATCCGTCAGCGCGACCTGGACGCCTACCTCGACTCGTCGCGGACCGTGGTCGAGGAACGGCGCGACACCTGATGGCCACCGTCGTTGGACTGGACCTCGGCACCAGCGCCGTGCGCGCCGCGCAGATCTCCGCCGGCAAACGGGGGGCGCCCGTCCTGGAGCGCATCGGCCAGGTGCCGCTCCCGCCGGGTGCGATCGCCGACGGCGAGATCGCGGACCCCGAGGCGGTGGCGCAGGCCCTCCGGTTGCTGTGGCAGTCCTTCAAGTTCAAGAGCCGCAAGGTCGCGCTGGGCCTGGCGAACCAGCAGGTCGTGGTCCGGCCCGTCGATCTGCCCTACCTGCCCGAGGCCGAACTGCGCCAGTCCCTCGCCCTGCAGGTCCAGGACTACGTTCCCATCCCCGTCGAGCAGGCCGTCCTCGACGTCCACATCGTGGCGAACATGGAGTCCGAGGACGGCAACCGCGTCACGCGCGTGCTCCTCGTCGCCGCCCAGCACGCCATGGTGAGCTCGTTCGTCGACGTGGTCCGCAAGGCCAAGCTGGAAGCCGTCGGGCTCGACCTCAACGTCTTCGCCGTCCTGCGCGCACTGGCCGAGGAGTCCCTGCCCACCGACAGCGGCAGCGAGCTGCTCGTCGACGTCGGCGCCGCCGTGACGAACCTCGTGGTCCACTCCGGCGGGCGCCCGCGCTTCGTGCGCATCCTGCCGTTCGGCGGCTCCGTCATCACCGACTCGCTGGTGGGCGGGCTCGGGCTGTCCGTCGAGGAGGCCGAGGAGGCCAAGGCCGCCATCGGCATCCCCGACGACTACCTCGTGGCACTGTCCGACGAGCGCGCGCGAGTGATCGTGGACGGCGCCACCCGCCTGGTCGAGGAGATCCGCAGCTCCTTCGACTACTTCCAGGCCCAGGAGCGGACCTCGCTGGTCCGCCGAGCGGTGCTGGTCGGCGGTGCGAGCCTGCTGCCCAACCTGCCCGCCCGGCTGTCCGAGGCCCTCGGCGTGCCCGTGGAGCTGGGACGGCCCCTCGAGCGGCTGCGGCTGGGCAAGATCGGGCTGGCATCCGAGGAGCTCGCCCGTGCCGAGCCCTTCTTCGCCGTCGCCGTCGGCCTGGCGCGAGGGGTCGCGGCGTGAGCGTTGCCCGCGTCAACCTCCTGCCGCCCGAGATCGGGCAGCGCTCCGCCCGGCGCCGGGTGATCGCCGTGGGCTCCGGGCTGCTGGCGCTCTACGCGGTCCTGCTGCTCGCCCTGTACCTGGTCAAGTCCAGTGAGGTCGCGCAGGCGACCCGCGACCGCGACGCCGCTCAGGCCGAGCTGGCGCTGCTGCAGGCCGAGGAGGCAGAGCTCGCGCCCCTACGCGAGCTCGACACCGAGCTGGACGACCGCAACGCCGTTTTGGTCTCGGCGCTGTCGCTGGAGGTCTCCGGCGCACGCATCCTCAACGAGCTGTCCCTGGCCTTCCCGGCGAACTCCTCGCTGCGGGCGCTGAACCTGGCGGTCTCGCCGCCGGTGCCGGTGGCCGCCCCCGTGGCGCCCGCCGCGCCCGCCGAGGGCGCCGCCGCCCCCGCCGCCGAGGGCGCCGCCGCCCCGGCCGCGGAGGGCGCCGCCGCGCCGGTCACCCCCGAGGTCGCCGCGCCCGCCGTGCCGCTCATCGTTGATCCGGCGCTCGCCGCGCAGACGGTGATCGGCGCGGTGACCTACGAGGGCTACTCGGTGGACCAGTACGCCCCGGGCGTGGAGACGCTGCTGGAGGACCTCGACGAGGTGCCCGGCCTCGCCGACCCCTTTGCCCTTTCCGCCCAGGCCGAGCTGATCGGCGAGACCGAGGTCACCGGCTTCGGCGGCCAGGCCGACCTCACCGCCGAGGCCTACACGCGCCGCTACGAGCGCGGGCTGACCCTGGAGACCTCCCCGTGAGCCTCCGCATCCCGCTCGTCGCCGTCGGCGCGGCCCTGCTCGTGGGCGTCGCGTTCGTGTTCCTGCTCTACCGGCCGCTGGGGGAGGAGCAGACGACCCTGGCGGCGGAGACCGTCGCGCTCGAGGTCCAGCAGGCCAGCGTGTCCGCCCAGATCGCCGAGCTGGAGCAGATCCGCAGCGACGAGCCGCGCACCCGCGAGTTGCTGTCCCGGCTGGAGGAGCTCATCCCCTCCGAGGTCGCTCAGCCGCGGACGCTGGAGGAGCTCCAGGCCGTGGCCGACACCGCCGGGGTCAGCATCCGCTCGGTGAGCTTCGCCGACCCGGCGCCAGCCGTGCCCGCGGTGCCGGCGCCCGACGGCCAGCAGCTCGGCGTCATCACCACCACCGTGGTCATGGAGGGCGGGTACTTCCAGGCCGTCGATTTCCTGCGCCGCCTGGAGCTCGACGGTCCGCGCGCGGTGCTGACGCAGAGCGTGGCCGTTGCCGAGGGCGAACAGCGCTTCCCCTCCCTGTCCACCACCTGGACAGGCCAGCTGTTCGCGCTCATCCCCGCCGACGTCGTGGCCGGCGAGGAAGCGCCCGTGCCGAACCCGTCGGCGGCGCCCGGCGCCACACCCAGCCCCTCGGCGTCCGCCGCGGCCGCTGTTCCCTCGTCACCGCCCACGGAGGCGCCATGAGCACCGCCCCCGATGCCCCGGCGCCCGACGTGCCGGGGCCCGCGGCCGCGGGCGCCCGGCGCCGCCCCTCGGTGGCCGTCGTGGCGGTCGTCGCGGTGGCGCTGACCGGCGCGCTCGGCACCCCCGCCATGCGCCAGCGGATGGCCAGCGCCGCCGCACCCGCGTCGCCGGCCGTGCGCACCGCCGCGCAGGCCGATCCCTCGCCCGCGCCCGAGGCGAGCCCCACCGACGCGAGCCCCACTGAGGCGCGCCCGGCGCAGACGCCGACCAGCCCAGCGACGCCCGCCGAGGTCACCTTCGAGATCTACAGCGTCCGCGACCCCTTCGCCCAACTCGTCACGGCCCCCGAAGCGGAGGGCGGGGGCGGCGGCGCCGAAGCGGGCACAGAGACGGGGACCGGCGCCGGTACGGGGACCGGCCCCTCCGCGGCGCCGAGTCCCGGCACGGGCGACGGCCCCTCCGCGGCGCCGAGTCCCGGCACGGGCGCCGGCCCCTCCGCGGCGCCGAGCCCCGCCGCCACGCCCGCCCCCGGGGCGAGCCCCACCACCGGGCCGACCGAGCTGGACCCCACCCGTGTGGAGCTCGTCGACACCTTCGTCGAGGACGGCGCCGACAAGGCGCTGGTCACGGTGAACGGGCAGGGCTACGAGGTGGCCGAGGGACAGGCCTTCGCCACCGACCTCACCCTCGTCGCCGTCGACGCGCCGTGCGTCACCCTCACCTTCGAGGGCCGCCGGTTCTTGCTCTGCGAGGGGGACGAGATTCTGAAGTAGCGTCGGGGCCATGGTCCTGCGCTACCTCACCGCGGGGGAGTCCCACGGGCCGGCCCTGGTCGGCATCCTCGAGGGGCTCCCCGCCGGCGTGCCCGTCGACCGCGCCGAGATCGAGCGGCAGCTCGCACGCCGCCGGCTCGGGCACGGGCGCTCGCCGCGCATGGACTTCGAGACCGACGACCTGCAGATCCTGGGAGGGGTCCGCCACGGCCGGTCCCTCGGGTCGCCGGTCGCGGTGGTGCTCGCCAACGCCGAGTGGCCGAGGTGGACCGAGGTCATGGGCGTGGACCCGCCGGCGGACCCCGAGGCGCTCGCGCGCACCGGCAGGGGCGCGCCGCTCACCCGTCCGCGCCCGGGCCATGCCGACCTGGTCGGCATGCAGAAGTACGGCTTCGACGACGCCCGCGACGTGCTCGAGCGCGCGAGCGCCCGCGAGACCGCCATGCGGGTGGCGCTGGCGGCCTTCGCCCGCGCGCTGCTCGCCGAGTTCGGTGTCGCCGTCATCAGTCACGTCGTGCGCATCGGCGAGGTCGTCGTCTCACAGGAGGCCATGGTCCCCGGCCCGGGCGACAGCGACGCGGTGGACACCGACCCCGTGCGCTGCTTCTCGCCCGAGGCGAGCGCGCGCATGCAGGAGCGCATCGACCGGGCGCGGGCCGAGCGCGACACCCTCGGCGGGGTCGTGGAGGTGCTCGCCTACGGGCTTCCGCCCGGTCTTGGTAGCCACGTCCACTGGGACCGCAAGCTCGACGCCCGCCTCGCCGCCGCCCTGATGAGCGTCCAGGCGTTCAAGGGCGTCGAGGTGGGCGACGGCTTCCGCAGCGCCGAGCTGCCGGGCAGCAAGGCGCACGACGAGATCGCGCTGGGCGACGCCGGGCCCAACCCCTTCGTGCGCGCCACCCAGCGCGCCGGCGGGACCGAGGGCGGCATGAGCACCGGCGGGCCGCTGCGCGTGCGCGCCGCGATGAAGCCGATCTCCAGCCTCACCCGGCCGCTGGCGACCGTCGACGTCCGCACCGCCGAGACCGCCGAGGCCATCCAGCAGCGCTCCGACACCTGCGCCGTGCCGCGGGCCGGGATCGTCTGCGAGGCGGTCGTCGCGCTGACGCTCGCCGACGCCCTGCTGGAGAAGACCGGCGGGGACTCGCTGCCCGAGGTCCGGCGCAACCTCGACGCCTACCTGGCCGGCCTGGCGGATCTGCCGAGGACCGGCGCGTGAGCCTGCTCGCCCCCGGCCGCAACCTCGTGCTCGCCGGGCTGATGGGCACGGGCAAGTCCACGGTGGGTCGCACGCTCGCCGTGCGGCTGGACCGCCGCTTCGTGGACACCGATGCGGAGGTCGAGGCCGCGGCCGGCAGCACGGTCGCGGAGGTCTTCACCACCCTCGGTGAGCGGCGTTTCCGGGCGCTGGAAGCCGAGCGCATCCGTCACGTCGCCGCCCTTCGGGGGCAGGTGATCGCGGTGGGCGGCGGGGCGCTGCTGGACCCGGCGAACGTCACCCATCTGCGCGCCACCGGCGACCTCGTCCTGCTCGACGCCGACCCGGTGGTCCTGGCCGCGCGCATCGACGTCGAGGACGGCGGGGCGTCCCGCCCGCTGCTGGCCGGCGGGGATGCCGCCGCGGTCCTCAGCGAGCTGCGCGAGCGCCGCGAGGAGGTCTACGCCGCGGCCGCGTCGCACGCCGTCGACACCACCGGGCGTACACCCGACGAGGTGGCCGCGGAGGTGCTCGCGTTGGCCCGTCTCGTGCCCGGCCTGCTCACCCGGGAGGAGCGCCGATTATGACGGACGCGGTGCGCGTCCCGGTGGCCCTGCCCGGGGCCCAGGCCCACGAGGTGGTGATCGGACCCGGGCTGCTCGGCGTGCTCGACGACGCCCTGCCCCGGCCGCCGCACGCCCGGCGCGCGGCGCTGGTGACCAACGCGACGGTGGCCGTGCGCTATGGCGACGCCGTGATCGCCGCGCTGGGCCGCCTCGGCCTCGCCGTGACCGTCGTGGAGGCGCCTGACGGCGAGCAGGCGAAGTCCCTCGGCACGCTGGGGACCGCCTACGCGCGGCTGGCGGCGATCCCGCTGGGCCGCGACGACCTGGTGGTGGCGCTCGGCGGGGGCGTGGTCACCGACCTCGCCGGCTTCCTGGCCGCCACCTGGCACCGCGGGGTGGCGGTCGCGCACCTGCCGACCACGCTGCTCGCGCAGGTGGACGCGGCGATCGGCGGCAAGACGGGGGTGAACCTGCCCGAGGGTAAGAACCTCGTCGGCGCGTTCCACCAGCCGGTGGCCGTGCTGGCCGACACCGCGACCCTGGCGACGCTGCCGGTGCGCGAGCTGCGCAACGGCCTCGGTGAGGTCGCGAAGTACGGGTTCATCGCCGATCCCGAGGTCCTGGACTTGCTGGAAGCCGACCCGGCGGGCGCGCTCGCCGGTGACGTCGACCTGCTGGCCGAGGTCGTGGTGCGCGGCGTGCGCGTCAAAGCGCGGGTGGTGGCGGCCGACGAGCGCGAGGCCGGCGAGCGGGCGCTGCTGAACTACGGCCACACCGTGGGCCACGCGGTGGAGGCGCTGACCGGCTACGGCACGTACGGCCACGGTGAGGCGGTCGCGCTCGGCATGGTCGCGGCGGCTCGGCTGGGCGAGCGGCTGGGCGTGAGCGAGAGCGGGCTGGCGGACCGCACCGTCGCGCTGCTGCGCCCGCTCGGCTTGCCGACGGGCGGGCTGGACCTCGACCCGGAGCTGGTCTGGGAACGCCTCGCCCGCGACAAGAAGGCCCGCGCGGGCATCCGCTTCGTCCTGTGCGTGACGCCCGGCAAGGCGGTCCTCGTCGACCAGCCGGACCGGGCGCTGGTGGACGAGGTGCTGCGCTCGCTCGCCATGCCCTGACCCGTCCGCCCGCGCCCGGTTCTCAAGGAACGACGCGACGTGGACGAGGTTGCACCCATGACCGGCAACGAGCGACCGCGCGACGGCGCGCACTCCGCCGCGACCGTCGTGCCCTATGTGCTCGATGGTCCACCGGGCACCGCCTCCGCGTTGCACGTCGCCGACCCTCTCGGCGGCGTGGACGACCCCGGCGTGCGGCTCGCGGTGGCGGTGGCGGCGGTGGCCGGCGCGTCCGACGCGAGGACGGCACTGGCCGCGGCGCTGACCGGGACGGCCGCGGTGCTGGAGCAGGGGTGGGCGGCCGTCGTCGAGGACGGCCGGGTCCTCGCCGGCGCGGGCGCGGTGCCGAAGGGTCTGCCGACACCCCCCGCCGGTCACCGCCACGCGGTCCTCGCGCTGCCGGACGGTCTCGCCCTGCACGCGGGCCGCCCGGGCGCCTTCGACGCCACCGACGAGGTCTTCCTGGAAGCGATCGGCGGCGCGCTCGTCCTGGCGCTGCGCCGCGGGGTGGTGGGCTCGGTTGAGTCGCCGTCCGCTGAGCCGCGCGCAGCCGCCGCCCGGCGGCACCCGGCCGTGGACGAGCTGATGGCGCAGGTTCAGCGGGCGGTCGCGGAGCGCCAGCCGCTGCAGGCGGTGCTGGACGCCGTCACCGCCGGCGCCTCGGCGCTGTTCGGCGGCGCGCTGGTCCAGCTGCGGGTCCCCGCGGACGGCGGGGGTCCCATGCACGTGCTGGCCGGCACCGGGGCCGGCGCCGACGCCATCGACGCCGGGACCACCTCCGGCGCCCTGGTCGAGAAGCTGTGCCGACGGGTGGTGGAGGGCGGCCGGGTGCGTGTCGCCGCCACCATCGACCGCCCCGACGGGACCGCCCCGGGCGTCAGCGCCCTGGCCGCGCCGGTGCACGAGCAGGGCTACGTGAGGGGCAGCCTGCTGGTGTGCGCCCGAGAGCCCGGGCGCCGATTCGACGAGCGCGAGCGTGACGTCGTGCTGGCCCTCGCCGGGCTGGCCAGCCTCGCCCTGGTCAACGCCCACACCGTGGAGGAGCTCCAGCAGGCCTTCCACGACCCGCTCACCCGGCTGCCCAACCGCTCGCTGTTCCTGGACCGTCTGGAGCACGCGTGCGACGTCGCCGAGCGCAGCGGCGCGCGGCTGGCCCTGCTGTTCATCGACCTCGACGCCTTCAAGCGGGTGAACGAGAGCCTGGGCCACGCGACCGGCGACGAGGTGCTGTCCGTGGTGGCCGACCGCCTCCACGGCTGCCTGCGCGAGACCGACACCGCGGCCCGCCTCGGCGGCGACGAGTTCGCGGTCCTCGTGGAGCGCATCGGTGACGTGGGGGAGGCCACGAGGGTCGCCGGGCGGATCCTGGACGCCCTACGCGGGCCGATCGCGGTGGGCGGCGCGGACCTCACGGTCGGTGCGAGCATCGGTATCGCCCTCGGCGGCGGCGAGGGCGCCCACCGGCACCTGCTGCGCGACGCCGACCTCGCGATGCACCGCGCGAAGGAGGAGGGCAAGGGTCGCTGGCTCGTCTTCGAGGCGTCGATGCACCGCACGGTCATGGAGCGCGTGGACCTGGAGGCCGACCTGCGCCGGGCGGTGGACGCCCACGAGTTCGTCGTGCACTACCAGCCGGTGGTGCGGCTGGCCAACGAGCGGGTCGTCGGCTTCGAGGCGCTCGTGCGCTGGGCGCACCCGCGGCGCGGCCTGCTGGCGCCCGCCAACTTCGTCCCGGCCGCCGAGGACAACGGGCTGATCCTGGACATCGGGCGGCAGGTCCTGAGAACGGCGTGCGCCACGCTGGCCACCTGGCAGGCGCGCCAGCCCGGGCCGCCGCTGATCATGAGCGTGAACCTGTCGGTGCGCCAGCTCGCCGAGGAAGGGCTGGCCGGCGAGGTGGCCGGGGTGCTGGCCGAGACCGGCGTGCGTCCCGAGTCGCTCATGCTCGAGATCACCGAGACCATGCTGATGGCCGATCTGCGTACCTGCAGCCAGCGGCTGCGGGAGCTGAAGCGGCTGGGCGTGCGGCTGGCCATCGACGACTTCGGGACCGGCTACTCCTCCCTCGGCTACCTGCGGGACTTCCGCTTCGACCTGCTGAAGCTGGACGAGTCATTCATCTCCGAGCTGCCGACCAGCCCGGAGGCCGCGTCGCTGGTGCGCAAGATCCTCGAGATCGGCGACACGCTGCGCCTGCGGACGCTGGCGGAGGGCATCGAGAGCCGCAGCCAGCTGGTGCAGCTGCGGGCGATGGGCTGCGAGCTGGGCCAGGGTTTTCTGTTCTCCCGCGCGCTGTCCGCCGCCGAGGTCGAGCGCACGCTGGGGGCCGGCGGTCCGGCCCGGCAGCGACCCGGTCCGCGCTCCGTCGCGGAGGGTTTGCCGGTCGGCTCCGGCCGGTAGGGTGCGCAGCAGCAGCCCCCCTCGCCGGCGGCATCCGGCTCGATTCTGAAGAGGAGCTCCGCGATGAGCACGGGCACCACACCGCTGGACGACGACGACATCACCACCGTGTGGCCGGGCGACGTGCGCAACAGCGCCTCGGACAGCGACAGCGGGGACGCCGACAGCGACAGCGGGGACGCCGACAGCGGCGAGGGTTCGGCGGAGGACCGCGACGGCGTGGACCAGGGCGTGCCGGGCGGCACCTATGGCACCCAGGACGCGGGGGACGGAGACGCGGACGCCGGTGACCGCTGACGTCTCGGTCACCGAGGCGGAGGGGGTCGCGGCGCTCGCACGCTGTGTCGGCGACCCGCTGCGCTTCGCGAACGAGCGGTGGTCACGGGCGCCGCTGCACCGTCCCGGCGCCGACCCGGCGGCCTTCTCCGACCTGTTCTCGCTGGGCGACGTCGACCACCTGATCTCGGCGGCTGGACTGCGCACGCCCGCCTTCCGCATGGTGGCCGACGGCAAGCCCCTACCTCCGGAGGCGTACACCAAGTCCGGGCGCATCGGCTCCCGGCCGCTGGCGGACCTGGCGGATCCGGGCCGCATCTACGAGCTGTTCGCGGGTGGTGCGACCATCGTGCTGCAGAGCCTGCACCGCTCCTGGCCGCCGCTCACCCGCTTCTGCCGCGCGCTCGAACTGGCGCTCACCCACCCCGTGCAGGTCAACGTCTACGTCACCCCGCCCGCCTCGCGCGGGCTGGGCGTACACCACGACGGCCACGACGTGATCGTGGCGCAGGTCTACGGCGCGAAGCAGTGGGACGTCTACGAGCGTGGCGACGACACCGGGGCCGCCCAGCCGCGCATCAGCAACGAGCTGTCCCCGGGTGACGCCCTGTACATCCCGCGCAGCTTCCCGCACGCCGCACGCACCGCGCGGTCGGCCTCCGTGCACCTGACCATCGGCATCCTCAGCATGACCTGGCGCGACGCCCTGCGTCGCTCGGTGGACGACATCCTCGCCGACCCCGCCTTCGACGCCCCGCTGCCCGTCGGCTTCGCGGCGGACCCGTCCGCGCTGCTCGCCGGCGTCGCCGAGCACCTCGGCGAGCTGGCCGGCCGGGTGGAGAAGCTCGACCCGGCCGTCCTCGCGCACGCCACGGCCGAGTGCTTCTGGTCCGGCCGCCCGCCGCTGCTGACCGGCCAGCTCCAGGCCCTGCTCGCGCTTGACGAGATCGCCGACGACACCGTCCTGCGCCGGCGCCCGGGGTCCGTCTGCCGTCTGCGTACCGTGGGGGAGCGGCTGGTGGTGTCGCTGGGCGACCGCGAGCTGCGCCTGCCCTTGCGGCTGGAGCCCGTGCTGCGGGCGGTCGCCGCGGCACCGTCGCTCACGGTCGGCGAGCTCGGCGGGGACACCCTCGACGCGGCCGGGCGGCTCGTCCTCGCGCGTCGGCTCGTGCGTGAGGGGCTGCTGGAGGTCGCGGTTGGCTGACGCCACCCCGTGGTGCTCGACGCTGTCGCGCAGCGACGACGAGGCGGGTGCGGGGACGTCCTCGCGGGTGCGCGACTGGCTGCTGATCCAGCAGCCCGGGCCGTGGGGGCGCGATGCGCTGACCCAAAGCCGGCTCGATGCCGGCTTGGCACAGCGCCTGGCGGCGCATGCCAGGGCGCAGGGCGTGCGCGTGCTGCTGCTGCGCCGCCACGGTCGCGGGGCGTCGCAGGCGCGGGCGCAGTGCTACCTGGCCCACACCGGCCCGGACGCCAGCTTCGTGGAGGGCCGCCGGGTCGACGACCTCGAGGAGCTGCTCGACGTCAACCTGGCCCGCCTGCGCGCGGGCCAGCGGCCGGGCTTCGGCCCGCTCGTGGAGCGCCCGCTGTACCTGGTGTGCACCAACGGGCGTCACGACCGCTGCTGCGCCGCCCGCGGCCGCCCGCTTGCGGCCGCGCTCGACGCCGCATATCCGGAGCAGGTGTGGGAGGCCTCTCACGTCGGCGGCTGCCGCTTCGCCGGCACCGTGGTCTGCTTCCCGCATGGCCTGTACTTCGGCGCGCTGGACCCCGCCGATGGACTGCGGGTGGCTGAGCGCTACGAGCGCGGGCTCATCGACCTCACCCACTTCCGCGGTACCCCGTGGCTCGACCCGGTCGCGCAGGCCGCCGAGTCCTTCGTGCGCCGCGCCGAGGGGCTGCAGGCCGTCGGCGAGCTGGCGCTGGAGCGCCGCGAGGTCCTCGACGGCGGCGACGTCGCCATCGGCTTCCGTACCCGCAGCGGCGCCCGCTACCGCGCCCGCATCGCCACCCGCCCCGCACCCACCGCCCGCCACCTCACCTGCGACGCCCCGTCCCCCCTCCACCCCCCCGTCTACGCCCTCGTCGACCTCTCCACCGACCCCGCTTCCTAGCGCCTCGAGAGCCTCGGGCCGGCGGAGGGGGA
>Ga0136616_10000963_pt1 | contig 14637 bp, 14 predicted proteins | sample AntDrymUQ2992106_2_FD_106648 | JGI IMG/M metagenome (GOLD analysis project Ga0136616, IMG submission 106648) | Polar desert sand microbial communities from Dry Valleys, Antarctica - metaG UQ299 (21.06) | ecosystem: Environmental > Terrestrial > Soil > Desert | place: Antarctica: Dry Valley...
GCTCTCCGAGAAGCCGGTGAGCGCGGCGGCTCTGCCGAGGGTGTCGCGAGACGGGTTCTGGAGGAGCTGCATAGTCCCGTAGGCGCCGCGTCCGTGAAGGTCGGAGGGATTGTAGGCACTCGCGCCAAGAGGCGGCATCTCCCAGAGGGCGTTGACGTAGCTCACCGCCAGCAGCAGTTCGTCGGGCACTTCGTACTTCTCCGAGGCGGTCTCGATCTCGGCTTCGAGGCTCGATCCACTCTGCGCAAACAGTTTGCCCTGTCCAGGTCCGAGCAGGACGGCGGCGGAGCCAGCGGCGGCGACTCCCCCGCCAACAAGCCTCAAAAACTGTTGACGGCCCATTGTCCTGAGAGACGCCTCCGGCGTCCGTGAACACTCACCACACATATCCCCCTCCATCAGCGGCCAAGAACGCCGCGCTCGAATGTGTAATCCTCTTATATATTATCGGGCGACACGCCAAAGCTCAAAGCCACGCTCGTGGCATACAGCGGATGCGCGACGTGGACAACGTCGCAAAGTTACTCCCTTGGCTGATGGTCCGCATTCTCTTGCTCGCTTGTTGACCTAGCTTCTCGCTCTCCTTTCATCTCCTGCAAAGCGGCACGAAGATCGTTTCTAAGCTCCATGACGGTGCGCTCATAGACACAGTACATCACTGCCCGCTCGATGTGGCCTCTCTCGATAGCGGATCTGGCGGACAGGGCCAACATGGCGCCCGCTCTATCCCATCCTTTTTTTTGAACTTCTCTTGACAACTCAGCCGCAAATACCGGATCGGTGCAGACTCGGCGCACGGCCACCTTAACTTTTTCCTCCCAACGGGCCCAGATTGCCGGGTCCAAGAAGAGTCCGGCGGGCGTCAACTCACTAGCTGCCTTCCGCTCCTCAGTTTCCTCTGGCATACTCTCGCGGTAAAGCTTTTCCGCTCGCTCATCCACACCGGAGCTGCGGTACTTTTTGGACCATTTACCCAACTCTACGAAATACTCGTCCGCGCTTTCCCAGTCGCGGCTGTCCTCTATCTGCGCAAGCTCGAGGGCCGCCGTAAAGGCGAGCATTTCTCGATCATTAGCGAGCTCGTCCAAACCCACAGTCTCCTCCGGTCACAGTCTGCCCCTTGTACCCAATATGCGTAAAGTCTGTCAGAGCCTGGGGAGTGTTGCAACATCTCCTCTATCACCGCCCATTTGTCGAAACAAGCCTCCTCAATCCAGCACCAGCCAGCCTCACCGTTGAGGATGTCATCCAAGGTGCCGCCCTCCGACTCCATCCGACGCAGCACATCAGTCGATCGCTCGCTCCGGTCCTCCCCGCTCCGGCGATCCCCGCCCTCGAGGAACGGTTTTCCGAGGCCGGACAGGCCCATCTTCCCCACAAGCCCGGTAGTTTGCCGTGTCCTGCAACTATCGGTCCTAACCACGGGCGTACAGATCACGGATGTGCGCATTCGGGACCCACTACACACCAAAACGGCGCAAAACCGCCGAAAAACCGCCCACACACCGGGCTCCGGGGGAAGCTTCTACCAGCTTACCGGGCCTTCGGGGAAGCGATACCGGGCTTCGGGGGAAGCCCGCGCCGACCTTGTGCTCAGAATACCGGGCTCTGGGGGAAGAGTACCGGGCTTCGGGGGAAGCCCGGTACTTGGTTCATCCCTCCTCTATCTTCCCGCGTCCCGCCTCCCGAATCGCGCCCTCGACCTTCGCCCACTTTCCACGAACAGCACGAAAGGTCTACTTGAGGTTCAAAGTGTTCGTCCATCCCGGTTCAGCAGATCTGGGCTCTATGACGGGTACTAATAGCTGTTGTGGTCCGGGTAGACCCCACATCTGGGGCTTGTTGTGCTGGGCCTTTCATGTGTGTGCTCTATGTAGAGGGCGTGGTCACGTCTACACAGTAAAGCTGACGTTCAGGTATCCAGATATCCTACGGATGGCCCTTGGATACCGGGCTTCGGGGGAAGGATCCCGCCATAGACGCTCGCTTCCCTGGCAGCCCGGTATCCAGCAGCGTCGCGTACTGGGCTTCGGGGGAAGGCTTACCGGGCCGCGAGGGAAGGATAGCGGGCTCTGGGGGAAGCGATACCGGGCTTCGGGGGAAATAATACCGGGCTTCGGAGGAAATTTGCTTGAAATTTTACCTGCAAATCTGGAGTTTTGCACGAAACCGGTCGTCCCCCTGTTTGTATGTTGTTAAGAGATATGTTGTTGTTTTGTTAAACAAACAGGAGGATGGGATGGCTTTGAAGCAGCAGGAGGAGAGAAGCCACCTAGTAAAGGCCGAAGGGAATTTCGAGGATCACCCGTATTTCACGATCGGCAACCAGCGGTCTGGAGACGGGGTCATTCACTACTCGAATACTATCCGGACGCGCGACGGCCAGGAACTGCAGCAGACCTGGACGATCAGGGCCGTGCAGGGCCTCGGGTTGCCTGGAAGCCTGGACCAGGACGTATACGTGGCGCTGCTGCAACTCATAGAGCAGCGTGGCGGGGTGCCCGATGACGGCTGGATCTCCTTCTCCCTCTACGAACTCGTGCAGCTCCTGCGCCGAACACACGGAGGACGGGACTACATGCAAATCAAACAGTCTCTCCTCAGACTATCGAGCACGACCATCCAGAGCGACAACGCCTTCTACCGCAAGAGCCAGAAATCTTACCTCACAGACAGCTTCCACCTGCTGGACAGGGTCAAGCACTCAGAGACCAGCGACGGACACGGGAGAGCGGAGAAGACTTCGGTCAAGCTCTCGGACTACTTCGTGGAGTCCTACAAGGCCGACTACCTCAAGGGCCTCGACGTGGACTTCTACTGGTCGCTGAACTCGCCAGTGGCCAAACGCCTCTACCGGTTCATCGACAAGAAGCGCAACTACCAGAGGCGGTGGGAAGTGGAGCTCTTCTCGCTCCGGGACCGCATCCCGCTCAGCGCGTACAAGTATCCCTCCAAGATCAAGGAAAAGCTCGCCCCGGCCCACGAGGAGCTCGAACAGAAGGGTTTTCTGGAGCAGGTAACGTATCGTAAGAACCCGGCAGGTTCCAACCTCGTCTGCTACGAGATCCACGAGGGCTTCGCCAGCCGGCGCCCGGCCGCACGTGTCGAGGCCACTCCAGAGGTAGTCATAGCGATCGAGAGATTGAAGGCTGAAGGAGTGCGGGGAGATGTAGCCGAGGATCTGGTCGCCAACCACGGCCCGGAGCGCTGCCTCCGGTTTGCCGAGGCTGTCCCCTACCAGAAGAACCTGCGCAACGCACCCGGCTGGCTCCGCAAGGCTATAGAGAACGGCTACGAGCTGGACGTTCCCTCCGCCGACCCGGGTTCCAACACCAATGGGGCTTCGGCCATTGCAGCCCGCGAAGCGGACGAAGCCGAGGAGACGAGGTCCGAGGACATCCCCCCTCCCCCACCGGACGTGGCGCCGCCCGACCCCGATCCGGCCGCCCAGGACGTGTGGACGCAGATGCTCGACGCCGTCTCTGACAAGATCGAGACCCCCTCCCTGCGCGTCTGGTTCGATGGTACCGTTCCCACCGGCTTCGATGGCGAACGACTCACCATCTCCGTTCCCAACTCTTTCGCCAAGGAGTACATCGAGACCCGCTTTCTTGACATGCTGGAGGGAGCCCTGCGCGAGCAGACCGGCGCACTCCACGCAGCCCTTGAGGTCGTGGTCCAGCCGGGTGGAGACATTTAGAATGCATAATACTTTTGGGCGTACTTTGCTTCGGGAGTTGCTCGGCGTTTGTCCGGTGCTCTCCTTGCTGGTCTATTACTTTTTGCTTTTCTGGCTTTCTTTGTGTGCCTTTGTGTGGGTCTTTAGCTTTTCCCTGGCGTGGCTTCTCCTTGGTAAGTATTATAAGAACATATCCCGACATGCCTTGGCGAACAAACCCTCCCCACTTCGCTACTTACGAGACGATCAGCCTAGCTGGTCCAGCGTCATTGCAGGCTTGCACGTTCGCATGCGCTCCTGCCCGTAGGTATGTAGGGAGGTTGGCACACCCCGTTCATGGTCTGCGTCCCTCTCGGCGAGTTGCGGCGGTCTCCCCCGCTCTCCCTCGCCAGCGTCCCGCCCGTGCGGTAAAATGGCGACACTAACGCAGGCTAACGCTGGGCTTGGCAGCCGGCAAGACGAGGGCAGTGGTTCGGAGTTGACGGAGAGGGAGTTGAGGGACAGGGGCATCAGGCGTTCCTCGGGAGAGATCGAGGAGGACGCGCGGCGCTTTGCCTCGGAGATCCTCCTGGTTCTGCCCACCGGCAGGTGGGTCAACGAGCCCGCGGAGGGTTTCTCTCCCGAGGAGGAAGCGTTTCTAAAGAGGGGCGGTCTCGACTTGGTGCCTGCGGGGGCGGATGAGCCAGATCCCCTGTCCCGTACGGCTGCCAAGTATGCTGCCATCATAGCGGCAGCCCTGACTACCAAGGAGGCGGCCAACCTCCTCGGCGTCAGCGAGGGACGGGTTCGGCAGAGGCTCCAAAATAGAACCCTCTACGGTATGAAATCAGGCAGGGCGAACAGGCTGCCAGCCTTCCAGTTCGAGGGCGGACGGGAGGTGCGGGGCATCGGCGAGGTTCTGAGGAGCTTGGACCGCTCCGTGCATCCGGTCGCGCTGCTGGGCTGGTTCACGCTGCCGAACCCGGACCTCTACCTGGACGTAGAGGAAGAGAGGGCTGTCTCCCCGCGGGAGTGGCTGCTCTCTGGCGGGGACCCTGGGGTGCTCGTGCCCCTGGCGGAAGAGCTTTAGGGCTCCGTCGTTCCGAGCGAAGCCCGTGGCTAGGGCCGTGTCGGCCGACAGACGTCGCTGAGACCCGTGGCCAAGCTGCCCGAACCGCCGACCGTTGCCGCGATGCGCGCGATCCCGCCGGACGTTCGCGCCCTGCCTGCGGGGACGAGGCTCTGGCGAATCTACTTCCGTGACGGCGATCACCTGGGTGCGTGGGACCGTATGCGGGCCTTCGGGCCAATATCGGGCACCCGCTTCGACCACCACGAAGAACCACAGAGGGCACAGGAAATGGAGATACTCTACAGTGCGATCGGCGACGAGGCCATAGCGACCTGCGTCGCGGAGGTCTTCCAGGACGGGCGCCTCGTTGACACGGAGCGCCGCGACCCTTCCCTCGCCTGCTTCGAGCTCGCCAAGGCAGTGCCGCTCTTGAGCCTGCGGGGTAGGTGGCCCACGAGGGCGGGCGCCTCCGCTAATATCAACTCGGGGCCGCGCCCGCGGCGCCGGCGCTGGTCGACGGCCATGCACGAGGCATACCCCGGCATCGCGGGCCTCCTCTACGCCTCCTCCATGAACGGCAACGAACCGGCCGTTGCCCTGTACGAGCGGGCGCTCCCGGCGCTGCCCGCCTCCCCCATCTTTGACCGGCCGCTCTCCGACGCCGGACTTCTCCTGCCGCTGGAGCGGATCGCCTATAGCCTCGGCTACGACTTTCGTTGATCCGGCCAACACCGGGGTGCTCCTGGCTCTCACTGGCCCCTCCGGTGTAGGCATCGGCGGAATTCGTCGCATTGTGAAGGGCGGTTCTGAGCGAGACACCCCCTCGCTCTCCAGGTCAAATCCGAGCCGGTTCTGACGGCGTGCATGATCAGGGGGCCAGCAGGTGTTAACGGTGACGCCGACCCTGCCGAGTGGCTGGCCCTTCCCCACCCCCTCGCCCCTCTCGACCCTCTTGATCGCCGTGACCCTTTCTTGCATACGTGGCATGGACGGGTATGGTGAACGAATCCGACTATCGCCCAGGGATCGAAACGCGGGTTTAGGGTCGATTTGGGTAGACCTGTGGCTGATTTTCGACCATGTACCGGAGGAACGTCGCGTATCCGCTCGACGAGGCCCTGGCAGACAGCCCCGTGGTTCTGTCCGTAACCGAACTAGGCGACGATCTGCCGGGTGACGAGCGGGAACTCCTGCCTTCACTTGCGGGGCCTCACCTCGGGCACCACGAAGATCGCCCCTCATGTGCCCGGCTCCGGTCCCACCACCCCGCAGCGGCCCAACCTTGTCAGCACATCGAATAGCCTGAGCAACTCCTCACTCGTGCGCTTCCACAGGACGATCGTGCTGGCCTCCGCCTACCCTCGAACATCCTCGCCCTTTGGAGCGAGCGCCCGCATCGAGGTACGCTCGTCCCGTAGCTCGGCGTCCTCAGTCAGAGTGCATCCGCCGGTCCTCGCACCGTGGTGCCCCCAGCCTCTCGGAGGGTCTTCGCAAGATGCCTTTTTCGTCCCTCCCTTCGAGAGGAGTTTGAAATACTAGGGTCTCCGGCGGGTCACACCAGAGAGCCGCCTGGAGCTGGGCCAGCAGCGACGGTGGCGGTGGAAGGAGGCGCCGACTCCGGCCGGTTCGTGGCCGGCCGAGAGAAAATGCCATACCCTCCGGTACATTCGTCCCGCCATCCGCGAACGCGAGTTCCAGGACGTTAGCGCTCAACGTAGAGCCTGGGATCCCGGCTCGAGATGACCTCGATGCGGGCGCTCGCTCCGAGGTTGGCCGGGAAGAGGATCAGGTTGTCGCCAAGTCGCGTCGCCGAAGGAACCAGCAGCCCCTCCAAACCGTTGGCCCGTGCGACCGCTCCGATGGCCTGCGTCGCCTCGTAGTCGGTGTCGTGCATGAGGCGTTCGGGGCTCAGCCCCAACGACTTGGGGTTGCGGCAGTCCAGCGCCTCCCCTACCTCCACGGAGAGCTCGCTCAGGAGAAAGTCGGTGAGCGCGGGTAACAACTCGGGGGTTATATGCCTGTATATCTCGCCGAGGCAGATCTCGGGGGCCGTGGCCAGGTACAGGGCCGGGAAGCTCTTTTCTTCGGGGAACCTATCAAGCCCCCGGTTGTATCGGCCCGATACCCTCTGCGCCCCGCCCGGATCCTCCGCCCGGTACTTCCTCTTATGCATACGCCAGACGCGACCCCGCCAAGCGAGCACCGGAGAGCGCGCAACGGCAGTCCCGGCGTCCCATCCCTCCGGAACCGGCACCCGCGCCAACTCAGACGAAGACGCCGGAGTCGAGGGCCTCGAGTGCGGCCTCAACGCGATCCGGGCGCCCGGCGCGCAGCACCTCCACGGGCGTGAGGCCCCCGAGGTAGGGACTTCCCGCGCGCAGCCAGGAGCGTATCGCTTCTGGGGTATCGAACGTGTCGTACAGGCGACGGTCCAGAGCAACCAACGCGGCCAGGCGCACCCGCGCCTCCCGCTGTGGATGCGTCTCTCCCGCACGCCACCGTTCGAGAGTCCGAGCGGATATCCCCAGCGCGGCGGCCAACTCAACCGCAGAGAGGCCGAGGTCTTCCTCCAACCTCCCCACCGCCCGCGTCGGCGTCATCTCCAATCTCAGGTTGGCCGCCTCCATTATGTAGCTCCAATCTGTCTGTCAAAGTCTGGTTGACATCTTGTCGGGACGTTAACGCTCTCCCGGCGGTTTGTCAACGTCCGTGAAGAGCATGACGCGGAGGGTGGCTGCTGCTTCTCTACCTACGCGACCCCGTGGATCCAGCCGTCCGTCCAGCAAGGTGCAGCCAGCGCGGAGTGGAAGAAGCGTGGTGGTCCCTGATGTTCACGAACGCTCCCGTACGGGCTGCTCACGGCGCAAGAGGGATTCTGGTGCAGGGACTCACGGAACATCCGTACGGTCTGCAGATTGGTCCTACTCGCCAGGACCCTACCAAGGGGCTACCGGGAGCGGGTGAGGGGCAGGAGCATGACCACGCTCGGCACTCCGGACTTCGTGCCAGGAGATGCACGAGGCTCCCCTTGCCATCGCGCGAAGTCGATGCCGCTCAAGGCCGCCTGACGGTCAAGAACGCGAAAGCTTACCCCTCCCCCACCTGGACGCGCTGGTCATCTGCCCGTGCCTACGCCAGCGCGGTAGGGTCGAACGCGGGATCCAGCGGGTTGATGAATGTTACGCCGTCTAGCACTGAGCCTGGATTGAAGTCTTCGCTCAATACCATCTCCACCTGTCCCAACCGGGCAGCGGCCCAGATCTGGGCGTCGTAGTAGGAGAGCAGGTGCTCCCGGACGCCCCTGAGGGCCTCCAGCACCACGGGCCCCGTGAGGGGCAGCACCGGAAAGGCCAAGAGGAGGCGCTCGATCTCCCGCCGCACCGTCGCGGGCTCCGGCCGGGGCTCGAGCTTCCTCAAACAGGCGTTGGCGAACTCGGAGAGTACCTGCGCCGGCAGGGCCGCGCTCCCGGTGCTGCCGACGCGCCGGAGCACCTCCCGGGCACGCTCCCGCTTCTCGGGCTCCCTCCGGTCCAGGGCGTAGACCAGCAGGTTGGTGTCCACCAGGTATCGGGCTGCCATCCCCTACCGGAACCTCACGCCCGGTCCTCGTAGAGCTCGTCCCGGTCGAACCGGTAGTCCTCGGGAAAGCGGTGAGACTCGGCCAGCCGGTCGGCCTCCTCCAGAAAGCCCTCCAGGGCCTTCGCGGCGCCCGCCCCGGCGAGCCCGGTCCCCCCCTCCCCGTCCAGCAGCAACCCGTCCAGCATCCGCCGCACCAGTTCCGCCTCGGACACCCCAAGCTCCCCGGCCCGCGCCTTCAGCGCCCGCTCGTGCTCCTCGCTTATGTACAACTGCTTTCTGACCACGTATACATCATATACATCATTCGACTCCGCCACAACCTCGGGCCATGAGGGTGCCCGGCACTTATCGAGTGGCCCCAAGCCTGTCGCCAGAAGTACCACGACCAAGGTCTCGCCAACGCGCAACCACGAGTGGCGGACTATCCATGCCGGTATTCCGGTTAACCGCATAAGAAACTGGTTGACTGGTATACCGGATAAGGCAATAGGGGAGACGCGAGGGCTCCGCGGGGGCCGGTGGGGCACGCCGGAGCCAAATCGGGCGGGACCGGCCCTAGGGGTGTCCGGCGCGCAGTGCCGGTCTAGACGGTGGGCGGGTCGAGGATGGACAACAGATCCGCCGCCAGAGCCCGCTGTGAGGTCCGTAGACGCGACGGAGATGCTCTCTGATACTCTGGGAGAGGCGGTAGACCTCCGTACACGCTGGCGGCCTTTGGCTAGTAGGGCCACCGTGCTCCGGTTTGCCGACGAGCCTTTCCGGTCCCGACCCAACGCCCGCGCCCACCGTTCCGAGCACCGCATGCCATTTTAATCGGTAAACCGGTAAACCGGTTGGTTATCCGGTTTATTGTATAACCGGATAACAGGCTGTAGGATGTGAGCATTATGGAGACGGCATCTTGGGGGTTTCATGCGGGTAGTAGTGATGAGCAGGAAGGGTGGAGTGGGGAAGAGCACCACTGCCATCCATCTGGCCGGTTATCTGGCGGGGGTCTCGGGGGGCGAGGCCAGCGTGCTGCTGGTGGACACGGACCCGAGCCGTAACGCGCTGCGGGTGGCGAGGCGCGGGCGGCTGCCGTTCCGGGTGGTGGGGGAGGAAGAGGTGGACGAGAACCCGTCGCTGGCGCGGGAGGCGCAGCACCTCATAGTAGACATGCGCGGAAGCCCTTCGGCCGAAGAGATAGAGGACGCCATGAGGCTCGCGGAGGTCATGGTGATACCGATCATGCCTTCCGGGCTGGCGCTGGACACGCTGCTTCAGACCAGGCGGGACATCAAGCGGCTGGGCAGGGAGGACCGCTACAGGGTGCTGCTCACGGCGGTGCCGCCGTGGCCTTACCGCAGGGGGCCGCAGGCTAGGGCGCAGTTGGAGGAGATCGGCATACCGTTGTTCGGGACCGACATCCGGCGGCTGGAGGCGTTCGAGGCGGCCGCGGACGAGGGAGTACTGGTGCGGGATCTGCCGGACCGGCGCGCCCAGAGGGCGTGGGAGGATTACACGCGGGTGGGCGAGGAGCTCGTGGAGTGGGTCAGATCCGTGAGAACCCCCGATCTGCACGCGGCGCGGAGTGGGGGAGGAGCGTGAGCGAGAGGACATCGGGCAACCGTTACGCATGGCTCCAGGACGAAGACGAGCCCAGGGTCGAGGAGGCCCTGCGGGATGACGCGCCCGTCGGAGGAGGCGGGTCCGCGCCCGGCCCGAGCGCCGGACGGGCGGCCACGGCTCCGATCGAACCACCGGTCGGGAGGCAGGCCGGGGTACCCGGGATCTCCAGACCGCGCAGGCGTAACCGGGCCAAGAATCCGAAGGCGCTGCGCAACGACCCGGATCGTATGATGGCCGGGGCTCGCATACGCAAGGACGTCAGGCGCCGCGTGGAGCAGGCGCTGGCGGACCCGGAGGTGGGGGAGGGCACCAACTATAGCCTGCTCGTGGAGTCGCTCCTGGTGCGCTGGCTGGACGAGGTCGGGTATCCTCAGCCAGAGAGGTAGCGGCACATCGCGGAGGATTCCCTGGTACGGGAGTTCCCGGTCATAGCCGGTCGTCGGGGGAAGTCGAGGCCTCCGGTTGCTCCCAGCCCAGGCACGCCAGGACCGCCTGTCGGATGGCGGAAACGCTCGTTGCGGCGTCAGTTAGCCGACTCTGGCCCCGACTGCGGTGGGGATGCTCTGCCCGCCCCGCGGCGCGCTACGGGGGAGCGCCAGGTCGCGGGCCTTTCCAATGGTGAGTGCGAGGTAGCGGACGCCGTGTCGTCCCCTCTCCAGGTAGCGCTCGGAGATGCCGTTGGCCGGGTCGGTCATTACGGCCCAGACGTCGGACTCGTCGTAGCCTGCGCCAAACATTCCGATAGCCACGGCGAAGTCCGCCTCGGAACGGGTGTCGTAGGGCTTGCCCAAGGCGTTATTGCCACAGGTGATTAGGCCGCGCATCCTCCCGGAGAGTCGGGAGAGGTCCACGGTTTGCCCGGTCGGCGCTGCGGGCTTCTCGGCGGTGGGAGGCGGGAAAGCGGCCGGCGCGGGAGGAAGTGCGATCTCCAGCTCCCTGGGGTGGTAGCCGACGCCGAGGTCGAGCTCCAGAAGCCGCACGGGCGGAGCGTCCTGGTACTTGCGGTTTCGGGTGCCAGGCGGCCTCAGGAGCTGGGAGAGGTCCCAGCCCGACCGGTCGGCGCCGACGGCGACGAGCAGCCTGCGGTTGAGCTCCTCGGCGCGGACGGGCGAGACCGGGCAGGTCAGGCGCCAGAACAGGTGCGCGTTGCCGGTTGAGGACTCGACGATCGCGGTGGGCTCCGGCGCATCCGGTCCCGGCGCCGCCCCGTCGGCGTCAGCCCAGAGGGCGAGGACGGGTGCGGCGTTCGTCTTGATGCGGCGCTTCGCTAGCAGGAGGTGGGCGCAGAAGTACGCTTCCAGCCCCTCCTCGGAGTTGCCGAGGCACCAGTCGGCCGCGGCGCGGACCCGGGCCGGGTAGTCGAAGAAGTTGGAGCGGTGGCGGGAGAGGCGCTTCGATCCTGGCGCGGACCTGAAGGCGGAGTGGACCCCGATCAAGCCGCGCTGGGAGCCGTAGAGGGCGTGCCAGAGAAGGGTGGCGTCGTTGGCGTGCATGGCCCCGAAGGCACCACCTTTCAGAGTAAGTGCGCGGCTCAGGCGATCTCATCGATGTCCTCGCCGTCCAGGTAGCGAAGGATGTAGGGACCATGCTTTAGCGCCTCCTGGGCTGCGGCGTAGTTCCTGAACTCCTCGGAAGCGCGTTCGCGCCTCCCGTGGCGGCCTTCGCCTTCGAGTCGCTCGATCGTCGCGGGAGCCTCCGACACTAGCCGTTCGGTCTCCTCGTACAGACGGCTGGATGCTTGCTGGAGGGCGGCCTCATAGGCAAGGACGTGTTCGATGACGCCGGCGCGTCGGGCGAGGTCGTAGAGAGCGTCCACGCCGCCCTCCATGCGCTCCTTGTCGTCCCAGCACTCGCCAGCCTGCTCACGAGCGGCGACGACGTAGGAGCGCATCGTCTCCTTGATCCTCTCCACGATCTCCTCGTCGAGGTCCGCAATGGTGATGGCGGGAGTCTCTCGCCACGTGTTCACGACTGGCTCCTCTCTCCGGGGCATATGTGGCCGCGACAGACGACTTCCACTTCCCAGTCTTCATTGGGGAGATACGCGACCTGATAGTCCGGGAAGTCGTCGGGCAGCCAGGTAGCGTAGCGGCCCTCCGGCTGGCCGTCGGCCTGGCCGTCCAGCGCCTCGATCTCCACGAGCGCCAGCGGGTAGTGGGAGACGCCCCGCACGGCTTCACGCGCCGCGCCGAGGTCCGCGGGCAGCCCGTCGTCGGTACGAGTTATCTGGATGACGTCGGACGGGTCGGCCTCCGGCAGCCACCTCACCTCCGCATCCCACGCCGCCTCTCCGAGCTCGGCAGTGAACGCGCCGAGCGAGTGGTGGAATGGGAAGGAGACCACGAGCTCCAAGTAGTCGCCCCTGAAACTCGTGCCGCGCTCGTAGTCCACGTGGGGCTGGGCCACTTCGGGCTCGCCGCCTCTAGCCATGGCGAGTGCCACCTTCGTCGCGGCGATCTCGGCTGAGAGCTGCGTGGCCGCTGCGGCGAGGTCCTCGCCGGGACGGGTCGTCAAATAGTGGCGGAAGGTCAGGGCCAGTGGGCGTGGGGGACATGCGTTTTCCGGCATGGCGTGTCGGCTCCTCGTGTCGGGTGTCTACTGCGGGAGGATTATGTTGCTCGCGGGAGAGGCCAGCTACCGATGCGGTCTTCGTCGAAGGGCTCGGTGTCCTGGCGTCAGGGCCGGGAGGCTAGCTTCCAGTCTGGTCCGGGCCTTCACGCCGCGCCTCTGGCAGCGTCCGCGGGTCCGCCGAAGTCGAACAGCGCGAGTTGCTCCGCTTGGCCGGAGGGCCGCGTGGCGCGGTCCACATCGGAACCTTCCGCGGCCAGGAGGTCCAGCAGACTCGGCGGCTGCTCGGAGGGTGGCGCAGTCGCGGATCGGGCAAGCAGTGATGGGAAGGCGGAGGCGGGCGTAACTAGCGCGGGGGTTCTGTTCCACGCCGCCTCCACGTCTGATTCGAGTACCAGGTCTTCGCCCTCCGCCGCCCGGATGCCGCGCTCCTTCATCTCCCGCAGCACCTTCGACCAGTCAACCGGCTTCTCGGGCTGCACGGAGAGTTCCCCGTCGAATGCCAGATCGCTGGCTGCTCCTTTATTCTTCAACAGGTCCCATTTGCGCTCCGCCAGCGAGCCTTTCGGGATCACCGCGTAGACGGAGACGGCGCGCTTGCTGGTCAGACGGTGGACGCGGGCCAGGAACTGATCGAGGACCATGAAGCTGTAGGGCAAGCCACTCACGATCACCGTTGACGCGCAGTCGAGGTTGTGTCCCAGCTTGAGCGCGTTGACTCCGGCGCACAAGACCTGCGCGTCGCCGGAGACGAACTCCTCCACCTCGCGGGCGCGTTTTCTGGGGTTCTTGGTGCCGACCTTTCCACCCTTCTCTTCGGTTATGTGGACAGCCTTTGCTCCTTTTTCGCACAGTCGGTCGGCGAGCCACTTGCCAGTCATGATCAGGTCGCTCCCGATCAGGACCTTCTCGCCCTTCGCGGCATGCTCCATCGCAAGCTCCAACACCTTGAGATTTGCCGGAGTCCAGTTGGAGAGTTCGCCAAGCTCGCCTCTTGCGCGGGGCCACTCGCGCGAAGGCGCGTCGGAGGCAGGGAGCGTCGCGGCGGTCTCAAGACGCCAGAGCTGGCCCAGGGCGGCGGCGAACTTCTCGACGAGCCCCTGCTTGACGAGGTGATGATCAGGGTGCTTCCAGGTGAAGTAGTCCTCGAAGCTACTGAGCCAGAACTCGTGCGCCTGCTTCTGCGACGCGCCCATCGGCACCCGGATGGGGTGATACGTCCGCTCGACTATCGGCTCCCCGGTCTGCTCCTTGCGGCAGCGGCTCACTCCCGGTTGCGTCAGACGCCAGAACTGGGAGACGTTGGTCACCCGAGGCAGTACCTTGCGGCGTTTGCGCAGGTGTCCCTCGCCGTCTCTCTCCTTGCCCATGAGATACTCGATCACGCAGAAGTCGTTCTCGAACTTCTGCTTGCCGCCACCGTGGGAGTATGGAAACGCAGGGCTCGATGCGCCGAGGCAAAACATCAGGCCGTGGAAGGAGTCGTTCACGAAGTTGGATACCGGCGTCCCTGTCGCCCCGTAGTTGTGCGGGCCATGGGCCATGCCCCGTATCGCCTTGCTCCTGAGCGAGTCGTCGCCTCGGATCTCCGATACCTCGTCCACGCACTTCACGCCGCGCTTGAACGCCGTAGTTAGGTGGGAGGCGGCGGTCTTCACGTACACGGAGCGGTGGACGTAGCCGCACTTCCCGCAGGACTCCTTGTTCCAGCCGTATGAGGTGTCCGCGCCGCACTCCGGGCAGGCGTCGGCTGTGGTGGCCCTGCTACCCTCGGTGAGAGACGGGGGGACGCCCGTGGGCAGCCCCTTGCCCTTCTTGTATTCAATCAACCGCCGGGCGAGGTCCATGCGGTGATCCAGGTAGCGGTGGGGGAGCAGCTCCTTCTTGCGCCCGACCACGGAGAGGGCCTCGAAGTACGTGATCCACCATCCCCGCTCTCCGGCCCCGACCCGCCTCGCCACGTCGCGCGCCTGTGCAGGGTTGGATATGACTTCCAGGCGGCGGTCGAAGAACTTCTTGGATTCTTTCGACCACTGACCCAGCAAATCCTGTGGGACGACGAACAAAGCATGCGGTTTGGCGCCCAGCCTTATCTGGGCCTCGGCCAGCGTCAACTGGCAGACCGTCTTGCCCAAACCCTGTTCGAAAGCAA
>Ga0136616_10000964_pt1 | contig 14636 bp, 10 predicted proteins | sample AntDrymUQ2992106_2_FD_106648 | JGI IMG/M metagenome (GOLD analysis project Ga0136616, IMG submission 106648) | Polar desert sand microbial communities from Dry Valleys, Antarctica - metaG UQ299 (21.06) | ecosystem: Environmental > Terrestrial > Soil > Desert | place: Antarctica: Dry Valley...
CCGTTGCCTGCTTTTATCAGTTGCCACACACGCGGCGATTGCCGGGCGCGTTGTCCGCGGTCGTGACCAGAAGTACGTAAAAGGAACCCAACATGAGCCGAGCGTTCGCTCTCACCGCATTTTCCGCAGTCGCTGTCTCGCTCTCCGCCTTAATGTCTGCTGCCGTGATTGCTGTGCCGCCGGCAGCACCCGTCGTCCAATTCGCGGGCAGCAACGGCAAGATCGCCTTCGCCAGTGACCGCGACGGCAATTACGAAATCTACGTCACGAACGCCGACGGGACCAACCCCATCAGGCTCACCATGAATCAAGCGGAAGACTTCGATCCGGCGTGGTCGCCCGACGGAACGAAGCTCGCATTCATCTCCGACCGCGACGGCAATCAAGAGATTTACGTGATGAACGCCGACGGAAGCAATCAGACGCGCCTGACCAGCAATTCAGCTGGCGAATTCGATCCCACGTGGTCACCCGACGGCAGCAAACTCGCCTTCACCAGCGACCGCGATAGCAATGAAGAAATCTACGTCATGAGCGCCACCGGCGGCGGCCAAACGAATCTGACCCAAAATGAAGCGAACGACGCCTTCCCCGCTTGGTCGCCGGACGGCGCGAAGCTCGCCTTCACTAGCGACCGCGACATCGATTTCGAGATCTACCTGATGGGCGCGGACGGCGGCAACCAGACGAACGTCTCGCGGAACGACGCGGACGATGCCTTCCCTGCTTGGTCTCCCGATGGCGCGCAACTCGCCTTCGCGAGCGACCGCAATGGCCGTTACGAGATTTACCTGATGAATGCCGACGGCGGCAATCAGATGCGGCTCTCTGGCAGTAGCCGAGAAGAGACTGTGCCCGCTTGGTCCCCCGATGGAACCAAACTCGTCTTCATGGCCGGCGATCTCGTTGGCGGCCAGATTATCAACAACGACATTTTCGTGATCAGCGCCGCCGGCAGCGGACGAACGAACATCACCAATAATTCGGCGGACGACATTTATCCCGACTGGCAACGTCTGACCGCAACGCCCACGCCGACGCCCATGCCAGCCAGCGTGCAGTTCGGCCAAGCCACTTACAGCTTTAGCGAAGGCGCGGGCAGTGCGCTTATTACCGTCACGCGCACCGGCGACACATCCGGCGCGGCCACCGTGAATTACATGACGATTGACGATCCGGCGGCAATCCGTTGCGACGTAGTGAACGGCACGGCTTACGCCCGCTGCGATTACGCGACGACGGTGGATACGTTGCGCTTTGCCGCCGGCGAGATGCTGAAGACCTTCGCCATCTCGCTTATCAACGACGCACATGTCGAAGGGAACGAGACCTTCCAAATCAGATTGAGCGAGCCGGCGGGCGCAACGCTCGGCACACAGAACAGCGCAACGGTAATAATTACCGACAACGATACGGCGGGAGCAGCGAACCCGATCTTGACGACGCCCTTCTTCGTGCGCCAGCACTATTTAGATTTCCTCTCGCGCGAGCCGGAAGCGACCGAGCCTTGGTCAGCGATCTTGAACGGTTGCCCCAATCCCTTCAACACTGATCCGAACAGCGGGTCGGCAGGCTGCGACCGCATCCTCGTCAGTTCCTCATTCTTCGGCTCGCCGGAGTTTCGCTTGAAGGGCTTCTACGTCTTTACCTTCTACCGTGTCGCCTTCGACCGCCTCGCTGAGTACTCGGAGATCGTCGCAGACATGCGCGCGGTGACGGGGCAGACGCCCGCTGACACCTCCGCGCGGCGGGCAGCATTCCCCGTCGCGTTCACGCAGCGGGCGGAGTTTCGCCAACGCTTCGACGCGCTCTCGGACACCGCCTTCGTCGCCGCCTTGCTCGACCGCTACGGCCTGCCATCCATCACGACGCCCGACCCGGCGAACCCGGAAGGCGGGGCGAAAGTCACGCTGACGCGGGCGGACTTGGTGAGTCGTCTCGGCAGCGGGGCGCTGACGCGCGCACAAGTGTTGCGGACGGTGGTGGAGTCGGACGAAGTGAGTGCGGCAGAGTTTAATCGCGCGTTTGTGGCGATGCAGTACTACGGCTACTTGCGGCGGACACCGGAGCCGGGCGGTTTCAATGATTGGCTCGACGCCATCGGGCGGCGCGGCGAGAGTCCGCGCGTGATGGTCGACGGCTTTATGAACTCGCAAGAGTATCGTTTGCGGTTCGGGCAGCCGTGATGAATAACTTGCTAAAAGGTCATAGAACCGTGATGCATAAATCGGTAAAAGATCATATTTGGATAGCACAACACGGATAGCCAAATGTGTTTAGCCCGTTCCACATTTATTGACTGTCAGGCGGAGCGTTTTCTGTCTGACCAAGACAAGCGCCGTCGTCGCGCTGTGAACCCGACGGCAGGAGCAAGGCAGTGCGCTCTTTCGCGCGACTTGCATCGCAGCGCGTTTTTCCCAACCAGCAGGAGGATCATTCCATGCTTGCCACACGCAACATCTGGCTCACGCTGGCGCTCTTCGTGGCGTTCGGTTGCGCCGCGCCCGGCGCGCGGGCCGATTCGTTCACCTTCAACGGTTCGTCGAGCGTGAGCAATCCCGTCGCTCTCTTCAGTTTCACCGTCAGCGGTTCGGCCCCGTCTGTCGTGACGGTCAATCTGACATCGAGCTTCGATGCGGCACTGTCATTCTTTGAGCCTAACGGCGACACGTTTGACATCGCCACTGACTTTAACGGGCTGCTTCCGTTCATCGCCATGCGGAATCTCTTACTCGATCCCGGCGTTTACTTCCTTAGCGTCACGCCGCTGCCGTTGCTGCCCGGCGCGAACTTAAGCGAGGGCTTTTTCTTTGCAAATGATGACTTCGGCGTTCCGTTCACGTTCGCCGACTTCAACTTCACGTCCGGCACGTTCACGCTGAACATTTCGGGCGACAACGTCACGCAGGCCCAAGTCATACCCGAACCGGCGACGCTGCTCTTGCTCGGCACTGGCTTGGCGGGAGCCGCCGCCGCGCGCCGGCGTAAAGCTAAGGGCAGCGCCGCGACGACGGAGTAACGACATTCAACTTGCGCCGCGAACTGGCAATCGAGGAGTGCGTCCCGGCACTGCCGGCGCGCTTCGCGGCAATTCATGAGCTTTACAGCTTGCCCCGTCCCTGAGCGGGACCACAGGTCATGCCAAAGGAGGCACACAGATGCGATCAAGGTTTACCAGAGGATTACTAATCATCGCCGCCATCGGCGCGCTGGCGGCTTCGCTGCTCGTCAACGGCCCGGCCAATCAGCCCACGCAGGCGTCGAGCCATCGCGAGGCCCCACTGATCACCGGCGATCCATTGGCCGACAACACGGACGTTTACGCCTTCCGCAGCTACGAAGCAGGGCGGCAGGGCTTCGTCACGCTGATCGCCAACTGGATACCGTTCGAGGAGCCTTCGGGCGGGCCACACTTCTATCGCTTCGACGACACGGTGCTGTACGAGATCAAGATCGATAACACCGGCGATGGCGTCGAAGACATCACTTATCAATTCACTTTCACCACGCGGTTCGAGAACGGGGATAGCGTCCTCGGTCTGGCCGCGCCCAACGAGGCGCTCGCCGGCATCCGCCCGTTAGAGCCGGTCGTTCAAGGTACAGAGCCGCTCATCACCTCGCTCACTGATCCTGACTTGAACGAAAAGCAGTTCTACACCGTGAGAGTTGCTCAAGGGCCGACTAACGGCATGGTCCGGGGAACTATCCTCGCCAGCAATGTGCCCACTGCGCCGAGCCACGTCGGCATTAGAACCACGGGAACCGACGGAGAGCTTGGCACGTATGAGAGCAACCTCGGTCAGCCGGCGATCCGCACACTGGCGAGCGGCGCGCGGGTCTTCGCCGGGCAGCGCGACGAGGGGTTTTACCTCGACGTCGGCGGCCTCTTCGATACGATCAACTACGCCTCCGGCGGCATCAGCGACACGGGCGGCATTGACGGGCTGGCGGGCTTCAACGTCAACACCATCGCCTTCGAGGCCCCGATCCAAGTCTTAACAGGAACCTCCACGCCGCCGACCAGTGTGACAGACCCTGACGCCGTGATCGGCGTGTGGTCGTCGACCAGCCGGCAGACGACCAGAGTCATCAGACCGACGGTCGGCATAGGCCGAGGCATCACGCTCAACGCCGGGCCGTTCCGCCAAGTCTCCCGGCTTGCCAACCCGCTCGTCAACGAGTTGGTCGTTCCGTTACGCCTCAAGGACACCTTCAACGCGACGACGCCGGCGACCGACGCGGTACTCGCGCCGTTCATCCTCGATCCACAACTGCCCCGACTGATTCAGGCAGTATTGGCGGCTGATGCGAATCCGGCCAATAACATTAACATCCCGCCGCCACCGCGCAACGACTTGGTGCTGATCTTCGCGACGGGCATTCCCGCTGGGTTGATCCCCGGCTTCACCAACTTCCTCTCAGACGGCCAACCGCATGAGATGCAGCGCCTCAACGTCGCCATCCCGCCAAGCGGCAGCCCGTCCCGGCTGGGACTGCTCGGCGGCGATCTGGCGGGCTACCCGAACGGGCGGCGCGTCTTCGACGACGTGCCGGCGATCACGCAGCGCGCCGTCGTCGGCGGCACGCCGCTGACGCCGGCCTTCAACGTTTTTCCGAACAACGCGCTGTCAGACGGTGTGTCCGACAATGACGTACCTTACCTTAATCGCTTCCCCTATCTAGGAGTGCCGCAATCCGGCAACGTGCCGCCCGGCAAGCCGCACGAACACCATCGGATAGGCACAGTGGCGCGTCCATAAGCGACGCGCGGCAGCCTATCCTTAAAAAGCGGAGCGGAGGGCGCGAGGGGAACACCCACCGCTCTCCGCTCTTCAACACTTTTCCAAAGGTAAGACAGAGCAATGAGAGCGGCGAGAAAAGTTATCATCGTCTCAGCAGCGGTCGGGCTATTCGCCGCCGCCATCTTCATTGTGCGCGCGGTTTCAAACCGGCGGCAACCAGAAGCAGCGGCGGCGCGCTCAATGCCGAGCGAGTTGACCGCAGACCAAACGCCCGCCGACGCGCGCATTCGGGCGGCTCAAAGTATGCTCCAGCGCGCCGCCGCTAATCCGCGAGGGTACAACCTGCTCGCCGCAGCCTACATGCAGAAGGCGCGCGAGACCGGCGACTTCAGTTTCAACGCCCGTGCTGAGGCCGCGCTTAACGAGGCCGGCAGAGTCGCCCCCGACGACTACGACGCGCTCAAGCTACGCGCCAAATTGCTGCTCACTTATCACCGCTTCGCCGAAGCTCTCGAGGCGGCTCGTCGCGCGCAAGCCCTCAATCCGCAAGATCACGACAACTACGGCGCGCTGACCGACGCACTCGTCGAACTGGGCCGGTACGACGAGGCCATCGAATCCGCGCAACGCATGGTCGATCTCCGCCCGGACAGCGCCGCCTATGCCCGCGTCTCCTACCTGCGACACTTGCACGGCGATACCGCAGGCGCAATCGAGGCGATGGTCGTCGCGATCAAGGCCGCTGATCCGCGCGATCCCGAGGGGGTAGCGTGGTACTACGTGCAGCTCGGCGACGAGCTGATCAATGCGGGCCGCACAAAAGAGGCCGACCGCGCCTTGTCGAAGGCGCTGTTAATTTTCCCCAACTACCATGCAGCCTTCGCCGGCAAGGGGCGCGCGGCTGTGGCGGCGGGTGATCTGGCGGGTGCGATTGAGTGGTACCAGCGCGCTCAAGAGCGCGTACCTCTACCCGATATCGCTGGCGCGCTCGGCGATCTCTACGCCAAGCTGGGTTGCCCCGACGAGGCGCGACGCCAGTATGAGATGGTCGAGTTTATCGAAAAGGCCGGCGCGTCTGGCGGAACGTACTCACGCCAACTGGCGAGCTTCTGGGCCGACCATGATGTGAAGCTCGACGAAGCCCTCGCCATCGCGCAACGCGAGCGCGCCAGCCGCGCCGACATCTACACGTGCGATGCGCTAGCGTGGGTTCTCTTCAAGAAAGGCTTGCCCGAAGAAGCAAAGCGGGCCATCGACGAAGCCACACGGCTGGACACGCGCGACGCGCGGATCAACTACCACGCCGCGCTGATCTACAACGCGCTGGGCAAACGCCGCGAAGCCACGGACTACCTGAAACGGGCGCGCGCTGCCGACTCTTCGCTCGACGTTCTTCTGTCCGACGCGGCGCGGAGATCGCTCGACGCGGCTCAAAGCGATTGACTTCACAAGAGACAAGAGCGTCCTCAGAAGTGGCGCATAATAGGGGCAGCCATGAGTCCGGCAGATGAGAGTCACAGGCAAGTCTTTTATAGCCGGACATGAGCATCTCACCCGCGCTCCCGACAGACGCGCCGTCGTTCGCGCGGGCGGCCTTGTCGCGAGAGAAAAAAGTGAAGACAAACGGGTGATTCCGTGCTAATGTGTGCCACGAAATAAAAATTCGTGTTATCAATCGGGACAACCGAATCTGATGAGTGAAGTTTTACGCTTCGGCGTCAGCATCGAGAGCGACCTCTTGGAGAGTTTCGATCAATTGGTCGCGCGGCAGGGCTACGCGACGCGCTCGGAGTCGTTGCGCGATCTGATCCGCGATGCGCTCGTGCGCTCACGGCTCGAAGGGCAAGACGTCGCAGGCGAGGTGCTAGGCACTCTGACGCTCGTGTATGACCATCACGCGCACGAGCTGATGGATCAGATGGCCGAGTTGCAGCACCAACATCACGGGTTGGTAGTGTCGGTGCTGCACGTCCACATCAATCACGACGATTGTATGGAGGTGATCGTGCTGCGCGGGCGAACGGGCGAAGTCCGCACGCTCGCCGATGGGCTGTTGAGCCTGAAGGGGGTGAAGCACGGCAAGCTCTTCGTCACTCTGGCTGCGCGCCACATCACCGAACACACCGCCAGCCGCCGCGCCCACGCGCACGCTGCTGCGCCTCCGACCCGCCTGCGTCGAAAGGCGGCAGGCCAATCGGGCAGACCAAAGAAATAGTTGAACTCATAATCATCAACCACCGTCCTCTTGGCCGGTGCTACGAAAAATAAAAGAGTGTCACCGATTTCTTGACGTGCTTGACTTAAGTTCCGCTTAGTTACCGTACTCGCCGGAGGAAACATGAAAAAAGTCTTAGCCCTCATCGTTAGTTTAACGATCATCATCGCCGTGCAAGACGATGGGCGAGCGAGTGTCACGGCGCGTGTCCTCTCCGGCGTGATCGTCACCTCGCGCGACGAATTGGTCCCCGGCGCGACGGTGCGGGCTGAGACTGCCGCCGGTGAAGTCACCACGACGAGCGACGCTGAAGGCCGTTTCCGCCTCGTCGTTCCGGACGGAGGCGGCGCGTCTCTCACGCTTAAAGTCACTGGCAAGAATATCGACACTGTGACGAGGACGATCAGCCCCGGCGAGGCCACCGAAAATTTACGCATCGAGATCAATTATCTCGTCGATCCGATTCACGAGAGCATCGTGATTGTGGCTGAATCTCTGGCCCCCGGCGTGGAGCGGCGCGACGATGCGGTGTATCGCAGCAGCCTCTTCGCGCGCGATGATCAGCTTTTGCAGACGCTCGCCGCCGGTATCAACGCCGGGCAACACGAGGGCGGCGGCAAGTCTCTAGAGATTCGACGCTTCGGTTTCAACCTCGATCACGGCGGCGTCAGCGGCGGCTTGAAAATCTTGGTCGATAATTTTCAGCAGAATCAAGGCACGCAGGGACACGGGCAGGGTTATCTCGGCCAGTTGAAATCTCTGACGCCGGAGTTGGTGCAAGACGTGGACATTTTGAACGGCCCGTTCCACGCGCAGTACGGCGACTTTTCCGGCCTCGGCGTTGTCCACATTCGTTTGAAGGAATCGCTGCCCGATCAACTAACGCTGCGCGTGCAGGGCGGTTCGTTCGACACAGGCCGCGCCTTTATCGCTTACAGCCCCGCGCTCGCCAATGCCGATGCGCTCTTGGCTTACGAAGGCTCGCGCACCGATGGGCCGTTCCTCAGCCCGCTCCGTTACCGGCGCGACAACGTGACGGGCAATTACACATATCGCCTCAGCGAACGACGCGCGGTCGGCCTCAAGTTCAATTTCGGGCGCAATGACTTTTTCTCTTCCGGGCAAATCCCGCTCGACGAAGTGGCGGCGGGGCGTTTGGATCGCTTCGGCTTCATCGATCCGGACAACGGCGGGCGCATCAAGACCGGCGTGCTGGCGGCCTACTACCGCAACGAAGGCGCGGCGGGCGACGTGTTCAAGCTGGACGGCTTCATCGGTCGCTCGCTCTTCGATCTTTTTTCCAACTTCACTTTCTTTCTCAACGACCCCGTCAACGGCGACGAGATTCAACAGCACGACTCGCGTTTGCAAGAGGGAGCCAACGCGCAATATCTCCGGCCTTACAAAATCTTCGGACGCCCGGCACTACTCATCGCCGGAGCTAACTTTCACGCGAATCAAATCAACGTCGGCCTCTACCGCACCAGCGGGCGCGATCCATTCGAGGTCACGACCGATGCCAGAGCGCGCGTTACGAATGTCGCCGGCTACGCACAACAGAGCCTCGATGTCTTGGACGGCCATCTGCACCTCGAAGGCGGATTGCGTTACGACTTCTTCCGCTTCTCCGTCGATGATCTCGTCAGTCCGCAATTTTCCGGCACGCGCCGTGCCGGGCGTTGGCAACCCAAAGCCGGCGTCGCTTACACGCCTTCGCATGATGTTCCGGTGACGTTTCATCTCAACTACGGGCGCGGCATCAGTAGCCAAGACGCACGCGGCGTCGTGCAGCAACCCGACGGCCCGCCGATCTCGACCACTGACTTTTATCAGTTCGGCACGTCGTACAATCACAGAAGATTTTCCTTGAGCGCCGATCTCTTCCTCATCGACCGCTCGAACGAGCAGGTCTATATCCCCGACGACGGCAGCTTCGAGTTCAAGGGACCAAGCCGTTCCTCCGGCTTCGAGCTGAAAAACTCAGTGGGGTTGACTCGGCATCTCTCATTTAACGGCGGCCTGACGCGCGTGATGAACGCCTTCTTTCGTGGGACAAGGCCGCGCGTCTATCTCGACAGCGCGCCGCACACGGTCGCCAACGCCGCCGTCACTCTGTCTGATTATCGCGGCTTCACCAGCTCGCTCCGCTACCGCCACATCAGCAACTACCGGCTCGACGGCGAAGACGCCTCGATCCGCGCCGCCGGCCATGACGTGCTGGACTTCAGCTTAACGAAGCGCCTGCGCCGTTGGCTCGACTTCAACCTCGCCATCGACAATCTGACCAACAAGCGTTATTTCGAGACGCAAAATTTTTTCGAGTCGCGTTTGTTGACGGATGCGCCAATCACTTTCGATCCAATTGAAGATCGCTTCATCTACCCTTCGCGCATTCACGGCACGCCGGGCTATCCGTTCACGGCGACCATCGGTTTGACGTTTCGGTTGTTTGCGAAGAACTAAGGTACTGTGGCGCTAACGCGATGAGGAATTGAACGTCGGAACTGACCGGCGTTGAGCGAAAGCCACACAGGATTGAAGGGACAGAAATGGTTGGGAGCCAAACTATCGAAGCGTCCGGGCGCGCAGCTTGCTAATCTCATTTCGTGAGATTTGCTATCTGCCTTTTAATCTCTCCTACCTCCGCCAGCGCGCCCGCTTGTTCTGCGGCAAGTAGATGATATTCAAGAATGCTCTTTAACATTTTTAAGTAACCTTGTCTCATCTCGACGCCATGCTCGGCTTCGGGGTCAATAATTGAGTAAGCGGCCTGATATGTTTTTACCGCTTTCCGGTAGAACTCTCGTGCCTTATCCAAGTTACGCAAGGCGTGATAAGCGATTGCTATGCTTCCATACAAACAACCTACCTCAGCGTTCGTATCATCCACTCTCGGCTTGCCTACTTCGATTGCACGCGAGAAGTAGTTGATAGCTTCTTCATAACGCCTCTGTCCCGCCAAAGAGTTTCCGACATTCTCATATGCTCCCATCTTCTCTAGCTCTCTGTAATCGGCAAATCGATCTGCTAACTGAACAGCGGCTTTGCAGGTAACTTCTGCCTCTTTCCACTGTTTGTTTCGGAGCAGTCCCCTGCACTTTTCCTCCGCTTCAAAAAACTTTTGGCCGAGTTTTATCTGATCTTCAGGTGCTTGGTGTTGCGGGTACGCCGCTCCTGCACTACACAGCAGAAAGATTATTGAGATGATTAACGAACCCTGTTTACGGGACATACGCATTTCCTTTTATCAAAGTCTGAATGCACGCGGCCTGATCACACACCGAACTCGCCGCCTCGAATCGCTTCCGCTAAACATTGAATGTCCGCCGAGAGCGCGCGGTCGCGTGTCAGTCGTGACGCGTGCGCGCGGACTCCCTCGTAGGCGCGGCGGACGCCGCGGCCGGGTTGGAGCGGGGCGCGGTACTCTAAGCCTTCAGCGGCGGCGAGCAGTTCGATGGCGACGACGTGTTCGATATTCTCGACGATAGAGCGGAGCTTCGTCGCCGCCGTCATGCCCATTGAGACGTGGTCTTCTTTGTTGGCGGAGGTCGGCAGATTATCGGTCGTCGCCGGATGGGCCAACACCTTGCATTCGTTCAAGAGGGCGACCGCCGTGACTTGCGCGATCATAAAGCCGGAAGACGTGCCGGGATGCGCGGTGAGAAATGCGGGCAGCCCTTCGCTGAGATCGGGATTGACGAGCCGTTCAATACGCCGCTCGCTGATGTTGCCGAGATGGACGAGCGCGATGGCCGCGTAGTCGAGCGCGAGGGCGACAGGAGCGCCGTGAAAATTGCCGCCGGAGATCACTTCCGCCTCGTCCGCGAAGACGAGCGGGTTGTCGGTCGCGCTGCCGGTCTCGATCTCGACTTTCTCGCGGGCGTGTCTGAGCGCATCGCACACTGCGCCGTGGACTTGCGGCATACAGCGAAGACTATAGGCGTCCTGCACGCGCGGATCATCATGCAAGTGTGATTGCCTGATCTCGCTCTCGTTCAGCAGTTCGCGCAAGTGCGCGGCGACCATCTGTTGACCGGCGTGCGGGCGCGCGCAGTGGATGCGCTCGTCGAAAGCGACGGGCGTGCCGCGCAAGGCTTCGAGCGTCATTGCGCCGGCCACGTCCGCGACGCGCGCGAGCCGGTCGGCGCGTTCGAGCGCGAGCGCGCCGACCGCCGTCAAAGCCTGCGTTCCATTCAACAGCGCGAGTCCTTCTTTGGCTTCCAATTGCAACGGCTCGATGTCCGCGCGCCGCAATGCTTCGGCGCTCGCCACGCGCTCGCCCTGATAAAACGCTTCGCCCTCGCCGATCACTGTCAGCGCGAGATGTGCCAACGGCGCAAGGTCTCCGCTCGCCCCGACCGAGCCTTTTTCCGGTACGACGGGAATGACGCCTCGCTCTAGCATTTGCAACAGCGTCTCGATGACGATCACCCGTGCGCCGCTGAAGCCCAGCGCGAGGACATTGGCGCGCAACAGCATCATCGCCCGCGTCTCTGCAATTGACAGCGGGCGACCGACGCCGCACGAATGGCTGCGAACGAGATTCAATTGCAACTCGCGCAGTTCATCATGCGGGATCGAATAATCCGACAACTTCCCGAAGCCAGTGTTGACACCATAAACGACGCGCTCTTCTGCGATGATCCGCTCGACCACCGAGCGCGACGCTGCGATCCGTTTGCGCGCTTCCTCCGCCAACGTCACTTCCTCCGCGCCGCGCGCGACAGCGGCGATCTGTTCGAGTGAAAGTTGTTGGCCGTTGAGTTCGAGCATGGATTAGTTTCAGGTCTGAGATTTCAGGTTTCAAGTCCACAGCACATGGTTTGAAATTTGAGATTTCAAATTCCAGATTTGAACCTCGAACTTTGAACTTTGAACCTCGATCAACTTGTTCACGATTCACTTGACGACAGTTTTCTCTCGCGACGTTTCGGGGAGGTCTGCGCGGTGTATCTCGTCCAGATCAGAGCGCCGCCATTCGCCGGTCGTCGTGCCGATGCCGCTGGTGCGGACAGTACGGACGCGCTCGCGTGCGCGCTGGGTGCGGCGTTCAGCGGTGCGGCGGAGGCGGGCGGCGCGCGTCAGATTGGTGACACGTTGGATCGGGTGGAACGGAAATTCGTGTTGCGGCAGCACCTCGCCGGTCGCTTCGCGCAGGCGCACCGTGCCGAAGGCGAAGGCCAGCACTACCGCGTTGAAAAAGACGCCGATGATAAAGAGCAGCCCGCCGGGAATGGTGCCGATGGCGGCGCGTGCGAGGAACTCGTCGAAATTCTGCGCCGGTTCTGGATGTAAGTAAATTTTCAGATTCCAACTCGCCGCCAGCAGCCCGAAAATCCACAGGTAATTGCGGCGCAAACGTCGCCCTAACGCTTCCCATTCGCTGATCGTGAAGTGCGGCGTCTTCAAGTCGTCTGACAAGTGTGCCGCCCACTCTTGATCGAGCGTCGCTTCGGGCTTCAAGAGTTGCGAGAAGTAACCCGTCTCCAACATGCGGACGCGGCTCGCCCAGATTTCATAGTAGCGATAGCGGCGCGCTTCCATGAAAAGGAAAAAGACGACGAGCAGCGAGTTGATCGGAATGACGAAATGCGGGTTGCCCGGCGCGCTGAAGGCGAAAGAGAGCGTCGCGCCCGCTGTGAGGACGGCCCAGTTCGTTGTCGTGTCGAGCCGGTTGCGCCAAGTGTTCGAGCGCTGCACCTCGCCGCGATAGAAATGGATCATCGCGGCATTGAACTCGGACGACGAGAGCTTGCGGCCCGCCAGCGTGACTGTTTCGTTCTGGCGTTCGACGGCAGCGGTGGCGGGCGTGGTGTCTTTGGAGAGATGAATGCCGGAGGGTCGCGGGAATGTGCCGGACGTATTGCGTTCTCCGCCGGACGATGCAGCGCCGGACGATGTTCTGGAGCGGATGTCGCGTTTCATGGAGTGAGCTTCGCTTGCGCCTTCGCATCTCTAAGTAAGAATTGGAAAGTTCGAGACACTTTTGCTGAAAGGAAATTTCACGCAAAGGCGCAAAGGCGCAAAGCAAAACCGCAAAGAAAAACGCCCTGTACTTTTCACACTCTACTTAGCGCGTGCCGGGCTAACTTTATGCGCCGGCCTTTTGCGATGATACCACGCGCTCCGGCTTCAGCGTGATGCGTCCCGCGCGCATCCCCGCCAGCAGATAGAGCGCGGCGTAAGAAGACCAACGCCCCCAACGCTCTGCGGCCCGCGCGCGAATCTCTTTTTCCGCGAGCGGCACGCCCGCGTTGAAATACTTGACGAACGCGCCGCGCAAAAACAGATCGCCCGCCGGAAAAATGTCCGTCCGCCCGAAGTACAGCATCAACGCCCACTCCGCCGTCCAACGTCCGATCCCGCGCAACTGTGAGAGCCGCGCGATGACGGTCTCGTTGTCTTGCTCCTTAAGATCATTGCTATCGAGCGTCCCTCTCGAAGCCGCGCGTGCGAGTTCGATAATGCTTTGCGCTTTCGCATTCGAGAGGCCAAGCGCGCGCAAGTCTTCGACCGTCGCGCCAGCCATCGTCTCAGCGCGCGGAAAAGCAAAATAAGTTTGCCCGTCAACTGCCAACGACGCGCCGAAGCGTTCGACGACGCGCCGCTTCAAAGTCATCGCCACCGCCGTCGAGATTTGTTGCGACAAGATCGAGACGACGAGCGCCTCAAACAGCGTCGGCCAGCACGCCAGATGCAACCCGCGATGTTCTGTCTCCAACTCCCGCAACAACGGATCATCCGCGACTTGCTGTTGCCAATTTTTCAGATCGTGTCCGACAGTGAAGATATGGCGCACCAAACTTTCGGCTGCTTGTAAAATCGGCGGCGTCACATTTTTGGCAGGTGCAATCGATAGCGAGAGCGCAGGCCGCGCCGCCGTGCCGCGCGGCTCGACGCGGACGAGGTACAGCCGCCCTTTCAAATAAAACGCGCGGGCATAAAGCCCGTCACGAAAAGTGTCCACCGCCTCCGCTTCCGTGAAGCGCAAGAACCTCGCCGTCGCCGCGAAAGCGAACGGCAGGCGCACCTTGATCATTGTCTCCGTCATGTCCCGCAGTGTCGCAAAAAAGGAGCGCCAGCGTCAAAAGCCTCTCGCTTGACAGTGTGCAGAGGCATACCTATATTCGTTTTTCGCTTGTCGCTGATTGACAACGACTGTGAGTATGTATGCCCCAGCCGCACGTTGAAGAGAGCGCGCCGCCACAGGCTGAAGACGAACGCTGGATGCGCGTCGCTTTAGACGCCGCGCAAAGAGCGGCTGCCGAACTGGGCGAAGTCCCCGTCGGCGCGTGCGTCGTCAGCGCTGACGGCGCGCTCTTGGCCGTCGCCGGCAACCGCACGCGGACAGATTGTGATCCAACCGCGCACGCCGAAATCGTCGCCTTACGCGAAGCCGCCAAACGCACCGGCCATTACCGGCTCACTGACACTATCGTTTACTCCACGATTGAGCCATGCGCCATGTGTGCAGGCGCGCTGGTTCAGGCCAGAGTCAAACGCCTCGTCTATGGCGCACGCGACGAACGCGCCGGCGCGGTCGAATCAGTCTTTCGCATCTGCGACGCCAGTGCTTTGAATCACAAAATCGAATTAACCCCGGGCGTCCTCGAAGAGGAATGCCGCGCACTGATGCAAGCCTTCTTCCGCGCCCGGAGGGAAACGAAAGGGGAAAGGCG
>Ga0136616_10000967_pt1 | contig 14611 bp, 12 predicted proteins | sample AntDrymUQ2992106_2_FD_106648 | JGI IMG/M metagenome (GOLD analysis project Ga0136616, IMG submission 106648) | Polar desert sand microbial communities from Dry Valleys, Antarctica - metaG UQ299 (21.06) | ecosystem: Environmental > Terrestrial > Soil > Desert | place: Antarctica: Dry Valley...
ACCTAAGTTGGGGCTCCCGACTGGCGAGATAGGCCGACGGAAGGGCGCTGTAGCGAAACCCCCACTGGCGCCATGCCGCCTCGAGGCTCGTGTCCTGCGGGCGAACGTAATAGGCGATGTGGACCTCGTGTCGGCGCGTCAGATCCTGAAGCGCCGCGAGGAAGGCGGCATCGGGGCGCCAGAAGAACTCGGCGAACGCCTCGCTCGCGAGCACGACGAATCGGTCCGACTCCGCCCGCTCGTCGAGGCTCGCCGCAAACGACTCGATGACTCGTCCGCGGTGCTCGTTCGCCGCGTCCGCGGCGATCAGGAATGAGGCTGAGTTGAGCGAGCCGCGGACGTAGGGAAGGACCCGGACGACCGCATCCTTAGTCTGCGCAACGCAGAGCCGGATGCCGGCGTCGGTCCAGAGGTCGGCGGCATGCCGCTCGAGCCAGGCGCTGACCGACGACGAGCCGGCCTTCGGCATACCCGCTTGAACGACGATCTTTCCCATGGTGCCGCAGCGAGTCTAGAGTTCCGCGCACTCGGCGAGGCATCATGGTTCATGGGACGCCTCCTCAGGCCAGCTGCTCGGCGAGGCGGTCGAGCGAGCTCGCCAGCTCGGCCTCCGCGACGCCGCGCATCGCGTCGGTCGTCTGGATGGTCGTGTGGAGGACCATCTCGGTCCGGCCGTCGCCGGGGTCGGTGAAGGTCACGGCAGTCACCGCGCCCCCGAGCGAGCCGTCTTCCGCGGGATACTCCACCACTAACCGCTCCGGCGCCACCACCTCCCGGTACACGCCCTCGGTGGTCATCTCGGAGCCGTCCTCGCCGTTGACCTTGGTCAGGCGGAAGGTGCCGCCGGGCCTAACGTCCATCGTGAGCGTCTCGAGCCGCGCGTTCGAGACGCGCGCGTCCAACCACCTGGCGAGCTGCTCGGGCTCCGTCCACGCCCTCCACACCAGCTCGCGCGGGGCGTGGAGGACGCGGGTGATCGTGATCTCCTGTGCGCTGACCGCCATTTCCGGGCCTCTTCCGATCTGGGGCTGATGCTGGTCGAGGCGGTCGTAGCTCCGCTCGAGGTACTCCTCCAGGACCTCGTCGGTCTCGCCGTAGTGCCTGACACGGCCCCCGTCCAGCCACAGCACCTTGGTCGCCATTCGGCTTATCAACTGGTCGCTGTGGCTGACCAGGACCAACGCCTCCGCCCGATCGGTGAGCTCTTTGAGCTTCTCCTGGCTCTTGCGCTGGAAGCCGGCGTCGCCCACGCCAAGGATCTCGTCGAGCAGCAGGATCTGGGGCTCGAGATGCACGGCGACCGAGAACCCGAGCCGCGCGCGCATCCCGCTTGAGTACGTGACGACCGGCGCCTCGATGAACCGGCCGAGCTCGGAGAACTCGATGATCGCGTCGATCTCGCTCTCGATCTTCAAGCGCGAGAAGCCAAGGTAGGCGGCGCCGAGGTAGATGTTGTCTCTGCCGCTGAGCTCGGGGTCGAAGCCGGTTCCGAGGGTGAGCAAGGTTGCCTCGCGCCCAAAGGTGGTCAACGCGCCGGCATCCGGGGGGAACACGCCCGCGATGACCTGAAGCAAGGTACTTTTTCCCGAGCCGTTCATGCCCACCACCCCGAGCACCTCGCCGCGGCGCAGGGCGAAACTGACGCCCTGCAAGGCCCAGAACTCGCTGCGGCCGAGCGTGGCGGACCCGTCACCGGCCGCGATCTGGGCGATGGTGTGGCGCAGGGTACGCCGGCGCTGAAGCCGCAGGTCGTACTTCACGCCGAGGTCCTTGGCGACGACGGCGTAGTCGTGTAAGCCGTCCACGCTAGACCAGCTTCGCGAACGACTCTTGCAGGCGCACGAAGAACAGGTACCCGAGCACAAGGGCGACGATCGAGCCGCCGGCGACGATCCCTAGCGATGACCAATCGGGCGTCGAGTGCTCCATGACTATCGCTCGATAGGCGTCGAACAAGGTTACGAACGGGTTCAGATTGTAGATGGGACGAAACCGGTCGGGTACAACCGTCACCGGATAGAGGACGGGAGAAAGGTAGAAGCCCATACGAAAGACGTACGTGATGATCTTGCCCGTATCGCGGAAGAATACGTTCAGGGCCGAGATAAACAAGGCGATCCCGGTCGTCAGGGTCACCTGAACGAGTGCAATGGGGATGACCAGCAGCGCGTACGCACTCGGATAGATCCCGAACGGCACGGCCACCACGAGTAGGACGCCGAAGGCGAACATGAAGTGGGCGCCGGCGCCGATGACCTGCGACAGAGGCAGGATGGTCTTTGGAAATGCGACCTGGCGCATGGCACGCTCCTTCCTAAGCGTCGCGGCGGTCGCGCCCTGCGTAGCCTTCACGAGCAGCTCCCAAGAGATGATCGCGGTGAGGATGAAGACCGGGTAGTCCGGTCCCGCTCGGTTGAGGATCACGCCTATGAAGATCACGTACACCGTCATCTGGAGCAGCGGATCCAGCACCCACCAGAAGAAGCCGAAGACGGTGTTCGAGTTCTCGGTGCGAAGGGACGAGGAGACGAGGAGACGCAGGAGGTGCGAGTAGCGAGCTGTGGCGCGCACCTCGGCCCAAGCGTCTCGCAACAGCGAGCGTTTGGGCGGTGCGAGGAGGTCAAAGGGGCCCGCGACCGCGGAATCGGCTTGGGTGGCCGTCATCCGGCCAGCATAGCTCGGGCGGTTTCCACCAAAATCGCCGTGTCGCCGCTCAAACGCGCCTCAGGTGGCGGGTCGAAAGCGCGCTCGTTGCAGCGCAATCGGCGCTCGAGGACGCCTTCGCGCCCATGGTCGGTCGCAGGGTGAACTACGAGACGATCGAGATTCAGCCAGGCGCTACAACCCGCGGCGATGTGGCGGACACGGCAGGCGCCCGGGCCCTCGGCTTGCGCTCGCCGCTGCGCGCGCGGTCGCTCTCCGACGTGTGGCGCGGCGGCGCAGGCGTCTTCTCAACTCCGCGCAGTGGCGCCACGCGAGCCCGCCGAGCAGCGCCTGCTCCCGCTGCAGGGTCTCCGTCCTTCCCGTCCACGGTCGCAGCGCGCGCAGCGCGAGCCACGGGATCGTGCGCTCGGGGCGGGCGAAGCGCCGTAGCGTTCGGCGCTTCGCCGGGGCCATCACCGAGCCACAGCGCAGCTCCGTCACCTTTGTGGCGATGACCGTGCCGCAGTAGTGGGTGAAGTAAAGGCGACGCGTCTCACGCGCAAGCCCGTGGGTGGCTAGGCGTGCGAGCCGGCCGCGTGGGCCCCGCCCGTCACTTGCCGCCTCGGTGCCGCGAGGCGCGCGCCGCAGCAGGCCATTGGCACGCGCGTGCCCCGGGAGCTGCCCCGCGTGCCCCACGATTTGCCCCCCGTGCTGCACGTAGTCGTACAGCGGCCGGTCGACGTAGCCAACGTTGCCCAGTGCCATCGCCACGAGCGCCACCCAGTGATCGTGGTAGCCGATGCCGTAATGCGGCGGGAAGGGCAGTGCGTACTCGAGCACCTCGCGCGCGAACAGAGAGGCAGCGCCCGTGATCGTGTTGGCAAGCAGCAGTGAGCCGAAGTTGGTGTGGCTGTTGCGGCGGTAGGTCCAGTAGGTGTCGAAGCGCACGCGCCCCGTGCGGTCGACTATGCGCATGTCGCTGTAGACGAGCTTGGCCCCCGGTTCCATGCTCGACTCGAGCACCTCGAGCTTCTCGGGGTACCAGCGGTCGTCCTGATCGCACATGGCGAGGAGCTCGGCCTCACGCGGCGCGAGCGCGAGCGCCCGCTCGAAGTTGCCGTAGAAGCCGAGCCGGCGGGAGCCGGTGGTCAGCGAGAAGCGCTCGTCGTCGGCGAGGACCGCGCGCATCTCGGCGAGAACCGCCGTCGAGGAGCGGTCGTCACTGATGACACACACCCAGTTCTCATAGGTCTGTGCGCGGATCGACTCGATCTGACGCCTGAAAAGGTCGAGTGGCGGATCGTAGGTTGCCATGCAGATCGCGACAAGTGGTCTCTTTCTCACGCCGCCCGTAGCTCCCGCCGCCCGGCTTCGCGAAGGGGGCGCCGGGTCGCCGACGTCGACGGAGGGGTGCAGCTCGACGGTTCCCAGCTCCCCGAGGGCTTCTTCTCCGCGAGCCGTCCGGGCGCGCAGGCGAAGCTGCGCGAGCCGTGGCCGCGAGACCGCCTCGAAGGGGACGATCGCCCACCAGTAGTCGCTGCCCTTGAATCCCTCGGGGGGCGGCATTCCGGCGGCGAGTACGCGGTGATCTAGCCCGTCGACGGACACTCGGAGATCCTCGAGGGGGCCGTCGGGATGCGAGCAGAGGCCGTCCAGGAAGATCGCCGTGCCGCCGCCGACCGGTAACCGCTCGGGGATCGGACGGATCGCGCTGACGCGAAGGCAGCCTTCCACCGCACCTCCCGAGTCGTGACCCATCGCCCGGCCGAGCCTAGCCGAGAACCCAGTGGCCAAGGCTCCATTGGGCCGAACCGGTGTCGGTAAAGTAGGCCTGATGGACCCCACGGAGCTAGCCGGATTCAGCGGTCGTTCGCCCGAGCGGTTCGTTCCGGAGCTCATGGAGGGGGAGTTCATCGCGGCCCAGCACATCGGCCGCTACCTTTGGGCCTCCTCGGCAGCAAGCGGCCACCGGGTGCTCGACGCGGGATGCGGAGTCGCCTACGGCTCGACCATGCTGGCCGACGCGGGGGCTCGCAGCGTCGTCGGCGTCGACCTCGCCGAAGACGTGCTCGAGACCGTACGCGCGCGAGTGCCTCCGAACGTCCGCCTCGAGAGGGCCGACCTGCGCGACCTCCCGTTCGAGGATGGTTCGTTCGATCTCGTCGTGTGCTTCGAGGTGATCGAGCACATCACTGACCAGCACGAAGTGGTCCGGGAGTTTGCGCGGGTCCTGAGTCCAGAGGGGCTCCTGCTTACCTCGACCCCCAACCGCGCCGTTTCGGCTGCAGACAACCCCCACCATCTGCGCGAGCTGCTGCCCGAGGAGCTCGAGGGTCTGCTCGGCGAGCACTTCGCGAACGTCGAGCTCTTCCGTCAGGATGCCTGGTACTCGTCGGCGATCTTCAACGACACCGACTTCACGTCGAAGGGCAGGTCGGCGAGCGACTCCTGGCCTGCGCGGAAGATCGCGGCTCGCGACCTCGGCACGGAGGAGTTCACGATCGCCGCAGGGAGCGACACCGCGCTTCCCGAGCTCGGCGGGTCGATCGTGCTGACGAGGGACAAGACGCGCGACTTGGTGGAGCGTCTCGCGCACCACGCCGAGCTGGCACGCGAGCGAAAGGAGAAGCTGAGAGAGACCGGGGCGGCTCTCAAGGAGGCGAGGAGCGAGCGAGATCGGCTCGCTGCGGCGCTCGCGCGGTCGCTCGAGCGCCGCGTGCGCAGGGGCGTCCGCCACCCGGTGGCCACGCTCCGGTCCGTGCGTCGGCGCATCCGCCGGCGCGCGAGTCAGTGAGCCGCTGAGCGGAGGCTATCCGGCGGCCTTCGGCCGTCGCTGGAGAAACCCCTCGGGATGACAGGAGATGCCGTAGAGCTCCAGGTCGCGGCGAACCGTGAATTCTTCTCCCTCCGGCGTCCTGAGCCAGTCCCGTACGGCCGGTAGCACTCCCCGCGGCCAGTATTCGTCGTCGTGGGGACGCATCTCCTCGACATCGATGCAACCGTCCTCGACCACGAAGAAGCCGCCCTCGGGAATGAAGGCTGCAAAGCCCGCGAGGGCTGCCCACGTCGTGTCGTAGACGTGGGCCGAGTCCTCAATCACGAGGCAGCGGGCTCTCGCCGGCATCAGATCCTCGACGCGCGAGGGGAGGGCGGGGTCGAGGATGTCGGCCTCGACCAAGGTGATCTCCGCCCCGTAGCGGGGATCGGCCTGTTCGAGCAGCGCCCTCGCCCAGCTCACGTCGAGGTCGACCGAAATGACGTGCGGGCGACTGATGTGACCGTAGGCGGCGAGCGTTCGCAGCCTGTCGCGGAGCCAGAGCGCGCTCCCACCGCCGTAGGTGCCGATCTCGATGACGACGTCGGGCCGGGCGAGCCAGATCAGGTGCTCGTAGGTGCGCAGATCCTCCGGGAGCTTGGCCAGCGGTAGGCCCGCATAGGAATCGAGCACGTGTTGGGACAGGCGGCCGAGCCAGTAGTCCCGGAGGGTCGTGCGCGTAAACTCGATCCCGACGGTCGGGGGCAGCTCATGCATCGGCTACCGCGTCGGAGATCACGGCCACCCGAGGCCTCGGGTGGGCCTACGTCCGCGGGCCACGCGCGCGCACGCGGCCGCGCAGAGTGTTGCCTGCCCGGCGCAACGGCTCGGTCATCCGCCAGCTACGGCTCTGCGTGACCCTGGCGTGCTCGCGCTCGAGCCCGGCCAGTTGCCTTTGCACATCCTGAAGCTCGCCAAGCGTGCTATCCCGGGGCCGCGCGAGCTCGCCGACTCGTCGGGTCAGGTCCCGTGCGATGCGCCGCTGCTCCGCCGCCTCGGCGTAGAGCTGGCGGCCTTGATGGATGGCGGCCGAGAGCTCGCGAGGCTCGTCGGGCTCGGGGCGGTCCAGCTCCTCGGGAGTCAGCGTTACGTCGCGGCGGCGCATGACCACGAGCCCCTGTTCCTCGAGCTCCTTCTCCTCGATCGAAACGATCTCGAACGCACGGCCCCAGTGCGCCCTCAGCCACCACTCGGAGTGGGAGACGATCGGGCCACCGTGATTCCAGTCCATGCCCGCCCTGATGACGTTCATCCCGATGAGCTCGTCGTCCCACGGCTCGCCGAGCATCCAGTGCTGGGTCTCTCCACGATACGAGGCCATCAGGATGCCTCCGGACTTGAGCAGGCGGTGCAGCTCGAGCATCCAGCTGCTCCAGGTCTCGTGGACCATATGGGTGAAGACGGAGGTGGCCCAAATCAGGTCGAAGGACGCGTTCGGCAGCTTCAGCGGCGGGATCTCCCCTGACACGAACAGGTTGAACGGCGGTGACAGGTGCTTGCCCGCCCAGGCGATCGCCGGCTCGTAGATGTCGCAGCCGTGGAACTCGCAGCGGTCTGCCTCGGGGGCGAAGTGCCTCAGGACCCGGCCCGCGCCGCAGCCGAAGTCGAGCGCGCTACGGCCCTCCCAGGTCCAGTCGGCCGGGAGGCGGGTGACGATCGCATTCCGGCACATCCGTCCGATCCGCTCGTAGCCGACGTAGGGGTCGGTCCGGTCGAGAGGGCCGGCGGCTCGAGCGATCTCGAGCGGCGGCAGCGGCAGGTCAGCGTGCGGCGCCTTCGTCTCGGTCGGAGCGGCCACTGCCCTCCGACTATAGCGGTGCCCGGGAGGCGCTATCGAGGCCTCACGCCCCCCGATAGGGTTGCGCTTCGATGGACTTTCTCCGCGAGGATCCCGACCCGCGCACCTCGGCCGAGCGGGCCGCCGAGCGGAGGCAGGCGGTGCACCCCGGGGGTGGCGCGCCCCGCCTCCGCTGCTCCTCGCCCTGGGCGCTCGGCGTCGAGACCTTCGCGAGGACCCTGGTGGTCAACGGTTGGGCGACCGCGGAGAGCGGGACGGCCGAGGTCACGGTCACGATCGACGGCGGAGAGCCGTATCCGGTCAAGGCGGGAATGCGGCGCGCTGGCGCGGCCGGTGTCGGCCCGGGGGAGGAGTGGAGCGGCTGGGCCGTGGTCATCGACGCCGAGGAGTGGAGCCCGGGGCCCCATGTGGTCACCGTCACGGCCCGCGACGAGCGCGGCCGGGCGACCACCCTCCAGCGCTTCGTGCAGCACGATCGCGAGGGCCTGTATGCGAGCTGGCGGTCACGCCGGGATCCGGCACGCTGGCGGGCGCTGGCCACGGACCCCATGCTCGACAAGGCGCTCCCTCGCATCGCGGTGCTGCTCGATCGGGGTGACGAGGGGACGGCTCGGGCGGCCGAGGACCGCGGCGCCGCCAGAGATGCCTCCGCGGGGCACGACCTGCTTGACATCGACCTCCAGGCGGTCAGCGGGGCGGCGGAGGCGCTCGAGCGGCTGCTCGCCGGCGAGGCCGACTACGGCGTGCTCGTGCGCGCGGGCGACGTCCTCGAGCCCGACGCGCTGCTTGCGCTCGCCGTCACAGCCGCAATCACCGGATACCCTGACCTCGTCTACGCCGACGACGATCTGGCCGACGGCCTCGGCCGCCGGAGATCGCCGCGCTTCAAGCCGCAGTGGTCGCCCGAGCTTCTGCTCTCGACCGACTACGTCGGGCCGTTCGTGGCGCTCGGGCGGGATGCCGCACGCGCGGCGCTCGACGCCGAGGGCGTTCCCCCCTCGTGCGTCTACGACGTCCTGCTGCGGCTGCTCGACCACGACCTGCGCGTCGAGCGGGTGCCGGATGTCCTCGTGGGCCTGGCCGACTCCACTCCGCCCGACGACGAGCACGAAGCGGAGCTGGTCCGGGCCGCTGTTCGACGCCGGGGCTCGTCGGGGGACGTGCGCCCGCTCGGGCCCGGCCGGCGGCGCATCACCTGGGAGCCGACGGCGCGGCCGAAGGTCTCCGCGGTGGTAACGACCGGCGTGCGCGAGGACCTGCTGGTCAAGCTGCTCGCCTCCGTGCGTGAGCACACGAGCTACGACCACCTCGAGATCGTGTTGGTCAACTCCGGCGAGGGCGAGCTCGAGCTCGCCCGGCGGTCGCTCGACGGGCTCGAGCACCGAATCGTCCGCGCGCCCGGGCCGTTCAACTACTCCGCGGCCAACAACATCGGTGCGGGAGCGGCGACCGGGGAGTACCTGCTGTTCCTCAACGACGACGTCGAGGTCCTCACGCCTCGCTGGATCGAGCGGCTCGTCGGCCAGGCGCAGCAGCCCGGCGTGGGGAAGGTGGGAGTCAAGCTCGTCTATCCCGGTGGTCACGTCGAGCACGCAGGCGTCCTGCTCGGCTCGCTCACCGAGGTGCCTCGCACCCAGCTCCACCTTCAGGCACCGGGAGCGGCCGGCAGCGAGCACCTGCTCGAGCTGACCCGCAACAGCGCCGCCGTGGGAACCGCCTGCGCGATGCTCCCGGCGCCGCTCTTCTGGGACCTCGGCGGCTTCGACGAGGACCTCGTCATGGTGCTGAACGACGTCGATCTCTCGCTGCGCGTCTGGAACGCCGGGAGTCGGGTCGTGTGGACTCCGGAGGTCGTGCTCACGCACCATCGCCGTGCGTCGCGCGGCAGCGACGCCTGGCCGGGCGACGTCGAGCGGTTCAAGCAGCGCTGGGAGTCGCTCCTGCGCGGCGGCGACCCCTTCTTCAACCCGAACCTGAAGGTCATGCCCGAGCACGAGATCGCCGACGCCCCGCCCGACGTCGAGCAGCTCCGGCGCTCGCTCGAACGCTCGCCGGGAGTGCCCCCGTGGCGCCCGACGCCGACATCGGCCACGCCGGCGCCGGCGCGGAGCTGAGACGCTGCGCACGCTCGACTCTCAGCGTCGATCCCCCTCGGCGACCGCGAACTCCTCCAGCTGCGCGAGCATCAGCGGCTGCAGTGGCTCTCCCGCCTCGAAGGCGCGATACCACTCGACGGTTCGCTCGAGGGTGCGCTCGAGGTCCCACCGGGGTGCCCATCGGAGAATGGTTCGCGCCTTGGAGGAGTCGAGCCTGAGGTAGTGAGTCTCCTCGGGCTGGGGAGCTTGCTCGACCTCCCACCGCAGGTCCTCGCCCCACAGCTCCGCCACTCGCTCGACGATGTATTGAACCGTTCGCGCGTCGCCGTCTGAGGGTCCAAAGTTCCAGCCCTCGGCGAGCGATAGGTCGCCCCAGAGCCGCTCGGCGAGCAGGAGGTAACCACTCAGCGGGCTGAGCACATGCTGCCACGGACGCACCGCTCCGGGATTGCGAACCGCCGACACCCGTCGCTGGCTCGCTCCTCTCATCAGGTCGGGGATCAAACGATCCTCGCCGAAGTCGCCACCTCCGATCACGTTTCCCGCCCGAGCCGAGGCGATGCCTGGCCGATCGCCGTCAGCGAACGACGCACGGTACGCGGAGGTTATGAGCTCTGCGCAGGCCTTGCTGCTGCTGTAGGGGTCGCGACCGCCCAGCGGCTCGTGCTCGCGGTAGCCCCACACCCACTCGCGGTTCTCGTAGCACTTGTCGGTGGTCACGTTTACGAAGACCCGAACGTCGCCCGTCCGCCGCACCGCCTCGAGCACGTTGACCGTGCCCATGGCGTTCACCTCGTAGGTGAGCGCCGGGGAGGCGAGCGATCTTCGTACGAGCGACTGAGCGGCCAGATGGAAGACGATCTCGGGCCTCTCCCGCTCAACGACCTCGAGGACGGCGTCCGCGTCCCTGACGTCGCCTTCGGTCGAGCGCATCTGCGAGTCGATTCCCGACAGCTCGAACAGCGCCGGGTCGGTGGGAAGGCCGGCCGAGAACCCCACCGGCTCGGCGCCGAGGCTCGCGAGCCAGAGGCAGAGCCAGCTGCCTTTGAAGCCCGAGTGCCCCGTCACGAGCACTCGCTTGCCGTGCCAAAAGGAGCTCACCATCGCTGAGCCCAGGGCGCCCGTCCCGAGTCCCACAGCTCCTGGAGGTACAGTTTGTCGCGCAGCGTGTCCATCGGCTGCCAGAAGCCCGCATGCCGGAAGGCGGCGAGCGCCTCGGTCGCCGCGAGCTGCTCGAGGGGCCCGTGCTCCCAAATCGTCTCGTCTCCCTCGATGAGCTCTCCCACTCGAGGCGAGAGCACGAAGAAGCCGCCGTTGACCCATCCCCCGTCCTCTGGCTTCTCACGAAAGCCGCGGATCCGGTCCTCTGCGAGCTCCATGGCGCCGAAGCGACCGGGCGGCTCCACCGCCGTCACCGTGGCCATCGTGCCTTGGGCCACATGGAAGTCCAGCAGCGCAGAGATGTCGAGGTCTGTGACGGCGTCTCCGTAGGTGAGGCAGAAGTCCTCCTCGCCAACGAACCCGAGGACGCGCTTCAGCCGACCGCCGGTCATGGTCGACTCTCCGGTGTCGACCAAGGTCACCTTCCATGGCTCCGTGGTGCTCTGATGGACCTCCATGGCGTTGCGCGTCATGTCGAAGGTCACGTCGCAGGTATGCAGGTAGTAGTTCGCGAAGTACTCCTTGACCATGTAGCCCTTGTAGCCCAGGCAGATCACGAACTCGTCGATCCCGTGGGACGAGTAGCTCTTCATGATGTGCCAGAGGATCGGCTTGCCGCCGATCTCCACCATCGGCTTGGGCCTCATCTGCGTCTCCTCGCTGATGCGGGTGCCCAGCCCTCCGGCCAGGATTACGGCCTTCATGGGGACATCGCGGCGCGGGAGGCGGGGCCGTCTCCCGCTCGCGCCCCCGCACGTCCTCGACTGCCCCGACGGGCACCGGCCTGCGCTCCGCCACGCACGCGCGAGAGCTTAGCCACGGGACCCCTGACCCGACTCGCGAAGAGCCACGGTCCTATAGCCTTGCCGAGGTAATAGTCGAGCTCCCTACCTCATCCCGCACCGCGTGACCGACGTCGGCGGCCATGAGCGGTTCCTGGCCATCGACCTCGACGCGGGCGAGGTGACGCTCGACCACGGCCGAGTCACCCACCCGCTCGAGTCTGCCGAGGCCTTCGCGGCCATCTCTCGCGCCTGGCTGCGGTGCGGCTGGGACACCAAGTACGTCTACAGCTTCACGTGGATGGGACGGCCGATCATCCAGCTGCCCGACGACATGGTCCGGCTACAGGAGGTCATCTACTCCGTGCGTCCCGACGTCATCGTCGAGACCGGGATCGCGCATGGCGGATCGCTCGTCTTCTCGGCCAGCCTGTGCAAGGTGCTCGATCGCGGCCGCGTGATCGGGGTGGACGTCGAGATCCGCCCGCACAACCGGACCGCCATCGAGGACCACGCGCTGAAGTATCTGATCACGCTCATCGAGGGCGACTCCGCGAGCCCTGAGATCGTCGAACGGGTCAGGTCTCAGATCGCGCCCGGTGAGACCGTGCTCGTGCTGCTCGACGCCGGGCACACCCGGGACCACGTGCTGGCCGAGCTCGAGGCCTACGGGCCGCTAGTGAGCCCGGGCTCCTACATCGTCGCCATGGACGGGATCATGGAGCAGCTCGTCGGCGCTCCCCGCACGGAGCCGGACTGGGGGTGGAACAACCCCCGCCAGGCGGTCAGGGAGTTCTTGGAGGCCAGCGAGCAGTTCGTCCTCGAAGAGCCTCCGTTCCCGTTCAACGAGGGTGTCGTCGCCGACCGCGTGACCTACTGGCCGGACGCGTTCCTCAAACGGATCGGCTAAGACGGGTAGCGGAACTGCGGTTGGCGATACGAGCCATCTGCTTTACTCGCGCCCTTGCGCACGGGCGACGACTATGGGCGGCGGCGAAGCACAGCTCCCCTTGCTGGGAGTCGGAGGCTTTCGCGTGAGATCTGAGGCGTAACGACGTCCGGCACGGTGGATCCCGCCCTGAGGGCAGATGGAGACCTCGACAGGGCGCTCGCGCGAGCCGGGGAGGACGAGCGGGTCCGGACCGAGGTCATGGGGGCGCTCCGAGGCGCGGAGGCGCGCGCGGAGGATCCGACCGCTTTCCGCCTCGAAGTGCGGTGGCCGCTGACTCTCGCCATGCTCGCCAAGGCCGGTACCCACCGGATGCGCCTCGCCAACGGACTCGTCTTCGAGGTGGGCCCAGACAGCCGGATCGAGCAAGCCTTCCTGTTGAGTTCGGAGGCGGAGCCCGACCACGTTTGGGAGCCGCAGACCACCAAGCTCGTCCAGGCGCTCGCCGCTGAGCGGCATCAGGCGATCGTCGGGGGGGCGTACATCGGCGATCATGCCCTGTTCCTCGCTAAGGCCCTTGCTCGGCACGGGGGGCGAGTCCACGCCTTCGAGCCGATGGCATTCGCCTTACGGAGGCTTCTTCGCAACGCGGAGCTGAGTGGTATCGACAACCTGGCGGCACACCGCCTCGCCCTGTGGGATGCAAGCGGAGTCGAGCTTCGCTTGGAGGGACCGCCGGCCCTCGCCTCGATCTACGCCCCGCCCTCCGTCGATTGGTCCGAGACGGTCTCGTCCGTCACCATTGACGACTACATTGCCTCCGAGCGGCTTGGCTCGGTGGGCATCGTCATGCTCGACACCGAAGGGGGCGAGGAACGAGGGCTCGCGGGTGCCAGCAACCTCCTATCCCGCCCTTACCCCGAGGCACCCGACTGCATCTTCGAGATTCACCGCGAGTACGTCGACTGGTCGGAGGGGCTCCACAGAACGGAGATCATCCGCTCCCTGACCGACCAAGGCTACGTTGTCTTTGCGATCCGCGACATCCACGGAAACCTTCCCATGCGGGACCATCCCATCGAGGTCATCCCGGTCGACCGCGTGTACCTCGAGGGTCCACCTCATGGGTTCAACCTCCTAGCGACAAAAGACCCGCATCTCCTAACCCGACTTGGGTTGCGAACGGTGACCGACGTCAGTCCCAAGCTCCTCGTCGACCGAGACCCAGCCCTACACCACCCTGTGGGTGGGTTCTGACCAGACCGGTCGATGGCATGGGCAAGCTCACGGTCCTCGGGGGGACAGGGTTCATCGGGTCCCACCTCGTCCGGCGGCTCGAGGCCCTCGGCTTCGAGTACGACGCCCCGGGGCGCGACGAGGACCTCCGCGGGTGCGATCTCGGCACCGTCCTCGACTGCGCAGGGGTCACCTATGATTTCCGAGAGCGGCCCCTCGACGCAACCGAGGCCCACGTGTGCCTCGTCGAGCGGCTCCTGCGGGAGAGCCGCTGCCAGTCGCTGACCTACCTCTCCTCCGTCCGCGTCTACCGACGCGCGAGCTCGCCGGCCCGAGAGGATGATCCGCTCCCGCTCGTACCCGCCGACCGCGATGACCTCTACGACATATCGAAGGCCATGGGCGAGTCGCTCACCCTGTGGGGGCACCCCCAGGGGCGCGTAGTCAGGCTGGGGCACGTCTACGGGGCAGATTTTGGCTCCGACAACTTTCTGCCCGCCGTGTTGAGGGAGGTGGTGACCACGGGGAAGCTGACGCTGCGCTCCGCCCTCGAGTCGAGCCGTGACTTCACGAGCGTGCACGATGTCGTCGGCTGCCTGATCGAGATCGCGACCGTCGGTCGCCACCGCGTCTACAACCTGGCGAGCGGCCAGCGCGTGACCAACAAGCAGCTGGCAGCCCGCCTCAACGAGCTCACCGGCTGCGAGGTAGAGGTGGTCCGTGGGGCGCCGCTGGTATCTCTTCCAGCGCTGAGCGTCGAACGCGTGCGAGAGGAGTTCGACTTCGAATGCTCGAACCTGCTTGAGGACCTACCCGAGCTGCTTCGCCTCTACCAAAGGCACTTCGCCCACCCGGGGCAGACTCAGGCTAGTGCCTTCGGGCCCTACGGAGCGTCGTGAGCGTGCTCTGCGGGCATCGGTCTTGAGCGCGCGGTCAATGCCGCTGCCCGCCGACTTTCGGCGGAGGCCAGGTAGCTCGACGTAGCGGGACGTTGCTGCGACCAGGGCGTCAGCGAGGCTGCCAACCACGAGGAGGTTGACTAGGACCCGGCAGCCCCCGAGAGGGTGAGTGAGCCAGGCCGGGTTTGACGGAGACCTCGATCCCAGGTTCCGTCCTGGGGAGAGGAGACCCTCGCCCGATGTCTACGCAGAAGAGGTACCCCGAGGAGTTGCGTGAACGCGCGGTGCGGCT